>Ga0335074_10008244_pt1 | contig 14476 bp, 12 predicted proteins | sample Lox_Sample_23_FD_206715 | JGI IMG/M metagenome (GOLD analysis project Ga0335074, IMG submission 206715) | Soil microbial communities from Loxahatchee National Wildlife Refuge, Florida, United States - Lox_Sample_2.3 | ecosystem: Environmental > Terrestrial > Soil > Wetlands | place: USA...
GTTCACAAAAATGCCGTGGCGCGCAAGTTGTCACGCCTCTCCGCCCGCATCAAATCACTCTAGCTGTCACATACGATATCGCGCGCGAAGAATCGCCTGCAGGTGTTGGAAGCAGCGTCGATTTCTTTCGCTGATCGCATTCAAAAACAGCGCGTGGATCGCGGCTTCTGCGCCACAGGATGAAAAAAATGTGGCACGTTCACCTTTCGGTCATCTTGCGATCGCGATGCGCGCTTCGTTAGAGTTATCGATGGAAGGCAACTGCAGGTCCGCGACACGACAAAACGTCCCGAATGCAGTGCCAACCATTGCTGACAAGTGCTTAGCGGTGGGCGAGTAAGTAGAAGTTCAGTACGCTCGTGTAACTGCGCTTACCGACTGACGGGGATCGGCGAGAGAGAGACCCTCTCGCGTCGAAGGGGAACTTGCGTCCAAGTGCGTTGAGTTTCTTCGGGGGGATGTGGTGGCAGCAAAATGGGACCCGATGGCGCAAGCCGCCGCGGGAGAAACGCAAAAGCCTCTTCTCGGAACAATGACAGGGGGGATGCGCTCGGAGGCGCGTCTTCCGGCAATCAGTGTCGTGCCCCATGCTCGCGCGAAGGAGTGACGGCATGGCGAAGACGACGGCAGCCGCAGGCAGCAGCGGCGGCAGCGGCGATATTCAGGCTCAGTGGGCGCGTGTGCGCGGGCGGCTCCGCGACGAGTTCGGCGAGGCCGCCTTCCGCAGCTGGCTCAAATCCATGACCTTGGCCGAAGTCATCGAAGGCCGCGTGCGCATCGGGGTGCCGACGCGGTTCCTGCGCGACTGGGTCGCGGCGCATTACGCGGACCGCATCCGCGCGCTCTGGAACGCCGAGAACGGGGCCATCTCGGCCATCGACATCTTCGTCAGCGGCACCGGCGCGCCGACCGCCGAAGTCGCGGCGCCGGCGATCATCGCCAAGGACAAGGAAAAGGATAAAGAGGCTCCCGCCGTCGCCGAGCCGGGCGAGGAGAAAGAGATCGGCGCCGCGCTCGATCCGCGCTTCACCTTCGAGAATTTCGTCGTCGGCAAGCCCAACGAGCTGGCACATGCCGCCGCGCGCCGCGTCGCCGAATCCTCGGTCGGTCCGGGCCGCTCGGTGCCGTTCAACCCGCTCTTCCTCTATGGCGGCGTGGGCTTGGGCAAGACGCACCTCATGCATGCCATCGCCTGGCACATCCGCACGCATGACCCGTCGCGCAAGCTCATCTACCTCTCGGCCGAAAAGTTCATGTACCAGTTCATCCGGGCCTTGCGCTTCAAGGACACGATGGCGTTCAAGGAGCAGTTCCGCTCGGTCGACGTGCTGATGATCGATGATGTGCAGTTCATCAGCGGCAAGGACTCGACCCAGGAGGAGTTCTTCCACACCTTCAATGCGCTGGTCGATCAGAACCGCCAGGTGATCATTTCGGCCGACAAGTCACCCTCCGACCTCGAAGGCATGGAGGAGCGCATGCGCTCCCGCCTCGGCTGGGGGCTGGTTGCCGATATCCATCCGACCACCTACGAGCTGCGCCTCGGCATCCTCCAGGCCAAGGCCGAGCAGCAGCGCATGCAGATCCCGATCAAGGTGCTGGAGTTCCTGGCGCACAAGATCACCTCGAATGTGCGCGAGCTCGAAGGCGCCTTGAACCGCATCGTCGCCCATGCCCAGCTGGTCGGCCGCGCCATCACCATCGAGAGCGCGCAGGAGGTGCTGCACGACCTGCTGCGCGCCAATGACCGGCGCGTCACCATCGACGAGATCCAGAAGCGCGTCGCCGAGCATTACAACATCCGCCTCGCCGACATGCATTCGGCGCGCCGCGCCCGCGCCGTGGCCCGGCCGCGCCAGGTGGCGATGTGGCTCTGCAAGCAGCTGACGCCGCGATCCCTGCCGGAGATCGGCCGCAAGTTCGGCGGCCGCGACCACACCACGGTGATGCATGCCGTGCGCAAGATCGACGAGCTGCGCTCGACCGACCGCACGCTGGCGGAGGATATCGAGCTGTTGAAGCGGATGCTGGAGACGTAGCTGTCAGCTATCAGCCGTCAGCTGTCAGCCAAGTGGTCAGTTTTCAGTCGGGCGCCTGCGGGCTGACCTCTGAGAACCGACAAGTGACGACCGGGCTGAGAGCTGACGGCTGACGGCTGACAGCTCCCTAACCCCTTCCCTTTCCCAAGCTTTTCCCGGCCCGCGGGCGGTGTACCCGCACCCCCCTTCATGCTATAGTGCCATACCGTTCCGCTGGGGTCCCCGGGGCCGCTGCGGCGGGGGGTCCGGCGGCCTTTCTCGGAGGCCGCCGGAGCATCGACAACCGCCAAAACGAGCGTGAACTCGCCGCCATGAAGCTGACCATCGAACGCGCCGCGCTGCTCCGCGCCTTGGGCCATGTGCAGAGCGTGGTCGAGCGCCGCAACACCATTCCGATCCTGTCGAACGTGCTGCTGCGGGCCGAGAGCGGGGAGCTGGCGCTCTCCGCCACGGATATGGATCTGGAGATCGTCGCCTCGGTCGCGGCGCAGAGCGCGCGCAAGGGCGCCACCACCGCGCCGGCGCATACGCTCTACGACATCGTGCGCAAGCTGCGCGAAGGCGCGCAGGTCGAGCTCGACAGCGCCGGGGACAAGGGCGCCCTCACCTTGCGCTCGGGCCGCTCGACGTTCACGCTCGCCTGTTTGCCGCCCGAGGATTACCCGCTGATGACCGGCGGCGATCTGGCGCACAGCTTCACCCTCTCGGCCGCGGATCTGAAGCGCCTCATCGATCGTACGCGCTTTGCCATCTCGACCGAAGAGACGCGCTACTATCTCAACGGCATCTTCCTCCACGCCGCCAAGAGCAACGAGGTGCCGATGCTGCGCGCGGTGGCGACCGACGGACATCGCCTGGCGCGGATGGAGATACCGCTGCCGGAAGGCGCCGCGGGCATGCCGGGCGTGATCGTGCCGCGCAAGACGGTAACCGAGCTGCGCAAGCTGATCGACGAGGTCGAGCAGGATGTGCAGATCGCGCTCTCCGACACCAAGATCCGCTTCAGCTTCGGCGCCGCGGTGCTGACCTCGAAGCTGATCGACGGCACCTTCCCCGACTATGACCGGGTGATCCCCTCGGGCAACGACAAGATCCTCGAGGTCCAGTGCAAGGAGTTCGCCGAGGCCGTCGATCGCGTCTCCACCATCTCGACCGAAAAGAGCCGGGCGGTGAAGCTCACCATCGAGCGCGGCAGCCTGATGCTGTCGGCCACCAGCCCCGAGAACGGCACCGCCACCGAGGAGATCGAGGTGCGCTACAACGCTTCGCCGCTGGAGATCGGCTTCAACTCCCGCTACCTCCTCGACATCACCGAGCAGATCGAGGGCGAGGGCGCGCGCTTCGCCATGGCCGATGCCGCCTCGCCCACCGTGGTGCGCGATACCGCCGATGCGAGCGCGCTCTACGTGCTCATGCCGATGCGGGTCTGAGGCCGGCGCCGAGAGTGCGGGACGAAGCGTCTATCGCCTTGCCGATGCTGGCAGAAAGTGCGAGCGCTCCCCATATATTGGGCATGATTCCGGCAGCCGCCGCCGCGCCGGCGCGGCCGGCCGTAACCCGCCTCGCGCTCACCGATTTCCGCAGCTATGCGAGCGCGCGCCTCGCGGCAGACGACCGGCCGGTGGTGCTCACCGGCCCCAATGGCGCCGGCAAGACCAATCTGCTGGAGGCCTTGTCCTTCCTGGCGCCGGGCCGCGGCATGCGGCGGGCCAAGCTCGCCGAAATCGACCGCCGCGCGCCGGCGGGCGCAACCGGTGCCTGGACGGTGGCCGCGACCGTGGCGACACCGCAAGGTCCGGTGCAGATCGGCACCGGGCGCGATGCGGCGAGCGACAGCGGCGAGCGGCGGCTGTTGCGCATCGATGGCGCCGCCGCCAAGAGCCAGGCGGCGCTGGCCGAGTATCTGAGCCTGGTCTGGCTCACGCCGCAGATGGACCGGCTGTTCCTCGAGGGCAGCGCGCCGCGGCGGCGCTTCCTCGACCGGCTGGTGTACGGTTTCGACCCCGCCCATGCGGCGCGGGTCGCCGCTTATGAGCAGGCGATGCGCGAGCGCGCGCGGCTGCTGCGCGACGGGCCGGCGGATGCGGCCTGGCTGCAGGCGCTGGAGCAGCGCATGGCCGAGCATGGCATTGCCGTGGCGGCGGCGCGGCGCGAGGTGACGGCGCGGCTCGATGCGGCCTGCCGTGCGGCGGAGGGGCCTTTCCCGGCCGCCCGGCTCGCGCTCACCGGCGAGGTCGAGCGCTGGCTCGACGAGAAGCCGGCGCTGGCCGCCGAAGAGGAGCTGCGCTTCCGGCTTGCCGGGGCGCGCCGCCTCGACGGCGAGAGCGGCACGACCACGGTCGGGCCGCATCGCGGCGATCTCGCGGTGAGCCATGGCGGCACCGGCATGGCGGCGGCGCAGTGCTCGACCGGCGAGCAGAAGGCGCTGCTGATCGCGGTGCTGCTGGCGCAAGCGCGGCTGCAAACGGCGCTGCGCGGCATGGCGCCGGTGATGCTGCTCGACGAGGTGACGGCGCATCTCGACGCCCAGCGGCGCGCGGCGCTGTTCGCGGAGATCGCCGGGCTGGGCGCGCAGGCCTGGCTTACCGGCACCGACCCCGGGCTCTTCGCCGAGCTCGAGCGTTCGGCACAGTTTTTCGGCGTGGCCGACGGCGCGATCGCGCCGCTCTGAGTGAAACAAGGACAGGTAGCGATGAGCGAACCGGCAGTTCCCGAGACGCCGCCCGAGCATGAGGGCGAGTACACCGCGCAGTCGATCAAGGTGCTGCGCGGGCTCGACGCCGTGCGCAAGCGGCCGGGCATGTATATCGGCGACACGGATGACGGCTCCGGCCTCCATCACATGGTGTACGAGGTCGTCGACAACGCCATCGACGAGGCGCTGGCCGGCTATTGCGACACGGTCACGGTGACGCTCAACGCCGATGGCTCCTGCACCGTCAGCGACAATGGCCGCGGCATTCCCGTCGACATTCATGCCGAGGAAGGCGTCTCGGCGGCCGAGGTCATCATGACCCAGCTGCATGCCGGCGGTAAGTTCGACCAGAACTCCTACAAGGTCTCGGGCGGACTGCACGGCGTCGGCGTCTCGGTGGTGAATGCGTTGTCCTCGCGCCTCGATCTGCGCATCTGGCGCGATGGCCGCGAGCATTCGATGCGCTTTGCCGATGGCGATCCCGAAGCGCCGCTCGCCGATGTCGGCGCGGCGCCGCTGCTGCCCGGCGACGGCAAGGCCGGGCACAAGACCGGCACCGAGATCACCTTCCTGCCCAGCACCGCCACCTTCAGCAAGACCGAGTTCGATTTCCAGACGCTGGAGCATCGGCTGCGCGAGCTCGCCTTCCTCAATTCCGGCGTGACCTTGATCCTGACCGATGCGCGCGGCGTCGAGCCCAAGCAGGTCAAGATGCATTACGAAGGCGGGCTCGAGGCCTTCGTCAAATATCTCGACCGCTCCAAGCAATCGCTGCACGGCGCGCCGATCGCGATTTCCGCCGAGCGCGACGGCATCACCGTCGAAGTGGCGATGGAGTGGACCGACGTCTATCACGAGACGATGCTGTGCTTCACCAACAACATCCCGCAGCGCGACGGCGGCACGCATCTCGCCGGCTTCCGCGCCGCGCTGACGCGCACCATCAACAACTACGCCAATGAGAGCGGCATCGCCAAGAAGGAGAAGGTGCCGCTCACCGGCGAGGATATGCGCGAAGGGCTCACCTCGATCCTGTCGATCAAGGTGCCCGATCCCAAATTCTCGTCGCAGACCAAGGACAAGCTCGTCTCCTCCGAGGTCCGGCCGGTGGTCGAGGGCGTCGTCGCCGACAAGCTGCAGCAATGGTTCGAGGAGCATCCCGCCGACGCCAAGCGCATCGTCGCCAAGGTGGTCGAGGCCGCCGCGGCGCGCGAGGCGGCGCGCAAGGCGCGCGACCTGACGCGGCGCAAAGGCGCGCTCGATATGGCCAATTTGCCGGGCAAGCTCGCCGATTGCCAGGAAAGCGACCCGGCCAAGAGCGAGCTGTTCATCGTCGAGGGTGACAGCGCCGGCGGCTCGGCGAAGCAGGGGCGCGACCGGCGCTCGCAGGCGATCCTGCCGCTCAAGGGCAAGATCCTCAACGTCGAGCGCGCGCGCTTCGACAAGATGCTGAGCTCGGCCGAGATCGGCACACTCATCGCCGCGCTCGGCACCGGCATCGGCGCCGAGGAGTTCGATGTCGAAAAGGCGCGCTATCACCGCATCATCATCATGACCGACGCCGATGTCGACGGCAGCCATATCCGCACGCTTCTCCTCACCTTCTTCTTCCGCCAGATGCCGCAGCTGATCGAGAAGGGCTATCTCTACATCGCCCAGCCGCCGCTCTATCAGGTGAAGCGCGGCTCGGGCAAATCGGTCTATCTCAAGAACGACGGCGCGCTCGAGGAGTATTGCATCTCCGCCGGGCTGCGCGATGCGGTGTTCCGCCAGCATGACGGCGTGCAGCGCTCGGCCAATGATCTGCGCGAGCTGGTCGAGCGCGCACGGCAGGCGCGCAATCTGCTGCAGCCGCTGCTGCGCAAGGTCGGCTCGCGCGAGGTGGTGGAGCAGGCGGCGATCGCCGGGCTGCTCGATCCGGCGCTGCTCGACGACAAGGCGGCGGCGGAAGGCGCGGTGCGCTATCTCGCAACCCGGCTCGACCAGCTGGCGCCCGCGACGGAGCGCGGCTGGAGCGGCGCGGTGGTGGCGAAGGAAGGCTTCGTGCTGGCGCGGACGCGGCACGGCGTCACCGAGCGCCGCGTCCTCGACGTGGCGCTGCTGAAAAGCGCCGAGGCGCGCCGGCTCGACGAGCGCACGGAGGAGCTGCAGGAGGTCTATTCCAAGCCCGGCAAGCTCATCGCCAAGGAGAAGGAAACCACCGTCACCGGACCTTCCGATCTGGTCGAGGCGGTGATGGAGCTCGGGCCCAAGAAGGGCGAGATCCAGCGCTACAAAGGCCTCGGCGAGATGAACCCGGAGCAGCTCTGGGAAACCACGCTCAATCCCGACGTGCGCACGCTGCTCCAGGTCAAGGTGCCGCATGCCGATCTCGCCGAAGAGACCTTCTCGACGCTGATGGGCGATTTGGTCGAGCCGCGCCGCGACTTCATCCAGCAGAACGCGCTCGAGGTGGCGAATCTCGACGTGTGAGGCTTGCTCGCGGAGCTGCACCACGCGCGAACATCGCCATCCGTCGGATCCGCCAGCGCCGCTTGCGATCGACGGCAGACACACCTCTTACTTGTAAATCCGTCGTAATTGTGCGACTGTTTCGGCTTCAATTTCCAGATGTGCGTATCGAAAGAGCACCTTTCGGCAACGGAGGGGGCCATGGCTGCAATCGATACGACAGGGCCCGACCGGTTGGGAGCCCCCGTCAAGTGGACAACCGATCTGAGTCGCTTCGTGACGTCGCCACATTGCCGCGATCTCTTTGTGATCGCGTGCGCCGCAATCGGATTGCTCGTGGTCTTCGTCACGGTTCACCCGTCTTTGGACTCTGGTACTGTTGCCGCGGTCGTCGCCGGCGTGTTCGGCGTTTGCGCCTGGGCCTTCCAATGCGCCAATCTCAGATTCGGCGCGGCGGACATCTTCGCCTCGGAGATTGTTACGCTGTGCCGCATCTTTGCGGTCGTCGATTTCATTCCGCACCTCGTCGACAGCTACAAACATGAAGGCGAGCGGATCAGGCCGAACCATTCGACTCAGGACTACGTTGTCATCTTTCACAACAACTCAAGAGATCTCGAGATTTTGGACGGAGCTGTAGTCACTTGGGTGACTGAGTTCTATGTCTACTTCAAAGCGTTGCTCGACAATTTGTCTCGTCTTCCCGCCTCGGAAAACGAAGGCGTCTACAGGGCAGCGCTGCGGAGCACTATCTACATGGCGTTCCTCGCCGTCGAGAGCGGCCGTCAAGCACTGGCACGGCTCGTCGACGACAAGTCGCGCCGCTACGAGGCCGTGCTGACGGCGATGCTCAGCGAGATACCCGCCTACCTGCTGCTCCGCGAAGCGTATGCCGCAGCGCCACCATCGGACATACGCAAGCAGCGAATTGAGGGTCGCCTGAAGCCGTACCAGGAGCTGATGCTCACCGTCAAGGCGCTAGCCGAAGCCCCGGTGGGCGTTGCCCCGCGATCTGCGAGAATTCAGGAGCTCGCCGCGCAGGTTCTGAATTGCTGGATAAATGGCATGGCCGCGCTCACCCACCCTACACAGCCGACTGAACCGACCTCCGTCGCATCCAAGGCGGCATGACCGGGGCCGCGGAGAGGGTGCGCCGCTGTCGAAGCTGCGGTCTCCTCGCCCACTTGCTTCGCGCCGGGTGTCTGTGGGCCGCACGACCGAGCTTTTCACGGAGCACGCGTCGCACCATCTCATCCCCATGAGATCGGCGCTTCGCGTCCTCCCCCGCCCGAGGTTCGCCCAAGCCGTCGGCGGCATGCTGCTGGCAGGCAGTGTCATGCCGCTGTCGGCGCATGCGCAGGTCTGCCGCTTCCTCCCGGATGGGAGGGTTGTTGTCGACGACAGTATCAACCGGTGCAGGATATTGGCGCCGATGGCGATGCGGCCTGGACAGCCGGTCACGAGATTCACGACCGGCCAGATCGGTCCGTTTACGACGGGCCCGATCGGACCTTTCACCACCGGCCCGATCGGTCCCGTGACCACCTTCTCGAACTCAATCCCGCCGACGAGCCGGCGCCGTTGAGGGGCGCGGTCGGCTAGGATGTGCGACATCTTGCGAGGCTAGCCCCCGAACGGTGCGGCTCTCGCGATTGCTGCGCAATCGCTGCCGCCGCCAAGGACGAACGCGCTACGCGCGTTCGCCTTGAGGCATCAGGCCGCGCGCGGTCAGGAGGGCTTCGGCTTCGGGGGAGAATTCGGCGGCGGGGTGGTCGCCGCCGATGACGACGAGCAGCACACCTTTCTGGCCGGGTGGCGCGCTAAGACAGTGGAATTGCCGCTGCATGTGCGGCGGCACCGAGATCGTGTCGAGGCGGCCGAGATCGACGGACTCATCGCCCTGATCGCCTTCCCAGGTGATGCGCCAGGCGCCTTCCATCGGCATGAAGGTCTCGTTGGTATCGTGGTTGTGCATCATCACGCCCTTGCCGGGCTCGGCCTCGACGAAGGCGATGCCGAAGCCGGCCTGCAGATGGCTGATGAAGGGCTTCGCCTTGTCGCCCACCGGTGAATAGGCCTTGACGTCCGCCGCCGCCTGGGGCGCCGCGAAGCCGATGACGTTGACGAGGGTGCGCTCATAGCCCGGCACCTGGCAATCGGGCAGGCTGTTATCGGCGCGGTAGAGGTCGCGGAAGCGCGCAACGCATTTCATCATCGCCGCGCGCGACGGCTTGGTAACGGGGATCGGCATCGGTTCCTCCCGGACTCGTTTCGGCGCAGTATGACAGCCACGGGGAAGCCCGAGAAGCGGCGCGTCGTGCGGGGTTGAGATCGGCCGGGAGACGCGCTTTCATGGTGCCAGGGAGAAACGCCATGCCGAAGCTGCTGAGCCCGTCAGAGATCGAGCAGTATCGCGACCAGGGCTTCATCCACCCGATCAGGGTCATGAGCAAAGCGGACGCGGTTGCGCTGCGCGCGCGGCTCGAGCGCTTCGAGCGCGAGACCGGCGGGCCGCTCAAAGGCAGCTTCCGCCACAAATCGCATCTGCTCTTCACCTGGCTCGCCGAGCTGGTGCGGCAACCGCGGATCCTCGACGCCGTCGAGGACCTCTATGGCGGCGATCTCCTGTGCTGGTCGAGCAATTTCTTCATCAAGGAGCGCGAGAGCCCAGCCTTCGTCTCCTGGCACCAGGATTCCACATATTGGGGCCTCGATCGGCCCGATGTGGTCTCGGCTTGGGTCGCATTCACCCCGGCGAGCGAGGCCAATGGCGCCATGCGCGTGATCCCCGGGAGCCACAAGCTCGACCAGATCGCGCATCGCGACACCTTTGCCAAGCACAATCTGCTGACCCGCGGCCAGGAGATCGCGGTCGATGTCGACGAGCGCGAGGCGGTGACCATCGCGCTCGAACCCGGCGAGATGTCGCTGCACCATGTCCGCCTCGTGCATGGCTCGCCGCCGAACCTGTCGGAAGATCGCCGCATCGGCTTCGCCATTCGCTATGTCCCGACCGCGGTGCGCCAGATCGCCGGGCGGGACAGCGCGACCTTGGTGCGCGGCATGGACCGCTTCGGCCATTTCGACCCGGAGCCGGCGCCAGCGGCCGATCTCGATCCCGCCATGCTCGAGCTGCATCGGCGGATCACCGAGCGGAACGCGCAGATCCTCTATCGCGGCACCGGCGTCGCCAGCTTCAACGACCCGCGCAGCGTCGGGTTGCGGTGAGGGAGCACGCCCCTCCCCCCTTGAGGGGGAAGGTTGGGAGGGGGGTTACGCGCGGAGCGCGCCAAGACTCAGCAACACAAGGTCGTGGCGATCACGGCAAGCTTCGGAGCCCGCGGCACCCCCCACCCCTCCCTCCCCCTCAAGGGGGAGGGGCGATAGAGAGGTGGCGTCGCTATCAGCAGCCCTAGACCAGCGGCTTCAGGGCGGTCTGCTCGACATAGGGGCGCAGCAGCTCGTTGGCGTTCTTCTGTGCGGCGACAATGGCATCCTCGGGCTTGACCTTGCCGGAGAGGAGGGCCTGCACCTGGTCCTCCATCGCTTTGCGCACCGCGACGGTGTTGTAGGTGTCGAACCACGGCACGGCATAGCGCAGCTGATCGAGCGCGACCTTGGCGTCGGGATATTGGTCGAGATATTTCTTCATCTCGGGCAAATCGTACGCCGCCTTGCGCGGCGCGAAGTAGCCGGTGAAGCGGCTCCATTCGCCGGCGATCTCCGGGCTCGTCAGCCAGTTGATGAGCGTCCAGGCGGCGGCCTGCCGCTCCGGCGTGTTGCCTTTGGGCAGGATGAGCGAGGCGCCGCCGATCGGCGCGGCGTTGCGCATGCTCTTCGGTAGGAACGCGACGCGGTACGGCTTCTTCATGTTGCCGCGCACGAAGCTCAGCGAGCCCGTCGACAGGATCATCATGCCGGTGCGCCCGGCGAAGAAGGCGCTGGTGCAGCCATTGGCGTCGGAAACGCCGGGCGGAATCACCTTGGCCTGGTTCACCATGATGTCGAGCAGCCTCAGCGCGCCGAGCGCGCTCGGCGCGTCGTAGAACACTTCGCCGCCGTAATCATGGTTGAAGTACTGGCCGCCATTGGCCATCACCAGACCGCTGGTGATCCAGCCGCAATAATCATAGGTGCCCGGGAACATCAGGCCCCAGCGCTGGCCTGACGGCTTGGTCAGCGCCTTCGCCGCCGCGACCCATTCGATCCAGGTCGCCGGCGGCTTGTCGGGATCGAGGCCGGCATCTCTAAACGCGTCGACGCCGTAATAGAGCAGCGGCGTCGAGTTCTGGAAGGGGATGCCGTAGATCTTGCCGTCGATCACGGCGTTGGGCTTCAAGGCAGGCCAAAACGCGTCGAAATACGCCGCCGGCGTCTTGCCTTCCTTCTCGATGATCGGGTCGAACGGATCGACATCGCCGTTGATCACATATTCGCGCACGAAATTGGCCGACATGATGACCGCGCCCGGCGGCTTGCCCGCCTTGATCGCGGCGCGCGTCTTCAAATTGGTGTCGTCATAGCTGCCGGTATAAACCGGGGTCACCGTCACCCCGGCCTGCGCGCCGTTGAAGCGGTCAATCAGCTCTTTCATCTTGTTGGCGAGCATGCCCTGCACGGGCACGGGAAAGAACATCTCGATCTCGGTCCGCTCGGCCGCTTTCGCGACGCCGGCGAGAGCCGCCGCCGCGGGAATGGCGATCGCTGCGCCGAGCGCGCTGCGCCTGGTGATCCTATCCATGGTTCCCCCTTTCACTTGATGCCGGAGAGGACGAAAGAAGAGACGAAGCGCCGCTGGAAGATCAGGAACAGGATCAGCAGCGGCGCGGCGACGAGAAAGGTGCCGGCGGCGACGATGCCCCAGGCGGAACCCGCCTCGGCGCCGGACGCGAACGAGGCGAGACCGACGGTCAGCACCTGGTTCTTCGGCGAAGAGACCGCCATCAGCGGCCAGAGAAACTCGTTCCAATGCGCGGTCAGCGACACGATGGCGAAGGCGACGAGGCCCGGCCGCGCCAGCGGCAGCAGCACGTGCCGGATCAGCGCCGCGATCGAAGCGCCGTCGAGCATGGCGGCCTCTTCATAGTCGCGCGGGATCGCCCGGAAGGTCTGGCGCATGAGAAAGACGCCGAAGGCCGAAGCGAAATAGGGCGCCATGATGCCGAGCAGCGTGTCGTAGAGGTGCAACGACACCAGCGTCGCGAGGTTGGGCACGATGAGCAGCGGAGGGATCAGCAGCAACTGCAGCAGGAAGGCCGAGAACAGCAGGTCGCGGCCGGGAAAGCGGAGCCGGGCAAAGGCGTATCCGGCCATGCTGATCGTCACCAGCTGAACCAGCAGGATGCCACCGCACATGATCAGCGTGTTGAGATACCAGAGCGGGAAGCTGCCGCTTTTCCACGCCTCGACGAAATTGCCGAGGCCGAAGGGACCCGCCGGCGTCAAAGAGGCGATATCGGCGGGAATGCCCGGGCGCAGCGACGCCACGGCCATCCAGGCGAAGGGCACCGCCCAGAGCAGGGCCGCCGCGCTGACCGCGAGCAGGCTCAGCAGGCGGCCATCAGCTCTCATAATGGGTCCCGCGCTCGAGCAGGCGGAAGGAGATCAGCGACACCGCGAGCAGCACGGCGACGCTGACCACGGTTGCCGCGGCGGCAAGGCCGAAATCGTAATTCTGCGCCGCCTGCTGATAGATGTAGTAGAGCAGCAAACTGGTGGCGTCGGAAGGGCCGCCCAGGGTCAAGGTCACGATATGATCGACCTGGGTCAGCGCGTTGAGGAGGGCCACCGGCACGACGAACGCGAAGGTCGGCCCCAGCATCGGCAAGGTGATGCTGCGCAACCGCCGCCACGGACCGGCGCCGTCGATCTTGGCGGCATCAAGCAGCTCTTGCGGCACGCCGGCAAGACCCGCGAGGAAAAACAGCATGTAATAGCCGGTGTTCTTCCACACCGTGATGGCGATGACCGAACCCAGCGCCAGATCGGGATCGCCGAGCCAATTGACCATGCCGAGCCCGAACCGCGCGAGATAGAAATCGACCAGCCCGTCGCCGGGCAGCAGCAGGAAACTGAACAAGGCTGCCGCGGCGACCAGCGGGATCAGCAGCGGCATGACGACGAGGGTGCGCAGCAGGGTGTTGAGCCGGGTCGCTTCCCTCAATCCGAGCGCAAAGGCCAGGGCAAAAATCAAGCTCGGGACGATCGTGCCCAGGGCGTAGACGAGATTGTTCCAGGCTGCACGGGTGAAATGCGGATCGGCGAAGAGGCGCTGGTAATTGCCGAGACCGATCGTGTTGTCGCCCGAGAACCGCCCGACCAAGAGCGATTGCCCGACAACCCGTGCCACCGGCCAATAGGTGAAGAGCACGAGAAAAAACAACGATGGGGCGAGCAGCACCATCGCCGGCAGCCAGCGATCCCAGCGGCGGCGGCGCGGCTCACCCCTGGCGGAGGAGAGCGGTGCCGGTTGTCCCATGATGAGCGAGGTCGTCACGCGCGCGTCTCTACCAGCACGGTATGACGGTTCAATGAAAAACAGAAGACGGCTATGCGACAGAGCCGGCCACAGAGGGAATGACCACAGAAGGAATGACCACAGAGGCAGTGAGACACAAAGAGGCTCTTCGTCTCAGAGAACCAGGCGACGCAGCCCGTCCTTCAGAACCGCCGAATTGAAATTGAGCAGCAAGCCCGTCCGGATGCCGCTCAATTTGAGGTAGGTGAGCATTTGTGCTTTATGTACGGGCAGCAAGCGCTCAACCGTTTTCAGCTCGAGAATGACGCTTTACTCGACCACGAGATCGAGGCGGTAACCGCAATCGAGCCGGACCGACTTGTAGGTGACAGCCAAGGGTACTGGGCGTCGATAGGAGAGACCGCTTTGCTTCAGTTCGAAGCAGAGACATTCTTCGTAGGCCGACTCCAATAGCCCCGGCCCCAGCTGTCGGTGAACCTCGATGGCAAAGCCGATGACCGATTCCGTCAGATGGTCATGCTCTTGGTACTCAGCCATCGGCGACCCCCCTTTTCTCTCTGTGCCTCACCGCCTCTGTGGTGAAGCCCACCCGCCCTGAATGCGGTACGCGGGTCGCCAGGTAGAGGCCTCACCCCTTGAGCGCGCGCCAGAGCCGTTCGGGGGTCGCCGGCATGTCGATCGCGGCGCCGCCCAGCGCGTCGGACAGCGCGTTGAGCACGGCGGGCGGCGCGCCGATGGCGCCGGCCTCGCCCGCGCCTTTGATGCCGAGCGGGTTGGTGCGGCACGGGATCGGGTTCCAGCGGAAGTCGATCG
>Ga0335074_10008246_pt1 | contig 14476 bp, 11 predicted proteins | sample Lox_Sample_23_FD_206715 | JGI IMG/M metagenome (GOLD analysis project Ga0335074, IMG submission 206715) | Soil microbial communities from Loxahatchee National Wildlife Refuge, Florida, United States - Lox_Sample_2.3 | ecosystem: Environmental > Terrestrial > Soil > Wetlands | place: USA...
CGCGCGCCGCCGCCACCGTGTACATTGCGAGCGCCCCGTGAACGTCGAGACGCTCGCTGGGCTCGTGATGCTCGACACACGCCTGCATTCCGGCCAGCGGGTCGAGTTCGCAAACCGGGCTGTCGTCGCCGCCGCAGAGCGTCGCGCCGGCACGCGCGATGCGCGCCAGTGCGTTCATAGTTCGCTTCCGGCGCGCCCCGAGACGCGCGTCGTACATACCCCCGTCGGCCGCCCAAAGAAGGTCGAACTGCGGCTGCATCGAGAGATGGATGTCCATGCGCGCGCACGCGTCGATGTGGTCTGCGGTCGCGAGCTCGAAATGCTCGATAAAGTGCCGGCATCCGCGCGGCGACGGTTTGCCGGCCAGCACCCGGTCCCACGCGCGCAGACATTGCTCGATCGCGGCATCGCCGATGGCGTGCACGCCGGCCGCGATGCCGAGCGCTTCGGCTTGCGCGAAGTACGCCAGCACCTCGTCGTCGGAAAACCGCAGCGCGCCGCTGGTCGATGGATCGTCGGAATACGGTTGGGTAAGCGCCGCCGTGCGGCTTCCCAGCGAGCCGTCGAGAAAGACGTCCCCGCCGACGTACGGCAGCCCCAGGCGATGCGCGATCGAGGCGTCGGGCTCGCAGATCTTGGGATGAATCTTGCCCGGCAGCGCTCGCATCGCGCGTACTTCCTCCGCATAGGCCTCGCGCGAGAAGCCCACCAGCTGCGCGTGCAAATGGACGGCTCCGCGCGAGATCGCGAGGTCGGCGGCGCGCCGTTCGGCGGCCCGCCGCACGGCGATCGGCACCGCCTGCAGAAACGCCGACTGTGCGCGCCAGTTGGCATCGAGAGAGAGCTTCCCGGTCGGGCGTCCCTCGGCATCGCGTTCGATGCCGCGCGTTTGCGACGGCAGCTCGAGCCAGCCGAAGGCGGCCGCATTGACGATGCAAGAGTGTCCGTCGATGCGCGTGACCATGGCGCGAACGCCGGAATGAAACCGCTCGAGGGGATGCGCGTCGGCGACCGCCCCGTCGCTCCATCCGCTTTCGTCGTATTGGCCGCCGAAGACGATCCCGGCTTCCCGCGGCAAGGCGGCGATCGCCGCGCAAAACTGGTCGTACGAACGAACGCCGGCGAGATTGCGGGCGCCCGCAAAGTATCCCGTATCGGTGAGATGGACGTGGCAATCGGCGAACGCGGGCAGCACCGCCGCGCCGTCGAGGTCGACCGTTTCGACCGCAACTCCGATGGGGCGCTCGCCCAATGCGACGATGGTCGAACCGTCGATCAGCAAGGAATCGAAGGGCCGAAATCGGCTCGCTCGCGCGTCGAAAGAGTAGCAGCGCGCATTGACGAAGAGTTTCATGGACGCACTGTCTTCTGCACGTTCGAGGCGACACATTCGTTGAAGAAGTTTTGGATCGGAATCGCGGCCGGCATTGCCGCGGGATACGCCGCCGCGCGCGCTATCGAAGCGGCTCGCGAATGGCGCGAACCTTCGCCCGCTCGACCGAAAGACGCCGCGGAATACGCTCGCATCCGCCGTGCGCTGGAGCTGGCCGGAACCGCGCGCGGCGTCGCCGGCATCCTCGCCGTAGCCTACGGTCCACTGGGGCGGGCGGCAGACCGTGCGACGATGGGCGCGCCCGCGTGGCTTCGCCCGGCGCTGTTCGTCGCACCGCTGAGCGTGGCGGCGGCGGTCGTCGACTTTCCTATTTCCTACGTCGAGGACTACGTGCTGGAGCACCGCTACGGTTTGAGCGAACAGTCACGAGAATCGTGGACGGCCGACTACGTGAAGGGAACGCTTCTTTCGGCAGGCGTGACGACGGTGGTTGCGTCGCTGTTTGGAATTGCGGTCCGGCACGCTCCGCGCACGTGGCCGTGGATCGCGAGCGCGGGCGTGTTTCCCTTATTCGTCTTGGCGAACGTCGTCGTTCCGCTGTGGATCCTGCCGATGTTCAACGAATTCTCGCCCGTTACCGGAGGCCTGGAAGCGCGTTTGCGGGCGCTGGCCGACCGGTTCGGCGTGGGTAATGCCGAAATCTTGCGGATGAACATGAGCAAGCAAACCCGCAAAGCCAATGCGTTCGTCACCGGCATCGGACGCACGCACCGGATCGTTCTCGGCGACACGCTCATCGAGGCGTTCCCCGAGAACGAGATCGAGTTCGTCGTGGCGCACGAGCTGGGACACTACGTTACCAAAGACACGTGGCGCACCATCGGGATCGGCGAGCTGCTCGCCACCGTGCTTTTTCTGGTCGCGCGCGGCGCGACGCCGGAGGCCGAGCGGGAAGAGTTTCGCAAGCACGCGCTCTTACTCGCCCGGTTCTACGCCGTGATGCTGCTCGCGACGCAGGCCCTGCGTCCCCTCCTGTTCGCGTTTTCGCGCTCGCGGGAGTGGGCGGCCGACCGGTTTGCCGTCGAAGCGACCGGCGACGGTGCGTCGGGAGCGTCGGCGTTCCGGCGGCTCCGCGATCAAAACTTGGCCGACGAAGATCCGCCCGGCTGGTACGAGCTCTTCTTCAGCTCGCATCCTTCGCTCAAGCGCCGTATCGGGGCACTCGAGCCGGGATGAACGCCGGCTAACACCCCGCTAGAGCGTGCGTTAGATCCTCGAGTAAGTCGTCGACGTGCTCGATGCCGGCCGAGAGCCGCAGCAGCGCGTCGGGCGCGCGGGAGTGCGCCCCTTCGACCGACGCACGATGCTCGACCGACGAGTGGGTGCCTCCGAGGCTCGTCGCACGGGAAATCACGCGGAGGCGCGCAATCGCTTCGAAGGCTTGCGTGCGTCCGCCCTTCACTTCGAAAGCCAGCATTCCGCCGAAGTCTCGCATTTGGCGCTTGGCGATCGCGTGCCCGGGATCTTCCGGCAAGCCGGGGTAGTGCACGCGCGCGACGCGAGGATGCCCGTTCAAGAACTCGGCAATCGCGCGCGCGTTGGCGCAGTGCGCGCGCATCCTGCAATACAGCGTTTCGATGCCGCGAAGCGCCAGCCACGCGTCGAACGGCCCAAGCACCGCTCCGGCAACGCGCGAAAACGCCCGCATGCGGGAGGACGGCTCGCCGGCGGACTTGACGACGATCGCTCCGGCCATCGCGTCGCCGTGCCCGGCCAGGTACTTCGTGACCGAATGAACCACGACGTCCGCACCGAGCTGCAACGGTTTTTGCAGTGCCGGAGAGGCGAACGAGTTTTCGCAGACCAGCAACGCGCCGGCGGCGTGCGCGAGGCTCGCGCACGCGCTCACGTCGACGACTTCGATCAGAGGGTTGGACGGCGTTTCGATCCAGACGAGCTTGGGTCGCGCCTCGAGCGCTCGCGAAAGCTCGCCGGGCTGGTTGACGTCGACGAAGATCGACGCGACGCCCCAGCGGGCGAAGTGCTCGGTCAGCAGTTCGCGAAACCCGAAATACAGGTCGCGCGCCGCGACGATTACGTCGCCGGGTGCGAGGCTCGAGACGACCGCGCAAGCGGCAGCCATGCCCGACGAAAAGACGATCGCATCGGCTCCGCCCTCGAGGTCCTTCAGCGACGCCTCGAGAGCGTCGCAGGTCGGATTCCCGTCGCGCCGGTAGGAGTATCCGCGAGAAAACGAGCCGTCCGGGTCGCGCTCGAAGGCCGTCGAAAGGTGGATTGGAGCGACTACGTCGCCCAGGGGGCCGTCGCCGGCGCGTCGCGCCCGGACCGCCAGCGTTTCGTCGCGCATGCGCGTTGATTAAGACGCCGAAAATCGGTAATCCTATGGGTGATATGTTCGATGCAGACGTCGCCGTCGTCGGCGCCGGGGCCGCCGGTTTGGCGGCGGCGCGCCTCTTGGCAGAAGCTTCGCTCGGCGTACTGGTGCTCGAAGCGCGCGACGGCGTTTGCAGAGCTGGGGGCGGAGTTCGTTCACGGGAACGCGCCGGAAACGTACGCGCTCGCGCGCGAAGCCGGTCTGGAGACGCTCGGCGACGGCGAGGGTGAGTCGTGGGCCATGGGCGCCGGCGGCGAGCTCGAGCGTGAGGACGATGAGTTTCGTCCGGACGCGGCGCTATTCGAGCGCGTCCGGTCGCTGAGAAGCGACGAAACCGTCGATCGTTTCTTCCGCCGGTTCGAAGACGATCCGGCGATGTCCGAGCGCATCGCTGCCGCGAGGGCGTTCGTCGAAGGTTTCGACGCTGCCGATCCGGCGATCGCGAGCGCGCGCGGCATCGCCGACGAGTGGGGTTCGGGCGTCGACTCGACCAGCTCGCGACTTCGAGAGGGCTACGGTCCGCTGATGGAATACGTGCGCGCGTCGATCCTGCGAGCCGGCGCGACGATTGCGCTAGGCACGGTGGTGCGGCGAATCGCATGGCAGCGCGGGTCGGTAACGACGGAGGTGCTCGAAAACGGCAAGTCCTCAACGATCCGCACGCGCGCGGCGATCGTGACGTTGCCGGCCGGCGTGCTGCGCCAAGCCGCAGCCGCCGGCGTTGCGTTCGAGCCGGACCTTCCCCTCGCGAAGCGTGAGGCGCTGGCGAGAATCGAGACGGGATCCGTCGTCAAAGTAGCGCTGCGCTTCCGCACGCGATTCTGGGAACGGCTGCACGCCGGACGCTACCGTGACGCGGCGTTTCTGCGCCCCGGACGAGGTCCGTTCCGGGCGTATTGGACGCGTTTTCCGGTTCGCGACGGCGTCGTCTCGGCGTGGTCGGGCGGCCCTCCCGCGGCCGCATTGCGCGAGCTCTCCACGGACGACCGCATCCGGCTCGCACTCGACGAGTTCGGGCGACTGTTCGGCGAGAGGTCGCGCGCGCGCGCGGATTTCGTGGAAGGCGCGACGCACGACTGGGATCGCGACCCGTTCTCGCGGGGCGCTTATAGCTTCCTCGCGGCCGGTGGAGAAACGGCGCGAACGGGTCTCGCGTTACCGGTCGGCGACACGCTCTTTTTCGCCGGCGAGGCCAGTTCGCCCGACGGTCAAGGCGGAACCGTCAACGGCGCCCTCGCGACCGGCGAGCGCGCCGCGGGCGAAGCGATCCGAGCGATCCGTCTGCGCCCCTGAACTCGAGCCTACTTGGGCCGGCGATGATGCTCCTCGTAGCGACGGACCGCGTGGTGCTGTTCGTGAGGCGCCTGCGGGCAGATCCAGCCGCGGCTGGTGTGCCGGCAGCGGCTGAGCATCAGACGAGTTACGACGGTGCGTTTGCCCGCGACGTAAACCGTTTGGCCCTCCGAGTTGGTATACACGACGATATTGGTGATATTGGTCGTGGCGACCGGAGTGGTCTCGTAAACGGCAAACGTCAGCGTGCGTCCCGCCGGAAACTCGACCATGTTCGGATTGACGATGAAGTGGACGGAGTATCCGCGCGAAAGATCGCACGAGGCTTGATACGCGGTAAACGGACGCGGGACGGCCGGGACGATCCATTTCGAGCCGCTCAAAAACGCCACGCTGGCCGGCTGCGCCAAGCATCCGAGGTTACTCTGTCTGATCGTGGCCAGCATCGTGCCGGTAACGTCGGTCGTCGCCGAGCTGGTCACCGAGAAATACCCGATGGCGTTATGAAGTGCCGGCACGCCGGACGGCGGAAGCGTCGAAACGCTCGCGCGAACGGTTCCGTTCGGGGTTGCGCCCGGCCCGTTCGGCGGAGGTAGGGAGAGCGACGCTGCGACCCCGGGCTGCGCGTTGCTTAGATCGAAAAACTCGCCGGACGGCGAAATCGGAACCGTCACCGCACCGGATTGCGCTGCCGTATGGGATCCCGAACAGCCGCTTGCGACAAGGACGACGATGCAGAGCTCAACGACGAGCGCCTTCATAGGCCAGCCTCCTCACGGGAAACTCGGCGCCCTTCTCGGGCGCTTCGGAATCCATCTTAGCGCAAAGACCGGCGCCGCGTCATGATGCGCTCCTCATAGCTCCAACGTCATCGCGGGCAGGGCTACGGACCCATGGGCTCGGCCGGGCGCCGGGCCGGCGCCCCGGTAACGGCTACACGCGCGGGGAGAGAGCCAGCGACGGGCGCGTCCCGAGCCAGGCCGCGAGATCGGTTTTCGGCGTTAGGTAGGCGTTCGCGCGCAGCTCTTCGCGCAGCTCGCCAAAGAGGCCGAAGCCTTCGGCGAAAGCATCGTGCTTGTGGATCGACTCGTAGTTGACTTGGCTGGCGAAGACGAACGTGCCGTCGGGTAAGTCGGCGTAGACGTCGAGCGCCCGCGCCAGGATGCCGCGGACCACGTCCTCGACGAACTTCGGATTCTGATGCGCTTTGTTGACGATGAAGAACTCGTCGGGCCGTTTGAGCAAGTCGTAGGTCTCGCTCGACATCGAGTTTTCGACGATTTCGACGAGATCTTCGGCGCGCACGGCAGCGGCGTGCTTCTCGTCCACCCCGAGCAGGATCGCGCCGCGCCCGCGCTGGTTATGGGTCGCGCCGGGCAGCGCGTCGAGTGCCCGGCGCGCCTCGGCCTCGCCGAATCCGGCGTCGCGCAACGCGTGCATCGAGTGCTCGCGCACCATCGCCTGCGCGCACGGACAGGCCGTCATGCCCTCGGCTTCGACGCCGACGACCCGCCGGGTTCCACGCGAGTCCGCGTGCGCGATCCCAATCAGCGTGTACGTCTCTTCGCCGCGCTTTCCGCTCACCGGAGTCCAGCGTTCCAACCCGAAATCGGCGCGCAGCCGCACGTCGGCGCGCACGGCACGCTGGCTTTGGACGATCTCGCGGGCGATCGCCTCGGTCAAGCGTTCGATCCGCGCCGGCGCGTCGTCGCGCGCCAACACCTCGAGCGTGGCTTCTTCTAGAATTTCGGCAAACCGCGACATGTGCACCCCGGCCTTGTCCGGCGCGAGATCGGCGACCATCGCGAACTCGCCGTTGTAGACGCGCGAGCGGCCGTCGACGTCGAGGCGCACGACGCGGCGGACGTTCGAGACGCCGACGCGGTTGAGCGAAAGCCGAATCTCAGGCTCTTCCTCTTGGCGGTCGGTGTCGAACCGCAGGCTGCGCTCGCGGCGCCGCACGTCGCCGTCGGGGGTCGCGCGAACGAGGTGCGGTGCGATCTCGGAAAGCGGCACCGCGTTATAGCGCCGGCGGTCCAGGTTGGGCTGCACGATCGATCCGTCGATCGCGAGCAGATCGACGTCGATCGGCCGCGGTGCGAGCTTACGCGTGCCGGCGGCTCGCCCGACGGCAAGCTCGACGTCTCGTGCGAAGTGCGTGAATCCATCGGCGTCGAGATCGGTGAGCAGCTTCGCGGCCAAGTTCAGGTACGCCGGACCTTCTGCCCCATGGGCGGCCTCCGACTCGTAAAACGACGAAACCACGACGATCTTGGCGCGCGACCGCAGCCGCTGCAGGGCTGCCAACATGTTGCCTTGCCGGTCGCCGAGGTTCGATCCGATTCCGACGTAGAGCTCGTGCATGGGCGCGCTAGCTTCTCCGCGACCGGCGCCGGAACCGCTGTCGCGGCCTCCCGGCGCCGGCTATTCGAATCGCAGCGCCTCGATCGGACTGAGCTGCGCGGCGCGCTGCGCCGGATAGTAGCCGAAGAAAATGCCCACCAGTGCGGCAAACGCAACCGCGCCGAACATCCATCCCGGCGGAATACTAGTCGGCCAGCGCGCGAGCAGCGAAACCGCAACCGTTGCCAGCGCTCCGATAACGACGCCGGCGAGTCCGCCGACGGTCGCGAGCACGATCGATTCGGTCAAAAACTGACGCAGGATCGTGGCGCCGCGCGCGCCGACGGCCATGCGCAGGCCGATCTCGCGCGTCCGTTCGGTGACCGAGACCATCATGATGTTCATGATGCCGATGCCCCCGACGATCAGCGACACCGCGGCGACGCCGGCGAGCAGGAGCTCCATGACGGCACCGGTTTGCGAGGCGGCTTGCGCGATCGATTGCAGATTGCGGACCTGAAAGTCGTCGGTCTGCGGCGGAACGATGCGATGGCGCTGCTCGAGCAGCTGCGTCAACTCGGTTTGCGCGGCGTCGATCGTCTCCGCGCTCGTGGCCGAAACCATCAGCCCGTTCACCGTGGTCACCCCGGCGAGCCGCTCCATCGCCGACGTGTAAGGCACGAGCACCGTGTCGTCTTGGTCTTGCCCCAAGCCGCTTTGCCCCAGCGGCGCGAGCGTTCCGATCACGGTGAAGGGGGTGCCCTTGACGATTACGGTGGCTCCGATCGGCGAGGCACCGCCCGGGAAGAGCTGCTGCACGACCGTCTGACCGAGCACGGCAACTTTGGCCGCGGAATCGACGTCGCTCTCGCGGAGAAAGCGTCCGCTGGCAACCGGCCACGATCGAATGAAGGTGTAGGTGGGCGCTACGCCGGTGACCGTGGTCTGCCAGTTGGCATTGCCCGCCACCACTTGCGTGCGGACCGTCACGATGGGCGAAACGCTGGCGACGCCGGGGAGCTTCGCGATTGCCAAGCCGTCGTCGACCGTCAACGTCGACGCACCGCCGTTGCCGGTGCGCGCTCCGCTCTGCGTAACGCTTCCCGGCTGTACCACGATGAGGTTGGAACCCAACGAGTCGATGCTGCTTTGCACCGAGATACGCGCGCCGGTACCGATGGCCACGGTGACGATCACGGCCGCGACCCCGATCACGATGCCGAGCATCGTCAGCAGCGAACGCACTTTGTTGCGCAAAAGCGCGCCGACTGCGAGTCGAAGCGTTGCTTTGAGGTTCATGCCGCACGCTCCGCATTGATCGAGTCGCCGACGATGCGTCCGTCGCGAAAGGTTACGACGCGCCGCGCGTAAGCGGCAACGTCGGGCTCGTGGGTCACGAGCATGATCGAGATTCCCTGCTCGCGATTGAGCCGCGTCAGGATTTCCATGACGGCGGCCGAGGTCTTCGTATCCAGAGCACCGGTAGGCTCGTCGGCGAGGATCAGGCCGGGGTCGTTTACCAGCGAGCGCGCGATTGCGATACGCTGCTGTTGGCCGCCGGACATTTGATTGGGTTTGTGCTGCGCGAGATGCGCGACCCCGACGAGTTCCATCTTCTGCAGTGCGATTTGCCGCCGGCGCGTTTCGTCGACGCCGGCATACACCATCGGCAGCTCGACGTTTTCGATCGCGCTGGTGCGCGGCAGCAGGTTGTATGCCTGAAACACGAAGCCGAGGCGCCGGCTGCGAATATCGGCTCGGCAATCCGCGCTGAGGTGCGCCGCGTCCTGGCCTTCGAACTCGTAGCTGCCGCTCGACGGCCGGTCCAGCAGGCCGACGATTTGCATGAACGTCGACTTGCCCGATCCGGAGGGCCCCATCACCGCCACGAACTCGCCGCGCTCGAGCGTGAGGTCGACGCCCGCCAGCGCGACCACTTCGGAGGAGTCGAGCGCGTAGACTTTGCGCAGATCGCGGACCGTTACGACCGGCGTCACGGGTGCATACCCCGCAGGGCCGCACCGGCTGCCGCCGGCGCCGATGCGCGTTTGGCCGCAGTCGCGGCGGCGACCACGACGCGATCGCCGGCGGCGAGCGCGCCGCTTTGCCGAGGAACGATTGCGGCCTGCGTTTCGCCCGTCAGCGCGACGTCGACCGGAACGCGCGTGAGACGCGCACCCCGGCCCACGTAGACGGCACCCTGCGATCCGGCCGTGATAGCGGCGGTGGCGCTGGTGCCTTGGACGGCGCCCCACGGCGAGGCGGCGGTCGCGACGGCGGCGTTCGCACCGGGCTGGAACTGCAGTGCCGCGAGCGGAACCACCAGCGCGTCCTTGGCGGTAGCGACGTCGATGGTCGCGTTGGCAGTCATTCCCGGCAGCAGCGCGCCGTCGGTATTCGGCACGAGGACCACGACGTCGTACGTTACGACGTTGTTGACGGTCTGCGGGTTGATGCGCACTTGCGACACGGTTCCGTGGAAAAGGCGATTCGGGTACGCCAACACGCTAAAATCGACGTTCTCGCCCGGCTTTACGTTGCCGATGTCGGGCTCGCCCACGTTGATGTCGATTTCCATCTTGCCGAGATCCTGCGCGATCGTAAAGAGCGTCGGTGTCTGCAACGACGCGGCGACGGTCTGACCGACCGAGACGTCGCGCGCGACGACCTGACCGTCGACGGGCGAAGTAATGACGGTGTGCTGCAGATTGAGCCGGTCTTGCTCGACCGCAGCCTGCGCCGCTTTCACGTTGGCGACCGCGGCCTGGGCGGCCGCCGATTGCGCCTGCACGGTGGTGCCGCTCTGCGTCGCAGTGGCGGCGCTCGCACTCTCTTGCGCCCTCGCTTGGACGACTGCGGCCTGCGCCGACGCGACCGCAGCTTGGTCTTGCGCGGTGTTCGAACGATCGGTATCGACCGTGCTCTGCGCGACGTAGCCCTGCGCGAGCAGCGCGGAATCGCGTTGCTGGGTCTGTTGCGCCAGCGTCAGCGCTGCCTGAGCTTTAGCGACGTTGGCTTGTGCCGCGCCGACCGCCGCGCCTTGCGCGTCGGCGTTGGCGTCGGCTACGTCGACGCCCGACGCGGCGCCGCTGACGCCGGCATCCGCCTGCGCCACCTGTGCCTTGGCTTGAGCCAGCGCGGCTTCGGCGGCGGCGAGTTGGGCTTGGAACGTGCTCGGATCGAGACGCGCGAGCACTTGGCCTTGCTTGACGACGCTGTTGTAATCGACGCCGATCGAGGCGATCGTCCCGGAAACTTCCGTACCCACCGAGATGCTGTTTTGCGGGTTCACGGTGCCCGAAGCCGTTACGGTCTCCGTCAGATTGCCTTGCGTCACCGGGGCGGTGGCGTACGCGACGCCGGCATGCGAGCGCAGGGTCGCAACGATGGCGATCGCGAGGATCAGCAAGGCCGCGAGCCCGGCCAAGGCCCACCTGCGCGGAAGGCCGCCCAGGATTCGAATCGCGCCGGTGAGTCCCGCCGGCGACGGGAACGTGGTGGTAGTCATCGTGTGCTTAGCATAGCAACGATTTCTGAGGCGAAATGGTGAGCTAGGTCACCATTCTGAAGATCCGGTTAAGAAAGACGATTCAGTCGCGGCGACGGCATGGCGCAACCCGGCTGATGGGAATCGGGCTCCGGTTCGCCGGCGCGCTCGCAAATCGGAATGATGCCGCCCCACACCGGCCACGCATAGTCTGCGGGATCGTCTTCGGGGCCGCCTTCGCGCCGCTTGACGGAGAACTCGCCGATCGTCAATCCGAGGATTCGCGTCGCTTTCAGCTCGACGTCGCTGACGGGACGGAGCGTCGACCAGCGGCCGGGATAGAGCGAATCGACGAAGAGCTGCATTTGCGCGAGGCGCTCGCGGTCGTCGTCGACCAAAAACGGCTTGCCGAACAGCATCGCCGAGCGATAGTTCGCCGAATGATGGAACGCCGAACGCGTCAGCACCATTGCGTCGAGCAGGGTCACGGTGAGGCAAACGTCGTGCGCCGTCACCGCCTTGAGCATCCGGCTCGCACTCGAGCCGTGAAAGTAGACGACGTCGCCGTCGCGCCAATAGAGAGTCGGAATAACGACCGGCGTTGCGTCCGGCACGAATCCGACGTGACACAACATTCCTGCGTCCAGGATCGCGTCCAGCACGGCGCGCTCGTAGCTGGCACGCTTGGGCAAACGGCGCACGCGTACGCGTTCGGTCGGCATGACGGCTCCTTAGCCGCCGCGGCGCTCCGTTCCGGCTGGGCGGTTTCGACCTATGCTCGCCGCAGCCGAAGACGCCGCATCGTAAACGCGACCGCAAACAGAACGGCCGTTGCCGCGAGCGCAGCTTGCGTGCCGCTGGGTGCCGTGAAGTCGACTCCCTTCACCCCATTCATCGGACCGACGTACCAAAGCACGAGATAGACGACTTCGAAAAGCCGGCTGGTTCCGGATGCGGCACCGCACGCCAAGGCCAGCGTCGGAACGAAAACCGCTCCGGCGAGCACGGCGGCGGCGCCGCCGTAGCTCCCCAGCGCGATCCAGTGTACCAGCGAACCGCTTCCGAGCAGTAGCGCAACCGCGATGCCGGCGATCCACGAGGCGAGAAATTGGCGGCGCAACGGGTGCAGCGACGGGTAGACGAAGCCCTCCGTGTCGTCGATCGACTCGCGCGTTCCCATTTGCGACCAAATCAGGATCGGCCAGAGCCAAATCACTCCGAGCAGCGCGCTTTGCGCCGCCGAAGGACTCGCGAGGGTGGCGATCCACAGGCCGAGTGCGACCGCGTACCACCAAAAGTTGGCGCCTTTGAGCATGAGACGCAGTTCGGCCAGCACCAGCGAACCGAGGTCGCCGGCGAAGACGCGATCGAAAACCGGCGCGGTGATCCGCTCTACGCTCTCCGCCGCATGGAGCATCCATGTTTTTGGGGCCCGTTCCGAAGCGGGACGCGCACCCGATGCGAATCGGTCGAACGCCGATGCAGCCAGCGCGACGATGCCGAATGCGACCGCAACCCAGAGCGCGCGGGCGGCCAGATCGCTCGCCGTCCATTCGAAGCCGTGCCACACGAAATACCGTTCGGCGCCCGGACCGCCGCCCATAACCATGCTGAAGTCCTTAGCGGAATGGGGCGCAATCTTCGAAACCGCCGCGTCGACTTGCCGGCCGACCGTCACCAGCCCCAGCGGATCGGTCCACCAAACGGGCAATTTCTTATCGGTTTGGGCGCTGGCGCTCAAGCCGAAGATCCACGCAAAAAAGTATACGACGTTGCCGAATCCGCCGCGCAAGACGGGTACGGCTTCGAATCCGACCGCCATGGCGGCAACCAAGGCGGCAACCGGAACGAGAACCACCGCAAACGGAAACGCGATGGCGGCGAGGCCGATGCTGCGGTCTTCTCCGCGTACCCACTGCATGATAACGGCGTCGGCGACGAGCACGAGCCCCAGCGAAAGCAAGACCGCGACGGAACCGAGCCACTTGCCGGTTACGTAGGCAAGCTTTCGGACCGACGTCGACGCGACGATTTCACCCACGCGCGTCTGCCGATCGACCTCGATCGCGCTCTTGACGAGATAAAAGCCGAAGAGCGAGAGCGCCGTCGTCGCCAACATGGCCATCATCGCCCCCATCCAGGCCGAGTTGTAAATGCCGCGATAGCCGTCGACCGTAAACGCGACGTAGTTCGCGCCTCTGGGAGGAACGAAGAATACGCCGGCCGCGAGCGTGACGACCAGCGTGGCGAAGTATTGATAGCGGCGCGAACGCTCGAGGAAATCGGCGCGCGCGATGCTCCAAACCCCGGCAAGGGCGCTCATGCGGCGGCCTTGGCGGCGGCAATCGTCCGCAGATACGCGCTTTCCAGCGATCCCTCGCCGGCGATCAACGACGCCGGCGAGCCGCGCCGCAGGAGCCGGCCGCCGCCGACGATGACGACGTCGGTCGCGGTCGTTTCGACGTCCGAGCAGATATGGGTCGAAAGGATGACGATCCGCTCGCCGGAGAGGTCGCGCAGCAGATTGCGAAAGCGCACGCGCTCTTCGGGATCCAAGCCGGTCGTCGGCTCGTCGACGATCAGCATCTTGGGGTCGTTGAGCAGCGCCTGCGCGATTCCCACACGCTGGCGCATGCCGCCGGAGAACCCGCCCAGCGCGCGGCGTTTCGCGTGGGTGAGGTTGACGGTTTCGAGCAGCTGGTCGATCCGCCGGCGCGCGGCGCGGCGGTCGAGGCCTTTGAGTGCGGCCAGATATTCGAGAAATTCGACCGCGTTGAGGTGCGGATAGATGCCGAAGTCCTGCGGCAAATATCCGAGCGTGCGCCGCAGCGGATCGGGCGACCGTACGACGTCGGCTCCGTCGTAACGAATGGAACCGGCGGTCGGACGGGTTGCCGTCGCCAGCATGCGCATCAGGGTGGATTTCCCGGCGCCGTTGGGGCCGAGCAGGCCCAAAATGCCGGGGCCCAGCGTCAGCGTAAAATCGTCGACCGCTACGACGCTGCGATACCGCTTCGTTAGGCCGCAAATTTCCAGTTCCATCGCCCGATCTACGAACGGCGCGAGCGTTTGTTTCGAGCCCTTCGTTACCGGTCCGAAAGAAAGAACGTGCCCTCCGCGACGACGGCAACCGTGCCGCCCACCCGGATCGCGGCGTCGCCGCCGCGGTGCGAAACGCGAACGTACAGGACGCTGCGGCGGCCCATTTTCACGCCTTGTTCGCTTACGAACTCCAAATCGCGGCTGGGAAGCTCCCCGTATCGCAGCATGTACGCGGCCAGCGGTCCGGTCGCACTGCCGGTGGCCGGGTCTTCGGCGATTCCGGTTTGCGGGGCGAACATGCGCGCGTACACGTCGAACGAGAGTTCCGACTCGGGATACTTTCGGGCAAAGACGAACGTACCGACGGAGTCGACGCTGCCGGCGGCCTTCGAGAGCAGCGACGGCTGAAGTTCGGCGCGATCGACCGCGTCGGGCGAACGCAGTTGCACGAACAGGAACGGATTCCCGGCCGAGACGAACTGCGGCGGTGCGGCGGGCGCGAGATCCGCTTCGGGAAGGCCAAGCAGGGCCGCGCACGCCGGCCGGTCGAGGGTCTCGTAGAATGCGATGGGCGGCGTCGTCA
>Ga0335074_10008247_pt1 | contig 14475 bp, 11 predicted proteins | sample Lox_Sample_23_FD_206715 | JGI IMG/M metagenome (GOLD analysis project Ga0335074, IMG submission 206715) | Soil microbial communities from Loxahatchee National Wildlife Refuge, Florida, United States - Lox_Sample_2.3 | ecosystem: Environmental > Terrestrial > Soil > Wetlands | place: USA...
ACTGCTGCAGAACACCACCAAGCTGGTCCTTCTTCTTTGCCGGGCCCTTCGCCGGCGCAGCAGCAGCAACGGCCGGCGCCGCCTGGCCGCGCGCGACCGCCAGCGCGGCATCGCACGAAGGCACCGACGACCCGCCGCCCAACAGCTTATTCGCCCCGACAACACCCCCCAGCAATCCCAACGGCGTGGCGGTGCCGATAACCCCGCCGGCCACCGAACCGGCGTTCGATTCGAACGTCCCGATCGCGTTCACCTTCGCCTGCGGGTCACGGATCGGCCCGGTCACCTGCATCGGCACCACCAGGCCGGTCCCGGCCACCCGGCCCTGTGGCCGCAGCGCCAGCGACAGCGTCTCGTCACCCAGGTTGATGCTGCCGCCGCCGTCCATCGTCAGCAGCGAGGACTCCAGCAGCAGCGCCCGCAGCTCCGCCACGCCGTGATGGGCATCCGCGCGCAGGGCGAAGCAGCGCAGCTCGCTCGACCCGCCATGCGACAGCAATCCCAGAAAGTTGGCCTTCTCCAGCACCGGCCCAAGCACGTTGTTCAGCAGCGCCGTATCGATGGTGCCGCCTTGCATCGCGAGACCCAGGCTGCCGTCCAGCCCGGCTGCAATGGCATGCGGCGACGCGCCGGCCGAGCGGAGATTGGCATAGACCTCCAGCTTGCCGCTGGCATAACCGGGCAGGCCGGCGAGGGCGAACAGGGGCGCCGCAGCCAGGCCGGGCGCGTGCAGCGTCAAGGCGACGGGTGGCGTGGGGGCCGCGCCGTCCACCGCCAGGGTACCGCTCAATTTGCCCTCGGGCAGGTCGGCCGCCAGCGGATCGACATGCAGGCTGCCGTTTTGCAGCACGGCGTGCACATTGATGCTGCGATAGTCCAGCCCGCCGGTCCGCAAGTCACCGATCGTGACAGCAACGTCGCCATTGGCCGCCCGCAGCACACCGAACGGCAGCGGCGTATCGGAGAACAGCCGGCCAGTCCCCGCATGGTGCGGCGGAGCCGGCGCCGCAGCCTGCGGCGCGGGCGGATGGCCCGGGGCTGGCGCCGCTGGCGGTGGCTGGGTAACCGGTTTTCCGGCAGCGGCCAGGATCGCGTCGGCGTCGATCCGGTTGGCGTGCAGGGTAGCGGTCAGCGACGGCGGCGGCCCGTTCGAAACCGCCACGTCGCCGGACAGGTCACCCTGCGCCGCGGTCAGCTTCATCCCATGCAGCGCCGCGCCATGCGCGAACCCGCCGGACGCATCGGTGAGAGTGCCCTGGAACGCGACCTGCGTCAGGTCCGGCAGCTTGCGGTGGGCAATGGGCGACAGCGCGGCCAAACTCGGGATGCTGGCGTTCACCGCCAGATTGGCCCCCGACAGTGTTTCCGGATGCGCCACCGTGCCCTTCACGGTCATGCTGGCATTGTCGGCGCGCACGGTCAGATCCACCGGTACCGGCGCACTCGGCTGCTGCGCGATCAGCGTGCCCGGGGCGCCAACCGTCGCGGCCAGCGACAGAGCCGTAGAGCCCTCCGTCGCTTGCGCATCGATCGTCACCGGCTGGTTCTGCGCCGGCGCGTCGATATCCACCGCGACCAGCCGCAGCCCGCCGACATAATTGCTCAAATCCGCCGGCCCGAGCTTCAGGCTCGCCGCTTCGACGAACGGCACCGGGCCCCCATGGTCGGCAAGCTGCGCCGTCAGGTGCACATCATGCAGCGGCGGCAGCCGCACCCCCGGCAGCAATGGAGCCAGCGCGCCGAGGTCCGGAATGGCAGCCGCAACCGCCAGCGTATAGCCGCGGCCTTGCAGTGGTTTGGTGAAGCCGCCGTCCACCGACGCCGTGGCACCGGCGGCCCCCACCGTCAGCTTCACCGGCCACGGCGTCGTCGCCTTCGGATCTTGCAAGCGCAACAGCGAACCGACGTCGCCTGCAAGCGTGAACGCCGTGCCGTTGTAGGTGGCGTTCATCGCCAGATGCAGCGGCCCATCGGCCGAGTCAGCCGTCGCCGTCATCTGCTGCACCGCCAGGGTGACGGCATGCCCCGTGCGATCGTCACGCATCGCCAGCGTGCCGCCGTCGATCCGCAGGCCGGTGATGCTGATGCGATCGCTTTCGTTGGGTTCAGCCGCCTGCTTCGGTGCGGTGCCCGGCGGTGCGCCGGTGGAAGTCGCGGGCTGCGGCGTGAACGCCCAGTTGGGCCGGCCTTGCGCGTCCGTTTCCAGCAGGATGTCCGGCTGCTCCAGCACCAGCCGGGTGATATCGACCCGGCCATGCAGCAGCGGCAGCACGGCAAGCTGCACATCCAGCCGTTGCAGCGTCGCCATCTGCGGCCGCGAGAACCCGGGTGGATTGGCCAGCGCAACATTGCTCAACGCAACCGTGGGCCAGAGCGACCACGTCAGGTGGATCGGGCCATTCAGTGCCAGAGTCCGCCCGGTCGCTTGCTCCACCGCCGCTTCGATGCGCGGCTTCAGACTGTTCGGGTCGAAGCGGGCCAGGAACACGGCCCCGGCCGCCACGATCAGCACCAGCAGTGCCGCCACCCCAAACAAGCCGTAACGCACTGTCCGCGGAACACCCATGCTGTCTGATTCCTCCCAGAGTCTGCGGCGTCCCGCCGTCAGACATCCCGCCGTGCCGGCCGCGCCGGCGGCGCGTGAAATCCGAGCGTGCGAAAGGTCTCCGCCATGTGGGGCGGCAGGTCCGCCTCGACCACCAGTGTTCCGCCGGCAGGATGCGGCAAAGCCAGTGCGCGGGCATGCAAATGTAGGTCATCGGACAGGCCCTCGACGGTGGCGGCGAAGGCGTTGTTCTGGTCGGGGCGCGCGTACTTGGTATCGCCCAGGATCGGCGCACCGATGGCGACGCAGTGCACCCGAAGCTGATGCGTGCGGCCGGTGCGCGGATGCAGCTCCAGCCAGGCGAGTTTCTGTCCGGCGTGATCCAGCGTGCGATAGTCGGTGATCGCGCGGGCGGCGTCCTTGTCGCCCGGTTCGGCGACGGCGGTGCGCTCGCCCCGGCCGCCGGTGACACGTTGCAACGGCAGGTCGATGCGGCCCTCGGGCTGGACCGGACGGCGGGCGGTCACGGCCCAATAGGTCTTGTCGATGTCCCGCCCCCGGAACAGGGCGGCCAGCTTGGCCGCGCTGCCGGGCGTGCGGGCCAGCAAGAGAACGCCCGAGGTATCGCGGTCGAGCCGGTGCACCAGGCGGGGGCGTTCAGCGGAGCCGAAGCGCAGCGCGTCCAGCAGCGCATCAAGGTGGTGGGTAATGCCTGGCCCGCCCTGGACCGGCAGCCCGTGCGGCTTGTTGATCGCGATGATCTGGTCGTCGCGATAGAGCACCAGGCGCTGCAGGTCCTTCTGCACCAGCGGGTCGATCTCGGCCGGCTCCGCGGGTGCGTGGGGCTGGACGGCGGGGATCGGCGGAATGCGGACAGCCTGGCCGGCGGTGAGGCGGGTAGCGGCATCGGCGCGATGGCCGTCCACCCGCACCTGTCCCGTGCGGCACAGCTTCTGGATGGCGCTCTGCGGCAGCCCCGGGAAGTGGCGACGGAACCAGCGATCCAGGCGGATGTCGGCTTCGTCAGGCGTTACGGTGCGGGTGGATTGGGACATGGGAATGCTGCCGGGCTGTGGGGGGCCGAGGGGGCTGCGTCAAGGCGGGGCTGTGCCGAGGTGGCGGGCCCGAAGACGGGAGGGCGATTACGATGATCCGGCTGCTACGACGAGCCGGCCGCCGAGCGATGATGGGGCGTCAGGATCACAACGGCTGACCGGCATCGACATCGAGCAAACCGCAACGGCAACGTAACTCCAGCCGATTAGAACGCGCGGCCAGTACGCACGGGGGTCACACAAAGCGCGACGTAACGAACCTCATCGCGCGCCCTATGTCATTGCGAGGAGCGAAGCGACGAAGCAACCTCGTTCGCGCACGCCCCGGAACAATCCTGCCCGCGCACGATTGGGGTTGCTTCGTCGCTTCGCTTCTCGCAATGACATGGCGTACGATGACCTGGACCGGAGCGCACCATGGCCGACGTCGCGATTCAGGCTGCCGAGGCAATGTCGTCGGCAACCTGGCTTATTGCCGCAGTATCGCTCTTCCTGCTGGTCGTCGTTCTACGGTCGCTTTGGGTCATCGGTCCGACCCAGGTCGGGCTCGTCCGCAAGCGCTACGGCTGGAAGCGGCTGGAAGATGGCAGCCCCGTCGCCCTCAACGGCGCGGCGGGATACCAGGCCGAGTTGCTGACCGCCGGCCTGCGCTTCAAGCTTTGGCCGATCTACACCGTCACGCGGCATCCGATGGTGCAAATCCCCGCCGGGCGGATCGGGGTCGTCATCGCCCAGGTCGGCAGACCGCTGCCCATCGGCGCGAAATCGGCGGCCTACAAACCCGAATTCGGCAGCTTCCAGGACATCCGCGCCTTCATGCTGAACGGCGGCGAGAAGGGAGTGCAGCGCATTGTCCTGCCCCCCGGCACGGTGGCGGCAATTCATCCGGTGGGCTTCCTGGTGGTGTCGCTCAACGCCGTCTACGGCGTGCCGGTAACCAGCGAATATGCGCGGCTGCTGCGGGCCAGTAACGATCGGCTGACGCATGCATCGTTCGGCCTGTCCGAGCAACAGATGAAGGTCGTCGTGATCGAGCCGCACGCCACCGACGGCCGGTTGGTGGACATGATCGGCATCGTGACAACTCTCGAAGGGTCCCCTTCGCCGAAAGGCGCCATTGCCAACCGGCTCGGCGACTTTGCCGACATAGCCCAGCTCGAGACCGATCCGGCAACGCGCAACAGCGACTTGGTCGAGGCGATTCTCGGAAGCAAGAACGACACCCATAACAACTACCAGGATTTCCAGGCATTCCTCGACGCAGGCGGCCGCATCGGCCTGCAACATGATCCGCTGCTGTATGGCGCCTATAACCTCAACCCGTTCCTGGTCTCGGTTGAAATGGTGCCGATGCTGGTGGTGAACCAGGGACAGGTCGCGGTGGTGAAGGCCTATGTCGGACTGGCAACCGAGGATACGTCCGGCGACGACTTCAAGTTCGGTTCCCTGGTGCGCCCCGGCCATCGCGGCATCTGGGAAGAGCCGTTGCGCACCGGCAAATACGCGATCAATCCGCGCGTCTACGCGGTGGAGATCGTGCCGACCTTCATCCTGACGCTGAACTGGGCGGACGTGACCTCCACCGCGCACAGCCTGGACAAGGATCTGTCGCCGATCGAGGCGAAGTCCATGGAAGGCTTCGTGTTCATGATCGACCTGCAGGTGCAGATCCACGTTCCGGACAGCGATGCGCCGCGGGTGATCTCCACGGTGGGGACGATGGCGAACCTGGTCAACGAGGTGCTGCAGGCGGCGGTGGGCAACCATTTCCGCGACAAGCTGCAGGGCATGCCGGCGATCGATTTCATCCAGAAGCGCGCCGACGTTCAGGCGCAGGCACAGGACCACATCACCGAACGGCTGCGTGTATATCGTATCGAGACGCGTGGCGTTTATATCCAGGACGTGGTGTTTCCGACGCAGCTCGTCGAAGTGCTGACCGCGCGCGAAATCGCCAATCAGCAAAAGGCACGCTACGATGCCGAGCGCACGGCGCAGGACCAGCGGCTGCTGCTGGAAGCATCACGCGGCCGGGCCGACCAGCAGGCGGCGCTCGCGCAATCGATGATCGGCGTCGACATCGCGCGCAACAAGGCGGCCGCCGTGCAGGCGGAAGCCGACGGCGAAGCGTATCGCCTGACCAAGGTGGGCGAAGCAAGCGCTGTTCAGACGAAAGCCGAGGGCCTCGCGGTGGCAGCGGGATTGGAGGCGCAGCAGAAGGCGGTTGGCGCGAGCCAGGCCGCGATGATCAACGTCGCGAAGGCGCTGGCCAGTGGCGCGCAACGCTTCATGCCGGAGAATCTCGCGATCACCGGTGGCGGCGCGGATGGCATCGGCATCGGCCCGCTGGTGCCGCAACTGATGCGCTGGCTGCAGCGCCGGGACAACGGGCAGCGTCGAGATGGCGAAGCGGGCGACGGTGCCGCCGAGGCTGCGCCCTCGGCCCAGCCTGTCGCCGGCCAAACGCCGGAGGCCGCACCGATGCAATGGGGTATTGCGCCATCGGTCGCGATGCCTCCACCCAACATGTCATTGCGAGGAGCGTAGCGACGAAGCAACCTCGTTCATAATTGCCCGACATCGTCCATGCGCCCGCACGACCGAGGTTGCGTCGTCGCTACGCTCCTCGCAATGACATGGAGGCGCGCGTCGCGTCGCGCCTCGCAATGACACGTTGCCAACTCACGGCTTCAACCGGTACCCCGTGCGGAAGATCCACCACAGCAACACCAGGCATACCACCAGGAACGCCACAACAATCCCAAGGCTCGTCCCGACGGGAACATCTCCCACGCCAAAAAAACTCCAGCGGAACCCACTAACAAGATACACAACCGGATTGAACAGACTGAGCGTCCGCCACGGCTGCGGCAGCATGTCGATCGAATAGAACGCGCCGCCCAGGAACGTCAGCGGCGTCACCACAAGCGACGGAATGATCGCCAATTGCTCAAAATTCTCCGCCCAGATGCCGATGATGAATCCGAACAAGCCAAAGCTCACCGCGGTCAGCACGAGAAACGCCACCATCCAACCGGGATGCATGATCCGCACCGGCACGAACAGCGTCGCGGTAGCCAGGATGATCAGCCCGATCAGCACCGATTTCGTCGCCGCCGCGCCGACATAGGCCAGCACCGCCTCCGTGCTCGAGATCGGCGCGGATAACAGCTCGTACGTCGTCCGGATGAATTTCGGGAAATAGATCGCAACCGATGCATTCGATATGCCCTGCGTCAGCAGCGTCAGCATGATCAGCCCCGGGACGATGAACGCGCCGTAGCCGACGCCGCCCACCTGCCGCATGCGCGAGCCGATCGCGCCGCCGAACACAACGAAGTAGAGCACGGTGGTGATCACCGGCGTCGCCACGCTCTGCCATACGGTCCGCCGCGTGCGCGCCATCTCGGTACGGTAGATCGCCCAGAGGCCGGGAAGGTTGACATTGCTCACGCCCGGCCCTCCACCAGACCCACAAAAATGTCCTCGAGCGAACTTCGGCTGGTCTCAAGATCCTTGTAGTCGATCCCGGCGGCATCGAGGTCGCGCAACAGGCGAGGCATGCCGGTATCCGGCGCATTCGCGTCGAAATCGTAGACCAGGTGCTCGCCCTCTGCGTCCAGCCGCAACGGCCAGCAAGACAGCATGGCCGGGATAGCCCCCATCCGATGCTGCAGCGTGATGCTCAGCCGCCGCTTGCCAAGCTTGCGCATCAGCGTTGCGGTCTCCTCGACCAGAATCAGCCGGCCGAGGTCGATCACGCCAACCCGGTCGGCCATTTCCTCTGCCTCCTCGATGTAATGCGTGGTCAGGATGATGGTCACGCCGCGATCCCGCAGCCGCCGCACCAGGTCCCACATGTCGCGGCGCAGACCGACATCGACGCCGGCGGTCGGCTCGTCGAGGAACAGGATGTCCGGCTCGTGGCTCAGCGCCTTCGCGATCATCACGCGGCGCTTCATGCCGCCCGACAGCTCGATGACCCGCGCGCCGCGTTTATCCCACAGCGAGAGATCGCGCAGCACTTGCTCGACAAAGCCAGGGGCGGCGCGCTTGCCGAACAAGCCGCGGCTGAAGCGCACCGAGTCCTCCACGGTCGCGAAGATATCGAGCGCGATCTCCTGCGGCACCAGCCCGATCACCGCCCGCGCCGGGCGATACGCCCTGACGATGTCGTGTCCCTGAACGAGAACCCGCCCCGAGGTCATCGAGACCAAACCGCAGATAATGCTGATGAGCGTCGTCTTGCCGGCGCCGTTCGGGCCAAGCAATGCGAATATTTCTCCCTTCTCTACCGCAAGATCGATTGGATGGAGCGCAACCACACCGGATTTGTACGTTTTCGTGACAGCAGAAACAGATAGGACCGGCGACATGGACTCTCCTGCTCGATGTGTGACGGTGTACTGAGGAGCGGCTGCGCCTTACCTGAGCATGTCATTGCGAGCAGCGCAGCGACGGAGCAATCCCGGTCATGCCGACGCGCGGACAACCGAGTGTCCGCCGGATCGGCATTGCGTCGTCGCCTTGCGCCGCGCAATGACATTGAATCAGCCGCGCGCGTGCTTGCATAATAACGGACACTACGAATCACCGTGGCTACGATTCGTCCCGCCGCTCCCGCCGCAGCCGCTCCCAATATTCCAGCCGCTTCGCGATCTCCCGTTCAAATCCCCGGTCGCGCGGCCGATAAAACGATTCCCGCGCCATCCCATCGGGAAAGTAGTTCTGCCCCGAGAACGCATCCTCCGTCTCGTGGTCGTATGCGTAGCCCTTGCCGTAACCCAGCTCCTGCATCAGCCGCGTCGGCGCGTTCAGGATATGCGCCGGCGGCACCAGCGATCCGGTCGATTTCGCCGCCGCCCGCGCCGCGCCGAACGCCGTATAGACCGCATTCGATTTCGGTGCCGTGCCGAGATAGACCACCACCTGCGCCAGCGCCAACTCGCCCTCCGGCGAGCCCAGCCGCTCATACGTTTCCCACCCCGCCAGCGCCTGCGTCAGTGCATTGGGATCGGCCATGCCAACATCCTCGGCGGCAAATCGCGTCAGCCGGCGCGCGATGTAGCGAGGGTCCTCCCCACCCGCCAGCATCCGTGCGAACCAGTACAAAGCCGCATCCGGATCCGACCCCCGCAGCGACTTGTGCAGCGCCGAAATGAGATTGTAATGCTCTTCCCGATCCTTGTCGTACAGCGCCGCACGCTTCGCCAGCAGAGTCGACAGCGCCGCCGGGTCCAGCAGCGCGGTATCCGCCGGCAGCGCGGCAATTTGCTCTGCCATGTTCAGGATGTAGCGCCCGTCGCCATCCGCCATGGCGCGCAGCGCGGCGCGCGCTTCGGCATTGAGCGGCAGCGGACGCCCGAGTTCCGCCTCGGCCCGTGTCAGCAGCAGTTCCAGGGCGGCGTCGTCCAACCGGCGCAGCACCAGCACCTGGCAGCGCGACAACAGCGCGCCATTGAGTTCGAAGGACGGATTCTCGGTCGTGGCGCCGATCAGCGTGATGGTGCCGTCTTCCACAACCGGCAAAAATCCGTCCTGCTGTGCGCGGTTGAAGCGGTGGATTTCGTCCACGAACAGCAGCGTCCCTTCGCCGAGCCGCCGCCGCCGCGCGGCCTCCTCGAACACGCGCTTCAGGTCGGCAACACCGGAGAACACCGCGGAGATCTGCACAAAGTGCAGGTTCGCCCGGGCAGCCAGCAGGCGCGCGATGGTGGTCTTGCCAACGCCCGGCGGCCCCCACAGCACCAGCGAAGCGAGCGACCCCCGCGCCAGCATGCGGGTCAGCGTGCCCTCGGGGCCCAGCAGATGGTCCTGGCCCACCACCTCATCGAGGCTGCGCGGGCGCAGTCGGTCCGCCAGCGGGCGCACGGCGGCATGCCCGCCCGAGGGTTCGGGTTGCTCGTCGGTGCCGAACAGATCGGCGGGTTGGGTGGAGCGGGCAGGCACGGCGGGAAGATAGGGCGGGCGAGGGGCGGAAGCGAACAGGGCAACGAAGAGCGATAACGGAATGGCCTCGGACCTTTTCGCTTCGTGGTTCGCCCCGGAAAGAAACTCGCAAACCATATCATTGCCGAACGGAGAGGACTACGTCCGCGCCTGGCGAATCCAGCGAAGGACGGCATGGCAACTGCCAGGGAAATGACGTATCTTGCCGCTATCTCTGGAGATGCCATGGACACCGTCACTGATCCGCTGGCTCGCCCGCAGCCTGAACCAGCGCGCCACGACCCCGTCGCCACGAGCGCGTCGGACGGGCTGTCCGCCTTCCTCGGAAGCGAGGACTTTCCCCGCTTCGTTCTGGACTGCCTCCATTGTGCCGAGCGCGAGGCAGCCGCCGAGAACGCCAAGCTGCCTGCGCGCAAATAGACTGAGCAATGAATAGTCTTCTCCCGGTCCTCGTGATTGTCGGGGGCATAAACGGGGCGGGAAAAAGTTCAGTCGTCCGCATCATGGCGCAAGCGGAGATACTCGCGCCCGCTACATTTCTTGACCCCGACCGGGTCACAACGGACATCCTCGCCGCGCGGCCCGGCATCAGCTTGGCTACAGCGAACTTCGCCGCGCTGCGCTTCATCGATCGAGAAATCGCCCGTCTGATCGGCGCCGGCCGATCCTTCATGGTCGAAACCGTTCTGGCTAACCACGCCTACCGCCGCATCTGCCTGACGGCAAAGGCGCAAGGCATGCTGGTCCGGCTGGTCTATATCGGCGTGCCCACCATTGAAGACGCCATCGCCCGCGTTGCGTTGCGCGTTTCCAAGGGCGGCCACGATGTGCCCGAAGCCGACATCCGCCGCCGCTGGCCGCGCACCCACGAAAACCTGACCTGGTTCGCGCAGCATGCCAATGCCGTGGACGAGTTCGCCAACATCTGGAACGCGGCACCGAAACTGATCGCGCAGGCGCGCCAGGGCAGGATCACATTGCTGGACCCCGATACGCTCCCCGCCGTCACGTCGGTGCTTCGGCCGCTGACCTGATCTCCTCCCGCGGCACCGGCTTCTCGCGCCGGCGCGGCGGCCTGCGAAGCGGACCTGCCGCCTTACGGATTGTCCTTGGTCGCCCGGTGGCAGTCATAGCAGTTGATGCCATGCTCCCCGTGCGCGCTCAGGCGCCACTCTTCTGTTAGGGCAGGATTTTGCACCGCATGGCATTGGATGCAGGCCCGTCCCTCCGGCGCCCCGGATGCGACGCGTGCCGCCGGCGCCTGAGTCTGCCCCTGCGCGTGCGCTGACCCAGAAAAAAGCCCAATCCACAGCAAGGCGATGACGATCGGCACGCGACCGAGCAATGTTTGCATTGCCATCTGCCCACCCCCCTGGCCGAGCGTAGATTGGCCCGCCGCGGCAGCCACAGCGCATCCCCACGCTCAATCGCCGCAAGCGTCACAACCTTTGATGATTTAAACAAATCCAAACACTACTATAGATTGTATATGAGTTGAAGCAAGATTCAACGGTCCCAGCCAATGCCCTGCTTTCGACGCAGACCGAGCCGGGGGAACAACCGTGCAGCATCCCCATCCGTCAGCGCAGGCATACCCGCCAATGTCATTGCGAGCAGCGCAGCGACGAAGCATCCTCGTTCAAACGTGCGCCCGGACCGTCCGTGCGCTCCCATGACCCGGATTGCCCCATCCCTCCGCTCCTCGCGACTGACACGCGACGGCATGCGAAGGCTCGCCTGCGCTGACCGGCCTACGCCGCCCCAAACCCACACGGCAAAAATAACACACGCCGCCCATTTCCATCCGTTCATCTTGAAGACTGACTGACCAGTCAGTAACTAACCCCCATGACCACCGACTCCACCACCCCAACCCGCCGCCGCGCCCGCCGCAAAGAAGACCGCCCCGGCGAAATCATCGCCGCCGCCCTCCATCTGTTCTCGGAACGCGGCTACGCCGCCACCAAGCTCGAGGACGTCGCCACCGCCGCCGGCATCGGCAAAGGCACCATCTACCTCTACTTCCCCACCAAGGAACATCTGTTCCGCGCCGTCGTCCGCCAGGCCGTCCTGCCCAACCTGGACGCCGTCGCCGCCATGGTCGCCGACCCCAACCTCTCCGCGTCAGACATCCTGCGCGCCATGGCGGATCGCTTCCTGCAACTGCTGGACACCGACCTCACCGCCATCCCCAAGCTGGTCCTTGCCGAGTCCGGCAATTTCCCCGCCCTCGCCCAGTTCTACGCCGAGGAGGTCGTTTACAAGGGCATGGCCCTGATCCGCGGCGTCCTCGCCCGCGGCATAGAGCGTGGCGAATTCCGCCCCATCGATCTCGACGGCGCCCTGCCCCTGTTCTCGTCTCCCCTCTTGCTGCTCGCGCTGTGGAAGAACTCGCTCGGCCGCCACACCGACATCCACCTGGACGCCCGCAAGATCGTCGCCACCCATCTCGACGTCCTGCTGCGCGGCCTCGCCGCGGATCCGCAACGATGAAGCGCCTCCTGCTCCCCCTGATCGTCCTCGCCATCGCCGCGGCAGGCGGCGCCTGGTGGTGGCAGAACCGCAACGACCCGCCCCCCGGCTGGCAGGGCTATGTCGATGCCGACTACGTCCGCGTCGCCCCCACGCTGGCCGGGCAGCTTGTCACCCTCTCCGTCCACCGCGGCCAGCAGGTCGCGGCCGGCGCGCCCCTGTTCGCGCAGGACGACACCAACGACTGCGCCGCCCAGGAGCAAACCGCCGCCACCCTGGCCGAAGCCAAGGACCGCCTGACCAACCTGGAAAAGGCCGGCCGGCAAACTGAAATCGCCCAGGCCAAGGCCGATCTCGCCGACATGGTCGCCACCCGCGACCAGATCGTCGAGGACCTGAACCGCAACGAACAGCTTCTGCGTTCCGGTGCCGCGACGAAGCAAACGGTGGACCAGCAGCGCGCGCAACTCGCCTCGGCCAACGCCCATGTCCAGGCATCGCAGGCGAAGCTGCAGCAGATGCAGGATCCGAACGGCCGCGAATTCGAAATCTCGGCGCAGCAACAGGTGGTGGCAGAGCAACAGGCTGCACTCCAGCAAGCCGACTGGCGGCTGGCGCAGCGCCACGCCGCAGCCCCTATGGCCGCCGAAGTCGCCGACACCTACGCCGTCCCCGGCGAAATGATCGAGGCCGGCACGCCGGTGGTGGAACTGCTGCCGCCCGGCAACATCCTGGTCCGCTTCTTCGTCCCGGAAACCGCACTTGCGGCCGTCCACATGGGTGAACGCCTGTCGATCGGCTGCGACAGCTGCGGCACCAATTTGACGGCCACGATCACCTTCATTGCACCGCAGCCCGAATACACGCCGCCGGTGATCTACAGCGAGCAAACGCGGGACAAGCTGGTTTACATGATCGAGGCGCACCCCGCCCTCGCCCAGGCCACATTGTTGAAGCCCGGCCAGCCGGTCACCGTGCGGGCGCTGCCATGACCGGCCCCCTCGTTATGGCCGGGCTTGACCCGGCCATCTGCGCAACTCCTATCGGGTCGCGGCGGCGCACGATACCCGATCGGCCTTGGGCAGATGGCCGCGTCACCCCCGCATATGACGAATGGGTTCGGTGGGCCCGATGACTCCCCTCGCCATCGACGTCCGGGACCTGGTGAAAAGCTTCGGCGCCAACCGCGTCGTCGATGGTCTCTCGATGCAGGTCGCGGAAGGCGAGATCTGCGGCTTCCTCGGCGGCAACGGCAGCGGCAAGACCACAACCATCCGCTTGCTCTGCGGCCTGATGCGTCCCGACGCCGGTGGCGGCACCTGCCTCGGCTTCGACCTGTTGCGCGAATCGCCGCAGATTCGCCTGCAGGTCGGCTACATGCCGCAAAAGTTCTGCCTGTACGACGACCTGACCGTCACCGAGAACCTCGAATTCGTCGCCCGCCTCTATCAACTTCCCGGCCGTGACCATGTCCTGGCCGACGTGCTGCAGCGCTTCGAACTCACCCGCTACGCCCAGTATCTCGCCAGGCAATTGTCCGGCGGCTGGAAGCAGCGCCTCGCGCTCGCCGCCTGCGTCCTGCACCGTCCAAAATTGCTGCTGCTGGATGAACCCACCGCCGGCGTCGACGCCAAGGCGCGCCGCGAGTTCTGGGACCTTATCCACGACATGGCAGCCGACGGCATGACCGTCCTGGTCTCCACCCACTACATGGACGAAGCGGAGCGCTGCCAGCGCGTCGTCTACCTGTCCGGCGGCAGGCTGGTGGTGCAAGGCACGGCACAGGAGGTCGTGCAGCGGGCAGGGCTGATCGTGTTCCAGGCCACCGGCCCCCGTATCGAGGCCGCGGTGCGCGCGCTGCGCCGCCTGCCCGGCGTGGAAACCGCCACGGTATTCGGCGACGCATTGCGCGTCGCCGGCAAGGATCGCGCGGCCCTGCGTGCCGCGTTGGACTCGCTGCCCGAAAACGGCCTGCCCTGGCAGGAAGTGCCGCCGCGGCTCGATGACGTGTTCATCCACATGCTGAACGAGCAGGAGAACACACCATGAAGGGATTCTCCTGGGCGAGGCTGGGGGCGATGCTGCGCAAGGAATGGCAGCAGATGCGCCGCGACCCGATGACCATCGGCCTCACCGTCATGCTGCCGCTGTTGCAGCTTTTCCTCTTCGGCTTCGCCATCAACACCAATCCGCACCACCTGCCGACCGGTCTTCTGTCCGCCAGCCACTCGCAATACGAACGCAGCATCGTCACCGCGCTGCAGAACACCGGGTATTTCGATATCCGTACCTTCCAGACCGAACACCAGGCCGACGAAGCGCTGGCGCGCGGCGACGTATTGTTCGTGCTGGAAATCCCGCCGGGATTCGCCCGCGCCGTGGATCGCGGCCAGAACCCGTCCGTGCTGTTGGATGCCGATGCTACGGACCCGGTGGCGATCGGTGAAGCAACCG
>Ga0335074_10008248_pt1 | contig 14474 bp, 7 predicted proteins | sample Lox_Sample_23_FD_206715 | JGI IMG/M metagenome (GOLD analysis project Ga0335074, IMG submission 206715) | Soil microbial communities from Loxahatchee National Wildlife Refuge, Florida, United States - Lox_Sample_2.3 | ecosystem: Environmental > Terrestrial > Soil > Wetlands | place: USA: Florida...
TCAGCTAGGGAAGTTTACTTATTCACGCCGTGCCGCCTTTAGTCTATATACTATTACCAGTCTTGGATGTGATGTCGTTCTGGGCAGGTGGGTCCGATTCGAGAATGGCATATACAATCTTGTTAATTGACCTTCTAGTTCCTATGAGTGGCGTGAATGAATCCGTTTGTTGGCAGGGTAATCATTTTATGAGTGGATTAGGTGCCATTTGTCAGGGAACACTATTGTGGGGCCATAGTTGTTCCTAGAGGGTGGAATTGCTTATGTGGGGCTACAGATCTAAAATCCTAGGGATAGAGGGCACGGAGGGGAGTGAATGTAGGTTGGAGGAGGCCTGAGATTGTGAGGGTTGCTATGTTAAAAAGACAGGCGCATCACGGGAGAGAATCCTTGGAATCGGTTTCGAGGGTGCCTGTATATTATTTGATATGATGGACTACATTAAATCATCGGAACGTAGCTACCATTCCTGGAGCGGTTCATCAATTTCTCCGCCACCATTGCCAGCGCCAGCAGCAGCTCTCGCATTTCTAATCTCCCACTCGAATTCTTTTAAGGCTCTGATCTCGCTCCCCATGAACAGGCCTCCTATTAAACCGTTAATGACCCCTGCACTGAGGCCTAAAGTGCTGACTAGCATGATCAAGAAGGCGACGTAGTTCCTAGGGGAAAACCAGACTGCTATGAGGCAGGCTATTGATATGATGACCGAAGCAATGAAGTGGTATAACCGATAGCGTCGCTGTTTTCGCTCCCGTATGTTGTATTTGGCGATCATGTCCAGGATCTCGTCGTAAGTCTGGATCGGGAGGTAGGCATCGTCTTTGACTGGTTTGAGCTGAGTGTTGTAGAAGGTATCTCGAACTGGAGAAGGGTGCTCTGAGCTGGTCGGACTTTGTAGGAAGGCGCCACTCCCAACAGCTATATCTTCATCCTTGTGTGGGTCCGGATTGTATGGGGCGGGGTGCCATTCGATTGTTGCTTCAACAGCAAAATGATCACTGAGAGAGCATTGTAGGCTTGGATGTCGTCCGGTCATGCCGACTTTTGCGTCTTTGATAGTCCATCCGCCAGGCTCGCCATCGCGAGAGCCACTGCTTGCAAAGATATAATCAAGCCTCTTAGCCCTGGGATCCATGGTATCGCCGGGAATTTCTATAGGTGGTTTACCGGGACCCAGGAGCTTTTGTTGACGTTTCTCCCATCGCCACGTATTAAGGACACTATCACATGTTGCACCGTTCTCTGTGAGATTATATTGCGCGGTAGGTATGGGCCGCCGTCTTGCCTGCTCCACTAAGTCCAGAGCCATTCCCACTGACGAGTCGGGGTGTAACACTCGCCAGACATCTTGAACTGATCCATGTTTGCAGATAATGCGGTGAGCTAAAGAAAGTGGTATCGCATTGAAGTCGCCGAGACCTAACACAAGGTGGCCACGATCCACAGCGCCTTTCATAAGCTTCGCGATCTCCCATGCTTGCGCTGTACGATGGCACATATAAGAGTCTCTCGGTTCGGGCTCGTAAGGCGCATGGAGCTTCGGATAATTAGTTGGAACTTATCACCGATTAAAGGCACTTACATGTGTCGTGAAAACTTCTACAATATCCTTCTTTCCAGGGCCAATACGAATCTTTGCACAAGCAACCCCTTTTCCGACATACCAGTCTCCTCTATAGAACGCCGTTGGACGACCGTTGAGAGGATATCGAAACATAGAACTCTCTTCTATGGGCCATTTTGAAAGGATAGCAAGCCCACCTCCAAAGATGCCACTGAAATAAAACTTGCCGTATGGCAAGATGTGTTTTGTTTCATGCCGGATGCTTCGGTAATCCTCTTGAGTCCAGCATTCTTGCAGTCCTACTATATTAGGCACTGGCTTGGCGCTAGCTATCTGCTTTCCGATCTCTGTCAGGCGTTCTTTATGGACCGTTGAAATGAATTTAAGACCCCAGCAGTTGAGGCTAATAATGTTGATCTCCGCTGGCAGTGACTCCATATTGTGAGCATCGCCCACCGTTCGAAAGCTATGTGAGGACATACGTCAGCTCTTTAATCAGAAAACATATCTTTTAGACATGTATAATAAAAGATATGTACAAGAAGTACCGTAACAATCGCGAAGATAGCAAAGATGTCCTCCCTTTTGTTGCATCCGGCATGATGACGTCTCCTCAAATCTAATTTTGCGGGCACTAGCGGACGATCCGGGGTTTTGTGGGAGCTTATTCTGAGCCTCAGTATCAAGAATCGCGACAAGCTCTGGTAGAGTCGCGGATGTCTCATTATCTCCTCCACAACCTTCAAGATGTCGGACACGGACTCACCCGCGAGAACGCCATTGGAGATTCCGCAGCGTCCTCTGAAACGAAGACGAGTCTACGACAGTGAAGTCTCCACACCAGGGTATAGTTCTCCTGATGAACTAGGTGTAAACGGCGACCACAAGCACTCACAGCGGCGTTCAAGCCATACCCTACGTCGAGACTCAAATTTACATCGGCGCAACACCTCAGAGGGACGGAGTCCAAGTCCTGATGAGCTTGACCATACCTTTTATAAGAATGAGGATATTCGAAGTGATCAAAGTGACCGCAGTCTGCCACGCTCTAGCACTCCTCGTTCGATACGAAGCTCTGTAGAGGGTGAAACTGCTGCAATACCACGATCCCCAACACCAGCACCGCCGAAACCGGTACGTTATAGATTGAAGCACGTCCTAGACGGTCACAAGAAGGGGGTTTCTCAAGTGAAGTTCTCACCAGATGGGCGCTGGATCGCAAGTTGCTCTGCAGATGCCACAATCAAGATATGGGACGCCAATACCGGTAAACTTATGCAGACTCTGGAAGGGCATTTAGCTGGTATTTCTACGATAGCATGGAGTCCCGACTCGAAAACTCTGGCTTCCGGGTCGGACGACAAAGCCATAAGACTCTGGGATAGAGCGACCGGAAAGCCATACCCAGTGCCTTTACTTGGTCACCATAATTATGTGTATTCTCTTGCATTTTCGCCTAAGGGGAATATGCTGGTGAGCGGCTCCTATGACGAGGCGGTATTCTTGTGGGATGTACGAGCTGGCCGACAGATGAGATCTTTACCAGCGCATTCAGACCCTGTAGGTGGTGTTGACTTTGTCAGAGACGGCACTTTGGTTGTCAGTTGTGCCACAGATGGTCTCATGTGAGTACAGCTGTGCTCCTCTAGTCTGAGACGTTGCTAACGAGATAAGTCGAATATGGGATACCGCAACCGGACAATGCCTACAAACTCTTGTTCACGAAGATAACGCCCCCGTGGTCAGCGTTCGATTCTCTCCAAATGGAAAATATGTGCTGGCATGGACCCTTGACGGATCTATCAGACTTTGGGATTATGTAGAAGGACTTTGCAAGAAAACCTACCAAGGACATGAGAATAAGAAATATAGCATTGGTGGGGCCTTTGGTGTCTATGGGAAAGAAGCGTTTGTGGTGTCTGGGAGTGAAGATGGAAGCATTGTATTATGGGATGTTAAGAGCAAGAATATCTTGCAAAGGTTAGATGGACACGACGGTGTAGCGCTGTGGGTTGAAACACACCCATATCTTGACATGATTGTTAGTGGTGGGCTAGACACAAAGGTCAAGATTTGGGTAAATGAGGATGAGGTGAAGGAGGAAGCTGCAGCAGACGAGGAAACGACTCTTGATAATCTTAAGGAGCGCACACCGTCGCCAAATCTAAAGCAGGAGGTAGACGAATGACAAAAGTCTGAAGTCTATTGAGCTTGATTCAGATCCATTGTGATACGACATCCGACCTCTGTACATAAAATTCTATAATGACCCAAAAACACCACCATTTAAAGCCTAGCATTGTAAATCCCCTCATCCATCACAACGCCCTATAGATATCTAACCCAGCCTCGAAATCAACTCCGCCGGTTACCATCTAACGCCTCATAGATAGCCCCAATAATCCCATATGTGGACCGTACTAATATGCAATCTTAAGTGGTACTGAGTCTATGTCGTAGCCTTGTCCTGGTCTTTATCCTTTGGTTCGCCTTCTAAATCAAACCCAAGAGCGTCAAGTTCTCTAATGAGTTCATTGATCTTGATCACCTTGGCGAATTGCTCCGGCAATAGTGCAGCGCCTCCCTCCTTCTTCTCCTTGAGTTCTTTCGCTTGCTTGAGTTTCTTCTTTAAATTCCGGACCTTCTTCTCTCTTTCCACCTCTGGATCGACTGGTTCCTCCTTTTTAGGTTCGTCTTTCCGTACAGCACCTTTGACCGCTTCTCCGTCTACTACAGCACTTCCACCCTCTGGATCCTCAGCGGCCTTGGCTTTCTTCCTGGCCTCCCGCCTCTTGGCATTCTTACTTGATGCCCCACTTGATCCGGCCTCATCGTCTTTCAGGCCCTCAGCACCGGGAACGCCTCCACTGCCTCTTGTACGGAAACCTTCAGCGGTGCGGTTCTTGTAGACCTCTACATCTTCCGGGGGCTTGTATCCGGGTCTGATCTTGATCTCTTTTCGCTTTGAGCCATCAGGGCGGACCGAGGAAGGAATATGACGCTCCCCAGTCTGGTCCTCGATGATGCCGGCTCTTGACGGAGTCGCGACTGATGGCATTGTGACTGAGTTATCCGAACTCTTCAGTCATTAATTGACAGCCCGTGAAAACGTCCGCAAGTGGTGGAAAGGTAATGTGAGGCTGAGAAATTGGTTGAACTCGGAATTGGATTGCTCTGGAAAATTACCGACCAATCAGAAGCTTCGGAAATGCCCGGCTGCAAGAACAACTCGAGAACCGCCAAACTTGAACATCATTCAACCAAAGCACTTCAATCGCTCCCCACATACAGTTCTCCGTGCGTGCTGCTCATATTGCGAAAATGGCGAGCGTAAGTAATACTTCCAAGTTGGCCGTTCCAAGGAACGACTACTAATTGAACCATATATAGGCAGGGCGATCTCTCTACAAGTTTGTTTCCCAAAGCGTGTTGACCGGCGGCCAGCCAATTGCATCCTAACAATGCCTTAGTTTCCTCTTCCGCAAGAACTATGTCTTCCTTGGTGTCGTGTTCAGTTCTGCCTTCGCCTTCGAGATGTGAGCATGCACGATACCTAAGATAACAGACGCTTTATTGACAGTAGCTACAGAGTCTACGACAATGTGACAGACAAAATCTGGGACACAATCAACAAAGGGGTAAGGATATCCAAATCCTAGTATTGTTTTAATGTAGATGATGAACTAATATTGCGTTACAGCGGCAATGGAAGGACATTCGGGCGAAATACATTCAGACTGGAGACGGCGATGATGAAGAGTAGGCACCAATAAGGCATTGAACACGTTATGAGATAGGAAAGTAGGCATTGCGGAGGTGGGGAATGGCCAGATGTATATAGGCAGTGTACAACAAATCGATCCTCAGCAGTGGCAATTTTTATGCTTGTATGACCATTCTGGCTACTTGTAGGAGTGGCGAAATTTCTACAACGATGAGAACCCATGAGCTAGTCAACAGAGAGTATTTTCGCATGTTTGGTCATGGAATAGTCCATATGATAGCTTCTTGAAAATGCGGCTTTAGGTTGACCCGACCCGACATCTCTGATATCAAATCATTGCTTGCCACAAGCAACTGCGGTCAACGTTATTAATACTCCATTTTACGGCGCATTGGAGTAAAGGGACTTTATTCATATTTCTGTTACTTGAGTGATTCAGTTTAAGGCCGCTGGTGGCCGCGAACAAGGCTCCAGAACCGCCGGCAGGTTCAACAAGCGCCGTTATCGTTATCGGTGGCCACCATCACATAAAACAACGTTCTGTCACTACATAACCCTGGATAAAAAAGACAACTTCACATGCCAGCTCTGTCATGGCCGCCGAACAGATGACGACGCAGGAGGCTCAGCTATGTGAATTTCTTCGCGACCTACCTCGACGTTTCAAGCATCGATACACCGAGTCGGCGAGTAAGGACCTGCTTTACAGCCTCTTCTGGTCCTTGGCTGGCGGAAGGGAGGAGCACATGAGACTGTTCTTTCCAGAGGGCAAACGACCTACTACAGGGACATGGAAGTTACGGGAGGCTCAAGGTGCCGTGGATGGGGCTGAATACACAGAGGCTGCAAGGGGCAAGGCATGTGGTCATATCTTCAAGAGCGGCGAAGCTACATATCGATGCAAGACATGCAGTGCAGATGATACATGTGTTCTCTGCAGCAGATGCTACGACTCGTCTGATCATACGGGGCATATGGTGTACATCCAGATCTCTCCTGGCAACAGTGGGTGCTGTGACTGCGGCGATCCAGAGGCTTGGCGACTCCCCATACATTGCTCGATCCACACCGAACACGGCCACGAGTTTAAGAAAGAGGGAAAGACAAGAGAGGCTGCTGCTTTGCCAGATGAGCTTGTCGAAAGTATCAGAATGACGATTGGAAGAGCGTTCGATTACATCTGCGATGTGATATCCTGCTCCCCTGAGCAACTGCGTGTACCAAAAACGGTCGAGAACATCACAGCTGATGAACGCATGTCACGACTTACCTCTTCTTACTACAAGGGTGACATCATAGAGGAGCCTACGGAATACGCTCTACTCTTATGGAATGACGAGAAGCATACAGTCAATGAGGTACGAGATCAAGTCGCGCGGGCTTGTAAACTGAGAATGCCAGAGGCTCTTGCACGGGCTCATGAAACCGACGACATTGGCAGGAGTATTGTTAAATATGACACTGATCTCGAGAGCTTGCTTGATGTCTCAAGGATTATCGAACAAATCAAGGTCACCGTGACGATCCGTTCAGCTAGGGACACTTTCCGGGAACAGATGTGCGGCACTATCATTGAATGGTTGGGAGATATTGCTGGTTGCAGCGTTGGCCATGACCATAATATCTTACGCCAGGTTGTCTGCGAGGAGATGCTCAAAGAATGGCGTATGGGCAGCGAAGCTAGCAACGCTGAAATTGGAAAGAATGGTCTTGACGATCAGGAATTAGATGACCGACTTCACGGGCAAGAGAACATGTTCATAAGACAGGCACAACTGTTACGAGCGGCGGCATTTGCGGCAGAGCGAGGCTCAGATGACGAGAGTTATGATTCGGACGCTGATGATGATAATGGAGAAGATGGACAAGATGATCCTGATCGGATGGCAGACGATGCGGAATTGGGAGCAGTCATGGATGTCATAATGGGTGATACGCACCTAGAAACAGATACAGACGGAGACGTGGATATGACCGAAGATCCGGCCCTTCAAGTACGAGAAGCTATCCTAGATCCCCCACCTCCACCTCCACCTCCACCGCCCCCTCGAGCACCTCTCCAATTACGAGAAAACCCAACAACAGGGTTTCCTCCAGCTCCACCACCTCCACCGCCACCACCTCCGGCCCCCCAAAGAGTGATGCGGGATCGAGACTTGACTCCATCCGATTCTGACAATGGCGAACCATTGATACGACGCACCGTCTATGCCAAAGTCAATATAGAGATTCCAAAAACACCGGGTGTCGTGGTAACCACAAGCAAGGCGAAACCGGCCCGATACTGGCTGGAGACACCAGACTCATTCAAAAACAGAGAAGTAGTTCCCTTACATGAAGATCTTTTCAGACGAGTCAGGCTTGATTGGATGATACTTTTCGACTTGAGAATGTGGAAAAAAGTGCGAGTTGACCTCCGTGATTTGTACATTTCTACTGTTGTTACTATACCGCAGTTTAAGCGTGTTCTCGGGCTGCGCTTCGCTGGGTTATACACTCTGCTGGCTCAGCTCTATTTAATCGCCGACCGCGAACCTGATCATTCCATTATCAACATCTCATTGCAGATGCTGACGACGCCTTCTATTACATCAGAGATCGTGGAGCGAGGGAACTTCCTGACAAATCTCATGGCAATTCTCTATACTTTCTTGACTACGCGTCAAGTTGCGCCGCCTCATGACATCCGACCAAACGGTACTCTGGATTTTCAAGCGGGCTCTGTAACTAACCGGCGAATGTATCATTTCTTCATGGACCTACGCTATCTATTTAACTCCGAGCACGTTCAAGAGAAGCTCCGGACAGATTATCGATATATGTTGCAATTCTTGGACCTTGCCAAGCTTCTCCAGGGAGTCTGCCCAAATATAAGAGCAGTAGGTGAGCACGTGGAATATGAGACAGATGCTTGGATCAGTGCATCGTTGATTACCCGGGAAATCAATCGATTATGCCGTCAATTTTCCGAGTCGTTCAAGTGGAAAAAGGGGGAAGATATGAGCAGTATTTCATTCGCCATCCGTATGGCCGCCAAAGCAGTCATTCTAAACTCTCTGGGAACAGAGCGGAAAAGATTTAATCAAGCCGAGATCAAAGAAGAGATCAAGTTCAAAAAGGTTAAGGACTACGAATTTGATACTACGGACTCGACAGAACACTCTGTAGTCAAGTTCTCGGTTGATATTCAACCTATTAGTTTCCATCATGCATTGCACTATACTCTTTCTTGGCTCATAGAATGCGGCAAAAGTATGTCGCGTGATGAGCTTGCTCAATTGCTCACATTCACGACTGAGGACTTGATGCAAAAGCCGAAAGCTATGGGGCAGCGAATGATGCCAAGTCGTCAGTATAGCCCGGAGGATCATCTCGTGGCTGCATTTGACTATCCCCTTCGAGTTTGCGCCTGGCTCGCGCAGATGAAGGCAAGTATGTGGGTACGTAATGGTATGAGTTTGAGGCATCAAGCTGGGACATACCGAGGAGTCACTCAGCGAGATGTATGTCATCATCGTGACATCTTTCTCCTTCAGACAGCAATGGTTGTTTGTCCACCAAGTCGTGTTCTAGCCTCAATCATCGATCGCTACGGGTTGGAGATGTGGATGAAAGGCATTTACGAGCAGAAGGCCGATGAGCTCGACGATGGACAGCAGCTTGATGTCGTCGAGGACTTGATCCATCTTTTTATAGTGCTTCTTAGTGATCGTACGTCATTGATAGCGGTCGAAGACGAGCCTAATCCACATATGTGGGCTATGAGGCGAGACATAACGCATGTACTTTGTTTCAAGCCCCTCTCTTTCTCCGAGATCTGCAGCAAATTACCAGATAAGTTCCAGGAGCAGGAGGAGTGCCAAGATATTCTGGATGAGATGACTACATTTAAACCACCCGAAGGTTTACAAGATGTGGGAACATTCGAATTGAAGCCTCAGTTCTTCGAAGATATTGACCCTTACATTGCACACTACAACAAGAATCAGAGGGAAGAAGCCGAAAATGCATATAAAACTCGTATGGCTAAAAAGACGGGCAGGCCGGAATCTGATATTGTGTTCGAGTCAAAGCTGCGGCCGATCGAGTCAGGGGCCTTTGTTGACCTAGCTGCTTTCACCAGAACGGGGATTTTCGCTCAGATCATATACTATGCCTTACTGTATCCTCTTAAAGCTAGCGACTTGACACCAAACGTGCCTGCCACGAGGGTAGAGACGTTCCTGCAAGTCGTCCTCCACCTCGTACTCATCGCAATATCTGAAGATAAGACCGACGAAGACGAGATGTCAGAAGATTCCTTACAGTCCTTTGTCTATATCGCGTTGACAAGAAATGCACGCAGCAACTTCATGAACGATTTTCCACAAGCCAAGACAATTGTTGCCCTTTTGGAGATGATGTCCTCACGGGAGGCTTTCAAAGCTTGTCATTCTAAAATTGCACTTGTCTTAAAGCGGATGAAACAGAAGCGCCCGCGAAATTTTGAGATAGCCTTTACACGCCTTGGCGTTTCTGTTGACAGAGTTTCAACTGCTTCTCCAGCGAACAGCAATGCAGATGAAGATAAGGAAAAGAAAAAGCAAATGGCCCTTGCTCGCCAGGCTAAGGTTATGGCTCAATTCCAACAGCAACAAAAGTCTTTTCTAGACAATCAAGGTGAAATTGACTGGGGCGAGGATGAGACAAGTGACGAGGATATGGCATCAGAGGCGGAAGAGCATAAAAACTACTGGAAATATCCATCAGGCACGTGCATTCTCTGCCAAGAGGAGACGAGTGATACCAAGCCATATGGGACTTTTGCAATGCTCACTCAAAGTCGAATACTGCGTCAGACTGATCTCACTGACCCTGACTTCGTGCGGGAAGTGGCAAATACCCCAATAAACTTGGATCATTCAGCAGAAGCAATCAGGCCGTTTGGCGTGGCCAGCGAAAATAGAGAGCAAGTAGTGAAAACCACATATGACGGAAACCAGATAGTTACGGAGCGGCAAGTGATTGGGAAAGGTTTCCCCTCACATCTTGCACGACCGGGTCCAGTATCAGTCGGTTGCGGTCACATCATGCATTATAAGTGCTTCGAATTATATTACGAGGCCTCACAGAGACGACATTCTCATCAGATAGCTAGACACCATCCGGAAACACTCGAATTGAATGAATTCGTGTGTCCTCTATGTAAGGCTTTGGGCAATGCCTTTCTTCCTATTATTTGGCGAGGCAAGGAAGAGGTATACCCTGGCGTGCTGCATCCCAACATTCCATACGACCATTGGTTAGACAATGTGATTGCACCAAGTGTGAAAAGACTCCAGAAGAGCGCTGATCCTGGAAGTTACGGAAGTTTCGCAGATTCTCACTACCAGGAGCTGTTCGTGAAATATATCCGCGAGAATGTCATGCCGCCTCTGGCTAGTAAGATTTCTCAGCTTCACACCGACGCTTGGTCTGTGTCTGCAACAACACCAGCGGTGGTCCATTCGGCCCGGACACAACCTGCAAACGCCCCGGGATTACTGACAGGGATCTCTGCAGAACCAACCGGAGCCGCTAGCCACCTGTGGGACACAACAGATGTTGCAATGCAGGAGCTTGTGAGAGTCTATCTCAGATTGTCTGAGACCATGAAGAAAAACAGTCTCCCAATCCGCTACCCTCGGGAACAGATGGAACAGAAAGAGATTTGCGGAACTTCCACGTTAGCAAAGGCATTAGGATTTTCGATCTCTGCCGTAGAGATTCTCCAGCGTGGAGTGGAATCACAACTTGGATCCACTTTTCTTGACAAAGTACCTCAGCAATACTTGACTCATCTTCGCATACTGGCAGAAACTACTGTTTCTTACGTTGCAATCGGTGGTTTAAAGAATGGCGGAGACAACAAAGCAGCAAAGGACTTCTCCCGTACTTTTGATCGCCAGGTAGCTGAGCTTTTCGTCGGCCACCCGCAAATGTTCCGCATATCGAGCTTTGAGCCAATAGGCAACGAGGCTTTGCTGAATAGTGATCCTTTCGTCTTTCTTGCGGAATGTTCTGTATGTCTGGCTAATGTGCTGGATGTTGACATAATGCATATTGTCCGTCTTTGCTATACGGCGGAGATTGTCAAGGTGATTCTGGCAATGGGCCACAATATGCCTGCAGCAACCTGGCTATCATGGATCGGCCTTTTGCCCGGTGCGCCGAATGATGGACAGTACACTGAATTCCGCCTTGCTTGCGCTACTATTACTGAATATGATATGATGGATCACAACCTCAAAGGCGACGACCAACCCAATAATGAACCAAGCAAAGCCTTCGACCAACCTTGGATGAAGGACATTGCTGCTTGCCGCGCATTCGTGCAAAAGTATGCTCTCGTATTCCTTAGAAAATGCGTACTCCTTCTTTACGCCCGCTATGGCACCGATTTCAACAGTCACTTCTCCCACAATCCTGGTGATTCGGAGTTGGATCGCCTAACCGAATCATTGCGCCTTCCATCTTTTGACAGCATCTGCGCCTCTCTTTGCAATGGAGATCCTCAAGGACGTGGGGATTCCAATACTACAATGACAAGTTGTTTAGTCAAAGGTTGGATGCAACACCAAGCAATGTCACGATGTCTTCGATCGTCATCCACAGAGATATTGTATCCCGGTGGAGAGCATCCTTACCGGGCACCAGACATTGAGGTAGCGCACCCAGCTATATTCGAGCTAATCGGCCTCCCAAAGAACTACGATACACTGATGGAAGAGACAATGCGCAGGCGGTGCCCGACAACCGGAAAAGACGTTACTGATCCAATGCTCTGTCTCTTTTGCGGGGATATCTTCTGCGGCCAGAGTATCTGCTGTCTGAAAGAAGAAGGTGGCACGCGAAACAAGCCAGCAATCCAAATCGGCGGCGCCCAACAGCACATGCGCAAGTAAGTCTTTCCAACGCATTCTTTATTCTGTCCTTTCATTTTGATGGCTAACACCCACTCATAGATGCAACCCCCCCTTAGGCCTCTTCCTCAATATCCGCAAATGTACCATCTACTACCTGCACCATGTCTCGGGCTCCTGGATGGTCGCGCCATACATTGACAAATACGGCGAAGTGGACCCCGGCCTACGCCATGGCAGACAATTGTATTTACATCAGAAACGCTATGATGCGCTGTTGAGGACAGTCTGGTTGCAGCATGGTATCCCGAGCGTTATATCCAGGAAGCTGGAGATGGATATTAATAACGGGGGCTGGGAGACTATCTGATCGAGGCGACGCCGAGCTCGGACATGCTGTGAAGAGGAGACTAAGAAACTCTGAAGGATTGTTTTATAGAGTGGATGTTGTGGGTTGTGAGGAATGTAAGAAAGGTCTGCTTTATTGAAGAATATGCATCGCTCTCGCGCTGGCAAGGAAGAGGATAAATGGATAGCTGGCTGTGGTATATACACATGGACAGTATGGATGAATACATGTAAAAATTTGCCAGAAGAAGAGGAGGAAATCAAATGCTAGGTGTTGAGCTTATCGGCGATAAGCGGGAGGAATTGACCATTCCTGTAATGAGATACAGTACGGTATAGAACAAGTAATGAGATGCACGATACCCCTGATATGGATATAGATGATCTACAAACTTCTGTATTGCTCTATTGGTGGTGACTACATGTAGTCTCGCACATAAAGTGCGCGGAGCATATCTTATAGTACACAGTCCATTTCTCCATTCATTCCCCAGCACGTTCAAGAACCATTTCCCTTCAAGCCAAGAACTCCTTCTAGCCTTGAATCGGTCTATGCCCAAATCTGTTTTGCAACGGACATAGGAAGCATTTCCTTCATCTTCGAGAGAGTGTGTGATAATTACACTTTTAGCCTGCATATGTAAGGTAGCCTTTTCTACTCATCTCGTCTTCTAAAACACCACCTGCTCATTATGAGCGAGGAAACATTCATCTAAACCAGCACCGTAACAGAAGCAAAAACCACGAAATAATGTTACAATCAATTTGCATCAAGTAGCCGCCGATCCCGATCCCGATCCCGATCCAGGCCCCATACCTGTGCTTGGCCAGGATCTAGATGAGGCTGATGAGCCGATGTCAGGGCCTGGACTCGGACTCTTCTCACTTCGAAACCTTGCAAGCAATGACCTCGCACCTAGGATATCCAGACGCGACCTTTCAGCTTTAGAAGGTGATCCCTCTCTGCTAGACGAAGCACTAAAGAATTCCTCTCTCGATGGCGACGGCGACAGGGGGCCGCAAGGGTATGGTGTAGCGTTCAACTGTCGAAGAGTTTGTATGTTCTTCGGGGTGCTGACTGAGATATTGGCTTCCGAACTCTCGGCGTCATCAAATGCGAAGGATACTGTCTTCTGACGTTTCTTGGCGGGTGTTCGGAAGACGATAATAGTGTCATCGTCTGGCTCGGCAGCATTATTGGCGGCGGGGGGGTTTTCAATAGCGGAGGCCTTGCGCTTGCCTTTACGCTTGGAGAATGGAGAAGACAAGAATTCTAAGACGAGGCCGGCGTCGGGGTCATTCATGGCGCCATCGGCGGGCTTGTTGTGGTTGAATACGGGTTGCGGAATTTTGAGGGTTGCCATTTGGTCAGGACCTGGCATTTCTTCTTGGGGGAGGGGTACAAATCTGACATTTTTGATCCAATCGTACATGGTTTCGTCATCGAGTACTGTTTTACATTTCTTTTGCTCCTCGCTGCTCATTACTTTTCTACGCTCGATGATCACTTCTTCGATGCTGCCGCGTAATACTAGTGTTTCGACATATACGGATCTGAATTGACCAATTCTGTGTGCACGTTTTACAGCCTGGGCCTCAACTTGCTTGTTGAAAACCGGATTGACAAAGTAGACCCGGCTGGCTGACGAGACATCAAGCCCAAAAGCTGCTTGACTAATGTCCATGAGAAGGACTCGAAAGCGCGGTGACTGGTTGAATGTCACAATGTAACTAGAGCGACGATCAGAAGAGAGTGATTTGGCGTAAATAAGATGCTCAACGTTGATGGCTTCAAGTGCTTGAGCGATGTAATACGCAACATTGTCGGCTTCGTAGAATATAATAATCTTTTCGGATTTTTGGTACATGACGACTTGGGTGATGAGGTAGGATAACTTTGAAGATGCCGTAGAAAGGATCTTCGCTGATGTTGATGATAACTCAGAGAGGTTTG
>Ga0335074_10008249_pt1 | contig 14474 bp, 12 predicted proteins | sample Lox_Sample_23_FD_206715 | JGI IMG/M metagenome (GOLD analysis project Ga0335074, IMG submission 206715) | Soil microbial communities from Loxahatchee National Wildlife Refuge, Florida, United States - Lox_Sample_2.3 | ecosystem: Environmental > Terrestrial > Soil > Wetlands | place: USA...
CAACGTGATGCGCGCCCGCCCCCGGCGCTCGAGGGTCCGAACGAACCGGTCGTATGACGATTCGTCGGTCAATTCGCAGACAGCCTCGAAGTCTCCCGTGATCGGCCGCTCGTAGCGCATGAGGCTGCGCTGGATGAGCAGCGTCGCGCGCGTGCGGGCGCCGCTCTGCCGAACGTGCAGCAGCGTCCAGGCGGCGAGGATGGCGAGCGCGACGGCGCTGCCCCCGAACACCGTCTCGATGTGGTTGGCATTGGGCGCGAGCGGCGCCCGGAGCTCGACCCTGCGGGGGCCGGCCGCGTGCACCGTGAGGCCCATCGCGGCGGAAAGCGGGACGCGGCTGCGCAGATACTGCTCGATCTCGGCGTTCATCGGGGCGGGGTGCACCCCTCGGGACGCTCGGTCGCTCACCACAGCAGCTCGGACCCGTCGTAGGCCCAGAACCGGCCCGCGCCTTCCCGTGTGAGGCCGGCGATGACCCGGCGGAGGCCCGCAACGCTCGTGCGGGGATCGATCTCGGCGCGCGGACCCCCCATGTCCGTGCGTACCCAGCCCGGATGCAGGACCGCGGCGACGACGCCGTGGCGGCGCGCAAGGTCGATCGAGAGCGAGACCATGATCGCGTTGAGCGCCGCCTTGCTCGCCCGGTAGGCGTAGAACCCGCCCATGTTGTTGCGGGCGATCGATGCCATGATCGTGCTGAGCGACACGATCTTGCGCTGCCTGCTCGCGGCGATATGACCGACGAATGCCTCGGCCATCTTCATCGGCGCGAAGGTGTTCAGACGGAAGATGCCGTCCCATTGCGCAAAGTCGCTCGCTCCGAAGGAGCTGCCGCGCGACCCCATCGTGCCGGCATTATTGATCAGCACGTCGATCGAGACGCCCTGCAGCCGGCGTGCGAGCGCATCGATGGCGCCGAAGTCGGTCACATCGAGCGGATGGATCGCCACGCGCCCGGGGAGCTGCGCGGCCACCTCGCCAAGGCCGCTCGCCCGATCCGGCGCGCGGGCGCAGGCGAGCACGTCCCAGCCGTCCGCGCCGTACTGCCTTACGAGCTCGAGACCCAGCCCTCGGCTGGCGCCGGTGACGAGCACCGTCGGCATCGGGCGCTCACCACTGCCCGACGTTGGGCATCGACTTCCAGGGCTCCTCCGGAGGCCGCGCGGACCCGTGCTGGAGCAGCTCGATCGAGATCTGATCCGGAGAGCGCACGAACGCCATGCGTCCATCCCGCGGTGGCCGGTTGATGGTCACTCCGTGCTCCATCAGCCGGCGGCAGGTCGCGTAGATGTCCTCGACCGCATAGGCGATGTGACCGAAATTGCGCCCCCCGCCGTAGGCCTGCGGATCCCAGTTGTGGGTGAGCTCGATCTGCGCCGCCGCATCGCCCGGGGCGGCGAGAAAGACGAGCGTATAGCGGCCTTGAGGATAGTCCTTGCGGGAGAGCTCGGTAAGCCCGAGCGCATCGCGATAGAACCGCAGGGAGGTCTCGATGTCGGTCACGCGAACCATGGTGTGCAGATACTTCATCAGAACATCTCCGACGGACCCGGCGACTTGATCGCGACCTTGTGCCGCGACGGGATGAAGTCACCGGTGATCATCTCTTCATACGATTGACCCGGACTCACCATGGGGTAGACGCCCGCATCCGGATCGATCACCACCTCGAGGAACGCGGGTCCCGGGAAGTGGATGAACTCCTCGATCACCCGCGGCACATCCTCCTTGCCCGCAAGCCGCACGGCGTACGGGAAGCCGTCGGCCTGAGCGGCCTTCACGAAGTCCTTCTTGTGGAGCGACTTGTCGCTCGCCGAGAGGCGCCCCTTGAAGAACAGCTTCTGCCACTGCTTCACCATCCCGTCGCCGAAGTTGTTGAGCACGACGATCTTGACGGGAAGATCGTAGGTCGTGACGGTCTCGAGCTCCCCGATGTTCATGCGGATGCTGGCGTCGCCGTCGATGTCGAGCACGAGCCGTTCCGGGTTCGCGACCTGCGCCCCGATCGCCGCCGGCAACCCGAAGCCCATCGTTCCCATGCTGCCCGAGGTGAGCCACAGCCGCGGCCGCCGAAAATCGCAATACTGCGCCGCCCACATCTGATGCTGGCCCACGCCGGTCGCCACGATCGCCTCGCCGCGTGTGTGGCGGTTCAGCTCCTCGAGCACGTAGTGCGGTTGAATGAGCGGGCTCGCGCGGTCGTAGTTCATGGCATGCACGCGCTTCAATTCGGCGACGTGGCGGTGCCAGTCCGCGTAGTCCGGCCGAAAGCCCTGCTGCCGTCCGAAGGCGGTGAGCGCGTGCAGCGCATCGGCGAGCAGACCGACGTGACTCCACTGCACCCGCTTGACCTTGTTGATCTCGGCACGATCGATATCGAGCTGTGCGATGCGCTTGGCGTTCCTGGCAAAGCTCGCCGGCACCGTCGCCACCCGGTCGTCGAAGCGCGCGCCGGCTGCGATCAGGAAATCGCAATCGTCGAGCGTGTAGTTCGCGAACGCGGCGCCATGCATGCCGAGCATGCGCATGGCGAGCGGATTCGTCGTGTCGATCGAGCCGATGCCCATGAGCGTCGTCACGACGGGTAGCCCGAAGGTGAGCGCAAATTCCGTGAGCGCGCCGGCGGCGTCCGCGTTGATCACGCCACCTCCCGCATAAATGAGCGGCCGGCGCGCATCGCGCAGCATCTCGAAGAAGCGCGCCGCCTCCTCGGGAGAGAGCGTCTCGCTCGCGAGCTCGAGCATGCGGCTGCGGTAGCCCGGAATCGGCAGCATGCCGCTCCCGGCGAAGCTGCCCTCCCAGTTCTGCACGTCCCGCGGCACATCGACCACGACAGGGCCCGGGCGACCGGTGCGCGCGATCTCGAACGCGGTGCGCACGGTCGCCTCGAGCCTCGCAGGGTCGGTCACGAGAAAGATGTGTTTGGCGACGGCGCTCATGAGCGCCGGCACCGGCGCCTCCTGGAAGGCGTCGGTACCGAGCGAGGCGCGCGCCACCTGACCGCAGATGACGACGATGGGCACCGAGTCGGCCATGCAGTCGCGCACGGGCGTCACGGTGTTGGTAGCCCCCGGGCCCGAGGTGACCAGGCACACACCGACACGCCCGCTCGCTCGGGCATATCCCGCGGCCATGAATCCCGCGCCCTGCTCGTTGGCCGGAACGATGAGGGGGATCGGCTCGCCGCCGCTCAGCGACTGGCTCTCGTTATAGAGGAATACGGCGTCGTAGGTCGGCAGGATCGCCCCCCCGCTGTAGCCGAAAATCGCACCGACGCCCTCGTCGGCGAGGACCTGCACGATCATCTGCGCGCCGGTCATCCGCCGGCCCGCGAGGGGGTGCCCGCTCGGACGGGCCATTACGACCGTATCGTTCATGGGAACAGCGGAGCGTAGCAGCTCCAAAGGAAGCTGTCGCACTCGTCGCGCGGGCGCGACGCCGGCCACCGGGGCGCCGCCTGCACGAGCGCGGCAGGCGCTTGCGCCGGGCGGGTGCGGTATCCTGCCCGCAGCTGTACCGACGGTCTCGGCATGCGCCACATCATCGCAATCTTGCTGCAGAACGAAGCCGGCGCGCTCACCCGCGTCGCCGGTCTGTTCTCGACGCGCGGCTACAACATCGAGTCGCTCTCGGTTGCGCCGACGGACGACGCCACCGTCTCGCGGCTCACGCTCGTGACCACGGGCTCCGATTCGGTCATCCAGCAGATCGTCAATCAACTTCACAAGCTGATCGACGTCGTGCGGGTGGAGGACATGACACGCGGGGAGCACCTCGAGCGCGAGCTCGCGCTCATGAAGCTCAAAGTGAGGCCGGAGGACACCGATGGCCTTCGCGGCTGCGCGGTTCGCGCCGGCGGCCGTGTCATCGACCCCGCCCCGGAGGGCTTCATCGTCGAGCTCACCGCGAGCGAGGCGGAGATCAACGCGCTCATCCGCGAGCTCGCCGCGCGGGCCGAGCTGGTCGAGGTGGTGCGCAGCGGCGCGCTCGCGATGGGCCGCAGCGGCCGGTCGCTGCAGATACGAACCGTGCGGTGAACGACCTTGGATCGCGCCCGCGTCCTCATCGTCGATGATCTTCCCGAGAAGCTGCTCGTGTACCGCACCGTGCTCGAGGAGCTCGATGCCGAGCTCATCGCCGCCCACTCGGGCACCGAGGCGCTGAAGCGCATCCTGCACGATGACTTCGCCGTCATCCTGCTCGATGTGAACATGCCGGACATGGACGGTCTCGAGACCGCATCGCTCGTGCGGCGCTACAAGCGCTCACAGCGCACGCCGATCATCTTCATCACGGCGTACGCCGATGAGCTGCAGACCTCGCGCGGCTACGAGCTCGGCGCGGTGGACTACATCTTCTCGCCGGTCAACCCGGAGGTGCTGCGCTCGAAGGTGCGCGTCTTCATCGAGCTGCACCGCGCGCATGCGGAGCTCGCGCGCTCCCATCAAGCCCTCGAGTTGCGCGTGGCCGAGCGTACGCGCGAGCTTTCGGAGAGCAACGAGCGCTTGCAGGCCGAGATCGAGGAGCGCCGCCGCATCGAGCGCGAGCGGGAGGCGCTGCTGCGGCGCGAGCAGCTCCTGCGCGCCGAAGCCGAGCAGCTCTCGCGCCTGAAGGATGAGTTTCTGGCGACCATGTCGCACGAGCTGCGCACTCCGCTCAACGCCATCTTCGGCTGGATCACGCTGCTGCGCACGCGGCGGCTCGATGCCGCGACGGAGGAGCGGGCGCTCGAGACGATCGAGCGCAACTCGCGCACGCAGAAGCGGCTCATCGAGGACCTGCTCGATGTGTCGCGCATCGTGACCGGGAAGGTGACCCTCGAGCTCGCGATGGTGGACCCGCGCCGGGTCATCGAGGTGTCGATCGAGACGATGCTGCCGGCGGCGCAGGCAAAGGGGATCGAGCTGATCGCGCGGCTCGACGCCGAAGTCGGCGTGCTGCGCGGCGATTCGGCGCGCCTGCAACAGATCGTCTGCAATCTGCTCTCGAACGCCATCAAGTTCACCTCGATGGGCGGCCGGGTCGAAGTCGCGCTCGCGCGGCGCGACGAGCAGGCGCAGATCACGGTGCGCGACACGGGTCAGGGCATCAAGCCCGAGTTCCTACCGTACGTGTTCGATCGCTTCCGCCAGGAGGACGGCTCGATCAGCCGCCGTCACGGCGGCCTCGGCCTCGGGCTCGCGATCGTGCGGCACTTGACCGAGCTGCACGGGGGCACCGTCGCCGCCTCGAGCGACGGAGAAGGCCACGGCGCGATCTTCACCATCCACGTGCCGATCCGCGAGGGCGGCGCCGCCCCGCGGGTGCCGGAGGTCCCGGCACCCGTCTCGGCGGGTGGGCCGAGGCTCACGGGCGTTCACGTGCTCGTGGTCGACGACGATCCCGGCGCGCGCGAGGTGATCGCCGGCATCCTGCACAGCTTCGGCGCCCGCGTGAGCCTCGCCGGTTCCGGGCCGGCCGCACTGACGCTGCTGTTCGAGCGCAAGCCGCATGTGCTCGTGGCGGACCTCGGCATGCCGGAGATGGACGGTTATGCGCTCATCGAGCAGGTGCGCGCGCTCGATCCGAATCTCGGCGGACGCGTCCCGGCGGTGGCCGTCACGGCCTATGCCTCCCCACAGGATCGGTTGCGCGCGCTGCACGCGGGCTATCAGAACCACATTGCCAAGCCCGTCGAGCCCGAAGAGCTCGCGGCCGTGATCACCAGCCTCGCGGGACAATCGGAGCTCGAGGCTTTCCGTCAGGAAGGCTGAAGGCGAGCGCCCCGAAAGACGGCCGCGCGCCGCGCGCCGATGGATGTTACGGCAGCAGCACGGTCGAGCCGGTCGTGCGGCGCGCCTCGAGGTCGCGCTGGGCCTGGGCGGCCTCGGCGAGCGGATACGTCTGCCCGATGCGAACGCGCACCTTGCGGCTCTTGACGACCGCGAATAGCTCCCGCGCCGCCGCATCGAGCCTCGCGCGCGTGTTGATGTACGCGAACAGTGACGGACGCGTGAGGAAGAGCGAGCCGCGTTTCGTGAGCTCGAGCGGGCTCACGGCCGGCGGCGGCCCCGATGCGTTGCCGTAGGTCACCATCATCCCGAGCGGGCGCAGGCTATCGAGCGACTCGAAGAAGGTGTCCTTGCCGATCGAGTCGTAAACGACGGCGACGCCGACACCCTTGGTGAGGCGTTTGACCTCGGACACGATCTCGTCGCGGCCGGAGATGAGGACGTGGCGGCAACCGTTCTTGCGTGCGAGCTCCGCCTTCGCATCGCTCCCCACCACGCCGATGACGTGCGCGCCGAGCACCCGCGCCCACTGGCACAGGATGAGCCCCACGCCCCCCGCAGCCGCGTGCACGAGGATGGGATCGCCCTTCTGCACGCGGTAGGTGCGCCGGAGCAGGTAGTGCGCCGTGAGCCCCTTCAACATGAGCGCCGCGGCCTCCCGATCGGAGATGCCCGCGGGGACCTTCACGACGTGCTCGACAGGCAGGTTGCGCAGCTCGCTGTAGGCTCCCGGCGTCGAGTGGACGTAGGCCACCCGGTCGCCGACCTTGAATCCGCGCACCTTGCGACCGAGTGCGGTCACCACGCCGGCGGCCTCGCGTCCGAGAACGCCGGGCAACTGCAGCGGATAGAGCCCGGTGCGGTCGTAGACGTCGATGTAATTGAGGCCGACCGCCGTGTGGTGGATCTGGATCTCCCCGGGGGCGGGAGGCCCAACCTCGAGGTCCTCGAAGAGCAGGGCTTCGGGGCCGCCATATTGGTAAAGACGCACGACTTTGGTCATTCGCTGTGATCCCGGTCACAAAAAAGGAGCTCGCACCCCGTCAATCATAAGGTCTGGAAACGAGGGTGCGAACAGGTTCCGGCCGGACTGTCGTCCCGATCGTACAGTGGATCACTTCAGTAACCTCGAGCAGCCCGAGCATGACGCGTTCTGCGTCCCTGCAGTCGACCGGCACCGCCTCGCCGCTTCCCCCCGCGCCGGCGGCGCTCGACGAGGCATTGCGCCGTGTCCAGGACAAGCTCGACGCCGCCTTCGTGGCCATCCACGTGAACGGCGGGATCACGCGCAGCCTGCTGCGCGACATTCCCGGCGCACGCGTCCTCGAGGATCTGTGGCGGCACGGCGCGGATGGCTTGCTCGAGCAGGTGCGCACGGCGCCGGACGGCAAGATCGGAACCAATCGGTTGCGCGGCGAGCGCAACGGACCGGTCTGCGGCAAGCTGGTCGGCGTTGCACTGCGCGATACGAGCGGCACGATGCACGGCATCCTCGTCGCGATACGCACCGTCGATCAGCCGAAATTCGGCCCGGAGGAATCGCAGCAGGCCTTCGAGCTCGCCGGCGAGATCGGCAAGCTGTTCGGCTCCCCGGCGAAGACCCTGCTCAGCTGGTCCGGGTTCGAGGTGACCGCGCGCAACCAGGAGAGCACGGATGGGGGCATCCCCGGCTGCATTCTCTACGGTGATCTCGATCAGCTCCACGTGCTCAACAAGCTCGCGGGGCTCACGGCGGGCGACCAGGCGATCGCCGCCGTGGGCGTCGCCCTGCAAGAGGAGCCTCTGCCCGAGGGCGCCGGCGTGTGCCATATTTCCGGGGACAGGTTCGCCGTTTACCTGCCGAAGACCTCTCTCAGCCAGGGTCGCCGCATGGCGGAGCAGCTGTGCCGGACCGTGAGCGAGCGGTGCGCCGTGATCGGCGGTCTGAGAACGCGCCTGTCGATCTCGTTCGGGGTGGCGAGCATCCCACCCGCGGATAACCAGCTGACCCAGGCGCTCGCGGCCGCCGAGGCCGCCTGCCGCGCCGCGAAGGACCGCGGGCGCGGGCGCGTCGAGCTTTATCAGGACAGCGATCTCAGCATCGTCCGCCGCAACGACGACGTGCTGGTCGCGAGCCGCTTGCGCAAGGCCCTCGAGACCGAGCGCATCGGCATCGTGGCACAGCCCATCGTGCCGCTCACGGGCGAGTCGCCGACGCAGTACTTCGAGCTGCTGGTGCGGTTGGTGAGCGAGACCGGAACGTTCGTCTCACCACAACATTTCATGTCCGCCGCGTTGCGTTACCAGCTGCTGATCGACCTCGATCGCACCGTGCTGACGCGCGTCTTCGAGCGTCTGCGAGCCGCGTACAAGGAAAGGCCCGATCGCGCGGTGCGTTTCTCGCTCAATCTGTCGGGCCCGAGCATCGGCAACCCGGACTTCCTCGAGTGGCTAAGCGCGAGCATCGGACCGGCCTCCGTCCCGGGGGAGTGGCTGCAGTTCGAGATCACCGAGACCGCCGCCGTCGCCAACGTCTCGCAGACGCAGACGCTGATCCGGCACCTGCGCGCGCGGGGAGCCGAGTTCGCGCTCGATGACTTCGGCACGGGGGTGAGCTCCCTCGCCTATCTCAAGGCTTTCGACGTGAGCATGCTGAAGCTCGACGGCTCGTTCACGCGCGATCTGCTGACCGACGCGCGCTCCGAATCGCTGATTCGCGGGCTCGCGCAGCTGAGCCGCGCCATGGGCATTCAGACGGTCGCGGAGTGCGTCGAGACCGAGGTGGCGCGGCAGAAGCTGACCGAGCTCGGGGTCGACCGCGCCCAAGGATTTCTGTTCGGACAGCCGGTGCCGCTCGAGAGCATCTTGAGCGAGCACCCGCGCCCGGCGAGTCCCCCGAGCGCAACCCCGTCGAGCCCGAATGCACCCGCGGCCCTGCCCGAGACCCCGGAGCCCGCCGAGGCTCCCGGCAGCTAATCCCCGCCCGGCGTCGCCGGCGAGATGGGGTCGGTAAGCTCACCGAGCGGCGCCACCGCGAACAGCAGGTCGGTCACGGGCGTGCCACCGATCAGGTGCTGCTCGAGGATCCGCTCGAGGTTCGCGGGCGTGCAGTTGCGATACCACAGTCCTTCCGGGTAGACGACGGCGATGGGGCCGGCCGAGCAGATGCGCAGGCAGTCCGCCTTGGTGCGCAGCACGCCGTTCTCCACATCCACGAGGTTCAGCTCGGAGAGGCGCCGCTTGAGGAACTCCCAGGCCTCGAGCTGCTCGTGCTGCGGAGCGCACTTTCCGCCCACGCACAGGAAGATGTGGCGCCTCGCCCGACCGAGCCGGCGCTTGCCCGCTGCCGCCCGCAGAACCTCGAGAGGGTCCATCACCGCGTGAGGGTCGGGCCACGATGCCCGATCCCGAGCTTCATCCTAGAGCGCGGCGTCGTCCGTCTCGCCGGTGCGGATGCGGATGACGCGCTGGATATCCTTGATGAAGATCTTGCCGTCGCCAACCTTTCCGGTCTTGGCCGCCTTGAGGATCGCCTCGACGACTTGATCCAGCAGATCGCTGCGCACGGCCACTTCGATCTTGGTCTTCGGGACGAAGTCCACGACGTACTCGGCTCCACGGTACAGCTCGGTGTGGCCGCGCTGGCGCCCGAAGCCTTTGACTTCCGTGACGGTCATGCCCGAAACGCCGATGTCCGAAAGTGCGGCGCGAACGTCGTCGAGCTTGAACGGCTTGATGATCGCGGTGACCAATTTCATGTTGTTCGTTCCCCGAAAGCGGCACATGTCACGGAGCTTGGGCCCGATTTTGCAGTTTTCGTGCCACGGTGCACTGCATCGAAAGAGACGGTATTTTCAGGTTTCGTTCCGCTCATGTTCCCGGCCGCTGCACTACGGTAACGCCGGCCTCCCGGGCGGGCGCCCCACGAAAGTGCGCCTGCAACTCGGCCGGAGCCCTCGATCGGACTATCCTTCGGCGTGACGATGTTACGCCAAGTGGTCATCGCAGGTGCAGGTCAAGCAGCCGCGCAAGCCGTCGAGACGCTGCGCCGCCGGGGTTTCGACGGCACCATCGTGCTCGTCGGTGGGGAGCCCCACGAGCCCTATCAGCGCCCACCGCTCTCGAAGGCGTTCCTGGCCGGCGATCTCGAGCGCGAGCGGCTCCCGATCCGCCCGTCGCAATTCTATGTCGATCACGGCGTCGAGCTCTGCCTGGGCCACCGGATCGCAGCGCTCGATCGAGCGCGTCACCGTGTGCAACTCGACGACGGCGGGACCGTGCCGTACGAGGCGCTGCTGCTCGCAACCGGGGGGTACCCGCGCAAGCTGCCGGTGCCCGGAGCCGAGCTCGATGGCGTCTACACGCTGCGCACGCTCGAGGACGCGCAACGCATCCGCGAGGAGCTTCGGCCCGGCCTGCGTCTCGTGGTCGTCGGCGGGGGTTACATCGGCCTCGAAGTCGCCGCCACCGCGCGCAAGCTTGGGCTCGACGTGACGGTGCTCGAGATGACCGAGCGCTTGATGAGCCGCGTGGTCTCGGCCCCGGTGTCGGCCTTCTACGCGCATGAGCACGGGCGGCAGGGCGTGCAGGTCCGGTGCCGCACGCGCGTGCGTGCTCTCGCCCCGCTCGCGCCCGGCTCGCGGCGAGTCGCTCGTGTGCTCTGCGACGACGGCAGCGTCTTTGCGGCGGACCTGGTGCTGATCGCGGTCGGGCTCGTCGCGGCGGACGAGCTCGCAGCGACAGCGGGGCTCGAGTGCTCGAACGGCATCGTGGTGGATGAGCGCTGCCGCACGGCGGATGAGCAGATCTTCGCGGCGGGCGATTGCACCCATCATCCGAGCCTGCGTTACGGACGGCGGGTACGCCTGGAATCGGTCGACAACGCCTTCGAGCAGGGCACGAGCGCCGCGCTCAATCTGCTCGGCGTCCCGACCGTGCACGACAGGGTTCCCTGGTTCTGGTCGGATCAGTTCGATCTCAAGCTCGTGATCGTGGGGCTTTCCGAGCCGCACGACGTGACGGTGCTGCGCGGCGCACCGGAGTCGCGGAGCTTCAGCGTCTGTTATCTGCGCGGCGGAGAGCTCGCGGCCATCGACACGGTGAATCGCGCGAAGGACCAGATGGCCGCCCGCAAGCTCATCGCCGGCCGCAGCCGCATCGACCCTCGGCGGCTCGCCGACCCCGACATACCCCTCCGGGAGTGCCTCAGCGCAGCGGGATGAGCGCATCGGGCACAGGGACGTGCCCCGCCGCCGAAGGTCGCGAGCGGCGAGCAAAAGTCGCGCCTTTTGCGAGCCGCCGCGAGGGTCGCGGGCGGGGTGAGCTGCGTAGCGGCGAACGCACGGCCACGGATGGCCGGGCCGGTCCGACACGCGTAGCAGGACGCGTAGCGTGGCGGTCCGAGCCCTCGCTTCAGACTAGTCCGCAAAGTAGTGCGCGAGGTATTCCTCGAAGGATTGGCGCTGCTGCGCCTCGAGCGCGCACTGCCGATCGAGCGAGTCCTGCGCCTCGGCGGCGAGCTCCGCGAGCCGCTCGGGATTTGGCGTGTAGAGGTCGAGAAAGTAGTCCTTGTGCGTCCTCGACATGCGCAGGGCCAGATCGAAGAAGCTCTCGCCCGATTCCTGCAGCTCCGCCAGCAGGCGCGCGGAAGGCGTGCGTCGCACGTCGCGAACCTTCGCAGCCTGGGTCGCGAGCGCCTGGGCATAGGGCCGCGCGGGATCGCCGTGATCGAGTAGCTCGCAGATGCCCTCCATCGAGTCGAGCAGCTCGGCCGCCCATTGCGCCATGGGGACGCTGCGCCCGTCACGCGACAGTTCGAGCCTCGGCTCGCGGCCGCGGCGCGCGACCGTCTGATGGTTCTGGTCGAGCGCACGCTCCTCGCTCGCGCCGATGGGCGGGCTCTGCTTGAGCAGGCACAGGGCCGCGAACGCCTCGAGGAAGCGCAGCTTGTGCTGGTTCACGCCGACCGGATCGAAGGCGCTCACGTCGAGCGAGCGCATCTCGACGTATTCGACGCCCGCGCGGCGCAGGGCCTTGGTCGGCCGCTCACCGGAGCGCGCGACACGCTTCGGTCGGATGTAGCTGTAGTACTCGTTCTCGATCTGCAGGATGTTCGCGTTGAGCTGGCGGTACTCGCCGTCGCGCTGCACGCCGAGCGCCTCATAGGGAGCATGCTGAGTTGTGATCGCCCCCGTGAGGTCGCGCACGTACTCCTCGAGGCTGTTCACCGAGATGGCGAGGCCCGCCTGGTTGCGATTGCGGTAACCGATGTCGCTCATTCGCAGCGATGTCGCGTAGGGCTCGTAGAGCGTTCCGGGGGTGAGCTCCCGGAGCGACTCGTCGCGACCCTTGACGAACGATGCGCACACGACCGGGGAGACACCGAAGAGAAACAGCACGATCCAGCCGTGACGGCGGTAGTTACGCAGCAGATCGAAGTAGCTGGCCGAGACGAAATCCTGACTCGGCGGGGCGGCCTTGCGCACCTCGGCGTACGCCTCCCAGAAATGCTCGGGGAACGAATAGTTGAAATGCACGCCGGAGATCGCCTGCATCATGCGGCCGTACCGCAGGCTCAGTCCCTCGCGGTACACGGTCTTCATCCGCGCGATGTTCGAGGTGCCGTACTGTGCGATCGGAATGCTGTCCTCGCTCTCGATCACGCACGGCATGCTCGTCGCCCACAGCAGCTCGTCGCCGAGATGGCGGTAAACGAACTGATGCAGGTCGAGCAGGTACTGCAGCAGCTCCCAGCTCGTGGCGAAGGGCGGCGTCACGAGCTCGATGAGGGCCTCGGAGAAATCCGTCGTGATGTGCTCGCTCGTCAGAGCCGAGCCGAGCGCACGCGGGTGGGGAGTGCGCGCGATCCTCCCCGCGGGCGTCACGCGCAGCGATTCCTTCTCGACGCCCTTGCGCCCGCCTTGCAACACCTGGGCCTCGCGGCTGTTGACGAGGCCTGCGAGCTGTCTCTCGAAGACGCGATCGACGCCGGGGTGCGGCAAGCGAATTCTTTCTGTTCTGCGGGGAGGGCGGATGGATGGGTCGGACTCGAGGCATCTTGCCCGCTGGCGAGGCGCGACTCAACCTCCGTGGACCCGCGCTTGGCGCAGGGCCCCGACGCCACGGCTCCTCGGCAGTGCGCGGCTTAGAGCTTGTGCGCCTCGGGGCTGTCGGCCGTCGCATGATGGCGGCTTCGCAGGTCCGGCGCGGCGGGGCGCAAGCGCTCCCCCTGCCAGCGGGCGAGGCGCGCGGCGGAGATGCCGCACAGGAAGCCGAGCGCGAGCGCCCGGTCGATCGCGGTGCGCCTGAGGTACCCCTCGCGCTCCCAGCGGCTCGGCGAGACGGCGATCGGCGCCGGCAGGGCGACGAACCGACCCGTGCGCTTCAAGGCCCGCACCATCGCGACTTCCTCGAACAGGGGCTGAACGGCAAACCCGGGCGTGTCGGCATAGGCCGCGCGGGTAACGAAGATGCCCTGATCGCTGTAGACCATTCCCCAGCGGGAGCGCCAGGCGATACCCCGTTCGATGAGCCCTTTGAAGGCGGTCGGCGCCCCGCCGAGCTGGAAGCGGAAATAGCCGCCGACCGCTCGAGCGGCGACGGCCGTGCGGATCGCGGTGACTGCGGCGAGCGGCGGCTCGCAGTGCGGCTGCAGGAACCACAGCACGTCCGCCCGAGCCCGAGCGGCGCCGAGCGCGAGCTGCCCGCCGCGTCCCCCGCGCACCGGAAGCCACTGGGCGTGCGCGCTGCGGCAGGTGAGCTCGCAGGCCGGACTCGCCGCCCCGTCGACGACGATCACTTCGTCCGCGGCCGGATCGAGGCGGGCAAGGCGCGCGAGGAGGCGCGCGAGTCCCGCCTCATCATGGAGCGTCGGAATGATCACCGCGGTGCGCATGCAGACCTCAGGAACCGAGCTCTAACGCATACGATCGCGCGAGCGTACGCGCCACGATCGTGCAGGGCGCAGACAGTGTACGCACCGCGGCGGGCGCACAACCGTGATGGTGTGCGCACGCGCGGGCGAATGCAGCGTGACGGTGTACGCGTTGCGCGTACCTTTGATGCGTCGAGCGTGCGCTCAGGTTCGCATCGACCGACCCCCGGCGGCGCGAGCTCATGCCTCCGCCACGGAGCGCATCTTGAGCATAGAATAGCTTGGGGGTTGCGTATGTTAGTCGGTTCTTCGGTGCGTCGCGTCGCGGTCGTCGGGGGTCTTCGCCTGCCCTTTGCCCGTGCATATGGTCCCTACGCGGGTGTCGGCAACCCGGAGATGCTGACGGAGACGTTCCGGGCGCTCGTCGAGCGCTTCAAGCTTCAGGGCGAGCGCTTGGGGGACGTGATCGCCGGGGCGGTCATCAAGCACTCGCGGGACTACAACCTCGTGCGCGAAAGCGTGCTCTCCACCGGGCTCGATCCGCAAACGCCCGGACTCGACGTGCAGCGCGCCTGTGGCACCAGCCTCGAGGCGGCGATCCTGATCGGCAACAAGATCGCGCTCGGCCAGATCGAAGCCGGGATCGCCGGGGGCGTCGATTCGATCAGCGACCCGCCGATCGTCTACCCCAAGTCGTACCAGCAGCTGTTGCTCAAGAGCTACCTCGGCCGCTCGGCGTGGCAGCGTCTGCGGCCGTTGCTCGGCCTGCGGCCGAGGCACTTCAAGCCCGTCATGCTCGGTGTCGTCGAGCCGCGCACCGGGCTCAGCATGGGACAGAGCACCGAGCTCAT
>Ga0335074_10008253_pt1 | contig 14471 bp, 11 predicted proteins | sample Lox_Sample_23_FD_206715 | JGI IMG/M metagenome (GOLD analysis project Ga0335074, IMG submission 206715) | Soil microbial communities from Loxahatchee National Wildlife Refuge, Florida, United States - Lox_Sample_2.3 | ecosystem: Environmental > Terrestrial > Soil > Wetlands | place: USA...
ATAATCGCCAATGCACTCATGGAGTGACCGGTGCTCGACTTCTGCTTTCCGGTCGAATCACCCGGAAGTAATCCTCAAAAAATGCGGTTCTGTCCGAGTTGGCGACAACACGACCTGAACCCGCGGTTCGTCCTTCAATCCGTCTGGATGAGGGCGTTGGTCTTTAGGCAACATCGAGTTTGGATCCGGCACAGTGTAGCAAATTTGGCCTGTCAGCTCTCACGCTTAAGTCGCATTCTATTCAGCGCGTAAGGTGGTAGATGGATCGACCTGCGATGCACGCCAGACAGGTACACAGCACGCTGCTGCCGACACACCTGAAAGCATTACGACGACCCCAATCCAGGCGATGGGGTCGAGCGGCGAGGTCCCGTAGAGGAGCGTGGCAATCGACTGGGTAGCGGCGATCCCTCCGAACAGGCCGATCGCGATACCGATTGCTGTGAGCCGCATTCCATCTCGAAGGATCAGCGACACGATGTCACCGCGAGATGCGCCGAGCGCGGCGCGCAGGCCGATTTCGCGGGTACGCTCCGTGACACTGCAGGAAAGAACGCCATACATTCCAACGGCCGCCAGCAAAAGAGCCGCGAGGCCAAAGGCTTCAAACAGAGTCAGAACAAAGCGCCGCTCAGCCTCACCGATGGCCATCAAGCGCTTCATGGTCATGACACGCACAATGGGTTGAGTCCTGTCTATTGACCAAATTGCGTTCTTGACGGTGGGAACGAGCGCGGCAGCGTCATCCCCGTGCGCACGGACGACGAAGGACATCCTGTCGTCCGCAAACCACGACTGTTCGGCCGGGATATAGACCGCCGCGGTCTCATTGATCGCAAGGGAGGTTTGTTTCACATCACCGACAACGCCGACAATTGTGAACCACGGCTGGTCGTTCGGGCCGACTTTCAAGCGTTTGCCAAGAGCATCCTGGCCGGGAAAATGGCCCCTGGCGAGGGACTCGCTGATCATCGCTACATGGGGCGCGGCAGCGTCATCGCGTTGGTCGAGAAAACGCCCACTGCGAAGCGGAATCCCCATGGTTTGGCAGTAGTCGCGGCTGACGGCGTAACGAAACACGTTTCGACCGCCCTGGGGATCATCATCCTCGAATCGCGAACCGTAGACGGCGTCCGCCTGCGGATCATCGCTCAGCGGCAAAAGGCTGGTGAAAGCCGCCAGCTGGACCCCCGGAGCTTGCTGCACGGCATCAAGAGCCTGTTCGAAGAAACGCCACCGCGCACGCTCGCCGGAGCCGGGCACTGATGCGGAATCGTCAAACTGATGGCCAAAGCTCTGCACTTGCAAGCTGAGTAGGGAGGACGGATTAAAGCCCGGATTGACGGCGAGCAGGCGCTCCATACTGTGGAGTAGCAATCCTGCGCTCACGAGCAGGATGAGGGCCAGCGCGACCTCGCTGACAACGAGCGCACGACGGGTCCGGAAACGACCTCCGGTTGCGCTCCGGGAACCCCGCTGGAGCCCTGCTTGCAACTCGCCGCGGGAGATATGAAGCGCCGGGACGAGGCCGGTGATTACTCCAATCAGGGTTGTAATTGTGACAGCAAAAACGAATGCCGCTGGGTTGACGGCGATGGCGTCGAGACGGGGCAAAGCGGCGGGGCTTAGCGCAATGAGCGCTCGCACGCCCGCGAAAGCAAAACCCATACCCAGAGTACCCCCAAGTGAGGCAAGGAGCAGACTCTCGGTGATCAGTTGCCGGGCGAGGCGCTGCTTCGAAGCACCGAGGGCGCCACGAACTGCGAATTCTCCTCGCCTCTGTGCGCCGCGGGCCAGCACCAGATTCGTGACGTTGACGCAGGCGATCGCCAGGACGAGGATCACGGCGCCGAGGACCGCCAGCAGAGCGGGTTTGACAGTGGAGGCAATGTCCTCTTGAAGGGAATCGACAATGAGGCCCTGGCGAAGAGAAGCCCAACGCGGCCTCGGAAACTGCGGCCACGGATTCTGACTGATCGAATCCAGCTCCTGGATGGCCTGCAACCGATTAGTAACTCGCCCGAGACGGGCCACAATGCGCAGATGATCGCCCCATTCCCACGTATTGAACTTCCTTGTGATCTGGCTGGTGTCGTATTGCTCAGTCGTCCACAGCTCAGCTGAGGGGGACAGAACGTCGCGGAAACCGGGGGGCATAATGCCGATCACGGTATAGTTATTGTCGCTGAGCTTGATCTGACGGCCGAGGATCGTCGGATCACTTTGAAAGTGTCGCCGCCAGAGCTGGTCGCTCAGAATGACGACTTTCGGACCGTGAAAGGTGTCCTCCGAAGCCAGGAAATCGCGACCCACCGATGGAGTGACTCCCAGCACGTGGAAGAAGCTCGCGCTCACGCTTTGCCCTTCGAGGCGTTCCGGCTGCGTATCTGCGGTCAGAGCCGGCTGCCACGGCTCGAAGATGGCCATGGAATCGAAGGAACGGCTTCGCTGCTGGAGTTCGAGGTAGGTGCCAAACGCCGCTTCAAATCGCGCTCCCTTGTACGTGGGCCAGATCATCATGATCCGGTCGGGATGGGGGTAGGGCAGTGGCTCGAAAAGGACAGGATCAACCGCGCTGAAGATGGCCGTACTTGCTCCAATGCCAAGCGCCAGCGTCAGGATACTGATGATGGTGAATCCCGGATTGTTCCGTAGTTGACGTGATGCGAAGTGGAGATCGTAGAAAAACGTTCTTATCACATTCTCCCATCCGTACGAGCGCACCTGTTCCTCGACTACAGTCAAGTTCCCTAATTCCAGCCGAGCTGCCTGCTTTGCATCTTCAGCAGAGAGCCCCTGTGACCTCCAGGCAGCGGCCGCTTCTTCGAAGTAGTGCTGGACCTCTTCGTCGATCTCCTGATTCTTCCGTGCTTGCCACACCAATCCGCGGAGGCCATGAGCGAGCTGACGCAGGAGATTCATGGAGCTTAAGCCTCTTCTCGGAGCAGCCGTGCAATCGCAGAAGTACGGCGGGTCCACTCCGTGGTTTCGATCTCGAGCTGCTTCTTTCCGGCGCGAGTGAGCGCGTAGAACTTCGCGCGACGCGAGTTTTCGGTTTGGCGCCACCCGGAATCCAGCCAGCCAGCACGTTCCAGCCGCTGCAACGCAGTGAGAAGCGAGCCGGGGTTAATTTTGAAGACGCCGCGGGAGATTTGCTCGACACGGCGGCCGATGCCGAAGCCATGCAGCGGTTCGAGGCTTAGAGTCTTCAGGATCAACATGTCCAGCGTGCCCTGAATCACATCGGTTTTCTTATTACTCATGGGGGCACGGTAGCACTTCTTCCATATGACCGTCAAGATGTGGCAATCATAGGTACAGAGTGGTTGCTGAGTCGGTACTCCCGGTCGCCTTCGTCAAGCATTCCAGGGTCAATGGGCGCATCGCCGCCATGAGCACGCATCGAGCGTGGCTGGCCGAGTAATCTTCGTCTCCCACAATTCCGGTCGAATAACCGCTAGCCGGACACAACCCCAAAATCGGCCTATTTCCGTATCGGGCACAAACCTCCGAGAAGCGGAGAGATCCCGCAGATTCCGACTCAGTCATCGCATTTCATATTCCCGCCAACTAAGTCCCACGTTCCGGATTGCATCTGAGGAATTTTCTACGGCAAACTCGGGGTACCTGGTTTAGCGCCGCTCCCGCCAGCGAGGAATCGAGCTTCTTCGGCGGAAATCTCAGCGGCTTTGCCACCACCCGCGCCTCCATGCCGCACAAAGGTGGCGACCGTGTATCGAGCTTTCAGGCTCCCATCGAAGATAAGCCCAGCGAACCATCCATCCTGGTCTTCGAAAGGAGCCCCGGCCACGCCCCCGGTCCCGGTCTTCCCTCCGATGCTCCAGCCGGTACCTATCAGCGTGCCGGAAATTCCGGTTGCGGTACCCCGCTTCACCGTATCCACCAACGCGCTCATAAGCTGCTTCGCTGCAGTTTCGGTCATCATGCGTGTGGGGGCGCTGCACGACTTATTCGGTGTTCGGCTGTGACCGTCTTGCGTACGCAAGGCTACAGGCGAACACGAGAGACCATCATTGCCGACCGCCTGGAAGAATCGGGAAACCTGTAGGGCTGAGATTGTCATATGGCTCTCACCGATCGACAACGCGGAGCTCCATTCCTCATCGTTCAGACCACTCAGGGATGCGTCGGCGGGCCGCGGCGTCAACTGTTTCCTCCACTGAGGATCAACATCGGCCCAAAATGATTCATTTCCCCCGTTGAAGCCATATCGACGCAAGTCGCCAAGCACAACTTCTGTCCCGACGGTTTTGCGCAAGGCAATTGCCATTTGTCTTCCGGCCGAATCGCTTCCTCCGACGAGAATTTCATGGACGTTCACGCTTTTGCGGTATGCGGGGTTCACCGCATTCTCCGAGCCATGAAGACTTTCAAACTTCAGGTCAGGCTCGTTGTGGTCCCACCAGGATGCCGCAAGAAAAACTTTGGACAAGGATAGGGGCAGCACAGGAGTGGAAACATCCAGCTTGGCTCGTTCGGAGGCAGCGAAGAGAACGAGAGTTCCTGTGCTCACATCCTGCACTACAGAAACGGCCTCCAGATGGCGGCTTTTGATCAGATTGCTGGCAAAGGCATTTGCGGGCTCGCACACCGAACGTTGAGCCAAAGCGTCGCTACATCGACCTGCGCCAAACATTCCATGAGCTGAACAGGCGAAGGCACATACCAGCATCGACTTAGTTCGGATCCATTTGGGGATCATAAGAGGCTTTTCACCGGCTCCAGTCGTTCGGCATTGTTGCGATTCATGCTCCGCCAGTGTAGCCAATCTAGGGCACCTGCCCGAAGCTTCCGGCCGGTCGGCCACACTGAAATCCGTTGTTATTCCAAGGGCTCGGATAGCGCGAAAATCAGTGATTAATCACCGAACGAGCCAGGCGGCGCCATTGGAGGGTCCCTGCTGCTTGGGATTCTGGGCGGTTTAGCGCCAACCAGGATGTAGCTCCAAAACTGCATCAGTTCCGAGTTGGCGACGATAGGTCCGTAACTCAAAAATCCCAACCTGTAGTGGCGGAAACGTTCTTGCTGCAACAGGAAGCAGACGCTCCAGATCAGAGGTGGCCTATTGTATGCAAGCCGGCACAATTCCCTGTCCAAGCCTTCGTTGAATTGCTCGCGAAATTTGACCCCACCGGAGAATGCCCGGCATGAACTGGGGAGTAGTCGCCGCCACGACAGAAACCGACGGCACGCAGCGAAAGCATGCTGCAAAACGCACTGCCGCAATGAATGGAAATGCAATAGAGGATGGTTCGGCTCGTTAGGAACAGTGGTCGGCATAGCGTTAGTTTTCCTCCTCGTTCTGTTACCTTCCTCCTAGTCGGGGCGCAAGAGCTGCATCGGATCGACGCGTGTTGCCCGCATTGCAGGGAGGACGGACGCTGCGAGAGTGAGCAAAAGGACCGCCCCGGCTGAGAATGCAAGAACAAGAGGATCAAGAGGGCTGACTTCGAATAACAACGAGCGCAGGAATCGCGTGGTTAGGATTGCGCCAAGCAGCCCTATAACGGATCCGATTATGGCGAGCTGGCAGCCGGCCGTGAGAATCAGTCGCAGGATGGCGGCCCTGGAGGATCCTAAGGCGATACGGATGGCGAGCTCTTGGACTCGAAGCGCTACAGAAAAGGCAAGGACGCTGTAGACTCCGAGTATTGCGAGTAGGACGGATGCGACTCCGAAGGCAGTGATTACAGCGGTGTTGAAGATGCGTGGACCCTCGGTGACAGAGATGGCCTGGCTCATACTCTGCAATTGGTCCACGGCGAGTTGCCGGTCGAGAGAATGAAAGACCGCGCGGATGGAAGTTTCCATTGCCGCTGGGGGAGGGTATGTTCGGACCAGGACGGACATCGTGTTCCCAGTGATATCTGTGGGGCGCCCTTTTGTTCCAGGGTTAACGTTGACCTGCGCCAGAGGCTGGAAATACTGCTCCTGGTGGTCCTGTGTCTCTTCTGGGCCGCCTTGAGTTACGTTCGGGATTTCCCCAATGATGGTCAGCCAGGGATTTGGATCCGCTGCGGTCCCTACGTGTAGTCTCTTGCCGATGGGGTCTTCCCCATGCCAATAGTGTTCAGCGAGCTTTCGATTCACGATCACTACCAGCTGGGATTTCTCGTTGTCGTCCTGGGTGAATGCGCGGCCCCGCAGAAGGGGAATGCCCGTGGCTTGAAAGTAAGGTCCCTCGATGTAGACGGGCAGAGCGATATTGACTTCTGTAGATTTGGGCGCGACGTAACCTTCAGGAGTGACCACGGTTCCTCCATAGGCTCCATTGATGGGCAGCAACGATGTTAGGGCGGCGGCGTGCGTCCCGGGAAGTCGCTGCAGCCGTTCCAGCAGATCGTGATTGAACTCGGTTACTTGAGTCTGCGATGAGTACTTCTGCGATGGAAGGGAGTAGTTCGCTATCAGCAGGTTCTGGGTCGGATAGCCGAGATCGACATCACGCAACTCTTGAAAGCTGCGCAGCAGCAAACCAGACGCGGTGAGGAGGACAAGCGCGATGGCAATCTGTGCGACGACCAAGATGGAGCGGAGGGGCGCATGTCCTCCTTCGACTGTTCCGCTGCGCGCTCCCGCCTTGAGGGCGCTATTCACGTTGACGCCTATAGTGGCGAAGGCGGGCGCTGCTCCGCAGAGGAGGCAGGTTACGAGCGCGAGGAGGAGAGCGAACCCGACGACGGTAGGATCGAGGTGAATGGCGTCGATGCGTGGCAGCGTGCTCGGTAGGAATCTGACAAAGAGGCGCAGCGAAATAGCCGCGATGGCGATGCCGAGGAGACCTCCACTGAGGCCAAGAATCAGGGTTTCGAGGAGCGAATGGCGGATAAGAACGTGCGCGCTCGCTCCGAGGGCGAGTCGTACAGCGGATTCACGGCTGCGGCGAATCGCCCGGACTAATAGGAGCCCTGCTAGGTTGGCACATGCGATGAGGAGTAACACGAGAGCGGCAAGGAATAAGAGGTTCACGAGTGAACGGGCGCTGTCGACCGTGTCTTCCTGTAGAGGGCGCACAATAGCATCGATATGTATTGCAGCCAGTCGGGACGGATAGTTACGCATGATCTCGCCTGTGACGTGCTCTGCGTCGGCTTGGGCTTGGACAACGGTGATTCCAGATTTGAGGCGGCCCACCATTCGGTAGCCCCAGTATCCGGCTCCCGTTGTTAGTTCGGCGCGCGTGAGACTTAGGGGAATCCAGAGTTCACTTTGGTTGAGATGTCCGCTCAGCAAGGGAAATTCGAAACTGCGCGGCATGACTCCGATAATGAGGTAGGGTTGACGGTCGAGGAGGAGCTTTTTGCCGATGATGCTGGGGTCAGCCTGGAAGCGAACCTTCCAAGTTGCATAACTGAGTACGGTGACTTGCTGGTTCTGATCGTCTTCCTGTTTCGTGAAGACGCGTCCGAGGAGTGGGGATACTCCGAGGGTTTGAAAGGTGTTGCCGCTTAGGCGTGTCGCGTTGATCTCCGCGGGTTCGCTTAGTCCGGAGAGTTCGTACAGAGTCGTTTTGTAGCTGGAGAGGCTAGAGAATGTCCCGGCTGAGCGCGTGTAGATTCGAATGTCCGATGTGTTCACCCCCGGCTCGTCGACAGAGACTCCGCGTATATGGTCGCTGAGGATGACGAGGCGCGAAGGATCGCGAAAGGGAAGCGGACGGAGCAAAATGCCTTCGACGATAGAGAAGATAGCGGTCGTCGCGCCGATGCCGAGCGCCAAGGTGGTAACTGCCACCACCATAAAGCCAGAACTGCGACAGAGTTGGCGAAACGCATGTTTAACCTCGCCAGCTAGCGAAGCGATCCGTGCGCCCGTTCGGGCTTCTCTGACCTTCTCCTTCACCCGCTCTGGCCCTTCGAACTTCAGTCGTATCAACCGGCGTGCCTCTTCGACTGGCACGCCGTTCTGAACTTGGCGGGCCACGAGGATTTCGAAATAGCTTTGTACCTCGGTATCCAGCTCGTTTTCGGCATCGTGACGGCTGAAAAGCAGCCGGACAAGAGCACGTGTGCGGGGCAGCCAAGGCACGTTACGATTCCTCCGCGAGCACCTGATTGACGGCAGTTAGAACTCGTTTCCAGTTGCCCTTCTCTCTCGATAATTGAGCGCGGCCAGAGGACGTTAACTTGTAAACTTTGACTCGACGCTTGTTCTCCAGTTCGCTCCATTCGCCCTCGATCCAACCTTTCTCCGCGAGCCGGTGCAGCGCCGGAAAAAGAGAGCCCGGACCGACGACGAAAACGCCACGCGTGACCTGCTCGATCCGATCGGAAATGCCCACTCCATGCAACGGAGCGAGTTCCAGCGTACGAAGCACCAACAGATCCAGCGTGCCTTGCAAAAGTTCCGCAGGCTTCGACATTCATGGATGATATTGTGTATCGATATCGACCGTCAATAACGCAATACGAGACAGCACGGAAAATTGCGAGAAGAGAACAATGCGAGACAGAGCGATAAGACTGTTCTTCATCATCTTTTGGTGTGGGCTTGCAGCTCCAATTCGTAGCCAGTATCAGGCAGGCGGAATAAAAGCGGACAATTCAGCAGCTGTCGAACTGTCGGTTGCTGCTCCCGGAGAGTTGAATCCCGCCATTACAGAAGTGGCGGAATCGTTCGAGCAGAAGACCGGCAATCGGGTCCGATCGACATTTGTGAGGTAGGGGACGGCCTGATCCGTGTCGTTTACAGTTTACTTGCGTCGCGGCACGAATAATCTAGGACAGACGGAAATGACGCTAACCCAAATATGGCTGGCTGCAAAGCGAATTGGGAAGCTGTCAAGCGTCAAAGCCTAGCGTGCCCTGCCGTTCGTCTGCAGTTTCTTTTCTTGGCCGTCCGCGTCTTTGCGCCATCAGGCTGCGGTGGGTCTCACGCTCCAGCGCGCGAATAAATCCAGTTTCTCCCAAAGGGCGTCCGGAGTGAGTGCACTGGCGGATCGCAGCCAATCCTGCTTCGCTATCTCCACTGTCCAGATAGGCTCGCCACTCTGCAATCGACCATCGATTCTGCCACAGGTCCATCGTCAAATGCTGGTCGGCGGCTGAACCGCAGTGTACGCGGGCGCTGGACCACTCCCACCGCTCGGCATCGGCGACAAGGCCCGCCCGCACTGGGTTGCGTTCGATGTACCGCAGAGCTTGCCAGAGATGCGGCTCGTCCAGTGGGCAGGGGTAAAATCGTCCCTGCCAAACATGCCCAGTGGAGTGGAGGCATTCCAGTAAGCAGCGTATCTGCCGTGTACATCCTTCAACGCTCGGGCCATGGCGTCGGCTTTGGCCGGAATGAGGAGCAGATGGACATGGTTGGACATTAAACAATAGGCGAGAAGCTCCGGCGAGTGCAGTTGCAGGCCTTGCCACAGAAGCTCCATATAGACCTTGCGATCCGCCTGACGGTCAAGGAGGAACTGCAGCGCATTGCCCCTCTGTGTTACGTGATGAGGCAGGCCTGGGGCGACGACTCGGGCGAAACGTGTCGCAGCTTACACGGCGTTCGAGGATGGCGCTGTCTGGTGCTGGGGAAGCATCCCTTGACTGCAACCAGACCAGATCACTGTAATGATGATGCGCGAAGATGAAGTTTTCTTTCCGGGATTGTGAGCTGCTTTTCAGGTTCCCTGCCGACCGCGGGAGAGGGTAGTGCGCGGGTCGCTTTCAGGACGCAGCTCGCATTAGGGTCATTCCCGTCTGTCCTGAGTATGCCTGTCCTGAGTATGCCCTGAGTATGCCGTCCTGAATATGCATGTCCTGAATATGCCGCAGCGTTCGATGAGCGCTTTGTCCTGAATTCACTATTCGACGATCGAATCGACTTTGCGCCCTTGACAACCGATAGTCGAATGTCTACCATCGTCCCCCATCGAGGGTCGAACGTCTTCCATGACTAAAAAGCAGGCGCAACAACGAGCGAATTTGCTGCAGGGAACGCTGGACATGCTTGTCTTGCGAACGCTTCTTTATGGGCCGGCACATGGCCATCAGATTGGCAAACATATTCAGCGGACCACGAACGATTTCCTGCAGATGCAGCATGGCTCTCTCTATCCTGCCTTGCATCGCCTTGAGGAGAGAGGCTGGGTCACCTCGAAATGGGAGATGGCGCCGGATCGCAACCGGGAGTTCAAGTATTACCGGCTCACGGAACTCGGCAGAAAACAGCTGGTGATCGAAGAGTCGCAATGGAAGCAGATGGCGGAAGCTGTGGCACGCGTGATGTGGCCCGCCGCTCAGGAGAACTGAGATGCGATGGTGGCCGAATGGGAAAGGAACTGCGAAACGCAATGCCGACCTTGAGCGGGAGCTTCTTTCCGATCTGGAATTGGAAGAGGAAGAGCAGCGGGAACGTGGGCTGTCGGCAGAAGAAGCTCGTTCTGCAGCACGGCGCGCCTTCGGCAATACGACGCTGATTCGCGAGCAGACACGCGCGGTCTGGAGCTGGGTCTGGCTGGAGCAATTGGCGCGCGACGTGAGGTACGGCACGCGCACGCTACTGCGTTCGCCCGAGTTTGCTATCGTCTCCGTGCTGGTGATGGCGTTAGGCATCGGCGCAACTACATCGCTCTTCACCATGGTGCGCGCAGTGCTGTTGCGGCCGCTGCCGTTTCGCGATTCCGGCAAACTGGTAATGCTCTATGAGCATTATCGCCACAACAAAGGCGGCGATGGATTCAATGCGGTTGCGCCAGGCGACTATCGCGAGTGGCGCAGCCAGACCCACGGCTTTGAAGACATGGCGGCGATGCGCAGCTACGGAGGCATCCTCTCCGGTGTGCATTCCGAACTGCCGGAAGTCGTTCAGAGCGCAGGCGGCTCGGCAAATCTCTTTCCACTCCTCGGCGTAACTCCCGCCTTCGGCCGCCTCTTCACTGAAGCGGAAGATAAGCCGAAAGGCGAGCCAGTGGTCCTGCTTACCTGGAGCCTCTTTCAGCGCCGCTTTGCCGGAGATCCTTCGATCATCGGCAAACAGATTCATCTGGATACCATCCCGACTACTGTCGTTGGCGTACTACCCAACTGGTTTACCTATCCGGACGCGCGGATCCAATACTGGATGCCCTACGCGCAGACTTTCCCAGACGGTTACTACGACGCGCACGCCGATCATCAGAGCGAGGTGGTAGCGCGGCTGAAGCCGGACGTAAGCGTAGAAGCGGCGACGCACGAGGTAAGCGCGGTGCAGTACCGGATTTATCTCACCCATCCTACCAAGCCTATCGCTGAAGATGTCTGGTCCAGGCCGATGATCGACGCCCTGGTGAGAAACGTGCGAACACAGCTGCTGGTACTGCTATGCGCGGTTGGCTGTATGTTGTTGATCGCCTGCCTCAATCTTTCGAACCTGCTGGTAGCGCGGGCCGCATCGCGTCGCAAGGAGGTTGCCATCCGTGGGTCACTGGGCGGCAGCCGGCTTGCTTTAATTCGCGAGCAGATGACGGAAAGCCTACTGATCTGCGTGGCCGGCGGCGGGCTCGGCGTGCTGCTGTCGCTCGCTTCAACACAATGGCTCGCGGCGCACTGGCGCAATCTGCCTCGTGCTGACTCCGTCCACGTCGATGGATGGGTTCTCACTTTTGCTGCCGGTCTGGTACTCGCGACGGGCCTGATGGCGGGTCTGGTACCGGCGGTCTCTTCCACCGGCAAGGAACTGCTCTCGGCGCTGAGGGAATCTTCACGATCAGCCAGCGGCAGTGCCTCACGAGCACGGTTGCGCAAGACGATGCTCACAGTCGAGATCGCGCTCACGGTCATGCTGCTTGTCTCGGCCGGCCTCCTTTTCAAGAGCTTTCTGCACCTGCGCATGGCGGATCTGGGCTGCCGCATCGATCACGTAATCACCATGAAGTTTGGCCTGCCGGAAATCCAATACGACACGCGCGACAAGGTGATGCTCTTCTATCAGTCGCTGCTTGAGCGCGTGCGCCGGCTTCCCGGCGTGCGCGGCGCGGCACTCGTCTCCGATGTGCCTGGATCAGGACCCCATGACGACAGAGTTTTCACGATCCTCGAAAAACCCGCACCCAGTTACACCATTCAGTACAATGCCACGACCCTTACCGCCGACCCGCAATACTTCAGCGTCATGCAAATTCCGCTGCTACGCGGCCGGGTCTTCACGGAACATGAGCGCCTCGATAACTACCATTACGTTGTTGTCAGCAAACAATTCGTAGATCAGTTTTTCCCGGGCGACGACCCCATTGGCAAACACGTCCGCGTCGACTGGGATGACAGTGGAGCAATCTACGAGATCATCGGCGAAGTTGGCGACACGATCTACGACGTTACCAAGCCAGTCGAGGCCACCATGTACTTTCCGATCCTCTCCGGCAGTCCCGAACACAGCGAGGCTACCATCGTGGCCTGGACATCGGTTGATCCGCTGGCCATGTCGACACCGGTCCAACAACAGATTGCAGCGCTCGAACCGGAGCTGCCTGTCTACAATGCGTTGACCATGGATCAAATTCTCGGCAAGTCCACGGCCACTCAGGGTTTCGCAGCAAATCTGGTACTGGCCTTCGCCGGCCTGTCACTTCTCCTAGCCGCAGTAGGCCTGTATGGAGTGCTCTCGTATTTGGTCACACAGCGGGTTTCCGAAATCGGCATCCGCGTCGCCCTGGGCGCGCAGCGCGAACAGATCCTGAGTCTTATCTTGTTTGACGGGCTGCGGCCGGCGTTCATCGGGCTGGTTCTCGGTCTGACAGCAAGTGTAGGCACAACGCAGCTTATTCGGTCGATGCTTTACGGGACCGAGCCGACTGATCCAGCTGTGATTGGAGCCGTGATTCTCACTCTCCTTTTAATCGCTTTGTTTGCCTGCATCTTTCCCGCCTGGCGCGCTTCGCGTCTTGACCCGATGCAGGCCTTACGAACGGAATAGGGCCGAAGTTTCCGGAATTTCGCTTCATTTGGACACGGATGGGGACAGCGTGATCCGCCCTATTTTTCTCCAGCCTCGGGTTAAATAAGATGACTCGGATCAGGCTGTCCCTCTTCCCGTCGTCCCTCTTCCCGTCTGGTGGTTGCCCACACCTGGTGGTTTACGATCTTTGGCCTCGCCACACTCTTTGTCATCCAGGGGGTTGTGCCTGACTTGCCTGACCAGACTCTCGTGGTCGAGCAAACGATCGCAACGCTTTGGGCCGGAGTCCAGGCTGTTCCGCGACTGCCGAAGAGCGCAATCCCTGCGCGATCGGGCCGATACCGTGCTCCAAAGCACTAACAGGTTCTGACCCAGCGCGGAACGCGGTGTCCCCTGGTAAACGCTCGCGACTCCGGGAGATTTTTCGTTTTACGCAGAATCGCCGAGGCGCGTTTCCGGCAGCAAGAGCATTGGAAACGTGCACTTGGCCTGAAGTCATCATTCGACCACCAGCGTCCATGTGCGCGCTCGACAACCGAGAGCGCATCTTCCAGCATCTCAAAGCCATCCCTTATTGCGAGCAATCCGGGCCGCTTCAAACCGGCTGGAAGCGTGCAACTTGGAGATGGCCTCGGAGAGATAGTTGCGCACAGTTCCCTCGGTCAGCCGCAGCGAACGCGCCAGTTCAGCGGTAGTTTCACCGTCGCCCGCGCGGCGCAGGATCAAACGTTCTCTATCGGTGAGTGGGTCTCTTTCCGTAAACCATATCTGCGAAGCCAATTGCGGATCCACAATGCGAGCCCCGCGAGTAACCCTACGGACCGCGTCGGCGAGTTCTTCCGAGGGCCGGTCCTTGAGAAGATAGCCGGATGCTCCAGCTTCCAGTGCTCGGCGCAGATATCCTGGACGTGCGAAGGTCGTTAGTATCAGGACGCGTGTGTCTGGGTAAAGCTCTTTTACACGGGCGGTGAGTTCGAGTCCACTCATCTTCGGCATCTCAATGTCAGCTACCAAAACCTCCGGCCGGTGCTTTCCGACGGCCTGAAGGGCCTGCTCTCCATCAGAAAAAGATCCGAGCACCTCAATATCGGACTCGATCGAGAGCAGCGCGGCGAGTGCGCCCCGCAACATGCTTTGGTCCTCCGCCAGCACCACGCGTATCCTTTGCGTCAAAGCGTATCTGCCTTCCCCACAGTCTGTGCGGCCAGTTGCGCCGGAGACTCACACTCCAGCGGCAACGTCAGTTCAAGGCTTGTTCCTCCATTTGCCAGGCCTGTCAGCTTCACTGCTCCGGCCACGGACTGAACCCGCTCTCGCATCCCGCGCATGCCATTGCCTTCGCAAATCTGGCCGCCCCGCCCATTATCCTCAATCGTGAAATAAATCCTGCTGTCCTTTTCGAGGAGCGCCACGTGGCAAACGGTTGCGTGAGCATGGCGGACGATATTCGTTGCGGCCTCGCGCAGGGCAAGGCAAAGCACGTTGACCTGGCTCGATGAGAGATTCACCGGAGCGAGAGTCGTAGTTAGTTTGACATCGGCGGAAAGCAGGCTTCGCCGGGCGCGACCGATCTCTGCGTCAAGCCC
>Ga0335074_10008254_pt1 | contig 14471 bp, 12 predicted proteins | sample Lox_Sample_23_FD_206715 | JGI IMG/M metagenome (GOLD analysis project Ga0335074, IMG submission 206715) | Soil microbial communities from Loxahatchee National Wildlife Refuge, Florida, United States - Lox_Sample_2.3 | ecosystem: Environmental > Terrestrial > Soil > Wetlands | place: USA...
ATGATCATGATCTTCGGCGTCCCCGGCCCGCTATTGTTCGGCCAGCTTCTGCTGGGCCTGATCAATGGTGCGTTCTACGCCTTGCTGTCGCTCGGGCTGGCGGTGATCTTCGGCATGCTCAACATCATCAACTTCGCCCATGGCGCATTGTTCATGATGGGCGCCTTCGCCGCCTGGATGCTGCTGCAGTATGGCGGCATCGGCTATTTCCCGGCTTTGATTTTGGCCCCGCTGATCATCGGCGCCTTCGGCATCCTGCTGGAAAAGACGCTGATCAGGCATATGTACAAACTCGATCATCTGTACGGCCTGCTGCTGACCTTTGGCATGGCTCTGGTGATCGAAGGATTGTTCCGTAACTACTACGGCAGTTCCGGCCTGCCGTACCAGATTCCAGGCGTGCTGGAAGGCGCCGCCAATCTCGGCTTCATGTTCCTTCCGATCTACCGCGGCTGGGTTGTCGCCGCCGCGCTGGTGGTGTGCTTCGCCACCTGGGCGATCCTGGAGAAGACCTCTCTCGGCGCCACCTTGCGCGCCGCGACGGAAAATGCCGCGCTGGTGCAAGCCTTCGGTGTCGACGTGCCGCGCGTCATTACCCTGACCTTCGGCGGCGGCGTCGCGCTGGCCGCCTTCGCCGGCGTGCTCGCCGCGCCGATCTATTCGGTGAACCCGAACATGGGTGACAATTTCATCAACACCGTGTTCGCAGTCGTGGTGATCGGCGGCATGGGCTCGATCCTGGGCGCCATCCTCAGCGGCTTCGGCCTCGGCGTGATCGAGGGTTTGACCAAGGTGTTCTGGCCCCAGGCCTCGGCCACCGTCGTGTTCGTCGTCATGGTGATCGTCTTGCTCACCATGCCGCGCGGCTTGTTCGGCAAGAGGGCCTGAGATGTTCGGTTTCTCCAGCGCCCAATGGAAGGGCTTCCTGCTGCTCGTGGCGCTGATCATCGTGCTGCCCTACGTGCTGTACCCCATCTTCCTGATGCGCGTGCTGTGCATGGCGTTGTTCGCCTGCGCGTTCAACCTGATGATCGGCTATGTCGGGCTGCTGTCATTCGGCCACGCCGCGTTCTTCGGCATGGGCAGCTACGTCGCCGCCTGGACCATCAAGTACTGGCATGTGGACGCGGTGGTGGCGATCATCCTGGGCGGCGCAACCGGCGCGCTGCTGGGTCTGGTCCTGGGTTATCTGGCGATCCGCCGCTCCGGCATCTATTTCGCCATGATCACGCTGGCGCTGGCACAGATGGTGTATTTCTTTTGCCTGGAAGCGCCCTTCACTGGCGGCGAGGACGGCATCCAGCAGGTACCCCGCGGCCATCTGTTCGGCGTGATCAACCTGAACCATGACATGGCGATGTACTGGGTCGTGGCAGTGGTCTTCATCGGTGGCTTCCTGCTGATCCACCGCATCATCCACTCGCCGTTCGGCCAGGTGCTGAAGGCGATCCGTGAGAACGAACCGCGCGCGACGTCTCTGGGCTACCGTACGGACGACTACAAGCTGATCGCTTTCATCCTCTCCAGCATGCTGTCCGGCGTGGCAGGTGGCACCAAGGCGCTCGTGTTCGGCATCGCCACCCTGACCGACGTGCATTACTCCACGTCAGGCGAGGTGGTGCTGACGACGTTGCTGGGCGGCCTGGGCACCGTGTTCGGTCCGGTGGTGGGCGCGACCGTCGTGACGGCGATGGAGAACTATCTGGCGCAGTTCGGCTCCTGGGTCACGGTGACTCAAGGCGCGATCTTCATGATCTGTGTGATTGCCTTCCGCCGCGGCATCGTCGGCGAGATCGGCGCCGCATTGAAACTCGGGCTATAAGAAAACCTCTCCTGCGCGCGCGATTCGCGCGCGCAGGAGAGGTCAAGGCGCGTAGCGCCGAGGGTGAGGGTGATCGGGTCGGGCAGCACGCCTCTGCACGGCAGCGCAACCGCCCGGGCAGCAGACGACGAACTGACCCGCTGCGACCCAATCCTGTCACACATCTCCGCCTTGGATATTGCGTTTCCGGCGGGTACGGTTGCTCAGCCTGCCATCACGAACGAGACCAGCGCCATGGCCCGCCTCTCCCTTTCGCGCCGCTCCCTATTGCTCGGCGCCATCCCGGCGATCGGCTTGCGGACGGTGCCCGCTCGCGCCCAATCCCTGGCGCTGAACTTCGTCGTCATCGGCGACTGGGGCCGCGACGGCTGCTGCCAGCAGGCCGCCGTCGCGGAGCAAATGGCCAGCCGTGCCGTCGCGATTGGCAGCAAGTTCGTCATTTCGGTTGGCGACAACTTCTACGAAAATGGCGTCACCAGTATCCATGATCCACAATGGAAGACTTCGTTCCAGGACATCTACACCCGTCCCGGCCTGATGACGCCATGGCACGTGATCCTGGGCAATCACGACTACCAAAGGACCGGACGGCCCGAGGCACAGATCGCCTATTCTTCGATCGATCCGCGCTGGTCGCTGCCCGCTCCCTTTTACCGGCGCAGCGAGCGCCTGGCCGATGGCACCACCGCAGACTTTTTCTTCCTCGATACCAGTAGCTACATCCAGCACTACGGCAAGCCTGGCTCTGTCGTGCACGTGGACCGCGCGCAGCCCGAACCGCAGTTTCGGTGGCTTGAGCATGGCCTGGCGGCGTCGCAGGCAGCATGGAAGATCGTCATCGGTCACCATCAGGTTTATGCCGCCACAGCACCCGGCGACTACGTCGGCGACGATATGATCCGGCGGTTCAAGCCGTTGCTCGATAAGTACGGCGTGCACGTGTATATCAACGGTCACGAGCACAACCTGCAGCACATCACGCAGGATGGCGTGCACTACATCACCTGCGGCGCCGGGTCGCAAACCGACCCCGTGCACGCCGCTCCGGGTCAGTTCGGCAGTGGCCGTCACGGCTTCATGGCGATGCGGCTGGAGAAGGAAACGCTGGGCTTCAGTTTCATCGACGATTTGGGCAACACGCTGTATCGCGCCAACATCCCGCGCCAGGCCTAAGGGGCCAGGCTCAGGGGGATTGCCACCCTCGCCCTACCCGATAGTATTTGGATCAGCCGCCGGGTAGAAACGCCATGAATTTCGACTTCTCCGACGACAGCAAGCTGTTACGCGAGCAAGCACAGCGGTTCTTGCGGGAGCAATGCCCGCCGAAGGCGGTGCGCCACGTGCTGGAAGGTCATGCGCCCTACAACGCGGAGCTGTGGCGCGCGATGGCGGACATGGGCTGGCTCGGCGCCGCAATTCCCGAACGCTATGACGGCGCCGGTCTTGGATATGAGGCGCTGTGCGTGCTGGCGGAAGAACTCGGCCGCCTGCTTGCGCCGGTCCCGTTCATCTCCACGGTCTGTCTCGCCGCCGAGGCGATTCTCGCCGCCGGCACCGAGGCGCAAAAACGCGAGTACCTGCCGAAGATTGTCCGCGGAGAGCAGATTGCGACGTTCGCTCTGGCGGAGGGCGCCGGGGAGCCGCGCGAGTCTGCGATTCGTGCGCGCCTAGCGGACGGCCGACTGACCGGCAGCAAATGGCCGGTACCAGACGGCGGGATTGCGCAGCTTGCCGTTGTGGCTGCACGCGATGTATCGGGCGTGTCGCTGGCACTGGTCGATCTCACCGCGCCAGGCATCGCGCGCATACCTCTGGCGACCGTCGATCCCAGTTGCAATCATGCGAGAATCGAATTCGATAACGCACCCGCAACGCTGCTGGGTCACTCCGGCCAGGGCTGGGACAGCGTGCGCCGCCTGCTCGATCGTGCGGCGATCCTGACCGCGTTTGCCCAGGTGGGCGGGGCCGCCGCTTGCCTGGACATGGCCACGGCCTATGCGAAGGAACGCTTCGCCTTCGGCCGGCCGATCGGGTCCTTCCAGGCGATCAAGCACAAGCTGGCCGACGTCTATGTCGCCACCGAACTCGCACGGTCCAATGCGTATTACGGCGCCTGGGCCTTGTCGGCGGATGCCGCGGAACTGCCGCTCGCCGCCGCCACCGCGCGGGTTTCCGCCTCGGACGCATTCTTCCTGGCGGCGAAGGAAAACATCCAGGTGCATGGCGGCGTCGGCTTCACCTGGGACTACGACTGTCACCTGTTCTATCGGCGCGCCAAATTGCTGGCATTGTCGCTTGGCAGCCAGCGTTACTGGAAGGACCGCGTGGTAGCCGAACTGGAAACGCGCAACGCCGCGTAAGGGACCCTCGTCACCGCGGGAAGCCGCAGATGGGTTCGGTCACTGATGACGACGATGACGAAAGTTGCACGCAGCGTGCCTTCCGGAGCGGCGCTCCGTTCAAGACACCAGCCTCAGAACTGCTGTTATCGAGTGGCCCCGGGCCGTGGAGCCAACGCCTGTCACGCAGGGTGCCAGCAGCCGCGAAGCCAGGGCCGAAATATATCGCCGAGCAAGGTAGGAAAAGCCCTCCAATTCGAACTGGTGTTGCACCTTGAACAGCCGGCGGAAGTAATTCATGGCAAGCACTTTGCCGAAGTCACGATCATAAAACGGAGTCAGGTCGTCTTCCACGACGGTCTCGACCTGCAACTGCAATTCGGCTGCAAGATTGCGGATCGGCATCTCTGTCCACCACGTGACATGGTGCGGCGGCATATTGAGGATGTTGTCAGGCTGATGCCCAAGGAAGCTTCGCGCATTGGGAACACTGAAAATGAGACGTCCACCCGGTTTCAGACAACGCACGCAGGCATCCAGAAAGCTCCTGATATCAATGATGTGCTCAAGGACCTGGAAGAAGCAGACCACATCGTACTGCGCCATGGCGGTACTGGCATGTTGCTCAATGAGCTCTGCGCGTACGTCAATCTGACGAGCCTTGCCCGCCGCGACGGCTGACAAATCAAGCTCAAGACCGACATAGCGGGTGTCCGCGCGGATGTTGGCCGGCAGAGAATTCCAGAAGAAGCACTTGCCACAGCCAACTTCAAGCACAGACATGCCACGATCAATGTAAGCAGATGCAAGGTCAAACTCCTGGCGGCTCCGAGGATCGGTCTGCTGCAAAAGTGCCGGCGGAATCTGTGGCAATCCGCCACGTCGTGCGCGTGGCGGGATTGCTTCGTCGCGCTTGCCATCAGAGTGGAAACGGGAATCGAACCACGCCGAAAGCTCGGCATAGAATTTGCTGTCACCTGCAATAGGGGGAGAGAAAGACAGCAGTCCACAATTCGGACACTCGCGGAACTCAATCTCTTTTACGTCGTGCACCAGGTGGGTGATATCAATCCCATGAATGCGCTTGTAGGCTCTGCTCAGCGCACCCGCGTCAATGCCGGCCTTTCGTACAACCGCACTGGCGCAAAGAGCACAACGGCTGTCGTCCCTGTCTGTGTCCATATCGGCGGGCGGTCGAACATCCAGAGTCGCTACCGGGCTCCCGCTTGAGTTGGACCTTTGGAAAGCCATCGACGTTCCCATCAGCCGATATCTCCTGTGGCCAGTCCGCGCGCTCGGACACCAGGAAACCGCGTCCGTTCCGGATCAGCTAATCAGCTCGGTCCCGGAACCATGCGGAAGCGCGTCGGCGTCCAACCAGATTTCGAGGTGTCCACTTGCTTGCCGCAAGGGGACAGTCAGGATCAAGGTCGATTCAACGGTAACGTCGCACGCCAACGGCCGGTAATGACATTTCCTTGATACATGAAGAAGTAAACCAGCGCTTGCGCAACCGTGGCAATTCTTAGTTCCAGGCCCTGGCTGGGCTTAACCTGGCAATGCCTGCAGGCCATGCCATGACGTGGAGACTGGATCGCTATATTCGCTTGCCTGCAATCCCACTGACCCTGCTGGGCATGGTGCGTTGGCTATCGTTTGACAAATCGCCTGCTTCGCGGTGCTGATATTCATCTTTGGAATCCCCTGGGGAATCTCCTGGACGAAACAAATTGGCATCGACTTGACCCAGCGTAACCACACCGCAGGCATCGCTCGTGAGAGGGCAACGCTTTCCCACAAGGTGTCGGTCGCGCCGAACGCCACTCCCCTTGTCCCGTCTGGGCGCCACGCTACCTTGCCGCGACGAGCAGCAGGATACGCCATGTCCCAACTTTCCCAGGCGGCACGTCCGGTGCTGCCCCAGGATGCCGCCGATGCCACTCTGGCAGGGCGTGTCTGGCGGCCGGACATCAGCGGCCCCTCTGTCGTCGCGATCCGCGACAATGCCGTGTGGGACGTGTCCCGAACCATCCCGACCGTCCGCGATCTGTGCGAAGCCCCCGACCCCGCGTCCGCGCTCCGGTCCGCCACGGGCGGATCTCTCGGCAGCCTGGACGAAATCCTTGCCAACACTCCGCCCGAGACCCGCGATCCGGCCAAACCCCATTTGCTCTCTCCGATCGATCTTCAGGCGGTGAAGGCGGCCGGCGTCACCTTCGCCATATCGATGCTGGAACGCGTGATCGAGGAACGCGCCCGCGGCGACCTCCACGCCGCCGCTGCCATTCGCGCGGAAGTGCAGCGCCTGGTCGGTGACGACCTCGCCCGCCTGAAGCCCGGCTCGGAGCAAGCCGCGCAACTGAAGCAGGTGCTGATCGCGCAGGGCGCCTGGAGCCAGTACCTGGAAGTTGGCATCGGCCCCGACGCCGAGATCTTCACCAAATGCCAGCCGATGGCCTCGGTCGGCACCGCCGCCGATGCCGGCATCCATCCTGCCTCCGCCTGGAACAATCCCGAACCCGAGGTGGTGCTGGCGGTTTCCTCCGCCGGCCGCATCGTCGGCGCCACACTCGGCAACGACGTCAACCTTCGCGACGTCGAGGGCCGCTCCGCTCTCCTGCTCGGCAAGGCGAAGGACAACACCGCCTCCTGCGCCATCGGCCCCTTCCTGCGCTTGTTCGACCGGGGCTTCACCCTGGACGACATCCGCCGCACCACGGTCACGTTGCGTGTCTCCGGCGACGACGGGTTCGTCCTGGAGGGCAGTTCGTCGATCGCCCAGATCAGCCGCGATCCGGCCGACCTGGTGGCGCAAATGGTCAACCCGCACCACCGCTATCCGGACGGCGCGGTCTTGTTCCTGGGCACCATGTTCGCACCGGTGCAGGACCGCGACGCGCCCGGCCAGGGCTTCACCCACAAGACCGGTGACATCGTCACCATCGCCGCCCCCAAACTGGGCCGGCTGGTGAACCGCATGCGCCCGACCGACCAATGCGAAGCCTGGACGTTTGGAGCAGCGGCGTTGATGCGCAACCTCGCGGCGCGAGGCCTGCTGCACTGAACAACACCGTGCCGGATCCCGCGTTCGACGCCCTCGCCGCCCGCACCGGGCGGCTGTACATCCGCCAGCGCCTGGGCATCGAGCAAGACCTCGAGGCGCGGCTGCAGCGGCGGCGCCGGGATTTCTTCCAGATCGACAACTGGCATTCGCTGCACGGGCTGGTGCGCGGCAGCCTGCGGATGACCGGCCTGCTTGGCCACGCGCGGCGGAACGCACGGCGTATCGTGCTGCGCCGGCACGACGTCGTGCTGCCGCATCTGCCGCCCGCCTTTGATGGATTCACGCTGCTCCACCTCACCGATCTGCATATCGACGCCGCTCCGGATTTCACCGCGGTGCTGATCGAGGCCGTGCGCCGCCTGGACTACGATCTGTGTGTTCTCACCGGCGACTATCGGGCGCGCACCTGGGGCCCGTGGGAAGCGACACTGGCCGGGCTTGCCGCATTGCGCCCGTATCTGAAAGGCAACCCGTACGCGGTGCTGGGCAACCATGACACACTGCGCCTGGTGCCGGGCATGGAGGCGCTCGGCTACCGCATGCTGCTGAACGAATGGACGGAGCTCTGCCGGGGCGATGCGGCCATTTATCTGGCCGGCATCGAGGATGCGCATTACTACCGGCTGGACAATTTCCACCGTGCCGCGGATCCGCTGCCAGAGCATGCCGTCTCCATCCTGCTGTCTCATACACCCGAACCGTACCGCCGTGCCGCGCATGCCGGGTTCGACCTGATGCTGTGCGGCCACACCCATGGTGGGCAGCTCTGCCTGCCGAACGGCATGCCGCTGAAGACACACGCGCGGTACGCCCGCCGCTTCGCCCGCGGCGCGTGGCGGTATCACGCCATGGTCGGCTACACCTCCTCCGGCAGCGGCACGTCGCTGGTGGATGTCCGGCTGAACTGCCCGCCGGAGATCACACTGCACCGGTTGCGCCGGTAGTATTCGCTTCCCGCCGTTTCCGTTTCCGTGCTTTATCGCCGCTCATCCGGGGGAGCAGGAGTTCCATACGTGCGTGTTGCGATGATCGGCGGCGGCTATGTCGGCCTGGTGTCCGGCGCCTGTTTTGCTGAATTCGGCATTGATGTCACCGTGATGGAAGTGGACGGCGGGAAACTGGCCGCCCTGCGCGACGGCCGCATGCCGATCTATGAGCCTGGTCTGGACAAGCTGGTGGCGGAGAATGTCGCTGCCGGGCGGCTCGCCTTCACCGGCGACCTTACCGAGGCGGTGCGTGGGGCGGACGCCGTCTTCATCGCCGTGGGCACACCCACGCGCCGCGGCGATGGCCATGCGGATCTCAGCTATGTCTTTGCGGCGGCCGAGCAAGTGGCGAAGGCGCTGACCGGCTACACGGTGATCGTCACCAAATCCACCGTCCCGGTGGGCACCAGCCGGCGTATCGCGGAAATCGTGCGCGGTGTCCGTCCGGACCTGGAATTCGACGTCGCCTCCAACCCCGAATTCCTGCGCGAGGGCAGCGCGATCCCCGATTTCATGCGTCCCGACCGCGTGGTGATCGGCGCCGAATCCGACCGTGCGAAAGAGGCGCTGCGCCAGCTCTACCGCCCGCTGTATCTGATCGAGGCGCCGATCGTGTTCACCGGCATCGAGACGGCCGAGCTGACCAAATACGCCGCCAATGCCTTCCTGGCGATGAAGGTCACCTTCATCAACGAGATGGCCGACCTGTGCGAGAAGGTCGGCGCCGACGTCCACGACGTGGCGCGAGGCATCGGGCTGGATGGCCGCATCGGGCGCAAATTCCTGCACGCCGGCCCGGGCTATGGCGGCTCCTGCTTCCCCAAGGACACGCTGGCGCTGATGCGTACGGCGCTGGACTATGGGGCGCCGTCGCGGCTGGTGGAGGCGACGGTGGCGGTGAACGAGGCGCGCAAATCCGGCATGGCGCGGCGGATCATCGATGCCTGCGGCGGCTCGGTACGGGGCAAGACGATCGCGGTGCTCGGGCTGACGTTCAAGCCGGAGACCGATGACATGCGGGACTCGCCGTCGATTTCGATCCTCGCCCGGCTGGTGGGGGATGGCGCGACCATCCGCGCGTTCGATCCCGAGGGGATGGAACAAGCCCGCGCCGTGCTGCCGGCCGGCGTCGAATATTGCCGCGACGCCCTGGATGCCGCTGCGGGTGCCGATGCGCTGGTGGTGGTGACGGAATGGAACGAGTTCCGGGCGTTGTCGCCGGTGCGGCTGCGCGATGCGATGCGCGGGCGGGTGCTGGTGGATCTGCGCAACGTGTACGATCCGGTGGCGATGCGGCAGGCAGGATTTACGTATTTCAGTATCGGGCGGCCGTAGCGGGCTGGGAGGTTGGCAGGCGGGGGTGAAAAAAACTAACTGCTCTCAGTGACGCGCTCACGCAATTCCGTCGCAAGGACAGCGGTAATCTGCTGCCCGACGAGGATGTTGTTGCGTCCTTCGACCTCGACGAGTGGGTGCGCGTCTCTGGTTGGCCGTATCTCGCCGAGAGGCGCCAAGGGCATCATCAGGATCGTATCGAAGTCGACGAAGTCGGACTGCACCACCAGGACGAGTCGTCCACGGCGCGCTCGCCAAACCTCGAGGCGCCGCGATCGGTCCATCAGATCAGCCGTAGGCCGTCCAGCTCCAGGCCATGCTCGGCAACATGGCGGTTGTAGTCCTGCATGGCAGGCAGGTTCTCCCGCCTCCACGCCTCCCGATCAGCCACCTTGGAGACCGCCCGCGCAATGCCGGCCTCGGCAGCCTGCACGATATCTGTGCCCCGCCTCTTGGCCTCTTCGAGCAAACTGCTGCGCACCATAAGCGCCTGCCTGGCGTCACCGGGGTCCTGATCCATCGGCCGCTCCGAACCATTCAAGGACACCGAAGATGAGTGGCGGCTGCGCCGGCATCAACCAATTCCGTGTTGGCCTGCGGCGGCTATCGGCCTGCATCGATCCTGGCCTGTCGTCGAGGGCGCGGACGCTGACCAAGAGAGAGCGGACGTAGGCAGCGAGGAACGGTGCGGCAGGAAGCTAAGACAAGTGGCCGGCGTGCAATTCAGGTCCGTCCGGCGTTGTCGTAATGGCTGGCCGACTATAGCGCAGCCTGCCAATGGATTTATCGCCCAGGGACAACACCACCAGGCAACATCTCCACGCGTAAGTCTTTCAATCGGCTATCACGATAACGTCAGATATTCGCATGCCCCGCGGGATTACGGCGGCGTTGTTCCGATTTTGACGTACGCTATAATCAATTGAACATAGCGATGGCCAGGGGGAAACAATGGGATATCAAGCCTCCGGCGGGACTCTTCTCGAACGGCTCTATACTGCTGAAATGAAGCTTGCCGGATTTCTCGACCAATTCGGCTTTGCATTCTCCCCCATACCGCTTTTTGGCGATGTTGCCGATCCAGGCATCTACAACCTACCGTACCTTACACCCGTAACCACGCTGACGGCGACATATACCGCAGCAGGCATTCCGGTCACTGATACCTATACCGGAGTGACGTTGTGGAACTTGTTGACCGATGCGGGTGGGGTGACGGTCACCAGCGCCAAGAACGACATCCTGGACAAGTATGTCGTGGCCACCGGAGACGACGGATATCAGGCGGTATTCTCCCTGGGGGAGATAGATCCGAAATTCGGCAACCAGCCCGTGATGGTTGCCTATGCAGATACCGGCGGACAGCTTGGCCCTGATGGCAGTGATGGCCTCGCGCGCATGGTCGTGCCCGGGGACCTGGCAGGCGGACGATACGTTTCGGATCTGGTGAGTCTTGACGTGGAGAGCCTGCCTGAGCCCGGTCCATCGGGGCCTGGCGGCATTGCGGGCCAACTTACGCTGTCGGGTGAGGTTGCGGATCCTGGTATTGTCACGCCGGCGACGCTCGCCGCCCTGAACCAATCGACAACGGAAACGGCAACCTATCTTGGGCCCACCGGGTCAGTGACCGACACCTACACCGGCGTCTCGCTGTGGACCTTGATTCAGGACTCGGGCTTGCTGACGGATCCGTCAATCAAGAATGACCTTCTGCGCTTCGGCGTGATTGCAACGGGCAGCGACGGTTACCGTGCCTTCATCTCGATGGGAGAGATCGATCCGGCGTTCGGGAACCAGCCGGACCTGATCGCCTTTTCGGATACCGGCGGGCAGCTTGGGCCTGGCGGGCCGGATGGCGCCTTGCGATTGATTGTCCCCGGTGATGTCGCAGGTGGTCGTTACGTATCCAACCTCGTCAGCCTGCAGGTCATTGATGCTGTTGGGACACAGCAGAGCTGATCAGGCCCGCAATCCACCGCATGTCATTGCGAGGGGCGAAGCGATGAAACAACCTCGTTCGGGGAAAGCCTCCGGCCCCTCCGTGCGCCCAAACGGAGGGCGCCGCGCGGTAGTCCCGCCATCTTGATTCGTGCCAGACCTCCGGCTCCGGTGCGGCGCGAAGCTTGCCAAAAGAATCTAACGCAAATGAACACCGCGCGGACCTGAGGCTGCAACTAAATCGCGGAGGCGGGGAAAACTCCGGCTGAATTTCTTGAGAGTCTCGTGCACGCCCGAACGCGAAGCGGCCGGCGTGTGGCACGAATCAGGGCGGCGGGGCCGCCGGGGGGCGGTCCCGTTGTTTTCGTTACGGCAGCGCGCCGGCTTGGCGCGGGAGCGGTCAGCCGGGGCTGGCGCGGGCGGCGTAGCACCAATGGCGCAGGGCGCGCGTTCGTACCAGGAAGCGGCGGAATGCGGCGCGGCAGGCGCGGAGCAATTGGCGGCAGCGGTGGAGGACGGATTTGCTGCTGATCCGGAATGAATGGGTGTGGCCGAGGGCCAGGCGGTGCTTCGCGGAGATGGGTGCGGGGACGGACGCGGTGTCCGGCGCGGCCGTCTCTGCGGCGGCGACGGTGATCGCGGCGGGATGCGGCGGCGGGTGTGGCGCTTGCGCTTCGGGTGACGGGGGCGGCGATGAGAGCAGTACGGGCGGAAGCGCCTCGAGGGGCGCGGGCGGCGTTGGCTGCGGCGGCGCGGCCGGTGATGCAAGTCGGGCGGGGGGCGTTGGGCCCGCCGGGGTGGCCGAAGTCTGGAGTGGCGGGGCGTCGTCCAGGCCGGGTTCGTCGAGGAAGGCGGCGAAACGGGCCCTGAGGTCCGCGAACAGGTCATCGGCGTCTGCCAGGCCGGTCTCCGGCGGCAAGAGCTCGGCAAGCTTTTCGGCGAAGGCGCGGAGCGAGAAACGGAGGAGGGCGGGATCGAGGTCCTCGAGCGGCGTGTTGAAGAACGCGGCGGCTTCGGGGAGGAGGCCGGGCATATTCTCTGGCGTGAAGGGGGAGTTGTCCTCCGGGGAGAACGGCGCGGGGGTGAGCGGGACGAGGTGGCGGGGCGTGCGGGAGAGCAGGCGCACGAGGCGGCCGGGCCGCTCCGGGTGGGATGGCCGGGCGGGGGACGTGGTGCGCGGGTGGCGCGCGCACGGCGCTTGCCTGGGCTCGGGGCGCGCGCCGGCGTCCTCGGCCAGGGTATGGCCGAGGGGGGTGCGCGGCGCTGCTGGGCGTCGCAGGGCGCCAGCCAGAGAAAGGCTGCCGGCGATGGCGTTGCGTACGGCGCCGCCGATGCGGCGGGCGAGGCGCGAGGCAACCCCGCTGAGGGGTTGGGCAGGCACGGCGGGAGTTTGAAGCGCGTTGAACATGGCGGGGGTTATAAAGGGTTTCTAACGTTAGGTCAATACCTATAACTGTCGTGGGGAAATTTTTCTGGAGCCGCCGCCTGGCTGGCGCATCGGCAGCTGCGGTCCGGGGGCGGGAGCGATCACGGCATCCCGGTTGAGCCGTCTGCCCCGTCGGATGGGTAGCCGCACCCGAAGCGAAGCAAGAAAGGTTTGCCGCAGATGCACGCGAATGCACGCGGATGTTGCGTGCCGACCCGATCCATTGCGGCTCCCTCAAACTCTCAAGAATTCAGCCGGCTTTGTCGCCGCCTCCGCGATTTGGCTGCGGCCGGTCGCGCTGTTTCCATCTGCCTGATGATCAGAAGGTTATATCAGGGCCAGAGATGTTTCCGGACAGGCTCTTAGGGTTCGAGACGGAATAAACGAGTCGCTTGAGGGGCGCACCGGCTCCCACGTGTCAGGGTGCGCGCAGGCGCACCATCCACGTCTTTGCAGCTACGGCACGGAAGTCGTGGATGGCCGGCCTGCGCGGGCCATGACACGGTACGCACGATCGCTGCGCCAATTGGAGCACTTGTTCCGCCTCAACGCGCGTCAGGGGCGGTAGCACAGCGATAGCGTGGCGTTTCCGTGACAGTGTCAGCCCGCCCCGGATCTGCTATCCTTCCTGCATGCCAGACGACCTTTACGACCGAGACATCCTCGCCTGGTCGCAGCACCAGGCCGAACTGTTGCGCCGCGTCGCGCGGGGGGAGCGTGTGAATAACGTGGACTGGCAGCATGTCGTCGAGGAGATCGAAGACGTGGGTCTCTCACAACTCAACGCGGTGCAGAGCTACCTGCGCCTCATGCTGGTCCATCTGCTGAAGGTGCGCGCATGGCCGCACAGCCTCGCTGTGGGGCACTGGCGCGCCGAGATCGTGTCGTTCCAGGCCGATGCGGCCCAGCGTTTCGCCCCGTCGATGGGGCAGAAAATCGACGTGGACCGGCTCTATCGCATTGCGCTCCGCCAGGTCTCGAAAGCCAGAGACGATAGCGGACGCGATCCGCTACCGCTGCCGCAGACCTGCCCCTGCACGCTGGATCAATTGCTCGGCGAGGATAGCGACACGTTAGAAACGCAAATCACCATGGCATCCGCCGGCTGACCCGCCCGGCCTGGACCCTTTTCCATTCCGGGCAACCATACTGGACGACGCGAACGCGTCGCACGCGGTTGCTGTGGTTCCCCGACGCAGCGCTCGTGTCGGATCGTCTGGCTTTATATTTTGGGTCTTCCGGTAATCGTGTGGGTGATTCGGCCAGTGTCGGGGGCGCCAATCGAATTTGCGGCATGCTTCTGCGGGGTGGACAAGATTTCGAAACTGCTGACCCACCGACCCGCCGATCGCGCTATAATAACTACCTGCGTGAGGGCCGGCGCTAATGCATGGAAAATAACTGCATCTTTCCTGATCCCGGCAACACCTTGGTAAGCTTTCTTTGCCATCATGCAATTTAGAAAATTCAACCGCGGATGAACGCAAATGAATGCAGATGTGCCGGTGCTGAACCGTATCTCCCAGCGTACCATTGGCTGTGCGCTGACCGTGTCGAATAC
>Ga0335074_10008255_pt1 | contig 14471 bp, 15 predicted proteins | sample Lox_Sample_23_FD_206715 | JGI IMG/M metagenome (GOLD analysis project Ga0335074, IMG submission 206715) | Soil microbial communities from Loxahatchee National Wildlife Refuge, Florida, United States - Lox_Sample_2.3 | ecosystem: Environmental > Terrestrial > Soil > Wetlands | place: USA...
GTGGGGGAGATTCTGGTCGCTCAAGGGCACCCGGAGCTGGCGGCAGAAGTAAGGAGGTTCGCTAAACATCTACCGGTCCCGATGACCGCAAGGGAACAGGCCAGAGCTGCGATCACGACGCAAACTCCGCAATATCCGGATCGTGACTATCTAATGACTCGGTAACCGACGCTTGGGAAATGCCGCTGGTCCACCAGAAGGCGATCCGCCCTATAATTCGTCGTGTAGGAGCCATCCCTAGGGTAGTCTCTCGACTATCTGGGCCGTGTGTGGAGGAGGGCCGTGCAGAAAAAGGACCGTCACCGTGAAGCCTCTCAAGCCTGGATCGCCTCACCCAAAAACAACATCGAGTCGTATTGTGACGGTCTCGAGTACTCGCGACTTTTTCGGCTTTCTCGACGAGCGCGTTCAGTCGGACCTGAATACGGTCTATCGAGGTCTACGCAAGTGTAGCTACTCGCTGATTCCGTCCATCGGTCGATCCCTGCAAAAGCGGGGAACGCCGTTCACTCCGAAGCGGGAGGCCCTGATGCTGAAGCTCTTCAGGCAGAAAACGTTCGGCCTCATTGATTCAAGCCTCAACGATTTAGCCCTGTTGACGGTCGCCCAGCACCATGGAATGCCGACTCGGTTGATGGATTGGACGCGAAATCCACTCGTGGCCTTTTTCTTCGCGGTGCGTGATGAGTTCCGGGCTGGCGAGCCTCCCGAGGATTCTGTTGTCTACCTCTATGAGCCGGAAGAGAAAGTGGTGCTGGAGCAGGATTTTAACCCCTTCACGATCAAGTTGGTGCGCCGATTTATTCCTAAATACTGGAGTCCACGCATCGTCGCTCAAAGCGGCCTGTTCACCGCGCATCCGACACCCGATAAACCTTTCGAGCCGATGGGATTGAGCAGAGTGCTAATCAAAAACGCGGCTCGCAAGGACGTCAAACTGGCGCTGCACAACCTCGGAGTCAATTGGGGCTCTTTGTTTCCAGACCTCGACGGTATCGCGAGACACATCAGCTGGCTTCGGACGAGCGATTTCTAAAACCATGGTCACCCCTACCACGCAGCGACCATCGATGGAGTAGCCATGGGAGAAGAACAACAAGTCGAGCGGGAATTCGTCGAACGCGCCATTGAGGAATTTCGCCGCCTGGGCCGAACCGAGTTCCTAAGCACTTACGGTTTCGGCAAGGCGCGCGAATACTTCATTCATGTCCCCGAATCCGACGAGTGGTTTGACTCGAAGGCCATCATTGGTGTGGCCTATAACCTTCAGTTTCCCGATCGAGTCCCCCTGGCATCGGGTTCTTTCTCGGGCGGCGAGGCGACGGTGGCCGCGCGCCTGAGGGAGCTCGGTTTCAGAGTGATCGCAACGGGGGAGGACTGGACGGCAGACGATGTACAGTTGCTACTGGATGACTACTTCGAGATGTTGCACTTTGAATCAGAAGGGACGGCATACAACAAGGCTGCCCGCAATCGGGCACTTCGAGCAAGGCTCTCGCCCCGCACGCAAGGCTCCGTTGAGCGCAAGCATCAGAACGTGAGCTCCGTTCTGCATGAGATGGGGCTGCCGTTCATCTCCGGGTACAAGCCGTCATCCAACGCGCAAAAGCTGCTGGGGGATGAGGTTGTGGCCTATCTCAATGCGCATTGGAGTGGCCTGGAGAAGATCTTCGAGGCTCTGGAGCGCCTGCCGAGGGAGAGTTCCACGCCGATCGGGAAGGACTCGGTCGTGGTCGCGACGCCGGTGAGCGGACCGATACGGCTGGGTGCGCGTCAGCGTGCTCCGAGGAAGTTCGATTTTGCCGCGCGGGACGAGCGCAACCGCTCATTGGGCAAAGGCGGCGAGGAATGGGTCGTTCGGTATGAACGCGAGCGCCTCATCCGCGCGGGGCGCGCGGATCTGGCGGAAGCGGTTGAATGGGTTTCGGAGACAATGGGTGACGGCGCTGGCTTTGATATACGTTCCAAAGAGACCGACGGCAGCGACCTCTTTATCGAGGTGAAAACGACCAACGGCGGTCCTTTGACGGCCTTTGTCCTCACGGCGTGCGAGCTCGAGTGTGCCCACGAGTATGGGTCTCGCTTCAGGCTTTATCGAGTGTTCGATTTCTCGAACCAGCCGCACCTGTTCATCGTGCCGGGCCCCCTAAAGTCTCTGTCGCTGGAGCCCTCCGAATATCGCGTGGGATTCCCGGCGGCGCTCCAATGAATACACCAGCGCCAGCCGCGCCATCCTCAAAATCGCGGAGCCAACTTAGGTGTTTTTCCGGGCACGGGCAATGCTCCGAAGATCAACCCGTCAACTGTGTACACCAGGTCGCCGGTTAAGTTGAAGTGGACGTATGAGCCGCGGTCGGCAAAATCTGGCAGCTCCTGATCACGTAATTCCATCCTCCGGAACTCGCCCTTGGGTACGACGCACTCCACGGTTTTCTTGACAACGGCTCTATCGGCTCGATAAGCCGTGATCTCGCGAAAGCTTTGGCCGACGGCGAGATCCACCAGTTGCTCGCGCAGTCCTACAAAGAGCAAGGCGTCGCCCGCCGCCATGGGCATCACGACGCCGCCGGCCGGGCCGTCCGTCACCCGCGAGCGCGTACTAAAGAAGCTCGAAAACGATTCGGTCCCGACGTGAACGCGAGCGAATTCGAACGGCTTGCCGTCGGCCTGAAACAGCTTAACGCCCGACAAACGATATGGGTCGGGCTGCTCACGAAGGGCGTTGATCCGCGTCGCCAAAGCCGTCGCCAGATGCGAGCGCGGCGAGACGAACCAGATGATCCAGCGCAGGAAGTGTAGTCGCGACAAAAGCTGAAAATCCTCCGGGCTCTTTGGTGGATCATCCGGCGTCGGATCGAGCAGCCAGGCTCTGAGCGGCTGCCCACTCTTGCTGATCGCCGTGATCACTCCGTACCGGATCACGTTGGCGGGAGGCTTTCCGAGCGACGCCTTCTTCGCCTCGATATCGCCCTTTTGGCCAGAGACGGCGGTGGACTTAACGCTGTTGTCCTCGACGGCGCAACCCTTAGCCTCCACTTGGATAATCTGCGTTCCGTTACTGCCGCATTCGAAGTCAAATGTTCGGCTCTTCGGACCTTCATCTATCGGGAGCCAGTCGGCCTCGATCATGCCATGGACCCGATTGGAGAGGCTCAGGGCGATGCTCTCCCCGACATGCTCCGTGAGTTCGCGCGGCAGCCTCCGCACATCCTCCTCCAAGCCAAGCACGCCGTTGTGGAGCTTGAGGATATCCTGTAGTGCGGCGCAGGCTCGGGTAATGAGTCGTCGAACCTGCGCATACCCCGCGAAGCGGCTCGAGCCAGTGCGAGCATGGTGGAAGAGAAAGTAGGTCAGGAATTCATCGACGGGGATTTTTACTGGACCCGCAACCAGCTTCTTGATCACGGCAGCGTCGGGATAGCCGTCAAGCGCTTCGCGGTGAGTCGCGTCGTAGTAGTCGACCTCGACGTGAACGGCTTCCTTGAGCTTCGACTCCCATAGCGCGCCCGTAGCTACTGCATCCATCCGTACTCGGCTCCGATCTTGATCGCTTTTCGCGGCACTCTGCGAACGACTGTCGGCATCCTGCACCTTCCAATGCGCCGTGCGACGTCACCGCTATCCTTCCGCTCGGCGCCGCTTGAGGGGTTTGCCGCGCACGCTCTCGCCCGCCGCGCGCAACCGATCGACCACTCCCTGGCCGTCATAACGGAGTTCGTGTTCCCAAATGCGAGATACTCTCCAACCGAGCTTCCGGAGATCGCGCGTCGCGCGACGATCCCTTGCTTGATTACCGAGGATTTTGGCGCGCCAGAAGGACGCGTTGCTCGCGGGAAGCGATCGGCAACGCCGACAACCGTGCCAAAAGCATCCGTCGACGAATACCGCAAGCTTGCGGCGCGGAAACACAACGTCCGGCTTTCCCGGGAGCCCGGCATCATGACCGAGCTTCCAACCGCGAGTGCCCGACCGCATAAGGAGCGAACGGAGCCGCTTCTCGGTCGACTTCGCCCCGCGCGAGCGAATGCGTGCCATGAGACGCGATCGCGTCGTAGCATCCCATCGATCCACGCGACACCTAGGCGGACGCCGCTGCCGAGCCGCGCAGCGCCAAGGCATGACGACGAATAAACTCCGGCGGCAGCGCGTTTCCGATCATAAGCGCAATGTTGTAGCGCCCCCCGTGCTCGAGAGGAAACCGATATCCCGGCGGAAACGTCTGAAGCAAGGCGGCCTCGCGCAATGTGATCGCCCGGTGGGCCCGCGGATGGAGGAACCGGCCCTTTGACGGATTGATACACCCCCCGGTAATGGTCGGAGAAGGCGCATCCCACGCCATGCGTCCATAGACGTCGTAGAACCCGTCGTGCTCGCGATGGCAGACCAGCTGCACACGGCGACCTCGTGCCGCGCGGCTGCCGCCGTCCTTGGGGATCTCTCGAATCAACGCCATCACCTTCGGTTGCCGCCGGACGGCATAGTTGTGAACTGGATCCCGGCTTCGGGCGGGAGGCTTGAGTCCGCCGATCGCTTGACGCACGGTCCGAGGCTGGCGCGCCTGGGCTGCAAACGTCGGCTCCACTCCGCGCGCCGCCAAGAGAACCAAGCGCTTCCTCCGCTGAGGAACGCCAAAGTCAACCGTATTCAGCACACGCCAGGTGACCTGATACCCCATGGCCAGCAGGCGCTTGCGAAATAGTCGGAAGCGCGCGTTCCGCGCCAGGCCGGGCACGTTCTCCAGCATCAGCGTCTTCGGCCTCAGTTTCTTCGCGAAACGCAACACATCGAAGATGAGATCGTTGCGCCCGTCGCGGTTGCGCTTTGCGCCGTTGCGCGTGCGCATCGCCGAGAAGCCCTGGCAGGGCGGGCACGCGGCAAGCAGGTCCAATCGACCGCGGCGCAATCGCAGCTCCTTTAGCATCGTCGTGGCCGGTAGCTTGCGAATGTCCCGGTTCCACAGGCGCACTCGGGGGTGGTTCAGCCGGTAGATGCGACAGGCCGCGACATCCACCTCGACAGCGCCCGCGACGCGGTAACCCGCCTGCTTGAGGCCTTCCGACAATCCGCCGGCGCCCGAGAAGAGATCGACTGCGATCGGTTTACGCCTCGTCATCGCACTCACACCGCAAATGCGAACGCATACGCGCCGTCCGGGAAACGGATCTGCGGCCACCACGCAGCGTTCTGTCCCTTGCCGTCAGGCGTTCGCAGCATGAACAGCGTGATCAGCCCGCCCGGCACGGAATCGCGCTCGCCGCCGGTCAGCACGCCCTGGGTTTCGCGCCGCCTTTCTTTGAGGTCGCGGTTGCGGTCCACGTAAACGTACCCTGTCTTATGGTTATGCAGTTTCGCAAACTGCGCCAGCGACCCGCCGACCGCCGCCTGATTCCAGATTCGTTCCGAAAACGCGGGGTCGGGGCGTACCAGTGCGACGAGTTGCTCCATCTCATCGATCGGCATCTCGACATAACCTTTATCGGCAACCGCGGCGAGCTTCCCGTCAATCTTCGCAGTAGAAATCCTGACCGAATCGTCGCGCAGAATTTGGGCTGGGTTGTAGTTACTGCCGCCTGCGTACACACCGATAGAGCCCGGCGCCAGGATATTCTTGCGCGTGGCGTTGAGATCGCCTTCCAAATAAACGCCGCGGAACCCCTCGGCGGGCTTCCGTGCGATGAGATCCCGCAGCCCGCGTTCCATCTTATTGATGGCGCGGAAGACCACGTGCAGTTCGTCTGGCAAGAAAAGCCGCAGTAGCCCGATGTCTTTGCGTCGATACCCGTACATGCGAGCGTGCTGCAGCACGGTGTCGGCCTGCGGCTTCTTTGGGTTACGGCCGTAGTAGCTGACGAGAAGATTCTTGATGGTCACGCCGCGACCTAGCTTGTTGCCTCCGACGAACAGATTGTAGGGTGAGGTCAGGGCGACATCCTCGTCCGTCTGTCCGTTCACGAGCTTCACCGAAATTCCGGGAGAAAAGAACTCAATCGCTTCAAGGAGCGACTGAAAATCAGTGCGGGCCAACTCGGGATGCGTGCCGGCCAGATCGTCATAAGCCTCTTTGAGCCTCGCAATCACCTTGGCGTTCTTGGCCTTCAGCCCTGAGGCCAACTCACTCTTGTACTTGCGCAGCAGATCTACGATGTGGTTGTGGTCGCTAGTGCGCGTGCTCACGTGGCACAAGAACGCATAGTGCGAGCCCGGCTCGCGCGTACGTTTGTAGGTCGCGCCGATCATGAACATGTCGAGCGCCTCAAGCAGAGATGCGGGTATCGTCGTCATCGGTGCGGGCTGAGGCCCGGGAGCCAGATTCGCGATGTCTCCGATGTCAAACTCGCGCACGAGTGTCGATTGATCGCCGAAGAAATCGTCACCCCCCACATACTCGGAACCCGGGTGGCTCAGCACGGTGAACTTGGGCCGAAAGGCATGCGCAGGGGCTTGCAAAAAAAGCGCCTGCGGAGTCGCCGTGACCTGAAGGTACGTGTTCTTCTCGAAGAACCGCCGTAGCTCGGAGATCCTCTCATTGATTCGACTTACGCTGCCGTCCGCCTTGCGCGCCTGCGTGTTGAGACTCGCCTGGTCAGCCTCGTCGTCGATGATGAGGCAGCTGAGCCCTCGGACTCGCCCACGCTTCAGATTCTCGATCAACTTGCCAAGCATGCTCCAATTCTTGGTTGTGACGATCGCGCAGGTGCCGCCCTTGATCCGGCCCAGGAATTCATCGCAATCGTGAAAGTCCTTCTTTCCGAGAATGTCGACACCCGGTAGAGCCTCATGCACGCGGTTCAACGTCTGCTGGTAGAGCGGGTCAATATCAGATGTCAGAATGATGAGGGTCCGATAACCCTCGTCGGCGCCCATCGCTCCGGTGACCGTTAGCACGCCCGTCTTTCCGCTCTGCACTAGACCGTACACCAGACCGTTGATCTCCTCCTGACCTCCGGAAAGCGGGCTGACCCACTTCCCAGTCACTTCGGCGGCGGTTTTACGAATGTCTTCGACCTCGGCCGCGTTGCCGATCTGCGCCTTCAGAAGCTCAATTACCGGATCCAAATGCTTCATGACTCCCCCTGTGGGCCAAGAATCTGGTGCCACTCGGACGGTGCGACCTTAGTAGCGAGTTGGCCGTCGGGACCCTTTATCCTGTAATGCTTACCGTGCAACCTCCCGCACGAGACTCGGAGCGCCGTGGGTCTTAGAGCTGCAATGGTGAGATAGGCGCTGTAGTGAATGGCGGCGACGCCATCACTACCGCAGACCATGGCAATCACGATGGGATAATCCTCACGCGAGCGCGTGTTCAGTAGTGATTGCTCGTCGGGCATGAAGGTGAATCCCCATGGGCTGCGCGTTCGAGTGCTGTACTTGAAGAGCACCCGCAGCCGCTCGTTGAAAATGAAGAAAGGGGGGGTGTACCGGACGCCGGGGATCCCGCCCGTGCGCGCCAGGCGGTGTAGAGCAGCACCCTCGTAGAATTCCTGCTTTTTTATCGCCATTCCGGGTTGGCTGGCATTTCCAAGCACGCAGTTGTCGCGCTCGCGAATTCTAGCAGAGCAACAGTCGATAACGGAGGTGGTCCAATGCTAATTGCGACGCGCAACTCAATGCCACCGCGGTAGCTGCGAGCCGGTCCTTGGCTCGAGTGAACTCCTCTCGAGACACTCCCCGGGGAGTCGTGCACCTCGCGATTTCAAGGTGAAACAGGGGCCCGCTGCATCCACCGCGGGCCCCAGGTCAATCTAGCTAACTAGTGTCCTGAGTCATTAAATAATGAACGTTTATTCTTCCTCGATGTCCAAGGATAGACTGGGCTTTCGAGGGAGAAGCGATGAGGCGAGGTCCGAAGAACAAGTTCGAGCCGATTACCTTGACGACGGACGAGAACAATCGACTCGTGGAGTGGACGCGGCGGCAGAAGACCTCCCAGGCGCTTGCGCTGCGCGCGCGGATCGTGCTCGCCTGCCAGCACGATCGCTCCAACCGGGACATCGGGCGGCAGCTGCGTGTAACGGCGCAGACGGTGGGCAAGTGGCGCACGCGCTTCGAGAGGCTGCGCCTGGATGGGCTGCTGGATGAGCCGCGACCTGGTGCTCCGCGCACGATCGGCGATGAGCAGGTGGAGCGAGTGATTGCGAAGACTCTGCACGAGAAGCCCCGGGAGGCCACGCACTGGAGCAGCCGCCTGATGGCGCGCTCGACCGGCCTGTCGCAGAGCGCGGTGGTGCGTATCTGGCACGCCTTCGGCCTTCAGCCCCATCGCACCGAGACCTTCAAGCTCTCCACCGATCCGCTCTTCATCGAGAAAGTGCGCGATATCGTGGGGCTTTACCTCAACCCTCCGGATCGGGCGCTGGTGCTGTGCGTGGATGAGAAGAGCCAGATTCAGGCCCTCGATCGCACCCAGCCGATCCTGCCGCTGATGCCCGGCTTGCCCGAGCGACGCACGCACGATTACATGCGCTATGGCACCACGACGCTGTTCGCTGCGCTCGATATCGCAACCGGCAAAATCATCGGGGAGCTTCATCGCCGGCATCGCGCCAAGGAGTTTCTCGCCTTCCTGCGCACGATCGAGGAGGCGGTGCCCGAGAAGCTCGATGTGCATCTGGTCATGGATAACTACGGCACGCACAAGACCCCGACCGTGAAGAGCTGGCTCGCGCGTCATCCGCGCTTCCACGTGCACTTCACCCCGACCTCCTCGTCCTGGCTCAACCAGGTCGAGCGCTGGTTCGCCACGCTCACCGAGCGGCAGATTCGCCGCGGCACTCATCGCAGCACCGTTGAGCTCGAGCAGGCCATCCGCCACTACCTCGACACCTACAATCGCCAGCCCACACCCTTCGTGTGGAGCAAGACCGCCGATGAAATCCTCGCGAGCATCAAACGGTTCTGTATGAAGATTTCGGATTCAGCACACTAGCTTGCACGTGCCGTCACACTCGCGCTGCGCGAGCAGGTTGTCGTTCCACTTTCCGTCGACGTGGGTGCGAAGGAAGGGCTGCCTGCCGGCCTCGCGGACCACGGCGATATAGACCTTCCTGCCCGTCTGCTTGTCAACGGTGTAGAACTGTTCCCGCTGGCTATCAATGCGGGCGATCGCCGCCTCGCGCGTCAGCTGCCAATGATCATTCGTGTTGCCGATGTGCGTGATGTGCTCGTGGCGACTCTCACGGTGCGGCTTGGTAATACAGTTAACTTCAAACTCAGTCACGTCAATTTCTCCGAGCGTAGCGCACCCCTCCGGACGTCGTGATGCCGGTTCTCGTCAGAGCTGCGAGTACGCGCTATAGTGATAGCGGGTAAGCGATTGCCCACCATGGCCCCCGCATCGCCGCCTCCACCACGAGTGAGACGATGCCGGGGCCTTCTTCGTGGCCCTAGCCGGGCGGGTGAACAGCTAGGGCCGGCGCGTTAATTTCATGGCTGCGCCTCCCCGGGTTTGGACCCTCGACGAGGAGTTCGCTTGGGCGGCTCCGGGACCGACAGCTTGAACTCCTTGAAATCAGTCGCGCCGATCTCCACGGCGCGATCGGCAAGCTGCATGAACGCCTGCGACTGAAATCGGGGCTTCAGCTGCCAGACGACCCAATGGGGGTTGTAGAGCAGCACGAAGTGAAATTCGCCCGAGCTTCCCGGCTTCGCGTCGATGAATCCGAGGTGCTGCAGCGTTTGCATTCTCTGGCGCCAGGTCGTCACAGCACGTTCGCCGCTGAAACCTGCCTCGTGCGCAAGCGACATTGGGTTCTCAATGATCACCACGGACTCGTCGTACGTCCGGCACCACAGGCCGAAGTATGTGCGGCTCGCCGGCTTGTTCTTCGACAGGCTGTCGATGATGTTCATGACGAGTGGAAGGGTGCGCGGAATCGTCGTAAAGCCGTGGCATCTCGACCTATTCCACAGCTGCGCCTCTGATACATCGGGCCAATTGTGCGAACGCATCTCCAGGGCGCGCTCCTTACCCTTCGATGCTCGTGTTGCTGTTGCCGAATTCATTCGCGGTTCCGTACCTAGCCCCTACTCCGGCCATTTTGCAGCAGCCGGGGCGTTGCTGCGCGATTAAATCAGTGCGAGTCGCGATGGTTAGCGCGCTCTGGACGACAATTCATCATTCCCCTCCGGCATTTCATGTCAACTCAACTATCGAGTACGAATCGTTCGGCGGCGTTGATAACTGTAAAATCAATAACTTGGAATGTTTTACTGTACTCATGCTGCTTGTGTGATCCGTGTATCGCTGTCCTCATGTGCTCAGGTTGGGTGCCCGTCTGGCTGGCCCTCGGTACGATGCTACGGGTCCCCCTCGCGGAGGTGCGATTACAGAATACGAGGCTACAGATAGATTCCGTGTATTGCAAGACACTACATGTGTTCGTTATCATTGCGAATATCTGCCAGCTCAAGGCGGGTAATGGCAAGGGGGAGCTGTGGCTGAAGACGACCAGAGGCAGAAGGACCGTCCATCCAGGGCAAGGCGATCTGAGACCGTGACCGTTCGACTCGATCCGAAGCTGCGTTATCTGGCGGAGTTGGCTGCACTCAAGCACCGCCGGACCTTGTCGAGCTTCATTGAATGGGCAATCGAGGACACATTGGGCCGCGTGAAGCTCAGGGAGGGGAGCGGTTATAGCAGCGACGCCGGAACGACGGTGGCCGACGACGCCGAATACCTATGGGACGTTGACGACGCAGATAGGTTTGCAAAGCTGGCGTTACGATATCCCGAACTACTCACTCACGCAGAGCAAAAGCGGTGGAAGGTGATCCGCGAAAGCGGTTGGCTCTGGCGCGGTGGTTACGGACCCAACGGAAAGTGGAAGTGGACAGTGCAGGAGGAGAAACTGAACTTCGGCCGGTTGCGAGAGCAATGGGAATTGCTCGGTGCCGTGGCCAGAGGCGAACGCCCCGCTTCAGACCTTCCGCAGGTCGTCGATGAGACGAATAACAATCAATCAAGACAGAACAGCGAACGCGATGAGTTTGATGACGACATACCTTTCTAGATGAGGAATTGGATCCGCGTGACCTTATTCTTCACCGACTCCCAACTTGGGCAATTTCACCCAGGCCCCGGGGAGTGTAGGACATGAAGAAGAGGTACCCCGAGGAGCAGATCATCGGGTTTCTGAGAGAAGCCGAAGGAGCTGTGCCGCACGCACTGTTTATCGGTCGCGAGCTTCTACCTCTGGCTGAGTATGTTCGGAGGGATGGACGTGCCGGATGCGAAGCGCTTGAAGGCTCTCGAGAGCGAGAACGCGCGGCTGAAGAAGCTGCTTGCGTAGTCGATGCGGGGGCGCGGAGCCGCGGCTCGTTCGCGTTAGCAGCACAACTCGGTCCAGCGACATCTCGGGGAGTCCACGGGCAGCCAGTGCACTACTGCTACCGGATGACCAACCTGGTGAGTTGAGGGTCCATCTGCAGAACGTAAGTTCTTGAATTCATGGCTCCCCGGGTGGACTCGAACCAACGACCAACGGATTAACAGGCTATTGCGGGCGTGCGCTCCCCTCAAACATGAAGGTCATCAGCTCCGGGCCCGCCATATAGTCCGTCTGCAAGCGATCAACCTTGAAGCCCGCTGCCGCGATGAGCGGCTCGATCGGGCGGTTCAAATGACAGCCACCGCTCACCTTGACCCACAGCGGATCGAGCCGGTTCTGCCATTTGCATACGCCGGGCTCGGGGGACAAACCGTGCTCGACGAACAGCAGTCGGCCGCTGGGTTCAAGACGCGGCGAATCTCCCTGAGTGCGCGGCGAATATCCGGGATCGTGCACATGGTCCAGGTCGACACCACTGAATCAACGCTCGTATTCTCGAGCGGAATTTGCTCCGCGGAGGCCTCGAGAAAGCGCACTAGGCGGTCGCCGTCGGGTGAATTGTTTCTCGCCATGCGGATTAATCTCGGGTCCGGTTCGAGCGCCAACAGCTCGTGAACGGTTCGCGGATAGCGCGCGAGATTGAGCCCCGAGCCAACGCCGATCTCGAGGACTCGCCCCTCAGCAGCGCCGATCACGCGCTCGCGATATGGCGCGAGCTGCGTGTTCCGCATTGCAAGGTCGGTGAGTCGCGGAACGACGAGCTTGCGGTAGAGACCCATCTTCTTGGATCCGTTTGGCAGCGAGTGATCATGGGCGGGGTGCGATGGAATGCCCAGAGCGTCCCCGTGTCGAGGTGACGGCTCGCACGCCTAGTCGCGCCAGTCCGCGTCCACAAAAATCTATGTCATTCTGGGGCTGTCCATGACCGCTCCGTGGCGCGGTTTTTTGTACTTTTTTTGTACGCAGCCGTCCGAAACGTCACAAGTGACTGATTTTATGGCGCTCCCTACGGGATTCGAACCCGTGTTACAGCCTTGAGAGGGCAGGTTCACGATCCCCGTGGCAGCCACTCTTCGCCGCGGATTCTCGGGCCCGACGACGATCTACGCTCTATCGCAATGCGGGCCATTTCAGGGAGGAGCACTCACGCCGCAACATCGCACGGGGTCAAATCGTCTAACGAACGTCTAACGCCCCGCAAAAACAGGCTCATCGAGCGTGATGTCGCCAGAAACTAAGATGCCGTTTTCGCTCACATTCAGTGATGCTCGATAATCCGCAACCGGAGCTGGGGCCCACTCCTGATCGGTAGCCGCCGGTTAGATTCCGGTCGGGTGAGAGGCTGGAGCCGATAATCAGTCGTTGCCCGCGGTCTCGAGACCGAGCCGTGCGGCGATCTTCACGAGCTCCGCAAGCGACCGTGCGCGCATCTTGCGCATGACGCGACCCCGGTGAGCCTTCACGGTGATCTCGCTGATCCCGAGCTGTCCGCCGGTCTGCTTATTCAATTGACCGCGAACCACCAGTGCCATCACTTCTTTCTCACGAGGGGTGAGTGAGCCGTGGCGCACGCGAATCGCCTCGAGGGCCGCCTGCTCCTCGAGGAATGCGCGACTGCGCTCAAGTGCACCTCGGACCGCGCTCAAGAGCACCTCGGAGGTGTAGGGCTTGGTGAGGAATTCGACAGCTCCGGCCTTCATCGCCTGTACCGTCATTGGGATATCGCCGTACCCCGTGATGAAGATGATTGGCGTCGCCGAGTGGTGGGTGGCAATGCGCGTCTGCACCTCCAGGCCACTCAAGTCAGGCAGGTTGACATCCAGAATCAGGCAGCTTGCGCCCGAGGGTCGGGGACGAGCGAGAAACTCGCCCGCGGAGGCGAACAGCTCAACTCGCCAGCCGGCGTCCGCGATCAAGAGCTCGAGGGATTCGCGGACGGAGACGTCGTCATCGACAACGAATACGATGGATGTAGAGCCGGCGGCCACAGAGAGTGCTTTCACCCCCGAGACTTCGGTGTTCGATGCGTTCATGCGTATATCCCCATCAACCTCTCGCGCAAGAGCGTTGCCCTAACTCATGGTCGACGCAGTGCGAGGTCCAGCGCCCCGCGGAGCTCCTCCTCGCTGTACGGCTTGAACAAAACCTCAACCGCACCTTTCTTGCGAAGGGCTGCCCGAAGCCCCTTATCGCCTTGAGCGGTGATGAAAACGATCGGGACCTTCTCGCCCCTGCGAATGAGGTCGAGTTGCAGCTCTGGTCCCGACATGCCCGGCATGGCGACGTCAAGAATCAGACAATCCATCTCCTCCAGGCACCTGGAATCCAGAAAATCCTTCGCCGAGGCAAAGGCCCTCGCCTCGTAGCCCAGTTCCCGCAAAAGATCGGGCATGGACTCGCGCACCGACTCATCGTCGTCGACGACCGCGATCAATGGACGTGGCTTCACGAGGCGCCCGCGAGACCCGCACCATCGACCCTATCCGCCGGTACCGCGCAGCAAGGCGATGCAGGGGGGGCATGCTGACGGGCTGACCGCTTCTCCATTTCGGTTCCTCATTCACAAGCGATTACGAAAGGGGAGGATGCACTAAGCGCGGGTGGTTTGCGTTGATACCTTGGTATTGGATAGTCGCGCGGTCCCGTCGCAAACTCGTGCGTCGCGGCATCGCACCGGACGGACCCTTTACATCCCGGCAGCGACGTGAGCGACGGCCGCTTCGGATATCACTTGGCGAGGAGGCCGAGCGATTCCAAGCGGGACGCGGCCGATCCACCCGTACAGGAGTCGCGGAACAGAATGGAGCCACTCCACCTGTCGGCTACGCATCTCACCCTGCAGGGCCCACGTACAGAAGTGCTCGCAATTGTTCCTCAGAATCTGGTAGCGGCATTCGCCGAGCTGCGATCGCGCACGCTGCGCCACTTCGCGACGAACGGCAACGGGAAGCTCAAGAAAATAAGCCATAGGAGGCTCCGCGTCCGTTCGAGACGGTCACCGCGCCCTAAATAGCTACCGACCCACGCAAGCGGCAGCACGATGAGGCCGCAGCCCACCATGACTCTGAAGGAGAAGAACGGAATTGCGACCGGTGGGCGATCCTCACGCGGAAAGTCGGTCAGCCCGACCTCCTTGGGGTGCAG
>Ga0335074_10008256_pt1 | contig 14469 bp, 15 predicted proteins | sample Lox_Sample_23_FD_206715 | JGI IMG/M metagenome (GOLD analysis project Ga0335074, IMG submission 206715) | Soil microbial communities from Loxahatchee National Wildlife Refuge, Florida, United States - Lox_Sample_2.3 | ecosystem: Environmental > Terrestrial > Soil > Wetlands | place: USA...
CCGTCGACCGCGAGGGACCGGGATCGCTGCCAACCGCAGGCGCGGCCGAGGCGGTCGCGCCATGCGGCGCCACGGTCAGCTCATCGAGCCGGCGCTCTGGAACTGGCCGGCCCACGATCCGGTACACCTCTGCGCCGTCAACCGTCTCTTTTTCCAGTAGCAGAGCGACGAGCTGCCCGAGCTCGTAGTGATGGCTGCGGATGAGCGAGACTGCCGTTTCCTCCGCCTCGCGCAGCATCCGGGTGACCTCGGCGTCGATGGTGGCCTGGGTCGCCTCGGCGAACGGCCGGCTGGACAGCCCGGCTCCGCCGCCGCCGAGGAAAACCGAACCACCTTCGGGATAGCCGACCGGGCCCAGCGCCGCGGACAGTCCGAACTCCCTGACCATCTTGATAGCGAGCTCGGTCGCCGACGCCAGGTCGTTGGCAGCGCCGGTGGAGCCCTGCCCGAGCTCGACCAGCTCCGCAGCCCGGCCGCCAAGCCGTACGGCCAGCGACTCGCTAAGGTAGTCCTCGCCGTACAGGTGCCGCTCGAACAGCGGAAGCTGCTGCGTGACGCCGAGGGCCTGACCGGCCGGCAGGATCGTCACCTTGGCCACCGGATCGGCGTGGTCGGACACCGCCGCGACGATGGCGTGCCCGGCCTCGTGTATCGCCACCGCGTGCTTCTCCTCAGGAAGCAGCACGTTCGTGCCCTCCCGGCGGCCAAGCAAGATCCGGTCCCTGGCATTGTCGAAGTCTTCTGCCGTCAGCACCTGGCGGTTCGCACGCACGGCAAAGATTGCCGCCTCGTTCGCGAGGTTGGCGAGGTCCGCGCCGGAGAAACCGGGCGTTCCCCTCGCTACGACCATAAGATCCACGTCTGGCCCGAGCTTCTTGTCGCGGCAGTGCACCGCAAGGATCGCGGCTCGCTCGTCGAGCGTTGGCAGCGGGATGACGACCTGCCGGTCGAACCGCCCTGGCCGCAGCAGGGCAGGATCGAGAACCTCGGGGCGGTTGGTAGCACCGAGGACGACGATGCCCATTGACGTGTCGAAGCCATCCATTTCGGATAGCAGCTGGTTGAGGGTCTGCTCGCGCTCGTCGTTCGCGACAACGGCGCCGCTTCCGGCCCGGCGCTGCCCGATAGCGTCGATCTCGTCGACGAAGATGATGGCCGGGGCGGCCTTGCGCGCCTCGCTGAACAGGTCGCGGACCCGCGCCGCGCCGACACCCACGAACATCTCGACGAAGCTGGAACCCGTCACCGAGAAGAACGGCACCGACGCCTCGCCGGCGACCGCGCGCGCCAGCAGCGTCTTGCCAGTTCCCGGCGGGCCGACCATCAGCACGCCGCGCGGCGCCACCGCGCCTGCCGCCTGATACCTGCCCGGATTGCGGAGAAAATCGACAACTTCAGTGATCTCCTCCTTAGCGCCGTCATATCCGGCCACGTCGCTGAACCGGGTGTTAGGCCGCTCGGCATCGAAGACCTTGGCACGGGACCTGCCCACGCCCATGACGCCCTGCAGTGAACTACCTGCGGTCCTGGCCATCCGGCGGAAGAGCCAGATGATCACCGCGAGCGGGAGTAGCACGACCACCAGCAGGTAGAAGACCTCGCCGACGATCGAACTGCCGCCCGTCTGGTAGTTCTGCGTCACATGGCTGGCCTGCAGCGTGTTGTAGGCCGGTGACCCTGGCGTAATCGCCGGGGCAACCGCCTCGAACTGCTTGCCGTCCGTGAATGTGCCGGTCACCGTCACGTTCGCGCCGGGCGATGACGGGCTCGGGATATCGACCGTCTTGACCTTGTGCGCGCCCACGTCACTGATGAACTGCGAGTAGCTCAGCTGCGTCGTCGGCGTCGTGTGCACGAAGCTGGCTACCAGATACAGCAGGATCACGATCAGCCAGCCGATCCACAGCCAGTGCCGCCAGGCCGGGGGAGGCGGCGGCGCGGTGCGGACGGGCTTGTCGCCGGGCGGGGGGGCCGCCGGAGTTTTGCTCATGAATCATTCTTACGCGTCCGGCGGAGCGATTTGAGCATCACTGCTCCGCGCTGGCGGGGGCGTTCGCTGACAGCGTCCGCCACAGGACATGCGCGCACTTGACTGCCCCGCGTCCGCGAGGCGGACGCGGGGCAGTCCCCGGGGCTTGCGTCAAGCCGCGAGGGGCACGGTGCCCGGCCCCGGCGCCTCGGTGCGCGGCGCGACGACCTTCTCCTGTGCTGGTCTGACTTGCTGGGCTGGCCTGGGCGGGGCCGGTGAAGCCACCAGCCGTGAGCGCAGCATCTGACGGCCGCGGTAAATCCGCGACATGACCGTCCCGATCGGTGTGCCCATGATCTCTGCTATGTCGGCATATTGGTAGCCCTCAACATCCGCGAGATAGATGACCGTCTTGAAGCTCGACGGCAATTCGCTGAGAGCTGCCATGATCGCGGAGTCGCTGATTCCTGCGAGCGCCTCGGACTCCGCCGAGTACGACGGCGTGCAAAGACTGTCGTGGCCGTCGCCTGACTCGTACACGTCGGCTGCCAGCACCTCGGCGGGCCGTCGGCTCCTGCTGCGGCACATGCTGTAAAACGTGCGCGCCATGATGCAGTAGAGCCAGGCCCTGAGGTTCGTTCCGGGAGTGAACTGATCGAACTTCTGGTAGGCACGGGCGAACGTCTCCTGGATCAGATCTTCAGCGTCGCACCGCTCCTGTGTCAGCCGCAGTGCTGCCGGGAACATCTGCCGCATGTAGGGGATCGCGTCTGCTTCGAATCGAGTCCGGTGTTCGCTGGGGGGGTCAGCGCGTACCGTCACGGAGTACTTCCTCCTTCGCCTGGCACCGGCGAAGGCGGGCTGCTGCCAGCGTTGGACAAATCCTCGAGGCGGCAGAACTGGCCGGGGGGAGCCGGTGCTGCAGGTACTAGCGTTAAAAGCTGTTAGTCAGTAAGCCTCTGTGATCCGGCTGGCGACCGCATCGGGCGGAGCCTGAGCTAGCAGAGCCACCTTCCTGAGTTAAGCAGCGCCGCCAGAGCGAACTACTCGAAATCGCCACCGGACTTGCGGTTAAACCGGCGGAAAGCCCAGAGTCAGCAGCCGACCGCGTTATAACGGTGCGAACCGGGCAGCATGGGCGACTAGCTCACGCCGGCTGGACTGTCCGGTCTTCGCCACGAGGCTCGCGACATGAGTCTCGACGGTCTTCGGCGAGATGAACAGCCTGCCAGCGATCTCAGCGTTCGAGTAACCCTTCGCTACGAGCAGGAAGACGTCCATCTCACGACTCGTCACGCCCAGCCGCCGCATCTGCGGCGGTACCTGCGCAATACCCCGGCCAGACCGCGGCACCCGGGCGCCTGCCTTGCGCAGGATGCCACGGCAGGCAGCGGCGAGCCGGTCATGGCCGCTGGCTTCGAACCCAGCTGCGGCGTCCCTCATCCAGGCAACTGGCTGACCCCAGCCATCGCTGAGCGCGCACGGCGCCACCAGCCGCTGAGCCAGGTGATTCCACCAGGGGGCGAACGGCGCGAAGGCCGCGCTGGCTTCTTCTGCCAGGGCCGTCGCACGCTCCCTGCGGCCGGCCCTGCCCTCCAGCACTGCCTCGGCGTACGCCAGGCAGCCGCGGTTCCAGCTGGCTACTGCACCGACCGCAACCGCCTGCTCGATAGCGCGCCGCCCGCCGGTGCCGGTGACCGCTTGCAGCAGCGCGGCGAGACCCCACGATCTGCCGCGAGCTACCAGCGGCGCCTGCGCCGGGGAGTAGAAGCCGCGTCCGCGCACCGGCGCACTAAGCGCTTGTTCGCGGTAGGCCATAGCGGCTGCGCTCTCTTTCGCAGCGCGCGCCACGTCATCGCGGAACAAAGCGCTGAGTACCGCGATCTGGCCCCTGGTGTGAACCAGGACCTCGGGGGCGCCGGGCAGGATCGCTTCCGCCCGCGCAATGGTTTCCTCCGTGGCCGGGACATCAGTCCGGATCGCGAACACGAGAGCCTGAAAGCAGATAGACATCGCCTCGGCCCGGCGCGCGCCGATCTGGGCGGCGCCGCGCTCGCTCAAGCGGGCAGCCTCGAGTCCGGCGTCCAGGTCCGTCCCAAGGCTCAGCAGATTGGCGAGCTGCAGGTCGATCATGGTCACGGTGGACAGCAGGCCGGCCTCGAGCGCTGCTGTCCGCACCTCGCGAAGGCTGGTCGTCTCGCCGTCGGCCATCATGTCGATGGTGGCTAGCTCGTGGCTGAGCCTGATTCGCCACACCCCGAACGACTGCTCGTCAGCGATATGACAGGCGCGCTCGAACGCAGTGCGGGCAGCACCAAGGTCGCGGATCCGCTCTCTGCGCCCGATCACATCGAGCGACTCAATTGCCACCTCCGCGGCCCAGCCCGCCGGACAGGCGTTCTCCGCTGCGGCCAGCGACCTGGTCGCCAGATCCTCTGCCTGGTCGAGCTCGCCGGTCGCCAGCGCATACCGCGCCGCCACTGCATCGACGCGGCTTGCCAGCTCCGCATCGCGCAGCTTGTCGGCAATGGCTCGCGCTTGCTTCAGATGCTCTGCGGCGGCGACGTGATTGTCTTCCGGCCTGGTGCTCGCCGCCCTGATCCGGATGAGAGCCTCCCGGCGCGGCTCGGCGCCTGCTGCTTCGAGTCGTCCGATCAGGTCTTCAGCCAGCAGTCCGAGTTGCTCAACGTCGCCCGACAGCCCGAGCGCCTCGACAAGCGCCTCGGCAATCTCGATGTCCAGCATGCTCTCCGCGGCTACTGTCCCGGCCAACAGCTTCTGCGCATCCTGCAGGCATGCGATCGCGCTGGTGAGCGCACCCTGCTTGATAGCACGTGACCCGGCCGTCAGCAGCAGCCGGGCAGCCTCGACTGGCTGCCCGGCAGCCGCGCGGAGCTCGGCAACCAGGTCGCACCACGATCCGGGCAGGTGCGGGTGAGCTTGGTCGATGGCAGCCGCGGCTCGCTCAGACCGGCTAGCCCGCTCCGGCGGAAGCAGATCCGAGACGATCGCGTCCCTGGTCAGGCTGTGCCGGAAACGGAACGTGCCGCCGTTGACCGGCTCGATCAGCTGCACCTTGTGTGCCTCGTCCAGCGCGTCCACGACCTCAGCCTCACTGACCTCGGCCACGCTCGACAGCAGCGTCCAGTCGAACTGGCGGCCGATGATCGCGGCATACACAATCACGTTCCGCACCGCAGGCCCGAGAGTGGCAAGCCGGTTGCGCACCGAACCAACGATGGAGGCGGGAACACCGGTCACGATGTTCTCGTTGACCGCCCAGCCGCCGTCATTGCGGACAAGCTCGCCGGACGAGACAGCCGCGGCAAGAATCTCCTCGACTGCGAACGGAAGACCGTCGCAGTCTGCCAGCAGCTGACTCACCGCAGCGGGCACGTCGGGAGTGTGCAGGCACGCGGCGGCCATCTGAGCGACGGCCGGGCGAGCCAGCCGTGGCACTTCGATCGTGGCCGCCACTCGCCGGGCGCAGACCGAGTGCGTCAGGTCCAGGCACGCCGATGGCTCCGTGTCGCGAAGCGTGACCAGGCACAGCACACGCGCCGTGGCAATGTTGTCGGCCAGGTATTCCACGATCGCAAACGTTTCGGGGTCCGCCCAGTGCAGATCCTCGAGGATGAGCAGACCGCCTGGCCCGCCAGGCAGCGACAGCATGCGCAGCAGCGCCTCACCGATGATCACAGGCGAAACCTCGGCATCACCGTCGCCTGGCCTGCTCCACTCCGGCACGAGCGTTCCCAGTGCGGCACGGTAATCGGCGATCCCTGCCGAGTCCGGAGCCATGCCTGCCCGCGCGGCGCCCATCAGCGCCTCGGTAACCGGTCGGTACGGAACAGGCACCGCCGACTCAGCGGCCCGGCCGCCCAGCACTCGCATACCCCGCGCGGAAGCCATGCGGGCGGCTTCCCGCATAAGACGGGACTTTCCTACGCCGGCGTCTCCAGTGACAAATACCGTGCCCCCGCGGCCCTGGCTGGCCGCGGCGAGTGCGTCACCCAGCGCACGTAGCTCAGAGCTCCGGTCGATGAGTACGTCACACAACATCGACTCCACTCGCGAGATACTACAAGAGCTAACAGGGTGATTACTATCCGTCATTACCGCAGGTCCAGCCCATAGCTGGGAGCTTGCAGGGGCAAAAACCGCGGCTCGCCCGCATCGCTTCTATCGCCCATTTAGAACTATGTCGTCACTCAGGGAACGCGCTCCGCCGACGGCGGTGCAGACTGGCACGAAAATCCTCGAGACGGGAAAGAGGCGAAACCATGGCCAGCAACGGCAGGACCTTCGCGGACGCCGGGAGGAGGTGGGCTGAGCTCGGCAGTCGTCAGCGCGCGTTCCTGCTCGTGGCGGCTGCGGGCGAACTATCGCTGAAGATCGCTGCGCTGATTGACATCAAGCGCCGGCCCGCGGACCAGATCCGCGGCCCCAAGACGCTCTGGCGCGCCGCGATGGCGGTCAACTTGCTTGGCCCCCTTTCGTATTTCGCCATCGGCCGCAAGCGCTCGTAGCTCCACTGCTCAAGCCCGGTGAAAGACCCAGATCGTCTCCGTGGCGCCGGCCAGCTCTATCGGGACCTGCTTGCGCAGCCGCAGCGCACGCGGAGTCGACTGCCGCGGCAAGTCCGGCGTCAGCAGCACTACGCGACCGCCGCGGCGGCAGACGCGGCTCAACTCGGCAAGCACCTCGCCGACCCAATCTGGCCAGCTTCCCGGCACCCGGCCGGGCAGCCTCGACACGCACGCGCTCACGCAGTCATCGGGCAGCAGCACTTCGCGAGCATCGCCGAGCCGCACGGACACACCCGCCGCGTGCTTGGCCGCGACCTCGACAGCTCCCTGGTCAATGTCGCTGCCCTCCGCCGTCCAGCCGACGGCTGCCGCCTCGGCCAGAATCGTTCCGGCACCGCAGCACGGATCGAGCAGGAACCCTCCCGCTGTCCGAGGTCCGGCCAGCTGAATCATCGCCGCGGCCACCGTCGCGGGCAGAGCACCGTGTGGCTCGCTCACGCGTCCGCCCCGCTGCCTGGTCAGGCCGCCAATCCGGAGGCCGGCGACATACTGGCCGTCGTGCCACTCGCTGAGCCGGACTTCCAGCTGCGGCTCGTCGGCGAACTTCCAGCGCGGCCTGTCAGCGGCGATCACCGTGGTCATCGCCCGCCGCAGGTCCGAAGGCCGCAGCCGCGTCTGCCCGCGTGCCCGGACAGTCACCCGGTACGTCATCGACCCGGATAGCGGCGCGACCTCTTGCGCCCGAACCGAGAGCGCGCGCTCGGCGGCGTCCGGCTGCCATGCCATCCTCGCAATCTCGCCTGGTCCGGCCTTCCCGCCTCGGCCGCTATTGACACCGAGACTTGCGCGGCCAGTTTCGGCGTACACGTCCTCGGCGAGCCGGCAGCGCAGCGCCTGCGCGCGGCCGGAACGGTTTGCGGAGAAGAACACGATGTCGGTCGGGCCGTCGAATCCGCTGCCAGTCGTGTTTATGCCGTCGATCGCCGCAAGCTCGTGCCTAAGCATCCGGCTAAGGCCTGGCACGCAGGTGGCGAACATGGGCAGCTGCCGGGCGCGCGGCGCCGGCTGACTGGGCCGGTCGGTCATCGCTCCGTGCTGGCCATGCCGGGCAGATTACCTCGGAGCAGCTCTCGGAGCCCGGCATTCCTGTCAGACTGGCCCGCTACCGTCAACCTGGCTGACTGAATGCACTCAGGCCGATCGGCAAAGGAGGACAGATGGACCGCACCGCCATGACTCTGACGGCTGTCGTTCTCGGCGCGCCGGACCCGCGCAAGCTGGCCAGGTTCTATCAGGACTTGCTCGGCTGGACGGTGCGGACCGACGAGCCCGACTGGGTTACGCTTGCCGCCCCCGGCGGTGGCGCGGGCCTGTCGTTCCAGGAGGAGGCGGGTCATGTGCCGCCTGCGTGGCCGGCCGGGCCCGGCGATCAGCAGATGATGATGCACCTCGACATCGAGGCCGGGAATCTGGCGGCGGCCTGCGAGCACGCGCTGGGCTGCGGAGCGACGCTGGCCGAGTTTCAGCCACAGGAAAACGTCCGGGTGCTGCTGGATCCGGCCGGTCACCCGTTCTGCATCTGGGTTGAGGTCTGACCCCGGGCCCGGCCAGCGATTTTCCAACCGGCGTTAGTACGTTGGCTGATATATTGGTCAGCGTAGTAGGAGGTGCTGATGGAAGATCGCGACGACGGTGTCGGCCAAGATGCGCTTCGCCGCGCTGGCGACGCCTCGGTGCTGATCCTGACGAGCCTGGCCGACGGCCCCAAGCACGGCTACGCACTGATCCAGGACATTAAGGCGTTCGCGGGGCTGCAACTCGGGCCCGGGACGCTCTACGGTGCGCTTGACCGGCTCGAAAGCATGGGCCTGATCGACGCTCTGCCTGCCGAGGACCGGCGACATCCCTACCGCATCACGGCGGCCGGGGTGGCGGCGTTGCGCTCTCACCTCGACTCGATTGAGCGGGTCAGCAGCGTCGGGCGGCTGCGGCTTGGGCTGGGAGGAATCTAATGCGAGGTTCGCGGTCCATGCGCGTGGTGGAAAACGCGCTGCGCTGCTATCCGAAGCGGTGGCACAGCCGTCATGGCGAGGAAGCGGCCGAGATCGCTTCCTTGCTCATTCAGGACGGGACGCCTGTCCGGTCGGTCGCGTGGAGCTATCTCATCGGCGCGGCCCGCGCGCGGCTCGTGATGGAGTCACGGCGGCGCGTCTGTGCGGCGGTGGGCGCGCTGCTGTTGGCGGCCGGGTCGCTCGGTGTCCCGCTCGCGCGTTTTCGCCACCTGGGTCGTCTCGCTCGCGCTGGCGCTGCTGCTCGCGCTGCGCCTCCGCACGTTCGTTTTCCAGGTCTTCTCGATACCTACTACCTCGATGGTGCCCACACTTGATGCCCGTGACCGGATCCTGGTACTGAAGGCGTTCTTCAACTGGCGCCAGCTCCGTGAGGGCGACATCGTGGTCTTCACTCACCCGCCGCTCGACCACTGTCCCGGCCCGGCCGGGGACGACCTCGTCAAACGCGTCGTCGCGCTGCCGGGCCAGACCATCTACTCCGCCGGCGGCATCCTGTACGTCGACGGCAGGCGGCTTAGCGAGCCGTACTTGCCGCCAGGCGACCCGCCAGGGCCTCCGATACCGGGTGCCACCAGGCAGGACCCGTTTCACGTGCCGCCGGGGCAGTTCTACGTGATGGGCGACAACCGTGGGATCTAGTTCGACAGCCGCTACTGGGGACCGATCAAAGGCTCAAGCGTCGTCGGCAGAGTCGTCATCCTGTGGTGGCACGACGGTCATCCCGACCTGCACTTCTTCTGATTAGCGGGCCAGGAAGGCCTTGGCTAGTCTCACCGGGGCGCGGGCGAGCCAGGCGTCAGTGATGAGCTCGGCGAGTTCGTCAATGCTGATCCGGTCCAGTTCGAACAGGACCGCCGGGTAACCGTTGAAGTGCGGGGTCGTGAAGAACACCCGCGGATTGTCGGCGATCAGGGCCAGCTTCACGCCTTCGTCAGCCGTTCGTGCCCCGTAAACCGGACCGTCTGGCACCCGGTCGCCGAGAGCTTCGATGTCCCCCTTGCGCAACGGGCGTTCCCAGACGAAACCCCTGTCCTTGACTCGCCAGTCCAAGCTGCCGTGCGTCTCGCGCTCCGTAGTCTCCGGGAGGCCGAGCGCGATGCGCCGGACGTCATCCACTGTCGCCATGTCCGCACTGTAGCCGCGGACCTGCCTGCCCGAGTCCGAGAGCTCCCGCGAGCGCCGGACTCGGGCAGACAGCATGTACTCAGACGATCAGTTCCACGGGCACCATCCACTGGAGGACAAAATGCGTGCTCGCCGGGTCGCCGGCACCGTTTGTGCATTCGACGTCGATTGCCGGGATCACGTCCTGATCCCAGTCCTCGACCTGGCAGTGGTCGTCATGGGTACCGACAGCGCTCACCTGCACGTCTCCGCCCAGGAACCGGTATTCGCCGCCTGAGCCAGGCAAGACTACTTCGTAAAAGCCGGTGTACGACTGCTCCGCTACTGCCTCCGCCCCGCGAGTGCTGTAGTAGTGCTCGGTGGGTGCGGTGATGCCGCTGCGCCCGGAGAATAGTGCGTTCGCGTCGACATCGCGGTTCAGACCGAGCACGTTGTTGGAGCTGGCGTACAGCACGTCAAACTCCCGGTTCTCGCGGCTGCCCGCCGGCGAATAGCAGTCCACGTTGACAACCTCGCCGGTCTTCGTCCCGGTCCAGCCGGTCAGCACGCAGTTACCGCCGCCCGAGCCGAAGGGCGTGACCTCGGCCGTGCCATGGACGCCTGACGACTTCGGGCCGGGGAAGGTGACCTGGTAGCGGCCGGTACCCAGATGCTTGACGCGGTCGGTCTTGTGGGACGAGTTGTACTGACCCAGGCCCGTCAGGTTGGCGGAATGGGTGTCAGCGAAAACCCACGCGTAGTCGAACACGCCGGCAGGCTTGCCATGCGGATTCGTGATGGCGACGTCGAACTCCTGCGGGCTGGTGTCCAGCGTCCCGTTCGGCTTGTAACAAGCGACATCGACGTCCTCCGTACCGCTCAGCTCGCCCCAGCCGAGGACCGGACAAGTGTCAGTCGTGTCGTAACTGGAGACCTGCACGTCGCCGGTGTCGTTGATCCCTTGCAGCCCGTTGAACGAGACCTGATAGATGCCCGTCGACGGGGTGTTGGCAAGCACCGAGACGGTACCGCCCGAAGTGTTGTAGGTGTAGTACGTTCCTGATCCGCCGCCGGACCAGTAGTAGCCGGCTGCCGCGTTTCTGGCGCCGACGGCCGGAACCTGCCGGCCTGCCGGGTGGCCGTAGGGATACTGCGGCATGCTGCGCACTGGGTGCACCTGCGTGCGGGCGGCACTCGCCGGGCTGACCATGCCCAGAAGAGCAAGCGTTGCGATAGCCACTGATGCGGTGGCGCTGATCAAAGTCCTGGTTTTCACTACAGGGTCCGCTCCTTGGTTAAAACGGGCAGAACTGCCTTGCCGCCAGTCTGTCCTCGGTGCGGCACGGAACGGCGCCAGGTGAGACTAGATAGAGACTGGCGTGGAACGTCAGCAACTCGCGGGCATCTGCCAGAACCAAGTGGACTCAGCGGGCTCTGGTACGAACCGAGATAATGGCTCTATGGCCGATCTCTATCACGACAGGTGGATCACCTGCACTGACGACGCGATCGTCATCCGCTGGTACTACCTCTGGGGCCTCAAGCGGATTCCGTACGCGGCCATCCGCTCGGCCAAGCGCGTTGATCTCGGCTCGTTTCGTGGCAACCTGCGCATCTGGGGCACGGCCAACCCGCGCTACTGGGCCAGCCTCGACCCGAGCAGGCCCGGCAAGTCAGCCGCGCTGATTCTGGACGTCGGCACTGCGGTCCAGCCGTTCATCACGCCCGACGATGTGCCGGCCGTCGAGAACATCCTGCTCGAGCACGCGCACCTGGCGAGTATCCCGTACGACGGCGCGGGTCCCTACCTCTGACCTTCCGGGCAGGATGGCAACATGACCCGAGCTGTGCCGCGTCACGATCGTGATGCTGGCGGCCCTGCAGAGATCCTTGCTGCAAAAGCCGAACTGCGGCAGCACGTGTGGAGCGCGATGCGCTCGGCAAAGGTCGCCCGCTTCCCCGGCGCCGAGGGCAGGATCCCGAACTTCGCCGGCGCCGAAGCGGCTGCCAGCCGCCTTCACGATCTGCCGGCCTGGCATGCAGCGCGAACGCTGAAGGCCAATCCCGATTCCGCGCAGTGGCCGGTGCGCCAGCGCGCCCTCGAGGACGGCAAAACCGTATACATGGCGGTTCCTCGCCTGGCAGGTCCGGAACCTTTCTTCGTCCTGGACCCGGATCACCTGGCAGACCCGCCGCGCACAGCCGCTTCGATCAGCAGCGCGTCCAGGTCGGCCCGGCGTGCCGCCCTCACCGAGCTCTCGCCAGTCGATCTCGTCGTGATGGGCAGCGTGGCAGCCGGAACGGACGGCGCCAGGCTAGGCAAAGGCGGCGGGTTCGCCGATCTTGAGTTCGCGCTGGCCACGGCGGCTGGTCTGATCGGGCCGGAAACAGTGTGCGTCACGACCGTGCACGAGCTTCAGGTGCGTCCTGCCGGAGAGATCCCGGTGACGAGCCACGACGTCCCGGTGGACTTCATCGTCACGCCAGATCGCGTGCTCGACTGCCGTCGCGGTGACCGGCCACGGCCGGCAGCCGGCATCTGCTGGCACGACCTCACCGACGAGAAGATCGCGGCGATACCGCTGCTGGCAGCGCAGCGAGGCGCCGCCCGGCGCGCTTCTGGCTGACAGCTGCGCATCGTAGGATCGAGGTGATGCGACGCGAGTCTGCCACTGTGGTCGGGCTGGCCGGGCAGGTGACCGGCAAGGTTCTTGCTGACCTGGACCGCTCCGGCAACGTTTCGGTTGTGCGAGCACCCGCAGCTGCCCCGGCCAAGCCGGACGCGGCCGAGGCAGGTGCATCGCCGCGCGGCTGGGAGTCCGGAGCGCGCGCGATGCGTGAGGCAACACGTCGCCGATCGATGTTCGTGCTGGTTGCGGAAGATCCGCTTGCGGGCGTAGCAGCGGCCTGGAGCACGATGTGGGAGCCTGCCGCAGCGCCCGGAGCGCCCGCGGCATTCGAGGCAACCGCTGCCGACGCCCTGGCCGCCTGGCACGACAAGAAGTTCGAACTGCCCGACTACTATCTCGTCGCAGCTCCAATGCAGCACAGCGTGGCCAGGCCTGATTTCTACCTCGGACCGGTGCGCTCACTACGGCCGCGCCGGGTTGCCGTCGCAGGCCTGCCTGAAACCGCGGACGCGCAGGCTCAGGCTGACCTGCTGCTGGACACGCTGAGATCGCTGGAACACGGCCCGTGGTGGCCACCTCTCGATGTGCTGCTTGACGCTGCCCGCGGCTTCTACGCCGGCGCCCTCGCTGCGGCGTCCGCAGCAACGATCTGAGCTCGGCGAATCCAGCGCGCGCGCCGGCCCGGCGCATCGAAGGAGGTCCGATGACAGTCCGGCCACTGTTGGCTGAAGAGCTTGACTTGCAGCGGCATCCCGAAGGCGGCTGGTTCCGCGAGACCTGGCGGTCAGCGGTATCGGTCCAGCCGACTGGCTACGAAGGACAGCGCAGCGTCGCGACGGCCATCTACTTCCTGCTGCATCCGGGTGAGGAATCTCGCTGGCACGTCGTGCGCTCAGACGAACTGTGGTTCTGGCACAGCGGTGGCCCGCTCGTGCTCGGGTTTGGCGGAACAGGGGAGGAGCCAGCGCTTGCCAACGAGGTGGTACTCGGCGGACATGTCTCGTCCGGCCAGCAGCCGCAGGCACTTGTACTGGGCGGGACCTGGCAGCGCGCTATCCCGGCGGGGAAGGACCCGGTCCTGGTCAGCTGTGTAGTGGCGCCCGGCTTTGACTTCGCGGACCTCCGCCTGTTCGAGCCCTAGGTGTACTGCGCGGGACTTCGCCGTCAGAACGCCCCAAATCAGATCCGCCGGTCTTTGTAGCGCTCGCTACCGCACGTCGGGCACGTGCGAACCTGCCGGATGGTTTCCAGGTCCTGGTCCAGACCGGCCTCTGCATCCAAGGCTTCTTGCCCGGCGAGCGCTTGGCCGACCTGCCCGACCCGCAAACCTGCAGCGTAGCCATGAGCCCGCCTAGCTCTGAGGCGAGCGAGGCCGGCTTCGAGCGTCCAGGTCTCGCCGCAGTCCAGACACGTGCGCTGGATCAGTCGCTTCCGGCCGAAGAACGACGGCATCGCACCTCCAGTAAGGCTAGTCAGCGGTTATGCCAGCTCGGGCGACGGTACCGCGCGCCGCGGGTCGAGCAGGGCGGGCTCGGTAGCCATGAACAGGTCGAACTCGTCGAAGCGCCAGCCTGCGGCAAGCAACTGCCGGACCGCCGGATGCGGTGCGGGCAAGCAGATGCGCGCTGTCTCGTGCTCCGGTCCTTTCAGCTGAGCCAGTGCGAGCAGTACCGCAGCCACTGCGGTTCCGTCGTCAGCGGCGGGCGTTGTAGCCAGGTGCACGATTCCGCGGTCCGGACCGCGGTTGATGACCGTGCCCGCCGCGACGACATCGGAGTCGCGGCTGATCAGCACGCAATGGCCACCGGGCCGACCGGACCAGGCCTGGTGATCGGCGACGCGATCGACACCAGCCCAGCTCAGCTCGTAGCTGGCGACGGAGCCTGCGCTGACCGGCTCCACGACCCAATCCTTGATGACAGGCAGTGCCGCAGGGTCGCCATGCAAGTACAGCAGCGGCCACCAGGCGTCGAGTCCGAAGCTGGTATAGAGCGGGACTGCGTTGGCGTGCAGGCTGCTGAAGGTCATCCGGCGGCTAGCGTGCGCCCAGAGTTCGGCCAGCATGGCCCGGCCACAGCCGCTGCCGTGCGCAGCCGGATCAACGAACAGATCGCACAGCATGCTGACCGAGGCGTTGCCACGGCCGATCTGGCGCGCCGCGCCGA
>Ga0335074_10008257_pt1 | contig 14468 bp, 11 predicted proteins | sample Lox_Sample_23_FD_206715 | JGI IMG/M metagenome (GOLD analysis project Ga0335074, IMG submission 206715) | Soil microbial communities from Loxahatchee National Wildlife Refuge, Florida, United States - Lox_Sample_2.3 | ecosystem: Environmental > Terrestrial > Soil > Wetlands | place: USA...
GGTGGACGAGCGGAAGAAGGATCCGGTGATCCGGAAGGGCTAGGCGATTTGCCGGAACACGGAGCGATCGTTTCTCACTTCGGACGGCAAACGGCTGAGGACGCGCCGGAAAGTGCGATTCATGTGGCTCTGATCGCAGAAGCCCGCGTCTGCCGCGACAGATGCGTACGATTGATCGGTCTCGCGCAACAGCCGCGCTGCACGCTCGACGCGAAAGCGCGCCGCGGTTTCCTGCAAGCCTTCGCCGGTTGCGCGTTTGTAAGCCGTACCGAGCCAGGAGGGGTGCCGTCCCACGGCCTTTGCGAGTTCGTGGATTTGCAACGTCGAGTCCGCATGAAGCCGCCGCGCGATCGCGGCGACCCAATCGGGAGTGTCGCGCTCGGGCCCGCTATCCGCACCTTCGATGAAACGCCGCACCGCCGCGCGAAAGCGTTCTTCGTTGGCCTCCATGCCGCAAAGATGCACAAGGCTTCGAACCGCCGCGCCGGCGCGTCCGTTCAGCCATCGCGACACCGGCACATCCGGCATGAATCCGAGCCATGCGGGGTCGAACTCGATTTCGATCTGCTCGAAACCGAGCGGGCCGATGACATTGCGATGCGCGGCGCCCGCCTGAAAGAGAATCGCAGAGGGGCCGGCGACGGACGATTCGCCGAGCTCGGTCTCGTTGGAACAGCCGCCAAGGACGACAAGCGAGAGCAGCGGCCAGTCATGCGCATGTTCCGGAATGCGCACATGGCTCCGGTCGACAACTCTTCTGACCCTGGCTCCGCTGAAATTGCGCAAACGATCTCGACCCGCGATAGGCGTCCTCCCCATATCGGGCGGGGGGCGCGGTCCGTCAACCTTGAATCCGTCCAATACGCCGCGCGCGGCCGGCGATAGGGTGGCGTTTTCAGCCTCAGGGATTCCCCGATGGTCCGCATCCTTTCAAGTCTCGCACTTTGCAGCATTCTGCTCGCCGCGCCCGTGGCCCGCGCCGCGGACGCGCCGCCGGATTGCCATATCGGCGCGTACCGGCTGGCCGACGGCGGATTGGTCGATATCGGCGCGTCCGAACCGAACACGCTGCGCTGGCGCCGCTTCGACGGCGCGGTCGGCCAGTTGAAGAAGACTGCGGACGGTGCATGGACGAGCACCTATGGCTGGACCGGGCGGCCGGACGGCAAGACCGTGCGCTTTTCCGATTGCGCGGCGGGACGCATCGACTTCGATGGAATGGAAGGCCGGCGCATCGCGTTCGATGTGACGGACACGAAATTCGCGAGCCATGGCGTGACGCTTGCGGGACGGCTCGTGCTGCCGAAAGGAAAGTCGGCCGTGCCGATCGTTGTTCTCATACACGGCTCCGAGCACGATTCCGGGATTCAATTCTATGCGCTGCAGCGGTTGCTGCCCGCGGAAGGCGTCGGCGCTTTCGTCTATGACAAGCGCGGCACCGGCGCGTCCGGCGGCGTCTACAGCCAGGACTTCAGCCTCCTCGCCGACGATGCAGTGGCGGCGATGCGCGAAGCCAGACGCCTGGCCGGAGCGCGCGCGGGCCGCGTCGGCTATCAGGGCGGCAGCGAAGGCGGATGGGTGGCGCCGATCGCCGCCAATCGCGCGCCCGTCGATTTCGTCATCGTCTGCTTCGGGCTGGCGGTGACCGTGATTGAGGAAGACCAGGAGGAAGTGGCGCTCGAAATGCGCGAAGAGGGCCACACGCCGGCCGAGATCGCCGATGCGCTGAAAGTGGCGGGAGCGGCGGAAGCGATCTTCGCCAGCGGCTTCACGAAAGGCTTCAGGGAATTCGATGCGTTGCGCGCGCAATACCGCCACGCGCCCTGGTACAAGGACCTGCACGGCGATTACACCTATTTCTTTCTGCCCTACAGCGAAGCGCAGTTGCGCGCGATGGCGCCCAAATTCCGTTGGGGCACGCCGTTCGACTATGAACCCATGCCGACCTTGCGCGCCGATACGACGCCGCAATTGTGGATTCTGGGAACGGAAGACTACGAAGCGCCGAGCGCAGAGACGGCCCGGCGCATAAAATCGCTGATCGCGGACGGCAAGCCCTTCACGCTCGCGCTCTATCCCGGCGCCGAACACGGCATGACGCTGTTCGAGAAGGCGCCGGACGGAGAGCGCCTCGACACGCGTTTCGCTCCCGGCTATTTCGCGATGATGCGCGACTTCGCCCGTGACGGACGGCTCGGCGCTTCCTACGGCAATGCGGAGATCACACGGCCGCGCTGACCTTCGACCGGCATCGCGGCCGGGCCTTCACAGCCAAGGCGAACGCCCGCACAATCGCCCGCGCGTTTTGAGCGCGAGGCCGGCGAATGAAGGCTGTCACCGTTTCTGTTCTGAGTGTCTGGTTTGCGCTCGTCGCAGCGCTGCCGTTTTGCGCGCGCGCCGCGGCGTCGTCCGCCGATCCCGGACCTTTGACGATTGCGAAGCAGGGAAGCTTCTTCGTCGGCGGCCATGATGCGCATTTCGATACGCTGTCGACCCGTCCGCCGGCCGCACCAAGCGGCACGGTGACCGTCGATCAGGTCTATGTGCATTATCAGATTCCGGTCGGCGCGAAGCCGCTGTCGCTGGTCTTGATCCACGGCTGCTGCCTCACCGGCAAGACCTGGGAGACGACGCCGGACGGCCGCATGGGATGGGCCGAGTATTTCGTCCGCCGCGGCTTTCCCACTTACGTGATCGATCAGGCGGAACGCGGCCGCTCGGCGGGGCGCATCGACATCGTCAACGCGGTGAAGCTGGGCAAGCGTCCGCCGTCGGCGCTGCCCGACGTGTTCGCCGCCACGCATGAAGACGCCTGGACGCTGTTCCGCTTCGGTCCGGCCTACGCGCAAGCCTATCCCGGCGTGCGTTTCCCGCTGGCGGCCGCGGACGAATTCTGGAAGCAGATGGTGCCGGACTGGTCGGGCTCGATGCCGGTGCCGAATGCGACGGTGCCCGCGCTGGCGCAATTGTCGGCGAAGCTCGGCCGCACCGTGCTCATCAGCCATTCGCAATCGGGCATCTATCCGTTCCAGGCGTTCGCGCAGAGTCCAACGGGCATCGCCGGCATCATCGCCGTCGAACCCGGCAGATGTCCTGCGCCGGATGAGGCGGCGCGCTATGCGGGCGTTCCGATCCTGATCCTGTGGGGCGATTACATTGCGCTGTCGGCGCGCTGGGCGCCGCGGCTCGCCGTCTGCCGCGCGTTCGCCAAGGCCGTCGACGGCGCCGGCGGCAAGGCCGATCTCGTCGTTCTTCCCGACATCGGCATCCGCGGCAACACGCACATGCTGATGCAGGACGACAACAATCTTCAGATCGCCGACCGGCTCATCGACTGGATGGAAGCGCATATTGTGGAGCACTAAGGGGCGGCGCTGCGGCTTTTTACGAGTGCATTGGCGAATGACGAAGGAGCAAAAACAACCGAAGCATTGAACTGTCGCGTGTTGCCGAAATATCCGTTCTCTGACATCATGCGCTCTCGCGCGTAATTCTCCGGCGAATGTTCGACGTAGTCATTTGTAGGGGAACGCAATGAAGACTCTTCTCGCAATTTGCATCGGCATGGTGACGGCGCTGGGCGGCGGCTACGCCCGCGCGGCAACGGCCGCAACAACTGCAACGCCCGCAACGACGATACCGCAGCCGCCCGCAAAACAAGGCTGCTATCAATATACAAAGGACGGCTGGAAGGAGGTTCCGTGCGCGACCGACAAATACATCAAGGCGCACTATCCGCATCCGCAGCTTCAATTTGCGCTCGTGTCGGACGCGAAGAGCAGCGGACCTGACAAGGGCAAGACGCTTCCGCTCGTATACGGCCAGGTCAAACTCGCGTTCACATCCGTCGGATCGATCGACGACAACAAATGGGGCCGCGATGCCTTCAGCATCCAGAACAACACGAATCTGTTTATCGGCGGCAATGGCGACACCGACGGCGTGCAGTTCGCCGTCCAGTCGCGCCCGAACCAGCCCGACGGCGTCTGCGTATGGAACGTGAATGTCACGACGCAGGATTACAGCCAGACATTCTGCGTGAGCGCGCCGAAAGTGCGCGCCGGCGGCTTTTCGGCCGGCGACGCGCCGAAGGTTCAAGGCATGGTCCTCGCCGGCAAATTGCTGGCCGTCGTGGCCTATCTTCCCTGGGCCCAGGGCGGCGCCTCGTTTCCCTGGGCGATGGTTTCGAAGGACGTCTATGGTCTGAGCGGGCGCTGGTCGGAGGTGAGCGGATCCGTGCTCGGGTTCGGCGGCGGCTCGAAGCTCAGCTTCAGCAGCGCGCTGGTTTCGACGTCCGTCGAGGGCTCGACCTGCGCGGGAGACCTGGGCCAGGCGGGCGAACCGCAATCGCCCTGCGCCGGTCAGACCGAGTTCAAGCCTTCCGCCTATGCCGGCGATTGGGGCGATACGGAGGAGCGGAACAATCTGATCCCGCTGATCGGTGCACCGGGCACGCACTTCCCCGGCGTTTCCTGGCTCAACACCGATCTGGCCAGGATACGGTATTGCTCGACGACGACGGGCACGGCGCCCGACGGCGAGTCTCTCGGATCGGACTGCACGGCGCAAACCGCCGGCGCAAGCGACGTCGTCGCGGCGGGCGGCACGGGCGGCCTTTCCGGCGGCGATGCCAACGGAATCGACGACTACCCTCGGCAACCCACGAAGATAAACAAATCCGCGCCGGCTCAGTGAGTTTCATGTCCCGGCTGGCGCTGGGCGGTTGGGCGCATTTGCGGGCAGTGTCTCAGTTTGAATTTTCCCAGCCCTGAGGAAACCAAATCCCTCTGGCAAGCATGTTGCCCATATTCGGCACCACATGGCCCTGATCCAGTTCGTCCACTGTAGCGATTTGACGAATGCTAACTATCCATTCGCCTCGAAAAGCGGCCAAAAAAATGGCGCGCGCCTCGTCTTCCGATGCCGCTGTTATACCGACACCGAGGTTCAAAAACGAAGGGACGGCCTTGCGCTCTGCCGTGATCCAGTAGGGATGCATTACGCGGCTTTCTTGTACAGCCCGCGCTTTTTCGCCGGGCTCGCTGCGTCCATGATCGTGCACAGATGCCCCATCGAGAGCAAATCGTCCGTGATCCCGGCTGCCATTGCGGGAGAGACGCGAAGCGTCTTGTGCTGGCGGCGAGATTCGCGGGACGGCATGCAGCTTCCCATCGGCGCGAGTGCTGAAGCGATTGGCCGGAGCGTGATGCTGCTTTCGGAAATGGAATCGGGCGACGGCAGCACTGTCGCCCAACGCGGCGTCGGGCGGTGTTTCATCAAAATCTCCCCGGATGTTGCCGCTTCGTTGCCGCAAATCTTCGCTGTCCCCCAAATGTTGGCCTTCACAAAGGCGGGCGGGTCGTGCAGCCTCGCCGGTCCGATTTTTTCCCCACGACGTCAGGCGAACATGTTCAAAAGTCTTCCGATCCCCATCGATGCGTTTCAGGCTGCCGCGAACGCGGCGCGGCGGCAGATAGAACGTATACGGACGAAAACTCCGCTGGTTTCCCCTGATAACGTCCATGGGGCGAAGGCGGGAACGGCCGAAAACGTCCGTCGTACTTGGCTGAAATGCGCGTTGCGCGCGGCCGCGTTTTTTCGGCGCCCTGTTTTTTCCCCTGATCGCAGGGATTCGGCGTCCACGCGAACGACCGCGCGGCGCCTCGTGAAACCGGCGTGGGCCGCCGCCGCGCTCCTCCTCTGCGTCGCCACCGCCGAGGCCGCGCCGCCCGATCCGGCCGCTTTTGCGCAGCTCCGCTGGCGTGAACTGGGCCCGTTCCGCGGCGGCTGGGCCACGACGGTCACGGGCGTGTCCGACAAGCCGGACGTGTTCTACTTCGGCGCGGCGGGCGGCGGGGTGTGGAAGACCGACGATGCGGGCCGCACCTGGCAGCCGCTGTTCCAGCACGGCCCCGCGGCCTCCATCGGTGCGCTCGCGATCGCGCCCACGGATTCGAATGTGATCTACATCGGCACGGGCCAGCCCGAGCCGCGCTACGACGTGGCCGCGGGCCTCGGCGTGTTCAAATCGACGGACGGCGGCGCGCACTGGACGTCGCTCGGTCTCGAGAACACGCGCTATATCGGACGCATCTGGATCGATCCGAAGAACGCCGACATCGTGCTGGTCGGCGCGCAGGGGCATTTCTTCGGACCCAGCTCCGATCGCGGCCTCTATCGCTCGACCGACGGCGGCAAGACCTGGACGAAAGTTCTCAAGACCGACGACTGGACGGGCGTCATCGACATCGCGAGCGATCCGGCAAATCCGAAGATCGTTTTCGCGAGCACGTGGGAAGCCCGTCGATATCCCTGGCTCAGCTATTTCGTTCCGATCAACGGCCCCGGCAGCGCGGTCTACAAATCGACCGACGGCGGCGCGACGTGGACGAAGCTTGCGGGCGGCGGCTGGCCCGCGGGTCCCCTCGGCCGCATCGGGCTCGCCGCGACACACACGGCGAAGGGCACGCGCGTCTACGCCACGGTGGACTCGAAGACGGCGGGCGGGCTCTGGCGTTCCGACGACGGCGGCGCGCACTGGTCGCGCGTCAACGACATCGCATCCATCGCCGGCATGTATACGAGCCGCATCGAAGTCGCGCCCGACAATCCCGACATCGTCTATACGGTCGGCCAGTCGATCCGGCGCTGCACGGACGGCGGTAGGACCTGCGAGATCTTCAAAGGCGCACCCGGCGGCGACGATTATCATCAGGTCTGGATCGATCCGCGCCATCCCGATCACATGATCACGGGTTCGGACCAGGGCGCGGTCGTCAGCGTCAATGGCGGCGCGACGTGGTCGAGCTGGTACAACCAGCCCACCGCGCAGTTCTATCATCTGGCCGCCGACAACCGCTTTCCCTACTGGATCTATTCCGGCCAGCAGGATTCGGGCACCGTCGCCATCGCCAGCCGCGGCGACTATGGCGCGGTCACCTATCGCGAATGGCATCCGACCGGCGGCGAAGAGCGCGACTACGACGTTCCCGACCCGGATGACGCCAACATCGTCTACGATTCCGGTCTCGGCGGACGCGTCACGCGCTACGATGCGCGCACGGGCCAGGTGACGGATGTCTCTCCGTTCCACGAACGCAATTACGGCCAGCGCCCGACGCTCACGCACGAGCGGTTCATGTGGATGACGCCGCTGATCGGCGCGAGCGGGCCCGGCGGCGGATTCGCGCTTTATCTGGGCGGCGCGTCGCTCTACCGCTCAACCGATCGGGGCGCCACATGGTCCACGCTCGGCGGCGATCTGACCGGCAAGATCGCGGACGCGAAAAACTGCGGCGGCGACGTTGCGCCGGCGCAGGCGAAAGACTGCGGCTATGGCGTGATCTCCGCGATTGCCGTGTCGCCCGGCGATCCGAGCGAGATCTGGGTCGGCACCGACGACGGCCTCGTGCAATTGACGCGCGACGGCGGTCGGCACTGGACGGATGTGTCGCCCAAGGGCCTGCCGCTCTGGTCCAAGATCGCGTCGATCGATGTGCCGGGCAATCGCGCCGGCGTGGCCACCATTGCCGTCGACGGCCACCGCATCGACGATTTCCAGCCGCATGTGATGCTGACCACCAGCTACGGCCAGACATGGAAAGAGGCGGACAGCGGCCTGCCGCGCGATCATTTCGTCGACGTGGTGAAGGCCGATCACACGCGTCCGGGCGCGGTGCTTTATGCGGGCACCGATGCCGGCGTCTATGTCTCGTTCGACGACGGCACTCAATGGCAGTCCCTCCAGCAGAACATGCCGACCGTGTGGGTGACCGATCTTCTGCTGCACAACAGCGATCTGATCGCGGGCACGGAAGGCCGCGGCATCTGGGTGCTCGACAATGGCGCGGGCGCGCTCGGCAATGTGGCCGACAGGCCGGATCGCGCGGCGCTCAACATCGCGGCAACCGGTCCTGTCTATCGCGTGCATTCGAACAACAACCAGGACACGCCGCTGCCGCCCGAAGAGCCGATCGCGCAGAACCCGCCCGAGGGCGCGATCCTGGACTATTGGATTCCGCAAGGCACGACGGGCCCGGTGACGCTGCGGATCCTGGATTCGGACAGGCGCGTCGTGCGCACGTTCTCGAGCGCGGACGGTCCGGAGCATCTCGAAGCCGAACGCTATTTCGCGAAAGGCTGGCTCGCGGAGCCGCAGGTTTTCTCGGGCGCGCCGGGGGCGCATCGTTTCGTGTGGAACCTGCGTTACCCGCGGCCGCAGGCGCTGCGCTACGGCTACGGCATGGGTGCCATATGGGGCCGCGGTACGCCGGTGACGCCGCAAGGCCCGCTGGTGCTGCCCGGACATTATCAAGCCGTGCTGGAGGCCGCCGGACATGTCGAAACGGCGGAATTCAACGTGGTCGAGGATCCACGTGTGACGGCGTCGCCGCAGGATCTCGCACAATCGCTCGCGCTCTCGATGAAGATCGCTGCGGCGCTGCCCGACGCGGTGAAGGGTTATCGGGAGCAGGAGGCGATGAAGAAGGTGCTCGCGGCGCGGTTTCCCGCGAGCGATGCGAAGGTCGATCCGGCCCAGCGCGCGCTGATCGACACGCTCACCGCCAAGCCCGCGCCGGGCGCTCCGACGTTCGACGGCGCCGCCGGAATGCTTACGGCGACCGAAGACCAGCTCGAAGCGGCCGATGCGGCGCCGACCGTCTCGCAGCAGCGCTTCGTCGACGACGCGCTCGGCAAACTCGATGCGGCCCGGAAAGCCTGGGACGCGACGAAGGCGGGACCACTCGCCGAACTCAACGCGGCGCTCGGCCGCGCGGGCGCGAAGCCGGTCGTCATCTCCGAACCGGCGATGCGGCGCATCGAAGCGCCGGACGAAGGCGAGGATCTGCCTTAGCGGCGGCGTGCCCAATGTGTGGGACGGAAGCGCGACGGACGGGTGGAATACGCGACGCAAGGGCGAAGGCGATAAATCGCGGTGTGCGGTTTTGATGGGGCGTCATGCGCGCGCAACATTAATTTAATGCCATTGACGCCGATTGGGTCGGAACCCGCTCGCCCGCAGAGCGTCTATAAGGCAGCAGTCGAGACATGGTTCGCCGCGATAGAGCAGGAAGTCGCGCTTGCTTGGGTCGACCATTCGCAATCCCGAAACGTCTCAGGTTGACAGATGAAACGCGCCGGCGGTCGTCCGCCCTTCGATCGTATCGCACTGATGTTGCAAGGCGGCGGCGCTCTTGGTGCCTACCAGGGGGGCGTCTATCAGGCGCTGGCCGAAGCCGGAATCCATCCCACCTGGGTGGCCGGCATCTCGATAGGCTCCCTCAACGCGGCGATTATCGCCGGGAATGCGCCGGACGCGCGTGTCGACGCGCTGCGGGCGTTCTGGAATTACATAACCTCGCCGTCGCTCGACCCGCTCAGCCTGTTTGCGCGCCTGATCATGGGAGGGAACGCCGGGCGCAGGCTTGCGGATCAAATGAGCGCAGGCTCGGCCCTGGTCCAGGGCGTCCCCGGGTTTTTCAAACCACGCATTCCACCGCCCGCATTCCAGCCGACGGGCAGTCCGGAAGCCCTGAGCTACTACGACACCAGTTCGCTCTTTGGAACGCTCGAGCGGTTTGTCGATTTCGATCGCATCAATGCCGGGGACATGCGTCTGAGCGCGGGCGCGGTCAATGTGCGAACGGGCAATTTCGTCTACTTCGATTCCACGACGCGCAAGATAGGGCCGGAGCACATCATGGCCAGCGCCGCTCTGCCGCCCGGGTTTCCCCCCATTGAAATCGAAGGCGAGCATTATTGGGACGGCGGTCTGATTTCCAATACGCCGCTTCAATGGGTGCTGAAGTACGGACCAAGGGAAGACACCCTGGCCTTCGAAGTGGATCTGTGGAGTTCGCGTGGGCGATTCCCGCGCAGCATCATGGAGGTGGCCACGCGGGAAAAGGAGATACAATTCTCCAGCCGCACGCGCGACAATGCTGACAGGTTCGGAGAGGTTCAGCGCCTGCGCCATTCCGTTGCAAGGCTCATTGCGCAATTGCCGCAGAAAATGCGCGAGAACGCCGACGTGAAATCATTGAACGCATACGCCGACCGCAAGGTTTATAACATCGTCCACCTCATCTATCGGACCAAGCAATACGAGGGCGATTCGAAGGATTACGAATTCTCCCAGCTGAGCATGAACGACCATTGGAAAGCCGGCTATTACGATACCGTCCGCACCTTGCGTCATCCTGAAATACTCCAAAGACCGGACAACGCCGATGGCCTCGCCATCTTTGACTTTGCCGCGCACGACTCGGCAGAGCTTCACGATGCCTGAGTTGCCATAAGATGGATTCGTCAGACGGGATTCCCCTGAAACCATGGCGAAACGCCGATCTCGGAATGCCCGGCAGACCGGCATCGGATCGCGGGGCTCAGCGCAAAGGTAAGAGCAAATGGACTCGTTCCTGAAAAGCAGGCTTGCCGTCATCGCCGCCGCTTGCGGCGTCGCGGCCGTGATCGGCATTGCGGTCGTGTATTTCTGGTGGAACCAGCTCGTGCCGGTTGCCGCGCTGGGGATCAATTATGTGCGCTATCTCAACGCGCCGCGCGGCACCTTGGTCACGGAAATGGCGCCGGGCGCCGGCCGGGTTTCGGAGGCGAGCGTCACGCCGGCCGCTTCCGGAGACTGGCCGAGCTACAACAAGACGCTCACGTCGGATCGCTTCTCCCCGCTTGCGCAGATCAACCGCAGCAATGTCGCCCACCTGAAAGTGCTCTGCGTCTACGATACGGGCCAGCATACGGGCTTCAACGCCGGTCCTTTGATGGTGCACGGCGCGCTCATCGCCACGACCGAATACGACATTTTTTCGATCGACCCGGCCACGTGCCGCGAAAACTGGCGCACGCATGAGGATTACGAGCCCGCTTCGCCGCAGGGCGTCAATCGCGGGCCCGCCTATATGGACGGCATGCTGTTTCGCGGCACCCAGGACGGGCGCGTGCTGGCGTACGATTTCAAGACCGGCAAGCGTCTCTGGGCGACCACGATCGCCAACGTCAAGATCGGCGAGTCCGCGCCTGCCGCGCCCATCGCGTGGAACGGCCTCGTCTTCATCGGCAACGCCGGCGGCGATGTGAAAGGCGTGAAAGGGCGCATGTATGCGCTCGACGCCAAGACGGGAAAGATCGTCTGGGAGTTCTATCTCGTTCCCAAATCGCCCGGCGATATCGCGCGCGGCCCCGAGGCGCCGTCGCCGCTCAATGGTTCGACGTGGAAGAACAAGCCGGGAATTCCCATCACCGGCGGCGCCACCTGGACCTCTTACACGCTGGATCCCAAGACCGGTCTTCTCTATGTGCCGGGCGGCAATCCGGCGCCGGATTTCGCGACGGGGCCGCGTCCCGGCGCCAATCTCTTTTCCGGTTCGATCGTCGTGCTCGATGCGAAGACGGGCGCCTACAAGACCGATTTCAAGATCGTGCCGATCGACTGGCACGACTGGGACGTCTCCAGCGCGCCCGCGATCATCGAAACCAGGGGCGGCCGCAAGCTTCTTTCCGAAGCGCCCAAGGACGGACATCTCTACGGCATCGATCTTTCGGACGGCAAATTGCTCTACCGCGTGCCGGTCACGCGCATGGAAAACGGCGACGCCACATTCTCCTCCACGAAGGCCGTTCACTTCTGTCCGGGAAGCATCGGCGGCGCGGAGTGGAACGGCCCGGCCTACGATCCGCCCACCAATCTCGTCCTGATCGGCGAAGTGGACTGGTGCACGACCGTGAGGATCGAGAGCGACAAGCAAATCCGATCCTCGCCGGTCGGCCAGCCCTGGTCGGCGATGGCGAGCCTCAATCCCTATGACACCTGGGGTGCGCAGGATCCGTTCGGAAAATGGGCAGGATGGGTCTATGCCGTCGATGCCGACACGGGCGCCTGGAAATGGCGCGTGAAAACCAACTATCCGATTCAAAGCGGCATGACGCCGACGGCCGGAGGCCTCGCCTTCTTCGGCGACATGGGCGGCAATTTCTACGCCGTCGACGTCACCGACGGCAGGAAGCTGTGGGGCACGAAGCTCGACGGCGCGGTGGGCGGCGGAGTGATCACCTACACCGTGAACGGCGTGCAAAAGGTCGCGGTCGCGGCCGGCCTCACGGAAGTCCTGTGGCCGACGCAGATCGCGGACGCGAAAATCGTGATCCTCGGTCTTTGAGGAGCGGCGGCGGCTCGGACGCACGCCGCAGGCAGCCCCGTTTTTCGAACGCCCGGTTAAAATCCCTGTTACCAGGGAATTGGCGAAACGGGCATCTTGGGTGGACGGGCTTTCGTCGCGCAGCCGGCGAGGCTACCCGTTGAGCAACGCCCACGCCTGTTCGGCGCGCCGCGGCGTGTCGTTGAACGCTTCGCGGTCGGTGCTGGCGATGCCGTCGAGGATACGCTTGTAGACGCCCTGCGCGATCGAGGTGAGGCGAAAGAGCGAGAACGCCAGGTAGAAGTTCCAGTGCGGAATCGACGCGCGTCCCGTGCGGCGGCAATAGTCGGCGACATAACGCGCTTCGGTGGGAATGCCGCTGGTCGCGAAATCGACGCCGTCGAGATTGCCCCAGGCTTCCGACATGGAATGCCAGAGCAGGCCGTTATAGGCGATGTCGGCGAGCGGGTGGCCGATGGTGGACAATTCCCAGTCGAGCACGGCGATCAGCTTCGGCTCGGTCGGATGGAACATCAGATTCTCGATGCGGTAATCGCCATGTGCGATCGAGATCGACTGGTCGTCGGGGATGTGGCGCGGCAACGCCTCGATCAGCTTTTCCATGGCGGGAATGGTTTCGGTTTCGGCGCCGCGATATTGCTTGGTCCAGCGTCCGATCTGCCGCTCGAAATAATTTCCGGGGCGGCCGAAATCGCCGAGGCCGATCTTTTCGTGATCGACGTGATGCAGCTTCGCCAGCGTGGCGTTGGCCTCGTCATAGACGGCGGCGCGTTCCGCCGGCGACAGTTCCGGCAGGCGCGCATCGCGGAAGATGCGGCCTTCGAGATAATCCATCACGTAGAACGCCGTGCCGACCACGCTGTCGTCCGTGCAGAGCGCACGCATGCGCGGCACCGGCACGTCCGTATCCGCCAGCGCGCGCATCACGCGGAATTCGCGATCGACCTGGTGGGCGCTGGCGAGGAGATGCCCCGGCGGCTTCTTGCGCATCACGAACAGCCGTCCGTCATAGCCTTTCTCGATGATGAGGAATGTCGGGTTCGACGCGCCGCCCTTGAACTGGCGCACGTCCTCGAGACCACTGAACCCGTCGATGCGCCCGGCGAGATAGGCGGCGAGGGCGGCGACATCGAAACGCTGGGCGGGCGCGATATCGCGCGTCTCGGGCAGGGCGGGCACGGTCGTTTCCTTGTATCCGGCGAATGCGAGCATGTGCCGACAGCCCGCCTTCGCCAAGGCTTCGGATGGCATCCAGCTTCACGCCGAGCGGTTGGGGCAAATCCTGCGAATATGACGAATACGGTACCAGCACCACCGTTCCCCCTGCAAACATCGCTGCTGGCGCCACCGCCTCTCAGGCGAGTGCGTGCCCGCGCATCCGTTTGAGCACCTTGAGCGGCGACAATTTCGGCCGCGCCACGGCGTCGACGCCAAGATGGAAGGCCTATGCAAAGACACGAATTGGGCGGAAAGCTATTTCAGCCGCTTGCGCCGTGCCGAACTCGGCCACCATCATCACATCGCGGGAACGTACCTTCTCCGCTACGCGCAAGAGGCTTCCTGGCGCGAAGACAATCGCCGCATGACCAATGGCGATCAGACGCAGCGCGTTGCGCATCTGGCGATGACGCGGAAGCCGAGCGTTGATTTCTCCGGCTACTGGCAGCGTCACGTGAAATCGTGACATTGACGTAAGGCTGCGAATCATGTGATTTGATCCGCGCCGGTAGCGGGTTCCCGGCTGATGAGAACTCGCCGAGAAAAGACTCACGAACAATCTGGGTAAGGCAGGAAAGTGCGCCCCGCTTTCGCGGTGCGTTGGCCCACATCAAATTCGGAGTTATTCGCGTGCGCGGAGCAGTCTTATTGGTAGAACTACCATATTCAATCGAATATCTGCGCCCTCAAGTCGACGCGCTCGTTGCGAGTCTTCCGACTGGGTGCAAGGCGTCCCTCTACTCTGACAGGATGATCGCGGTGGGACTTCTTGATGTGGCCGTCCCTGATGCGGTCGTAGCGAAAGCAGCTAAGACGCTAGATGCATTTTCACGCTACTGGCTGATTGGGATCAGCGGCATGATCGTCAGTAAAGACGGTCCGATTGACCCGCTGCAAAGCTGGATACATGAGAATTTTGGCACCGCCCCGTCTCGGAAGCGGAGCCAAGCCCAAGACGTGCCCGAGCCGAAGCGGCGGGTGATACGGCTCAAAGGCTCGGATTAGAACCTCATAAGCGGCACAGTCTGTCAGATGCTTTTGCAGGCGGCGACCCGGTAAAATCGGGCGCAAGATTTT
>Ga0335074_10008258_pt1 | contig 14468 bp, 9 predicted proteins | sample Lox_Sample_23_FD_206715 | JGI IMG/M metagenome (GOLD analysis project Ga0335074, IMG submission 206715) | Soil microbial communities from Loxahatchee National Wildlife Refuge, Florida, United States - Lox_Sample_2.3 | ecosystem: Environmental > Terrestrial > Soil > Wetlands | place: USA: Florida...
TGAGCTCCCAGTTGCCCAGGTGCGCCGTGGCGAATAAAACGCCGCGGCCTGCGTGCAGGGCGGTTGCGAAGTGCTCGCCGCCCTCCCAGCGGATCCACTGGTCCAGGTTGGCGCGCTGGATGGAGGGAAATCGCGCGAAAGCCACCAGCAGGCGGGCCAGCGAACGGTAGACTCCATCCACAATGCGGCCCCGCGCGCTTTCGTCGAGCTCCGGCATGGCCAACGAAAGATTGCGCAAAGCCACGCGCCGCAAGCGCGGCAGGGCATGATCGAGCACCCCGCACCAGCCGCGCGCCAGCCAATACGCCAGCGGCAGCGGCGTCCACTCCAGGGATTTCAGGACCAGGAGCGCCAGCAGATACTCGGTCCAGTTGCGAAACGCGGAGCGCCGGCGCATGAAAACGCATTGTACCGTTGTGTGGCGGGGACGCCTTTAGGTGTCCGGCGGGGGGCCCCTTTAGAGCGGCGGCTTGGGCGGTTTCACCGGCGCCCACGGCACATTGCCTTTCACCTTCACCGGGCGGCGGAAGAGCTTGCCGCCCTCGGCCACGTACAGCCAGTTCAACTCCGGTCCGGCGAAGGCCAGCGCCGTGAGCGCGCCCGGTTCGGGAGGGTTCAGAATTTGCGCCACCCGGCCGTTGGCTTCGCACACCTGCACTCCTTCGGGCGTCGCAAAGTAGACTTGGCCGATGGAATCCTCGGCCACGCCGCGCACTCCGCTTTTCCAGCCCTCCTCGGGCAATTCGAGGCGGTAAAACGGCTCGCCGTTGACCAGCGATCCATCGGCCGCGATCTGAAACGACCAGCTAAAGCGTCCCACGGCGTCGGTGACAATGAGCATGGATTGATCCGCCGATAGGGCCAAGCCCGCCGCGGCGGCCAACCCAACACCGGATTCGGGCGCGGGAACATACACCAGGCGCTCATGGCCACTCGCGTCGATCATGCCAACCGAAGCCCGCGAAGTGTTGGTGTAGTAAAGGACTCCCTTGGCGGTGATCGCCAGTCCGTCGGCTTGCACCCGCGAGACGATCGTCTCGCCCCCCTCCGGCCCATAGGCCACAACGCGCATCCGCGGAACGGAGGCATACACGCGCCCGTCGGCGCCAACCGCCAGCGCCTTGACGCCGCCGGTATTCTCGCGGAAGAGGCTCACCTTGCCTTCGGGGTCCACGCGGTAAATGCGCCCGGCGGCCAGGTCGCCAAAGTAAACGCTGCCGTCTTTTCCCGCGACCAGGCCGCTCACGGGGCCGTAGGTTCCGCCCACCTGCTGCCAGGGCCTGTCCGCCCAGACCGTGGAGTACACTTTACCGCGCGGATCCCACCCCGGCTGCCCCATGGCGGCGGGTTCGTGCACGGTGATCGGTTCGGGATAGCCGCGCCAAAGCCACCGCAGTGCATCGGGCATGATGGCCGCGCCCTGCTTCATGTTGTGTCCCTCGCTGCCCAGCACCAGTTTCGCGTCATAGCCCGCCGATTCGAAAGCCTCGTACATCACCTGGTTGTTGATGGGCCAGCTTCCGGCATAGAAGGTCCCCCAAGGCTCGCCGGGCACGATGTGATCGTTGTGGCCGTCCTGCAGAAAGACGCGGATGGGCTTCGGCTCGGTCTTGCGAATCAGCGCCGGCAGGCTGTCGGCGCCTTTCATAGCCACGTACGTGCCTATGAAACTGAGCACGCGATGAAACTGGTCCGGACGGTTCCAGGCGGTCATCAGCGCGCCCACCGCGCCGGTGCTGACGCCGGAGATGGCACGGTCGTCGGGGTTCTTCGACAGGTTGTACTTGCGCGCCACGGCGGGGATCAGCTCTTCCAGCAGGAAGCGCGAGAAGCGCGGGCTCAGCGAGTCGTACTCGAACACGCGCTCGAAACGGTTCTGGTCGTTGTCGGAGAGCGCCGGCAGCACTCCCGGATCGACGAAGATGCCGATCAGCGGCGGCAGTTCCCCCTTGGCGATGAGGTTGTCGAACACCACCGGAACACGCACGTTGTTGCTCAGCGATCCGCTGCCATCCAGGAAAACCATGAACGCCGTGGGCCGCGCCGGGTCGTACCGGGCGGGGATGTAGAGCGCATAGTGGTGCGGCGTGCCGGGGTAGAACTTTCCGGGCGGCAGCACCAGTTTGGTGATAACGGTGCCCTGGGGCACGCCGGGATGCGGCTGCGAATCGGGTCCCAGGCTGTAATCGTCGGCGCCGTGCAGAGCGGCGGCCAGAAGCAGCATGCATACGATGGTCTTCATGGGAGTCCGGGAAAAGTATATCGAAACCGGCGGCCAGCTTGCCGGGCCGCACCGCGCGCACTCAGCCCGTCTCCGGTGTCCACCGTGCGCGGTGCTACGCTTGGGTCATGGCCCGGTATCGAATTGAAGGCGGACGCCGCGGCTGGTCCGCCTGGAAAATCACCCTCGCGGTGTTTCTGGTTGTGCTGCTGCTGGGCGCCCGGTCCATTGCGTCGTACGCCATCGAAATCGCGTGGTGGAAAGAGCTGGGGCAGTTTCGCACCTGGCTCAGCATGTTGTATTACAGCGTGGCCCCGGTAACTGTCGCCACACTGTTGGCTTTTGCGGTGCTGTGGCTGGCGCATGCCAGGGCACTGCATTTCGCCGGAACGTCGCTGCGAGAGAATCGCCTGTATTCGCGGATCACCGCGCTCGGCTTGCTGCTGCTGGGCTATCTGATCTCGGCTGCTTGCATCGATACCTGGACGGTGGTTCGTTTTGCCGGCTCGCGCGGCCTGCCCGCCGCGGCCACGGCCTGGCACGACGCCATCTTTCAAAAGCCCCTGTCGTTCTACCTGTTCGATCTGCCGTTCTACCTGCTGCTGCGCAGTTATGTGCTGGCGCTGGCCATCTTCTGTATCCTGATTTTCTGGGTGGCCGCGCGCGCCTGGCAACTGCGCTACCGCATCGGCGAGCTGCGCGATTCGCGCAAGTTCGGCGCCTCCGGGTTTCCGGAAATCGAGCCGAACTTCTTCCGCCTCGAAGGCGGCCTGGAATCGCGCTTTCTGCGCGGCGCCGGCGTGGTCCTGCTGCTGGCTTTCGCGGTGCGCTTCTTCCTGGAGCGCTACGAGATGGTCTACAACGAACACGGCTCCTTCCTGGTGGGCGTGGATTATGTGGACCAGTATTTCGGCCTGCCGCTGCAATGGCTGCTGATCTTCGCCTGTCTCGCCGCCGCCGTGCTGGTGTGGCTGGGGCGCTGGCTTTTGGCCGCCAGTATGGCCGGCGCGCTGGTGATCGCCTTCGTCGTTCCGGCCCTTGTCGGCACGCTCTACGTGAAGCCCAACGAGATTTCGCTGGAGCGGCCCTATATCGATACCCATATCCACGCCACCCGTAGTGCTTACGGCCTCGAGCGGCATGTCCGCGAGGTGGAATTTCAGGCTGAACCGGATGCCCCCATCAACGTCGCGGAGAACCGCGGCACCCTGGACAACGTGCGTCTATGGGACTGGCGGGCTTTCCACGATACTGTCTCCCAGATCCAGGCCCTCCGCCCCTACTACGTGTTTCACGATACCGACGTGGACCGCTACACCATCGACGGCCAATACCGCCAGGTCTTGGTGGCCCCGCGCGAGCTGGATATCTCCCAGCTTTCCGGCGCGCGCGCAAACTGGATCAACCCGGCCTTTATCTACACCCACGGCTACGGGCTGGTGATGGCGCCGGTCAGCCAAATTACGCCGGATGGCCTGCCGGTGTTGCTGATCGACAATGCACCGGCGGTGGTCCACACCCCCAGCCTGAAGTTGACGCGTCCGGAGATTTATTACGGCGAAGTGACCCACGAGCCGGTCTTCGTCAATACCGCGCAGGAGGAGTTCAATTACCCCTCCGGCGAACAGAACGTGCGCGCCCGCTATGAGGGTAAGGGCGGTTTTCCCATCTCGTCGTTCTTCATGCGCCTGGCGGCCACCATCTACGAGGCCGAACCCAACATCCTGCTCACCGATTACCTCACCCCTAACAGCCGCATGATGATCCGCCGCCGGGTGCGCGAGCGGCTGGAGGAGCTGGCCGGCTTCCTGGAGTGGGATAGGGACCCGTACCTGGTGCTCACCGACGCCGGTCGCTTGGTTTGGATTGTGGATGGTTACACCACTTCGGAAGCGCACCCGTATTCGCGCGCCGTGGTAGACGGCGATATCGGCTCGATGAACTACATCCGCAACGCCGTGAAGGCCACCGTGGACGCATACGATGGCGAGACCCACATGTACATCTTCGCGCCCGACGATCCGATTATCGGCGCCTACCGCAACCTGTTTCCGGATCTGTTTCTACCGGCTTCGGCCATGCCCGCGGACCTGCGCCGGCACGCGCGCTATCCCGAAACCCTGTTTCGCATCCAGGCGGAGATCTACCGCACCTATCACATGCTGGACCCCCAGTCTTTCTACAACAAGGAAGACCTTTGGGACCTGGCTCGGCATGCCACCGCGCAGGCCGGCGGCGCCGAACCCGTAGAGCCGACCTATGTGATGGCCGCGCTTCCCGGCGAGCAGAAGGTGGAGTTTCTGCTAATGACGCCCTTCACCCCGCGCACCAAGGACAACCTGATCGGCCTGATGGTGGCGCGCTGCGATGGCGATCAGCTGGGCGACATGGTGGTGCTGATGCTTTCCAAGCAGAAGCTGATCTTCGGGCCTATGCAGATCGCCGCGCGCATCAACCAGGATGGCACTATTTCCAAGGACCTGACCCTGTGGAACCAGCAAGGCTCGCAAGTGCTGCGCGGGCAGACACTGGTGCTGCCGGTGGGCAACACGTTTTTGTACGTGGACCCCATCTACATCCAGGCGACCGAAGCGCGCATGCCGCAATTGAAGAAGGTGGTGCTGGCGGTGGGCGAGCGTCTGATTTACACCGATACGTACGACGAGGCGCTGGCGCAGTTATCGGCAGGCGCGCAGCAACTGGTGCAGCAGGCGCAAGCCGGTGCGTCGGGCGCCCCAGCGGCATCCGGTGGGCAGCCGCCCGGGATGCCCGCGGGGACTTCCAGCGATGCGCGCCTCAGCGCCATCCGCGAACATTTGCAGCGATACCGCGCGCTGGCCGCCCAGGGGCGCTGGTCGGAGGCGGGTAAAGAGCTGGAGGCCATCGAAGCGGAAGCCAACCGGAAATAACCAGCGCGGCCGAGCGGGAATTTACTACAATGGCGAAACACCCATGGCTCGTAAACTCCCGCTCCCTTTCTCCGCCGGTCTGCTACTGGCGTGTCTTGCATCCGGGCAGACCGCCGCTCCCGAAAGCGATCCGATTCAGACGCTGGTAGGCCGGCTGGAACTGAACCGCTACAAAGCCACCATCCGCGGCCTCACCAAATTCGGCGATCGCCGCCAGGGCACCGACCGCAACCGCGCCGCCATCGACTGGATTGAAGCTCAGCTCAAGAGCTACGGCTGCACCAACACCGAGCGCATCCACTACACCTATCAGCCGCCGGCCGGGCGCAGGGGCGGCGGGGAGGGCGGGCGCGGCGGCGGAGGGCGCGGCGCCGGCGGAGGCCGCGGCAGAGGCAACCAGGCGGGAGGGAAAGTGCGCGGTGACCGCGGTCCCACGGCTGCCAACAACGACCCGGACCTGCAGCCCGACGCCCGCATTCGCGAGCTGGACTCGCAGCCTTCCACGCCCGGCCCGCGCGAGGAAGTGTTCTGCACCAAAATCGGGACCACCCATCCGGAAGAGATGTACATCGTGGCCGCGCACATGGATGGCATCGGTTACGGAGAGGCAGCCAACGACGATGGCTCGGGCACCGCCCTGGTGATGGAGATTGCGCGAGTGCTGAGCAGCCCGGACGTCACCACCGAGCGCTCCATCCGCTTCGCGCTGTGGAACAACGAGGAGACCGGGTTGAACGGAGCGCGCGCCTACGTGGAGCAGCGCAAAGACCTGCAGGGCAAAGAGGACCCGCCCGGCTCCGGCAAGTATCCCGAACCGAAGTGGCTGGGCATGGTTCAGCACGACATGCTGCTCTTCGATCACGGCATGCCGGCGAAAGACGGCACGGTGAGCGCGCACCAGCGGCCGGAGGCGGACGTGAATATCGAGTTCCAGTCGAAATCCAAGTTCGCGGCGGGGGCGGCCGAGATGGCCTGGGCGTGGCAGGCGGCCAACGAAGCCTATGCCACCGACTATCCCTCGGTGGTTGGGAACCACATGACCAATACCGACTCGACGCCTTTCATGGACCTGGTCCCTTCGATCAGCGTACGCGAACTGGAGCGTGTCTCGCAGATTGGCGGCGGCTGGGACCCCACGCACCATCAGCCCACCGACGTCTATACTCACTTTTCAGAGGGCGACTTCCGGCTGGGCCTGAACGCCACCCAGACCACCTTGGGAGCCGTGGCACACCTGAGCGGAGCGAAGTTGAAATAGGCGGCCGGATGGCCCACGCGGTAGTTGTACCGTCTGGACGAAACCGTGGCCAGTGGCTCCCTGCGTCCGCGCATCGGGCAAGGCTTGACGACGAGTTGCTCGGGCCAGGGGGCACTCGCGCGCTGTGGCTAGGGCGTGGGATGAGTTCTTGCAGGAGGAACAGCGTGGGCACGCGCTCCTGGGTCTGCAACCGCGTGATTCGGTTCGCCCGCCTGCCAACATGGGCGGCTCAACATCGAAGCCGCGACCGGGTGCGGGTCTCGCGGTCGCGGACCTGGGATTTCCCTCCACGGCGTTTGGCGCGCGTACGTCTTGATCGTAGGGAGGAAGGGAGGCTGTCTATTTCCGGACAAAAGCTTGTCCGAGAAGCGGCCGGAACGGCCACTCTCGCGATGGCGATGATTGGGTTATCGGGAGCGCAGGCCACCCGGGCTCCGGATTTGCCTGACTGGGAGACTAAGGCGGGAGGGAAGATGGCGTTCGAAGTTGCCTCCGTCACGCCGAGCAGGGGAGAGGTTGGTCCCCCGAGCTTTCCGGTGAATGTGGGTGAGGCATACCGCCCCACGGGAGGTTACTTTCGGGCGGACTTCGCGCTGAGGACCTACATTGAGTTCGCGTACAAGCTTCCGCCGGTCGCGACGCTGGAAAGTGAGATGTTCCGGCGCCTACCGGAGTGGGTCACGGCCGATTCGTACCACATAGAGGCGCGGGCGGCGATCCGCAACCCAACTAAGGATCAGATGCGCCTGATGATGCAGTCTCTGCTGGCGGACCGGTTCAAGCTGGAGGCCCACTTCGAGACTAGGGAGATGCCCGTGTTTGCCCTGACTCTGGTCAAGCCCGGGAAGCTGGGGCCGAAACTGGTTTTACACGCCGGCGGTCCTCCTTGTAGTCCGGCAGACTCTGCCAACGATGCGTATGGGGCCTATTTGTATGGCGGCCGGGCTGCCAAAGGTCGCGAGACTCGCGAGACTTTTCCGCCGTTCTGCGATTCAGTGGCATTCATGCGCAAGCCCGGCGGTATCCTTCTGCTTGGCTACCGCAATGCCACCATGGAGATGGTGGCGGGATCGCTTTCCGGAGCCGTGGGCCAGGGCCGTCCGGTGATCGATCAAACCGGGTTGATCGGACGGTATGACTTCACCATGGAATGGACGCTTACGCCTAACGGTTCACCGGACACTGGGTCTGCGCCGCCGGACACGGCCGGTCCGACATCGCTCGAAGCCCTGCGCGATCAGCTTGGGTTAAAAGTGGAGTCGACGAGAGGGCCGGTGCGCATCCTGGTGATCGACAAGGTGGCGCGGCCTTCGGCGAATTGAGGGCGGCAGGCGCCACGACGGACAGAACGGTTCGTGCGGGCTGCGGCACCTGCCGGCCCATTAAGCGCCATTTGCCAAGCTCCCGGATGTGAGAACCTGGGAATCACGAAAGTGCGGCTATGAAAATCGACCAGTTTGCAATGGAACGGATGCAATCGACGTGGGAGAACGTCGTGGAGATGGACCTGAGCGAGAGCGGGGTGCGGCCCGTGTCGCTGCGGGAGTTGGGGGAAATGGGGCTGGACCTGGAGACGATTCTGAACACCCCGCTGGGGTACAGCCAATCGAACGGGACCATCCCGCTGCGGGAGAGCCTGGCGGCGGTTTACCCCGGGGCGACCGCCGACCATATCGAGGTGACCAACGGCACCTCGGAGGCCAATTATCTGCTGGCGCTGGCGCTGATCCGCGCGGGCGACGAGGTGGCCTTCCAGGTTCCCAATTACATGCAGTACTGGGGATTGCCGAAGAGTCTGGGGGCGCGGGTGAACACCTTCCGCCTGCAGATCGACCGGGATTGGGAGCCGGACTGGGAGGAGTTCGAACAGGCAGTGCACGCGGGGACCCGGCTGGTGTATCTCTCGAATCCGAATAACCCGAGCGGGTCGGTGCTCTCCGCGGAGGCCATGCGGCGGATGGTGGAGCGGTGCCAGCAGGTGGGGGCTTACCTGCTGGCGGATGAAGTCTACCAGGGCGCGGAGATCGAGGGGCCGCGGACGGCCAGCTTCTGGGGCATGAGCGAGCGGGTGATTGTCACCAGCGGGCTTTCCAAGGCGTATGGGATTCCGGGGGTGCGGATCGGATGGATTGTGGCGCCTAAAGAGGTAGTGGCGGAGTGCTGGACGCAGCACGACTACCTGACCATCGGTCCGAACAAGATTTCCGACATGGTGGCGCGGGTGGCGGTGCAAAACCGCGAGAAACTGTATGCCCGCACGCGGGCCATTTTGCAGGGCAACCTGCCGATGATCCGCGCGTGGGCCGAGGGTTTCGCGGGTTTTTTGACGTTTCGCCAGCCGCAGGCGGGGGCGCTGTGCCTGATGCGGTACGCCTCGGCAACACCCAGTTTCGCGCTGTGCGAGCGAATCCGCGAAAAGCAGAGCGTGCTGATTGTGCCGGGAGCGCACCTGGGGCTGGAGGGCTTTCTGCGGGTGTGGCTGGGCGGAAAGCCGGAGTTTCTGCGCGAAGGGCTGCGGCGGATTGGGGTGGAACTGGAGGGGGAGCGGGACAGGGAGACGGCGGTTGGAACTCAAGCGTGAGCTGGGGCTGCGCGACATCAGCCTGTTCGCCATCAGTTGCATTGTGGGGACGCGCTGGATTGCGGCGGCGGCGCACGCCGGGCCCGGGGCGGTGTCGCTGTGGCTGCTGGGCGCGGTGTTCTTCCTGGTGCCGCTGGCGATTGCGGTGGCCACGCTTTCGGCCCGGTACCCGGGGGCGGGCGGCCTGTACCTGTGGACGCGCGGGGATTACGGGCCGTGGCACGGCTTCCTGGCCTTTTGGGTGTACTGGATGGGGATCGCGCTCTGGTTTCCATCGGCGGCGCTGTTCTACATGAGCGCGGGGTTTTACACGCTGGGGCCACGCTACCAGGCGCTGGCGGAGAACCGGTTTTGGGTGCTGGCAGCGGCGCTGGCGGCCATCTGGATTGCGCTCGGCACCAACCTGGTGGGGGTGCGGATCGGCAAATGGACCGAAAACGTGGGAGCGGCGGCCACCTGGCTGCTGGGCGGAGCCTTTATCGCCCTGGCGGTGGTGGCATGGCGCCGGGTGGGTCCGGCGACCCCCATGCACGTGGCGCCGCATTGGGATTGGGCGACGGTGAGCTTCTGGTCAACGATTGCCTACGCCATGAGCGGAATGGAGCTGGCGGGCTTCATGAGCGGAGAGATTCGGGATCCGCTGCGGACACTCCCCCGGGCGGGGTGGATTTCGGCGGCCTTCGCCACGGTGTTCTACGCGGGGTCGACGATGGCGCTGCTGGTGCTGCTGCGGCCGGAGAAAATCAGCGAGCTGAACGGGCTGGCGGAGGCCGGAGAGGCGGGCGGCCGGCTGCTCGGGCTGGCGTGGCTTTCGCCGGCGATTGCGCTGCTGGTGCTGACCAGCGCGGTGGGCCAGATCGGCGGGCTTGGGACAGGGGTATCGCGGCTGCCGTTTGCGGCGGGGGTGGACCGGCTGCTGCCGAAGGCCTTCGGGTACGTTCATCCGCGGTGGGGGACGCCGTACGTTTCGATTCTGGCTCTGGGCGGGGTGGCGACGTTTCTCCTGGTGGCGATCCAGCTTGGGGATACGCTGCGGGCCGCTTACGACGAACTGGTGTCGCTGATGGTGATTGTGGGCTTTCTGCCCTTCGGGTACATCTTCGGAGGGGCGTGGAAAGCGGGGAAACGGCTGAGCGCCCTTGCCGGCGGCGGAATCACGGCGCTGGCGATTGCCTGCGCGGTGGTGCCCACGGCATCGATTACGAACGTGTGGCTGTTTGAGGGCAAGCTTGCGCTGGGCACCGGCGCGGTAATCGCGTCAGCGATGCTGGTGTACCGGCGGCACGCGCGGGGCCAGTAGGGGCGGTGGCTAAGCTGGCTATTTGCCAGGCGCTAGGCCTTGTCGGAATCCGAGGGGACCTTGATGGCGTCCTTGAAGCCTTTGATGCCTTCGGCGAGGCCTTTGCCAAGTTCGGGCAGCTTTTTGGGGCCGAACATAATAATGGCGATCGCCAGGATCACCAGCAGGTGCCTGGGTTGGAGAAGATCTTCAATCATAGAGGTTGTTGCCTCCTATTAGAGTAACAGGGTTGCGGGGCGCCGGGCTGCGGCGGGCGGGGCAATCTTTGGGGGCTATCTTTTGATTGGGGGCGGCCGCACGAGCTGGGGAGAGGCCTTTGCGCTTGCCAGGATCTGACTGATGGAGGATACGTGCCTTCACTTGAGCGATGAGAAGCAGAGCCAGCTCCGCCTGGAACCCCCGAGATGCCGGCCAGCCGAGCCGTCTTCATTGCCGCCTGAGACTTGGGTGGCCAGCATTGTGAGGCCAGTCCTTACAACCTGCCGTTCCGAAACCCGCCTGGTGCGCCAGCGGCTATAATCAGATTGCTCTCATGAACCCTACTCTGGCCCCGCGGCCGGCGCTATCGCGCTTTCGCTGGGTGGTTTGCAGCCTGCTTTTCTTTGCGACCGTGATTGCTTACGTGGATCGCGGGGTGCTGGCCTACCTCGAACAGACGCTCGAGAGAATCATCGGCTTCGATAAAGAGCAGTACAGCTACATGACCGCGGCGTTTCAGGCGGCCTACGCGATCGGGCTGGTGAGCGCGGGGCGCCTTACGGACCGGCTGGGGACGCGGCGGGGCTTCGCCATCGCCATCACCCTGTGGAGCGTGGCGGCCATGCTGCCTGGCCTCGCGACCTCGGTTCTCACGTTCGGCTTCGCCATGTTTTTCCTGGGGCTGGGCGAGGCGGCCAATTTTCCGGCCTGTATCAAGACGGTCGCGGAATGGTTCCCCAAGAAAGAACGCGCGCTGGCCACGGGGATGTTCAATTCGGGAGCCAACATCGGGGCTATCGTGGTGCCGGCGGTGGTGCCGTTCCTGGCCCTGACATTCGGGTGGCGGGGGGCGTTCATCGCAACCGGGGCGCTGGGGTTCGTGTGGCTGGCCTCCTGGCTGCTGCTTTACGATAAGCCCGAAACCGACAAGCACATCTCGGCGGCGGAACTGGCCTACATACGCAGCGATCCGCCGGAGAAGATCGAGGCGGTGCCGTGGGTGCGCATCCTGCCTCTGCGGGAGACCTGGGCCTTCGCCGTGGCCAAATTTTTCAGCGACCCCATCTGGTGGTTCTACCTGTTCTGGCTGGCGCCGTATTTGCAGGAAACCTTCCACCTGGACATCAAACAGAACCGGCTGCCGGTGATCGTGGCGTATGCGCTTTCGTGCATCGGGAGCGTGGCCGGCGGGTGGCTGTCGGGGTTTCTGCTGAAGCGCGGCGTGACGGTCAACGTGGCGCGCAAAACGGCCCTGCTGATTTGCGCGCTGGCGGTGCTGCCGGTGCTCTACGCGCCCTATTCGCATAATCTGTGGGTGGTGGTGGCGCTGGTGGGGCTGGCCATGGCAGCGCACCAGGGGTGGTCGGCGAACCTGTTCACGCTGCCCTCGGACATGTTCCCGCGGGCGGCCGTAGCCAGCGTGGTGGGCTTCGGCGGAATGGTGGGGTCGGTGGGCGGGGTGCTGATGCAGCTTGGCGCGGGGCGGATTGTGCAGGCCACCCACAGCTATCTGCCATTGTTCCTGATTGCCGGGTCGGCGTACCTGGTGGGGCTGGGGATCGTGCAACTGCTGACCCCGCGGCTGGCTCCGGCCAAGCTGGATTAGGCGCATGCCGCTGCCCTGGCGCACGCCTGCCGCCCTGCTGGTTCTGCTGGTGCTGACGGCGGGATTCTATTGGCAGCTCACCATTTCGGGGCGCTACACGTGGCTGGAAAACCCCGACCAGGCGCTGCAGGTGCGGCCGTGGCTGGATTATGAAGCGCGCGAATTGCACGCCGGGCGGCTGCCGCTGTGGGCGCCGTACGAATGGGGCGGACAATCGTTGATCGGGCAGGTGCAGCCGGGTCTGGTAAACCCGCTGAACTGGCCGCTATTCGCCATGCCGCTGCGCGACGGCCACATCCCCACCGGGACGCTGCACTGGTATTGGGTGCTGATCCACTGGGTGGCGGCCGCGTTTATGTTCTGGCTGTGCCGCGACCTGGGCGCGGGGTTTGGGCCCTCCATTCTGGGCGGCTCGGTGTATGCGCTGGCGGGCTTCCTGGGACATTCCGATACACCGCAGTTTCTGATGGGGGCGGTGTGGATTCCGCTAATGCTGCTGTTTCTGGCGCGGGTGGGCCGCGGCCAGCGGGTGTTGGGGAGCGCGGCCTGGAGCGGGGCGGCGCTGGGCGCGGCGTTTCTGGGCGGGCACCACAACATTCCGATCTACACCTCGGTGGTGCTGGGCGGCGTGTGGGTCTGGCTGCTGGCGCGGCACTGGCGGCAGCGGCGGATGTGGATGGCGGCGGCGCTGTTCGGGGTGGTGGCCTCGCTGGTGGCGGCGGTGCAGATTCTGCCGGCCGTGGAGTATGGGCGGCAATCGCTGCGGTGGGCGGGGGCGCCCGACGCGCTGAAGTGGAACGACCGCATTCCCTACAGTGTGCACGAGAATTTTTCACTGGGCCTGCGAGGGATACCGGGCCTCGTGCTGCCGGGCCTGGCGGTTCATGCCCAGCCGTTGGTCGGGAGCGTGGCGGTGGCGCTGGCGCTCATCGCTCTGTGGTACGGCCGGAGGCGCTGGGAAGTGCGCATGCTGGGTGCGGTGGCACTGGGCAGTCTGCTGCTGGCTTTGGGCAGCGTCACGCCGGTGGAGCGGGTGGCTTACGAGATCATCCCCATGGTGGAGAAGGCTCGCTATCCGGCTTTTGCGATCGTCATCTGCCAGGCGGGGATCGCGGCGCTGGCGGCGCTCGGGCTGGAAATCGGGCTTGCGGGTGCGCGGCAGCGGAAGGCGGTCGGCGCGGCTTGGTGGATGGCGGGATTCGCGGCGGCGGTGTGCTCGTACTACCTGGTCTGCCGGTGGCTGGGGCGGCCAACATACGCAGAGCCGCTGTGGCCTGCGGTGACGGCATCCACCGGGCTGGCCCTGGTGTGGCTGGCTTTGGGGCGGGGTTGGCGGCAGGCGGCTCCGGCGGCGGCGCTGGCGCTCTTTTTCGTGGAGGCGACGGCCGTGCGTGCGCCGGTGCAGCCGCGCGATGCACCGGGCTCGTATGAGCGGATCGTGGAGAGCCAGCGCGATATCGCCGATTTCCTGCGTGCCCAGCCGGGGTGGTTCCGGGTGTGGCTGGATCAGGACGCGGTGCCCTACAATTTCGGGGACTGGTATGGCATTGAGCAATTCGGCTCATACACGGCTTCCATGCCGATTGCGGTACACGCGCTGGTGGGTCATGCCGAGACGGCGCGGCTTTTCGGAGTGGTTTACAATGTGGCGCGGAAGCCGGCGAACGCATCGCAGGTGGCAGTGTTCCACTCGCGCAGCGGGTTGAATGTATACCGCGACCCGGCGGTGGGCCCGCCGATGTGGCTGGAGCGGCCGGCGGTGGCCGGCTGCGCGCCGGACCAACTGCGGGTGACGCTGCGCACGCCGGAAGATACGCGGATTGACGCTACGGCGGGGTGCCCGGGACTGCTGGTGGTGGGTGACCCGTGGTTCACCGGCTGGCGGGCGTGGGTGGATGGGCGGCGGGTGCGAATCCAGCAGTATGAAGGGGTTACGCGCGCGCTCGCTTTGGAAGCAGGAACGCACCGGGTGGAGTTCCGCTACCAGCCCGGCTCGGTGTGGTGGGGAGCGGGGCTGAGCCTGCTGGGCTTGGGGGTGGCCCTGGTTGTGCATTTTAGAGCACAGTAACCGATTGCTAACAAAGCGGATAGACAGTAGAATCAGGGTGCGATGGCTGGCCAGGAGAATAAAACCGTTCTGGTGGTTGACGATGAGCCGGAAATCCGCAAGCTGGTGGCCGCCATGGTCAGCCAGTTCGGCTATACGGCTATGACCGCCGATAGCGGCGAGCATGCGCTCACGCTGTTTCGCAAACACCCCGAATCGGTCCAATTGCTGATTACCGACGTGGTTGCTCCGGGAATGAGCGGCCCCATGCTGGCGGACAAGCTGGCGGCGCTTCAGCCCGATCTGAAGGTGCTGTACATTTCGGGTTACGACAACACCCACATGGTG
>Ga0335074_10008259_pt1 | contig 14467 bp, 19 predicted proteins | sample Lox_Sample_23_FD_206715 | JGI IMG/M metagenome (GOLD analysis project Ga0335074, IMG submission 206715) | Soil microbial communities from Loxahatchee National Wildlife Refuge, Florida, United States - Lox_Sample_2.3 | ecosystem: Environmental > Terrestrial > Soil > Wetlands | place: USA...
CGCCGGCTACTACGCGACCGCGAGCTCACAGCGGGCCCTTGCCGTCTACCGGCCGATCTTCAAAGCCCAGCGTGAGTTCCAGCGCAGGCTGGGCCTGGAGCCTGTCTTCTCCGATCTGGAGGACTTCGTGGCCCGTAGCTCCGCGCTGATCGGCAGCCCTCAGCAAGTGATCGACAAGGTGCTCCGGTATCACGAGCAGTTCGGCCACAGCGTATTGCACCTGCACGCAGACGCTGGCGGGCTGACCGACTCGCAGCACCGGGAGTCGCTCGAGCTCTTCCAGGCCGAGATCGCGCCCGTGCTGCGCCGCGAGATCCCCGATCCGCCGTGGCCGTGGGGGCCGGCCGGGCTGCACAGTGCGCATACCCAGCCCGCGGCCGTGACGAGTGCCATCGGCGTCACGACCACCGGCTGAGGACAACCGGGCACGCTATTCGGCGCACGTGCGGAAGGATGGCCTCATGGCTCATGCTGGGGACTGGTCGGCGTTGCCGGTCGTCGACGTTGGACCGGTGGTTGGCGGCGGGTCGGGGGCAGCGGTGGCGGCGGTCGCCGAGCAGATCCAGGCGGCGTGCCGGGACCGGGGCTTTTTCTATGTGACCGGGCATGGCGTGCCGCCTGACCTGATCGCAGAACTGGCGGACGCAAGCGCTGAGTTCTTCGCGCTGCCGCTGGCGGACAAGCTGGACATCGCCATGGAGCGCGGAGGCAGGGCATGGCGGGGTTACTTTCCGGTTGGTGACGAGCTGACCTCGGGCCGGCCGGACCTGAAGGAGGGCCTGTACTTCGGCGCTGAGCTGCCCGACGATGACCCGCGTGTGCAGGAAGGGCTTCCACTGCACGGCCGCAACCTGTTCCCGCGGCAGGTGCCGCGGTTGCGCTCACTCGTGCTTGCCTACCTTGATGCGCTGACGGCAGCTGGCCAGGCGGTGCTGGCCGGCGTGGCGCTGAGCCTCGGCCTGGATGCCAGGTATTTCGCCGATGGGTACACTGCCGATCCGACGATCTTGTTCCGGATTTTCCACTATCCGCCATCGGCGCCGCACGATGAGGGCTGGGGTGTGGGTGAGCACACCGACTACGGCCTGGTGACTCTGCTTGCTCAAGATGACAGCGGCGGCCTCCAAGTAGCAACGCCGGAGGGCTGGATCGACGCTCCGCCGATACCAGGAACGCTGGTCTGCAACATCGGCGACATGCTCGACCGGCTAACCGGAGGCTGGTACAAGTCGACGCCGCATCGCGTCCGCAATCTCAGCGGCCACGGTCGGCTGTCCTTCCCTTTCTTCCTCGATCCGGGATTCGCCGCGGAGGTGCCGCCGTTGCCTGAGCGCGCGGCTGCTGACGATGGCGGCAACCGCCGCTGGGATGGTCAGGATCTGCTCGCATTCACCGGCAGCTACGGGGATTACCTGCTGGGCAAGGTCTCGAAAGTGTTCCCGCAACTCAGCCGCGACGCTCTGGGCTAGCGCCGGGCCAGAGCCAGCTACGGGATCGCCGCGGTGCACCGTCCTGCGCGAATCTTGCCGGCAGCCTGTCGATCCGGAGCGAGCCGTTCGTAGAAGAGGTGAGAGGCGGCCGGAGGAGCCCGCCGGGACTAGGAGTCATGCGATGACGCAGTACCTGATCTCGTTCGATGACGGCGCGATGGATCACATCCCCGACGAGGACTTTGCCGACGTGGCCAAGGCTGCGCTCGCGGTAGACCAGGAAGCCAAGGACGCCGGCGTGTTTGTGTTCAGCGGCGGGCTGGAAAGCCAGCGGGCGAGCATCGTGGCCACCGACGGCACGGTCACTGACGGCCCGTACCCGGAGACCAAGGAGGTCATCGGCGGATTCATCGTCGTCGACGTGCCCTCACGCACCGAGGCGCTGAGGTGGGCTGCCAAGATCGCCGTGGCCTGCCGCTGTGCCCAGGAGGTCCGCGTGTTCATGCCCGAGCCGACCGTCTGATCGAAGGCCCGCCTCAGCCTGGAGACCGGCGGGGCCGGGCAGGCTAAAGTAGCGGCTAGGGACGGATCGGAGCCAGGCCCTCAGTCCGGGTAGCCGGTCTCGAATCGGGAGGCGCACATGCCGACGCCCCGCCATTGCCGGCACTGCTTTGGCGACTGCGGCGGCGTCTGCTTGCTGCCGGGCACCGACGGGCTCTGCATCCATCACCCGGTCCGCAGACTTTCCTGGGGCGAGTGGGTTCGCGCGCTCCGAACCCGCGCGCTGTGGCGGCGGGTGTTCTGGGGCACTAGGTGATTCCGACGCCCATGCCGCCGGAAGCGTTCGCGGCTGATCCGACGGCACACGCTGGCGGGTCACGTTAGCGGACGAGTTCCGGCCGGGCGCCGGTGCCGCGTGCCTGCGCGCCATCGGCCGCGGCGGGATCGAGCGTGCCCGATTGGGCGGCGTCAGGTACGACCTCAATGCCGCGGAAGAACCGCGCCGTCGCCGCGGGCGCCACAATCATCGCGAGGGCGGCGCGAGGCGCTGCGGCGGGCGTCTTCGCTGAGACTTCTGGCGCGCCGGAGAAGGCCGAGTGACAACCGTGCCTCGCCCAGCCTCGGTGCGCGGCGCTGTTCAGTCCGCCGCTATTGCTGTCATGCCTCGGGCTCGAACGGCCGCACTTCGACCATCCCGTATGCGGCAACCGGGTGCAGGGCGGCGATCTCGAGGGCCTCAGCCATGCTCGGGCACTCGATCACGTCGAAGCCGGCCATCCACTCCTTGGTCTCGGCGTACGGGCCGTCGCTGACGATGACCTCGCCGTCGCGGACCCGCACCGTGGCGGCGCTCGACGGCAGGCTGACCTGGCTGCCGATAAGCCTGCTCCCGCGCTTGTCGATCTCGGCGAACCAGGTCTCGATGTCGTCGTTGTCATCCTCGCTTTCCTGGCTCGGGAGGTCTTCTTCGATCTCCAGCGGGGGATAGGGCGGCTGCTCCGAGCAGATCAGCAGCAAGTACTTCATCGTTCACTCCTCGGGGGGGCGGTGACTGATTCTGCCACCACGACGAGCGGGAACGCCCTGGATGGACACCCGCAGCCGCAGCGTGCGCGCGGCCGACAGGCGATCTGCTGGCGGGCGCGCTCCTGACGGGCCGCGGCGGAGGCTAGTGTAGGCGCGGTGCGGGTCGCTACCTGGAACGTGAACTCGGTCAAGCAGCGGGTGCCTCGGCTGCTGCCCTGGCTCGACGAACGTCAGCCGGACATTGTCTGCTTGCAGGAGACCAAGCTTGGCGACGAAGCGTTCAGCGAGTTGCTCGGTGCTGAGCTCGAGGGCCGCGGCTACCAGGCGGCTGTTTATGGCGAGCCGCGCTGGAACGGCGTGGCAATCCTGTCCAGGGTCGGGCTGAGCGACGTCGAGCGCGGGCTTCCCGGAGCGCCGGGCTTTCCCGAGCCTGAGGCCCGCGCGGTCGCCGCGACCTGCGGCGGGATCCGCGTTCGTTCGGTGTATGTGCCGAACGGGCGTGAGCCGGACTCTGATCACTACCGCTACAAGCTTGCCTGGCTCGAGGCGCTGGAGCAGGCTGTCCGGGGCGATCCTGACGCCGCGATCGTATCCGGGGACATGAACATCGCTCCGACTGACAGCGATGTCTTCGACCCGGCCGCCTATGTCGGGCAAACCCACGTTACCGATCCAGAGCGGGCCGCCCTTGCCAGCCTTGAGTCGGCCGGGCTAAGGGATGTGGTCCGCGAGCGGTGGCCCGGGCAGCGGGTCTTTACCTACTGGGACTACAGGGCCGGGATGTTCCACCAGGACCTCGGCATGCGGATCGACTTGGTACTGGCGACCGACAGCGTTGCGGGCCGGGTCAAGGCGGCATGGGTCGACCGGCAGGCCAGGAAGGGCACCGGACCAAGTGATCATGCGCCGGTGATCGTCGACCTGGATGAGGCGCCGGATGGCGACATCGGCCCGGTCGTACCGCCGCCATCGGCGGCCGGCGGCCGGAAGAGCTCGTTCAAGCTTCCTCAATCGCGCTGAGCTTGCGGAGATATCCTCCCTCGCTCCGTTACCGCACGCTTTGCCGCACCTGCCGCGCAGGCTGCTGCTGGCTGGCCGGTACCTTTCTCCTGTGACGGACGCAGCGACTGACCAGGAGCCAACTGCCTTCAGGCAGCAGCGGTACGAGGTCCCGCCAGGAGCTTCGGACCTGCTGCTGGTGCGGCACGGTGCGTCCGAGGCGTACCTGGACGGGACGCTGTTCCCGCTGGTGGACGGCCACGGCGATCCGCCGCTGTCAGCGGAGGGCAAGCAGCAGGCGGCGCTAGTCTCCGCGCGGCTCGCAGCCGCCGGGATTGACGCCATCTACGTCAGTAACCTTCGCCGGACTGCGGAGACCGCAGCGCCCCTGGCCGAGCGGCTCGGGCTTGACCTGCGGGTGGAGCCTGACCTGCGTGAGGTCTACCTCGGTGAATGGGAGGGCGGGATCCTCCGGAAGATGGTCGCCGAAGGCCACCCGATCAGCCTGCGGATGTCCGCCGAGGAGCGCTGGGACGTGATCCCGGGGGCCGAGCCTGCCGCCGCGCTGGAGGGCCGGGTCCGCAGCGCCATCGAGCGGCTGGCAGCGGCTCATCCTGGCCAGCGGGTGGCCGCTTTCACGCATGGCGGGGTGATCGGCCAGGCGATAGCGCTGGCCAGCGCATCCCGGCCGTTCGCGTTTCTAGGCGCGGAGAACACGTCGATCTCCCGCATCGTGGTCACCCCCGAACGTTGGATCGTCCGCGGCTTCAACGACACCGCGCATCTCGACTGAGTCTTAAGCCGCAAGCCCGTGTCCTTGGCCGGAGGCTAGGCGAGCGCAGCGGCGAGGGCGGCATGATTCGCGGCCACCCAGGCCCGCTCCCGGCGCACCGCCTCGGGCGCTCCCGCTGCCAGAAGCCGGCTCATCGCGGCATCGCCGGTCGCGGCGCCGGCTTCGATGCCCCGCCAGCAGCGGTCCTGCCACCACAGGATGGTGTCGATCAGCGGGCGCCGATCGGCGAGGCCGTAGGAGTCGCAGATCAGCCGCACCTGCCTGGCGGCCTCCGCCACTTCTGTGGTGCCGCGGCCGAGGCCGGGGTATTGCCAGCACATATGGGCGACGTCGTGAATCCGCTTGCCCGGCGCGGCGAGATCCCAGTCGATAAACGCGACAGGGCGCAGCCCTTCGCCGTCGTCCCGGTAGACGGTGTTTCTCGGGGACAGGTCGTTATGGCAGACCACTTCATACCGGTCCGCCAGGGCGGTCCCGGCAGTCAGGTCGTGGTAGCGGCGAAGCAGTATGGCAGCCTCAGCGAGGCTAGCGTCGGTCCGGGTGCTCAGCTGATGGTCGTCCTGCCAGGGGACATGCCCGTCGATGAAGCTGAGGATCTCCCGGCCCAGCGCGTCGGTTCCCAGGTACCGAGGCGCGCCCCCGAAGCCGGCCTGCTCGAGGAAACTAAGGAGCCGGTGCACGAAGCCGGCGTTCGGGCCCGGGATTCGCCGGACCGTGCTGCCGAGCCGCACAACAGCGCTGACATATCCGCCGGACAGCCCTCGCTCGCCCGTCCCGTCGTCAGCCACCGCATCAGCGGTCAGGCTGGCGCGCCAGCCTGCTGAGCAAGTATGAGGAGAAATAGCTGCCGTACTTGCTCTGCAGTTCCGGGCGCTGCCAGTCCCGGCCATCGATCGTGCCGCGGCACGACGGCGTTCCGCACTGGCATTCCATGCTGCCGTCGTAGTCGTCGAACAGCACGTAGTCGGTGGTGAGCTCCTCACCCGGGCTGACGTCGCGCATGGCAACCAGGACGGTGTTCCCGGCGAAGCCCACGTTGGGCTCGCAGGAGTGGTTGATGAACAGCATGACCGGCTCGTACTCGGCTTCCTCGAGCGCGACCAGGTGAAAGCCGTCGGCGATCTGGATCTCGGAGTTCTGCAGACGTTCGGGGAGGGACTGCAAGGCGGTGGTCGTCACGATGTGACCGCCCTTGATCGCGACGAGTTCGCCGGCCTCTATCGGCGCGATGGCGACCAGGCCGCGTCCCTCGATCGCGCTTGCGGCGCCCTTGCGTGCCTTGGGGGTGATGTAGCTAGAGACGAGCACGGCTCAGTATGACATCCGGCCGGCAACGGCCACGACTGCTTAAGTGCCGGTCCAGGGTGCGGGCGCTGCAGGTCCGATCAGGTCCCACTTGTTGCCAGCGATGTCGAGGAAAACGGCGATGCGGCCGTAAGGCTCGGTGCGCGGCTCAGTCACGAAGTGAACGCCTGCAGCTGCCATCCGCGCGTACGCGGCATCGAAGTCCTCCACGTGGAGGAAGAAACCTACCCGGCCCGCGGCTTGCTTGCCGGCCACGCGAGCTTGGTCCTCGCCGTCAGCCCGGGCGAGCAGCAGGCCTGTTACCGCCCCTGGCGGCCTGACGACCACCCAGCGCTTCGGACGGCCGTCATTGGTAACGGCCGGGGAGTCCTCCGCGAGCTCGAAGCCAAGTGCGTCAACGAAGAAGCTGATCGCCGGGTCGTAGTCGCTGACAACGACGGTGATAAGGCCAAGATGCACCGGGCCAGCTTAGGTAGCCGGCGGCCTGTTTAGTGTTGCGGTCATGGGCGACATCCAGGTGGGGACCGCGTCGTGGACGGACAGGACGCTGATCGAGTCGGGCTGGTACCCGCCCGAGGCGAACAACCCGGCGCGGCGGCTGGGATACTATGCGCGGCAGTTTCCGCTGGTGGAGGTCGACGCTACCTATTACGCGCTGCCCGCCGAACAGACCGCTGAGGCGTGGGTGGCGCGCACGCCCGCCGGGTTCACTTTCAACATCAAGGCATTTAGTCTGTTCACCCAGCATCCGACCCGCGCGGCCGCGCTGCCCGCGGATCTGCGGGATGGCTTGCCGGCCGGCAAGCAGACTGTCTACCTTCGGCAAGTCGATCCGGCGCTGACGGACAGCGCGTGGGAGCGCTTCCTGGCGGCCCTCGAGCCGCTGCGCGCGGCCGGGAAGCTGGGTGCGATCTTGTTCCAGTTCCCGCAGTGGTTCCCGATCTCGCGGGCCAACAAGAGTTACATCCTGCTGTGCGCGGATCGGGTCGCGCCGCGCCGGCTGTGCGTGGAGTTCCGCAACCGCACCTGGATGACTCCCGACAATCAGCAGGAAACCCTTCAGTTCCTGTCCGAGCACGACCTGCCGTATGTCAGCGTCGACATGCCGCAGGGCTATCCAAGCTCGATTCCGCCGGTGCTTGCTGCCACTTCCGACCTCGCGGTGGTCCGGCTGCACGGCCATTCCGACCAGTGGACCAGTAAGGACATCCATCAGCGATTCGGCTACCGCTACAGCCATGACGAGCTCACCGACTGGGCGCAGAAGATCCGCGGCCTCGCCAGCAATGCCGAGAGCACGCAAATCCTGTTCAACAACTGCTACAGCGACTACGCACAGGTCAACGCCAGGGAACTAGAGGACCTGCTAAGCGACGAGTGATCAGCCGGCAGCCGCACATGCTCAGAGGTGCCGTAAGTCGGCACTCCGCTGAAGCTGCCACGCTGCTTCGACTGCGTCCTCAATCGCACCAGCGTCGCCTCTCTCGAGATCAGCGACAACCATCATGTGCTTGACGTAGCGGGTCGGCACGCTGAAGGTTCCCGGAAACTGCCGCATGATCGAGTCCCGGTAGTCGAAATCGGCGCGGATCACAAGGTGGACGTCGTCGAGCTGGCGCGCCACCAGCCTGCCGTGGTAGCGCCACTCGGCTAGCCCGTCCGGCGCGGTTTGGCGGACGCCCGTCAAGGCATCGGCCAGGAGAGCTACGTCAGCGAGTTCCACAGACGAGGACCTCCCAGCCTTGTTCATCCATGCCGAGGAATCTCCAAGCCCATTCAAGATTGGCACGTTCCAGCAATTCCCTGCTTGGCGGGCCCCTCAGCTGAATCCATCCCGACCCGATCGCGGATCCCAGTTAGCGGCCTCCCTCTCGCTTCGGTTGCGGATTCTCCACGCGGCCAATATCCCGTCGCGGACAGCAACGCGGATTACCCAGTAAAGGATTGCAAAGCCGACGATCCATACGATCAATGTGAAGAACAAATTCATCAGACACCTCCAGCCTCACGTGCCTGTTGCCGGTGTTGTCGATCATCGCATGGTCGGTCGCCTACGGAGCTGTCTTGCGAACCGGGCCTCCTGCGGACGGCCGGGCTCATTAGCACAAAGAGCCTCTGGATGGCGTCCCGACGCGCGGCGGTGGACGGAAACGGGCGATTGGTTGTCAACCGGATATCCGTCCCGCGCGTCACATTGGCACCTCGGGTAACCGAAGGGGACCGGATCTCAGCACGGCCCGCTGAGGCCTTAGAGGGGGGTTGCCGCGTGAGTGCCTACAGCACCGCGCTGCGCGCACTGAGCGAACGGCTTGACTCTGATCTGGCACTCCTGCGCCAGCGCGAGCACACCGAGGCGCTGTCGGTTGTGGAGGCAGCCACTGAGCGATGCCGGATCCTGCAGAGGCACCTGGACGCGTGCCGGGAGCTGCGCAGCCAGCACCTCCAAGGCTTCACCGACCCTTACGTAGGCCACGAAGACCCTTACCAGGAGTTACACTCCTCCATCGCAGACTCGCGCCGGTGCCAGCGGTGCAGGCAAGATGGTCAGATGCGTGACCTGCTGGAGGCGTGGCGGCCGCTGGAGGTTGTCGGTGTCCTCGGCGGCGGGAACCGCAACACCGTCATGGAAGCACAGCTGGGTGCCCGCCGCGTCGTGGTCCGCCAGTCCCGGAGGCCGCCGGCAAGCCTGGCCTGGGAGGCGGATCTGCTCGATCATCTGTCCCGCAACGGCCTGCGGGTCCCAGCCGTTGTCCCCGCGCTCGACGGACGTCGTCATATCGACGGCGTCATGGTGCAGACCTGGCTCGACGGCACGCCGCCAGGAACTGCAGACTGGCCCGCTGTCACCGCCTTCCTGCGACGGCTGCACCAGATCACTGCAACCTGGCCGCAGCGCCCAGGGTCGGCCTCGACCCGTGACCTACTCACCGCAGAACGCGGCGGCGACGTGGACCTGTCCGCGATGCCGGCGGACGCGGTTGCCGATTGCCGCCGTGCCTGGGCCCGCATGCACGGCAGCCCGCAGGCGGTCGTGCATGGCGACCCTGGACCCGCCAACATCCGCATGAGCGCTGATGGAGCCGGCCTGCTCGACTGGGACGAGGCGCGCGTCGACTACACCGACCTCGACCTTGCCGAACTGCCCGGCAGCGAACTTCCGCTGCCCAGACTCACCCTCGCCCGCGAGGCTGCCACCGCATGGGAAACAGCCAACGGCTGGATCATTGAGCCTTCCTACGCCCAGCACCAGCTGGAGCTGCTGCGATCGGGCCGGCAGGGTTTCGGCTGACCCTGCTGCCAGCAGAGCAGCCACCACCACAACCACCCATCACTGCGGGGTTCACATACGACCTGGCCGGGGCCAGATCCGTTCTGGCCGGCTGCGAAATGCTTACCCACCGTCCTGTTGCGTGCGTGCCTGATCGATTAGATCCAGGAGCTGATGCCTGCCCGCGATGCCTAGCTTCGGGTGAGCGGTGCAGGTGCGAGGCGACGGTCCGAGGGACAGGTACAGCTTGTCGGCGATCTCGCTGTTGGTGAGGCGCGGCGGTCGTAGCTGATCACCCGGTACCCGCCACTGAGCAGGGCTGGCTCATACTTCTCCCATGCCTGCTCGTCAGCCAGGTAGCCGTGGATCAGGACGACAGCCCGGCCCGAGCCGGGATTACATGCTGCCGAGGGTGCGTCGCGGGCGCGTTTCAGGCCGCTCGTGCGACGCCCTGCACCGCGCGCAGCCGGCCGTCGGCCAGCGCGGTGGTGAGGTTCTTGGCTTTCGACTCGAAGTTGGGGACGAAGGCCTGCAGTCCGATCGGGCTGGGAGGCAACATGAGCAGTGCCCGCATCGTCGCGGCCGTATCGTCGGTGAGGTCGTTCCAATGCTCGATCTCGAACCCGGAAGTTTCGATCGCCGACCGCAATCGATCGGGTGTAGTCAGGTGACTGTATTCGGGCCGGTCGGCCCAGGGCATGGGGAAGTCGGGTTCGCGGTCCTCACCGGTGGCGATGTCCCACACTGCCAGCCTGCCGCCGTCGACCAGGATCCGGCGTGCCTCCTCGTAGAGGCGAGGCTTGTCGGCCACATTCATCTGCACGTGCTGGCTGAACACCAGGGTGAAGGTCGTGTCCTCGAACGGCAGGTCCGTGACGTCTCCTTGGCGCACGGAGATCCGATCGTCTAGCCCGGCAAGCTGGTTGAGCCACCGCGCGGTCTCGCAGTATTCCTCGGTGAGATCCACGGCGACCACGTGGCAGCCGCTGCGTCCGGCGACGTAGCGGGCGGTACCGCCGATACCGCTGCCCGCGTCGAGGACCTCGTCCTCAGGCGTGACCTCGACCAGGTCGGCCAGTTGGGTGGTGGCGATGCGGCCCATCGTGTGGAAGTCCTCAAGCGGAGCCAGGTCCGCCGGCCGAAGGTGGTCGAGGTCTTTCCCGGCGGCTAGGAGCGCGTGCTCGATGGCCTGCCGGGAAGCGCCGGTCGAGTACTGGGTCGCGATATGGATGTCTGTCATCTCAACGCCTTTCGGCCGTAGCGGCAGTGAGCGGGCCAGCGGCTGGCAGCGGCGTCCGCGGGGCTCTGGTCAGCGCGGACATGGACGTGATGTGCAGGGCGAGCAGCAGCGGCACTCCGGCTGTCACGATCAGCGCAAGCGGGGACTCGAAGATCGGTGCGGTGGACGGCGTGATGTTGAGCAGCTGGAATCCGGTCAGGGCGCCTAGGGTCAGGGCCACGACCAGATCGGTCATGCCGAACGCGTTGTGCCACAGGGCGGCGCGGCGTCCCGTGCCCCGCGCGAGCCTGTACGCGACCAGCGGCGCGGCGAGGCCGGCAGCGATGTCGCCCAGGCCCGCGGGCACGGCGAACAGCGCGGGCAGATGACCGAGGGCCATCATGATCAGGAAGGCCACCCCTTCCACCCGGAACGTGTGGGGGTACTCCAGGCGGCTCGCCAGGCCCGGTGCCGCCAGGGCGCGCGCGACCACCGGAATCCGGCGCAGAGCCAGCAGCATGCCGAAGAAACCCACCACCGCAATCGGCAGCCACGGCACGCCGTGGCCGAGCGGCGTGTCGTACCAGCCATGACCCGCGATCACCGCGCTGGCCGTGAACCAGCCGCCGAGCACGACGGCCGCGGCCCCGGCCAGCAGTACCGCGCGCGGTCGGCCGAGCCCGGCGCCTTTCGCGCCGCTGTACAGCACGACGCAGGTCGCAGCTGCAATCGCGGCGGTCCCGGCAATGGTGATCGCCCATATGTAGGCAGGCGGGTCATACATGACGTCCTCCCTCGGCAGATGATATCTGCAAGCTACTATCTTGTAACTAGTATCTGTCAACTCGTATTATGGAGAACGTGACCAGGAACGTTCGTACCTACGACCACTTCTGCCTGGTCGCACGCGCGCTGGAACGCGTCGGCGACCGATGGAGCCTGCTGGTGATCCGCGACCTGCTCACCGGCGCCAAAAGGTTCACCGACCTGATGGACCGCCTCGGCGGGATCACCCCCAAGACGCTCAGCCAGCGCCTGCGCGAGCTCGAAGACACCGGGATCGTCACCGCCGACCGCGAGCCGGGCCGACGGGAGGTCTGGTACCGGCTGACACCAGCCGGAGCTGACCTCGGGCCCGTCATTGACGGGCTCAATTGGTGGGGGCTGCAGCACGCCTGGCGCTGGCCCCTCCCCGGCGAGCCGCTGCACGCCGAGCACCTGCTCCGCAGCGTCACCCAGGCGATCGATCTCTCCGACCGCGACCACGAGCCAGCCCGCTGGCACTTCCGCCTCGACGGCGCGGACTACCTAGCTGAAAACGACGGCCATCAATGGTCACTCGCCACGCAAGCCCCGTCCGCGCCGGCTGACGTCACGATCACGGCGACCACCCAAGCGCTGACCGCCCTCATCTTCGCCGGGTCCGACGCCGACATCGACATCTCCGGCAAACGCACGGCAGTCCAACGATTCCGCCAGCTGATCAGCACCATGGCCACCGTGGTACATCCCGGCTAGTCCCGGGGACTCTCCACACCGGAAGGCGGGGCACGGTTGGCAACCGGTTCGCCGAAAGCAACGTTTTTAAGGCTGTGACGACTTGCGGTGCAGCCACATGAACCCGGGGACCGAGTTCGACGACTTCGTGCGCCGTGCTTCACCGCAGCTGCTGCGCACAAGCTTCCTGCTCGTCCACGACCGCGGGTACGCCGAGGATCTGCTGCAGGACGCGCTGGTGCGCACCGCCAGGCACTGGCGCGCGGCTAGTGCAGCGCCTGAGGCCTACACCCGGCGAGTCATCGTCAATCTGGCGGCCGACAGGTGGCGGGCTCGGCGGAGCCGTCCCGTCGAGGTGTTGCTGCCAGACAGTGCTGCTGATCGGCTCAGCACGGCACCGTGGCCTGGCGACCGGCTGGTCATCGTTGGCGCCCTCCGGCAGCTTCCCTATCAGCAGCGCGCGGTCGCCGTGCTGCGGTACTGGGAAGGCGCCTCGGTCGCTGAGACCGCGAGTCTGCTCGGTATCTCCGAGGGCACCGTCAAGTCCTACGCGTTCAGAGCCATGGCCCGGCTACGCGAACTTATCAGCGACCGAATCGAGGCACCGCCATGCTGACCGATAGCGAAATCGCCCAGGCCGCCCGCGAACTGCTGGCCGACGAGCTAGCCGACCTCGCCCCGTCGGATGACCTGCTCGCGACCGTGCGCGCCAGGCACGCCAGGAGCCGCAAGCCCCGTCGCGCGACCGCAGCTGCACTCGCCTGCATCGCCGCGGGCGTAGTGACAGCGGTGGCTGTTACCTCCGCCGGACCGCAGCCGAGGGCAGCGGCGCAGACAATCGTCCTCGACAACTACGCCTTCAGCCTCAGCCGGCAGCTGCACCCGCGGGCTGAGCCGGCCGGCTACTGGCTGGTGACAACCACGCTGGCCGGTCGCCGGGCCCAGATGCAGCTCCATCTGCTGGGCGGCCAGATTCCCGCTGCAGCGGTGCCGGCGCGGATCCCTGGCTGGCCCCGGGCCTACCTGCTCAGGTCTGGTGACAGCCTCAGCCTCTACCTGCCCTACCCAGGGCAGGCTCGGATCTACTCGCTCGGCGGCCAGCCTTTCGTCGCCGGCGACCGGGCTGTGCTGGTCATCGCAACTCACGGCGTCGCGGAAGCACAGCTGCTGCAGGCCGCGTCAGAAGTGATACCGCAGGGCTGACGCCCGCCGGACTTGCGGGATCGCCGCGACGCCGGGGAATCAGTCGCTGACCGCGGCGGCGAGCGCGCGGCGGAACTCTACCGAGACCCGGTCAGCTCGCGTGTGCAGCTCGGCTGCGGGGTCGAGCGGAAACTCCAGACCGGACAGCGCCCGCCGCTGCAGGTCCAGATCCTCCTCGAAGATCGACATCTCGTACTTCGCGGCGCTGTCGGCCTGCTCAGGGTCGGCAAGGCCTGGACCGGTCACGCTTTGGTACACCCGGCATGCGAGCCCGTCCTCAGGCGTCACGGTGAACGTGAGGAACTGCCACCCGTCGGCATCGAGGAACTCGAGCAGCAGCGTTGCGGTCAACGGCGCCTGATACCCGTAGGTCATCCGCCTCCGCTGCACCGCGGGCCGGACGCCGTCGCGTACCGCCGGGTCGGTGAGGTTGGTGAAGGTGTGCTCGCGAACCGCAGTGAACGACAGGCCCTGCCTGGCGATATCAGCGCGCGGAATAGGTTCAGGCCCGCCCCGCCGATTGTGGCGGCGTGCACGAATGGCAGGTGCGCCCCGTCGAGGAAGTTATCGAGCAAGATTGCCGCATTGGCCTGCACGCGCGTCACCGGCAGGAAGACGGTCGCAATGCCGTCACCGCCGAGCCCCGTACCGGGCGCCAGCACCGGCAGCGGCGCGCGCGGCTCTGCGTCGAAGCGACAATGCCGTCGTACGTTCCCACAACGGAGTCGGCGGCGTGAGCGGCATGGTGAAGGTGGTCGTCGTGGACGACGAGCCGATGGTGTGCGCGCACCTGCGCACGATCCTCGGCTCCGCGCCCGATATCGACGTCGTGGATCAGGCGCATGACGGCGCGGCGGGTGTGGAAGCCGTCGTCCGCAGCAGGCCTAATGTCGTGCTGTTGGACCTGCGTATGCCCGTGCTGGACGGGATCGCTGCGATCGAGCGGATCGTCAAACTCGGTAACCCGCCGGTCGTCGTCGTGCTGACCACATTCGACGCCGACCAGTATGTGCTGCGCGCGCTACGGGCCGGGGCGGCTGGCTTCCTTGTCAAGTCCACCCCGCCGGACGACCTGATCGGGCTGGTGCGGGTGGCGGCCGAGGGGCATACGGTGCTCTCGCCGGCGGCGGCCCGGCGGCTGATCGCAGCCTCGGCCGACAGCCAGCCAGCACGGGATCGCGCCCGCAAGCTGGTCAGCTCGCTGACCGAGCGCGAAGTGCAGGTGC
>Ga0335074_10008260_pt1 | contig 14466 bp, 12 predicted proteins | sample Lox_Sample_23_FD_206715 | JGI IMG/M metagenome (GOLD analysis project Ga0335074, IMG submission 206715) | Soil microbial communities from Loxahatchee National Wildlife Refuge, Florida, United States - Lox_Sample_2.3 | ecosystem: Environmental > Terrestrial > Soil > Wetlands | place: USA...
TTCAGTCGGCTTCCCAAGTGGGTGCGGGTCCTCGCCTACGTCTGGCTCGCCGTCGTGCTGCTCGCCCGCGGCTGCACGCCCTCGGAGCATCGCGCCGCGAGCCTCTCGCCCGCGCAGGCGAACAAGCTCAAGGAGATCGCGGAGAGCGATCACGCGAGCTCCAATTCCGCCGACTTGGTCAGTCTCGCCGCGCAGATCGCGCGAGAAGCGAAGTCGACAGACGCGGAGAACGCCGGGCCGGATCCGGCTCCGCTGCTCGCGATTCCCTTCAGCGCGCCTGCCGGGGATGCGACCGCGCGCAAGCTCGCCGACTCGACCTTCGCTCAGCTCTACGGAAGAATCGCACTCACCCGCCAGGGGCGCGTGAGCCTGACGGAGCAGCCGCTGTCCTCGCTCGATCTCTCCACTGCCGTGAGAGCCGGGCGCGCCCATCATTCAACTTACGTGATCTACGGTATCGTCGACGATTCTTCGGGCACGCCGTCGCTCACGGTTGAGATTGCGGCGGTCGCGGCGAGCTCGGTGCTGTGGAGGAAATCCTACGCCATCACGGACGCCGACGCCTCGGAGATCGCAGCCGAGGTGAATTCCGCGATCCCGAAGCTGCAAGGCGATTGAGCGAATTCTCGAGGAGGCATCATGACCCACGCATCCTGGACTCGAACCATCTGCGCGCTGCTGATTGGGGTGGCCGCCGCCGGCGCGGCGCAGGCGCAGGTCGACTCGAAACCCAAGGTCAGGGCCATCACGGCATTCGTGCGCCTGGACGGCGCCCGCTCCGCGCAGCAAGTCGCTCAGGCGCTCGCAACGCTGCAAGCGGCGCGGGCCGAGTTCGCGCGCCGCGGCTACCAGGTCGAGACGCTGCGGATCGTCACCCAGCCGCTTGCGGAGCTCATTGCAGGCCGCTCGGACAGCGATGCGCTCGCGTACCTGAGTACACTCGATGCGCTCGCAGCGCACGAGCGGTTCGCACTCGACATCGGTCCCGCGATGATGCACGACAGCGACAATCCGCACGTGATGCGACTGCTCGCACGAGCGCTGACCTCGCTTTCCCACATCAACGCGAGTGCGATCGTCGCGGGAGAGGACGGCATTCACTGGAAAGTCATCAAGGAAAGCGCCGCGCTCGTCCATTACGTTGCCGAGCACAGTCCCGGCAGCGCGGGCAATTTCAATTTCGCCGCAACGGCGATGCTGAAGCCCTACGGGCCGTTCTTCCCCGGCGCCTACCACGACGGAGCCGGCAGACGCTTCTCGATCGGCTTTGAGGGCGCGGGCGTGGTCGAGCAGGTTTTCAGACGCACTCGCGGGGATTTCGCCGGCTCGATCGCCGAGCTCACCCAGGCGCTTACGGTTCACGCGAAGGTGGCGCAGTCCGTGGGATTGCGCGTAGCCGCCGCGACCGGGTGGACCTTCATGGGTGTCGATCCCACGCCGGCGCCGTCCGGGAACGAATCGATCGGCGCGGCGATCGAGACCTACACGGGCGCGCGATTCGGATCGAGCGGAACGATGACCGCGGCCCTCATCATCACCACGGCCGTGAAGGCCGTTCCCGTTCGGCAGATCGGCTATTCAGGCCTGATGATCCCGGTGCTCGAGGATCCGGTGCTCGCGCGCCGTTGGGCGGAGGGCGCCGTCCACACGGACTCGCTGCTCGCGTACTCCGCGGTGTGCGGCACGGGGCTCGACACCGTTCCGTATCCCGGGGATATCACCGAGGCGCAGCTTGCGCGCATCATCGGGGATGTGGCCTCGCTCGCGTGGAAGTGGCACAAGCCGCTCTCCGCTCGGCTGCAGCCCGACTACGGCCGGCGCGCGGGCGAGCGAACGGACTTCAAGAACCCGACTCTGTTCAACACCCTGCTGCAGCCGTTGCCCTGAAGCGCTCGCTAGCGTGTTGCGTCTTCGGCGCGTCGACCACGGCCCGCACGGCGCTCCGTCTTCGCAGACGCGCGCGCGCGACCGGTCTCATCCTCCTCGCGCCGCGGACCGCCGCGGCGGTCCTCGAAGTGTCGGTACCGGCAATCGCAGCATTGGGCATCGCACCCAGCGACCGGGAGCCGCGGTGCCTCGGTGGACAGATAACGCTTGCCCGTGTGCGCCCCTACGGCCTCGCAAGCCTTCGGCCCCGGCAACACCGTGACGGCATGCCATTTCCGATCGGCCTTGCGCTTGCGCGCATTGGCGCCCTGAACGGCGCGGACGTAGATGAACACCTGCGACCCTTTCAGATCGTCATCGCAATCACTCTACGGTTGTGATGCGACGCCAAGATTGTCGAAGCGCACAGATACAATCGGAAACACTGGTTTTTCTGAAAACTGGAACGCCGGTCACGCCTCGCGCGCCTATCATGGCCGCGGCAGGCGGGAGCACCACTATGACGAAGCCCTGGGGGTACCGATATGGATGAGCAGACGTTGAATCGGCGGCAGGTTCTCGGCGGTGTGGCGGTCGGCGCAGCCGGCCTGCTTTCCCAGGTCGGAGCGCGCGATGCACGGGCGGCCGAGGTTCCCAAATTCGGGCCGTCGCAGGCGCCCACGATCACCGACGTCGCCGGCAAAGTCGCTTACGTGACCGGCGGCTCGAGCGGCATCGGTCTCGGTATCGCGCGCGTGTTCCACGAGGCCGGGATGAAGGTCGTGATCGGCTATCTCGATAACCTGCACATCGCGGATGCGCTCAAGCATTTCCCCCCCGACGATCCGAATCTGCTTGCGATCCAGCACGACGTGATGAACCGCGATCGCTGGGAGCGGGTCGCCGATGAGATCGAGAAGAAGTTCGGGACGGTTCACGTGCTCGTCAACAACGCCGGCGTCGGTCTGCAGGCGCCAGTGAGCACCGGGACCTACAAGGATTGGGAGTGGGGACTCGGCGTGAATCTGATGGGGCCCGTCTACGGCATCCACACGTACGTGCCGCGCATGCTCGCGAGTAAGCAGGGCACGCAGATCGTCACGACCACCTCCACGAGCGGAATTCTGCCCGGAAGTGGCGCCGGCATTTACACCGTTTCCAAGATCGCCGCGGTGGGCCTCATGGAGGAGCTGCGCCTGGAGCTCCAGCACACCAACATCGGCACCTCCTGCTTCGTTCCGGGCCTGACCGCGACCAACATCGGTCAGAGCGAGCACTATCGACCGGAGTCGCTCAAGAACGCGGGTCCGCCGGCGCTTGCACCGGGCGTTGCGCCGCGGCCGGCCCCGGGAGCCGGTGCACCGCGCCGCCGCCGCCGCTTCCCCTCCTTCACGGAAGGCAGCCCGGCGGCGCACAGACCGATGGACCCGCTCGTCGCGGCACGCTTCGTGCTCAACGGAATTCTCAACAACGACCTCTACATCGTCGCCGAGCCCGAGTATCGCATCGGGGTCGAGGCGCGCTGCAACGCGCTGCTCGAATCGATGATTCCGTTCAAGCCTCTGCCGAAGGCGCTCTATGGACCGAATGTGTACCGCACCCCGATCTACATGCAGGAGATCGCGCACCGCAAAGCCACGCAGCGGCGCGACATCGCGGGCACCTGAGTCCTGCCGGCGGTCAGCCGCTGCGAAATCCGGCCGCGCGGTGACTACCGTCGCAGTACGGCTTGGTCTTTGACTGTCCGCAGCGGCAGAGCCAGGTTTCCGTCACCCGATTGACGGTCTTCCCGGTTCCGGTCACTACTTCGAGGTTTCCCTTCACGTGCAGGGGACCGTCGCGCAGCGGCTCGATCACAAGCGGCCCATCGCGCTGCCCGAGGGGTTTCGAATCCGCCGCGGCGAGCTCACCGCTCGCCGCGAAATTCGCGGCCGCATGGCTCCCGTCGCAATAGGGCTTGTGCGCGGAGGCTCCGCAGCGGCACAGCGTCAGCCGGAACCCCTCTGCGCGGCCCTCCATGACGATCGGTCCACGTACCGCGAGCGGCCCATTTTCCCGGATCTTCACCGTGTTGACGCGCGGTGCGGTCTCGAGCGCCGTCCCATCTGCCGACTCGCAGCGGATGGCCCCGGAGGGACAGTTGTGGGCGATTTCGACCACTTCGGCGCGCGTGGCCCGGTCGGGATGAATCCATTCGCCTTCGACGTTGGGCACGAACACGTCGGGACGATCGAGCACGCAGTTGCGCGAGTGGATGCAGCGCTGTCCATTGAAGTGGACGACCACCTCTTTGCCTCGAACGTTCTCTTCGCTCATGACGCGGCTCCTGCGTTTTCTCGGGCGAGGCCCAAGCTATCCCGAATCGCGGCATGCGGCAACGGAACGCGGCGACCCCGAGCGCGCTCGCATCCGCCGCAGCCTCGCCCCGGCGACGCGTCGCTGCAGACGGCCGTCAGCGTCTCCGTTTGAGCCGGCGCCGGTGAGCCGCCTGCTTGGCACGATTTCCGCACAGGGCCATGCTGCACCAGCGCCGCGTTCGGCTGCGGGTGTGATCCACAAAGAGCAGCGTGCAGGCAGGCCCTTCGCAAGCCCTCACCAGGGTGAAATCCTCCTGGCAGACAAAGCGCGCGAGAGTCTCGCCGATCGGCAGCAGCAGTGTTTCGGGGGTTGACCATCTGCGGATCACCTGCAGCGCGAGGGCACTGCCGTCCCCGCCGCTCGGCGGCGCCGCGGCGATCTGACTGAAGCAATCGTCGCGCTCCAGCAGACGATTGAGACACTCCAGCTTGCCGAGGTCATTGCGGTTGAGGGCGCGGCCCCGATGCGCTTCGACGAAGCCGCGAAACCATTCGCGCAGATTCCGCGCCTGATCTGCCACCCGGTCGAGCTCGCCCGGCAGAGCCTGCGATCGCATGCGCTCGAGTACCGGCCCGGGCACGAGCTGTGCTTGCTGTAACCAGCCGAGCAACCCCTCGCCATCGTCCAGCCACTCGACAGCCGCATCGGATGGGGTTGCCACCGAATTGAGGAAGTCGAGGGCCGGGGCATCGGCGATCAGTATTGCCGGGGCGTGCTGCATGAGCCGTTCGAGTCGAGAGCAATAACCGCGTAAATGATACTTGACAGGTTATGGCCTCACTAGTAACCTTCTTTATAAGATGAGCATGGTTACTGTGCATGCGATCGCCGCAACCGGATATCAGCGATGAACGCGAGCGATGTGAGTGGGGTCCTGGCGCATGGCGCAACGCCTACGAGCGTGCAGGACGCGACGCGCGAGCCGAGGAGCCCACCCATGAACTCCGTCCGTTATCGCAGAATTCCCATCGACGGCACCAGCATCTTCTATCGCGAAGCCGGAGCGAGTGACGCACCGACGCTGCTGCTGCTGCATGGTTTCCCCACCTCGAGCCACATGTTCCGCGATCTCATTCCGCTGCTCGCGGACCGGTTTCACCTCGTTGCGCCGGATCTGCCCGGGTTCGGTCTCTCCGAGTCTCAAGGCCGCGGACTCACCTTCGATCGAATTGCACGCACGATCGACCGCTTCACCGAGGTGATCGGACTCGATCGATACGCGCTCTATGTATTCGACTATGGTGCCCCGACGGGCTTTCGGCTCGCTGTCAAGCATCCCGAGCGCATCACGGCGATCGTCTCGCAGAACGGCAACGCCTACGTGGAAGGCTTGAGCGACGGCTGGAGTCCGATCCGCGCCTACTGGGAGATCGCCTCACAGGCCAATCGCGAGGCGCTGCGCCAGTTCCTGACGCCCGAGACGACGATCTGGCAGTACACCCACGGCGTCGCGGATCCGACCGCGGTGTCTCCCGACGGCTACTCGCTCGATAACTTCTACTTGAGTCGCCCCGGTGTCGCCGAAGTGCAGCTCGATCTATTCGGCGACTACAAGAGCAACGTCGCTCTCTACCCTACGTTTCAGGGCTACTTCCGCGCACACCGGCCACCCCTGCTTGCCGCCTGGGGAAGGAACGATCCGTTCTTTCTACCGCGGGGCGCCGAGGCATTCAGGCGCGACATCCCGGAGGCGCTGGTGCGCTTCTTCGACACGGGCCATTTCGCTCTGGAGACCCACGCCGCGGAGATCGCGGCGAGCATCCGCGAGTTTCTGGCGCGAGCGCTGCGGGCCCACTAGACCTCAACGCACTCGGCAATACCGCAGGGAGACTCCGGACGACGAACTCGGTGGCGGTGCTCGGCAGGATCGTTGCGCTGCTCAAATTCGCCGGAGCGGTTCCGCAGATCGATCTCTTTGCGGTGAGCGAGGCTCAATGGCAGGCCCGGGCTCGCGCTCGCACTGCACGGGGCGCGTCGACTCACCGTGTGCGCCGATCGTGGAGTCGAGCGGCCGTATGATCGCGAGCTGTGACGCCAATGTGGAGAGAAATTGGCCCGCATCGAAGAGCTCGGCGGGCGCATAGGCGCCACCGATGGCGGGCGGATCCTCAACTACGCGCAGGCACGCTTCGACGACCATCGGAGCGGTGACCGCGTAGATGTCCAAGCCTGTGACGGCGATGCGCGTCTGACTGTTCCCCGCGCTCGCGCGGACGTCCACGACGAAGCGTTGCGAGGATCTGCCAGAGGAGTCAGTCGGCTTGGGCGGCGGGGTTCGGGGATCCGCGAGATCCCGCAGCGGCGCCGAGTTCATGTAGCTGCACACGTTGCGTACCGCAATGTGCCGATTGATCGTTACGATCTCCGATAAGGGGACGGCCACCACCTCCTGCACCCCGAAGGGCTTCGGAAAGGTCCAAGCCCGCACGGGCGCCGGCCGGGGCATCGGGGCGAGCTGCCCGTCCGCGACGATGAGGCGACGCGCCGTGTTGCGATGCCCTGTCTCTCGGGTGCCCTCGGTCGGGTGCCAATGATCGAGTGCAACGCCGATCTCGATGCGCTCCACGCACTCCGTCCCGCGGGTGAGCTGCGCCGCGAGCAGATCAGCGAGACCGCCGTAGAAGGCCATCGCTGGAAGCACCACGGTCCTGCGCGCTCTTGCCTCCTCGTCGAACGTCGCCAACGACTGTCGAACCGAACGCTGCTCGGCGCTGATGTCGAAATAGTGGATGTCGGCTCGTAGCGCCGCTTCGATCAAGGCGGGCGCGGTGTCGAGAAACGGACCCGCGCAGTTGATGACCGCACAGGCTCCGCGAAGGGCTTCATCGAGCGCATCCGGGTCGTCGCACGATGCGCACCGCCACTCATTTCGCCCATCCCCGGCACGATCAGCGGACTGCGGCACTGGATTGCGGCCGATGGATACGATCGAGCGGCCACGACGCTCGAGCTCACGCACGACAAACTGCCCCGTATGTCCCCTCGCGCCGTAGACGGCAACCGGCTTGGCATGCATCGCTCACCCTTGTGCGCTACCGATCGGTAGCGTAGGGTGATACCGATCGGTAGCGTTGTCAAGGCCGCTTGCCCGAGGAGGCGCTGTGAGGACTGTGGATGCCCACGAGCTCGATACCGCGGCGCGCGTCCTTGCGACGGCGTCGCGGTTGTTCTATGCGCATGGCGTCCGTGCGGTCGGCGTCGAATGGATCGTCGCGGAATCGGGCGTGGCGAAGACGAGCCTGTACCGTCACTTTCGCACGAAGGATGATCTGATCGCGGCATTCCTGGAGCGCGAGGACCGCGAGTTTTGGATGCAATGGGACCAAGCGGTCAAGCCGGTCGCAGGCGATGCAATGAGAGAGCTCATGGCCCTGCTCGACTGGATCGGAAAGCGGGTCGGCCGCGCCGGATATCGCGGCTGTCCGCAGATCAACGTAGCGGCCGAATTCTCCGACCCCGCTCACCCCGCGCGCAAGATTCGCGCTCGTCACAAGGCGGCGATGTTCGAGCGGCTGAAGGCCCTCATCGGGCGCATCGGCCGCAATGAGCCGGACGAGGTGGCCCACCAGATCGCGCTCCTCATAGACGGTGCGTTCACGAGCGACGGGCGCCTGTCGAGGATCCGAGCGACTCGGGTTCTCCAATCGGCCGCCTGCGCCGTGATTGGAAGCGAACCGGTGCGCCGTGGGCGCCGCAGCGTCTAGCGGAAGTAGCTGATCGCCGCAACGGGAGTCACGATGCCCGTCTCATTGCGACCCGTGGCCACGAGCCGGACGCCGAAAATGACGCCCAGCCGCGCGCTCCAGTTGTATTCGAGCGCTGGAGCCACGATCAACTCCCGGCCCGGACCGAGCGTGACGGCGACGGGAGAGGAAGTCCCGTCCGGCGCTTGCGGATAGGAGCCCGTGACACGCGTGGCCGCGTCCCGCTCGTACCAGAGGTCCGTCGCCGCCACCCAGCTGTCCGTCACGCTATATTCAAATGCGAGATCGCCGTAAGCGGAGCTCCCCGGGACGACACGACCGCGAAATCCCGCTACGGTGCCGTAGACGCTCGCATCCTCGACGCTGACGTGACTCGATGCCGCATAGGACACATTGAGCCGCGCGCGCAGGATCCGTCCGTTCGGCATCCACAAGTACGTCTGGGAATAGACCGACGCCGTGGTCGTGTAAGCGCCCGCACCGAAGCCATCGCTCGCCTGATCGAGGCGGTCGTATCGACCGGTAGGCACGGTCTCCTGCAAGTTGAATGCAATCGTCGGGATCCAGTCGCCCGGATGGAACTGAGTGAGCCGATACTGCCCCTGGAGCGTCAGGTCACCGATACCGAGTCCGGAGCTGCTCGTGCCTCCCGGAACGTCGTCGTAGCCGAAGCGCGGAAGCATTCCGACCGTGATCCGATCCGTCAGACCGTAGTTCACGTAAGTGAGTGAGCCCAGATCGTCCTCATGAGTCACCCTGTGCCCATGGCCCGAGGAGTCAAACTGCGCGTAGGGCAGGCTGTCGTACAAATAGGGCTCGAGGTAGAGGTGGCCCTGCGGCAGCGTGGAAGCGTTCGCTGCAAGCAGGGGGCCGGTCCACCAGGCCTCATCCAGGGATTCTCGCGCCACGCTCGCCGGAGGCTCTTGAGCGGCGGCAGCGCCGCATTTCAGGCTCGCGGCACCCGACACCACTGCGGCACACACCGCGCGCAGAACGGCAGAGCGCAACACTCGATCCTCTCGAACCCCGCCTCGTGACTCGCGACGTGGGGTTTGCATCGCGTCCGGGATTGTTCGATGGTCAAGTGGGTGATCACAATAGCCACTTCGGCCCTACCGCGGCGACCACTTACCTGCATGAAACGTGTCCGAAGCGGCTTCCTCCCGCCGATTAGCCTCGAGGCTCCGGGATCGCCCCTGCACCGCCAGATCTACGAGTGGCTGCGGCGAGCGATCAGCGACGGGAGATTGCGCCCCCGACAGGCCATTCCCTCGACGCGGGCGCTCGCGAGCGACCTCGGCGTGTCCCGGATTCCGGTTCTGACGGCCTATGAGGAGTTGCGGGCCGAGGGCTATCTCGAAACGTTCGTCGGAGCGGGCACGCGGGTTGCAGCGGCGATTCCCGACAACCCGGTCGAGCTCGGCAATGGATCACTCCGCGGACCCGTGGGGCGAAGCGCACCGCGCACGGTCTCCCGCGGAGTTCGAGCCTTGCTCGCGATGCCGCAGGATCCACCCATCCGTATGACCGGAGCGTTTCGCGTGAGCAGTCCGGCGCTCGATCGATCACCGAGCGCGATCTGGTCGTTGCTCGTGCGCCGTCACGCCCGCAATCCGAGCGCGGATCAGATGGCGTATGGCGACCCGATGGGCCACGAGCCTTTTCGCGCGGCGATCGCCTCGTACCTGGGTGCGGCCCGCGCGGTGCGCTGCGACGCCTCGCAGATCATGGTGACCGCGGGATCGCAGCAGGGCTTGCAGATCTGTGCCCGCACGCTGTTGGACCCCGGCGATGGGGTGTGGATCGAGGAGCCAGGATACCCCGGTGCGCAGCGAGCGTTTGCGTTCGCAGGCGCCGAGCTCGTTCCGGTTCCCGTCGACAACCGTGGACTCAACGTCGAGGAAGGGATTCGCCGCGCCCCCCAGGCCCGCGCCGCCTATATCACCCCCTCGCATCAGTACCCGATGGGCATGGCCATGGACGCTGCGCGCCGCCTGCAGCTGCTCGCCTGGTCCACCCGCTCGGGCGGCTGGATCATCGAGGACGATTACGATAGCGAATACCGCTTCGCGCGGCGTCCCATCGCCTCGCTCCAGGGACTCGATCGCGACGAACGCGTGATTTATGTCGGAACCTTCAGCAAGGTGCTGTTTCCCGCGCTGCGGCTGGGCTATCTCGTGATACCACAGGATCTGGTTCCCGCGTTCCGCGCGACTCGCGATGCCGCGGATATCTTCCCGCCCCGGCTCTTTCAGGCGGCGCTGACCGATTTCATGGCTGAAGGCCACTTTGCCCGTCACATCGCACGGATGCGCATGCTCTACCAGGAGCGCTGTGCAACGCTCGTCGACGCGATCAACGCGCGCCTCGGCGCAACGCTGCGGATTGTGAATGCGGATGCGGGCATGCACCTGGTCGGGCTGCTGGCGCCCGGCGTCGATGATCGGCTCGTCGCTCGCAGGGCGGCCGCGGTCGGCCTGTCCACGATTCCTCTCTCGAACTGCTGCTTGGAAACTCCGCCGCGGCGTGGGTTGATCTTGGGCTATGGCAGTAGTAGCCCGGAGCAGATCCAGGCCGGCGTCGCGAGACTCGCCGACATCCTTGCGGGGTGAGTCTTCTCGCGAAGTCGCTCACCGATTCAGCCCTTGCGAGTCCGATTTCGTCCCCAACCACCGAGCTCGAGAGCAACGGCGGTGCACGCGGAGCGCAATTCATCCGCAAGGGCGCGATCGACCATGGTCCTTGCCAGAACCATGCCTCCAATGGCAAGCGCAGCAATGGACTGAGCGGTGGCGCGAGGTTTGCGATCCTTCTTTGACAAACTCCGCTCCAAGACGCTCACCATTGCCCTGAAGACCGTCTCGAAGGCGCGCTTCGCGCGGATGCCGCTGCGCGCGACGTCGCTTGGCAGCGCGATCATCGGACAAGAATTCTCCACGTCCTCGTAATGCTGACGAGAGAGGTAAGCACGGACCACTTGCCGTCCCACGTCAGTCGACGAGAGATCCACATGCACGCCTTCCCAGCAGATGCTCCACTCTGGGTCAGTGAAAAAGCACCCGAGGACCTCGGTATACAGATCGCTCTTGCTCCTGAAATAGCGATAGAAGACGCCATGCGTGAGACCCGCTCCCGCCATGATCTGACTGACCGAAGCGCACTCGAAGCCATGACGATTGAAGAGCTTGCGTGCGCTTGCAATGATTCGCTTGCGCACTGCCGCACGATGACCGACGGGGTATGGCATGAGCTCTCCCGGTCAAAAGATTATCTTGAACATCTCTAAAGGCAGTGCTGTGATCGCGATGGGATTCCCGAATCGGCGGAGACGGTCATGGGCGATGGAGTCGGTCTTGCGGTGCTGCACGACGGACGGACACGGCGGCAGGCGATCGTAGGAGTGGTGGGCACGTTGAGTGGGCTGATTCTGAGCTCGGCGGTTGCCGAGACGGCATCTGCCGATGGAATATCCCATAATGCGGAGTCTATTCACCAGGAGCCCATTTTCGCGGCAAGCCCGCAGCGCGTCTATGAAGTTCTGACTGATGCCAAGCAGTTTGCGCGCGTCATTTTGCTGAGTGGAGCGTTGGAACAGATGCACCTACCGGATAAGCCCCCGGAGATCAGCGGGAAGGAAGGCGGCCGGTTCGCGCTTTACGGCGGATACATCACCGGACGCCAGATCGAGCTCGTGCCAAACGCGCGGGTTGTGCAGGCCTGGCGCGCCGGCAAGTGGCCCGCGGGGGTCTATTCGATTGCGAGATTCGAGCTCGTGGCACATGGCGCGGGGACCCGAATCGTCTTCGACCACACCGGCTTTCCCAACGGCGAGGCGGAGGGTCTGGCCTCGGGTTGGAAAGCTCACTACTGGGAGCCGCTCGCCAAGGCTCTTGCGTAGTCACTCGCCATCGGGCTGCATTACGCGCGAGATTCAGAAACCTCTCTGGATCTGAGCCCAGATGCGGGCGCCGGAGGTCGGACCGAGAAGCGGCGGGGACGGTCCGATGGGCGTTGCGGCCTGCAGACTCAACTGCCATTGGCCCGGGCCGTCCCACTGCAGGCCTGCTCCCACGTCAGCGAGCGTGGCGGTGTTCGGGCCTGGCGTCACGGGCTCTTTGTAGACCTGAAGATGTCCGCGATCGACGAACAAGCTTGCGAGCCACGCGCCTCGCCACGGCAGCGGCAGCGAGCGGCGCCATTCTGCCGTGAGCAGATACCCATCGGCGCCCGTGAGCACGCCCACGTCGTACCCGCGCGCATTGCCGGGACCGCCCAGATAGAACTGGTCCGATGGGTCGAGGTTGCGGCTCGCGAGCTGTCCGGTCGCGGCGAGGTAGATACCGTCGTGCTGGTCGAGTTGCTGCAGACGAGCCAGCGTGAAGTCGTAATGCTCGTCCGCTCCCTCGGTATCCGCGCCGAGGCGGTCGGCGACGCGGGCCGCGCCGTTCTCGAAGCTCACGTCGTCGAGCGTGGCCGCGACACTGAAGTTGGTAATGCCGTAGGCGTCGCGTCGATCGCCGGCGAGCGTCACGGTCGCGTCGTTCGTCAGGCGATAATCATGGATATCGGCCGCATCGAGTCTATCGAGCAGATCCTTGTGATCGTATTGCAGCTGTAGATACAGATTGCCCGCGACCGTTCGAATCACCGGGTTACTCACGTACACGCTGTCCACCTGCGCCGTGCCCCGCGCCTCGAGCGGCGCGAGATCTCCCGAGAGCTGGTAGTACAGCTCGGAGGCCGAGGCACCGAGCACGGTCCCTGCCCCATCGAGCGGGAAACGATAGTCGAGCTGTCCATACGACAGGCCGGAGCCGGAGGTCAGCAGGTTCACGATGAGCTGGTCGCCCTCGCCGAGCAGGCTGTTCACGTCCAGGCGGCCGGTGCCGCGAGCGCGGCCGGTGTAGCGGTTGCCGTAGTCGTCGGCGGCGATCAGTCCCGCGTAGCGCGACCCCGAGGTGACATCGACGTCGAGGTCTGATGTACCGGTCGCCGTGCCGGGGCGCAACGTGGAGTTGACGATGACGCCGGGAATGTCCGACATGAGGAGCAGCGCGCGATCCAGGCTGTCCTCGCTCACCGGTGCGCCGCTCGCAATCGGAGCGAGCGTCTCGCGCAACGGTCTGTCTGAGGTCGCACTGTGATTGTCGAGCCGCACCGCACCGTAGCGCGCCTCGAGGACCGCGAGCGTCACCTTACCGTTCTCGATGCGCTGCGCCGGCACGTAGGCGCGCGCGAGAAGGTAGCCACGGCGGTGATAGAGCCTCGTGATGCGCTCGGCGAGGGCCTGGAGCCGTCCGAGCGTGACCGTCTTCCCTTCGGCGGATGCAACGAGTGCGTGTAGCTGCGCGGTGGGCAGCAACGTGTTGCCGGTGATCTCGATCACCTTCACCGCGATCGGTGCCGTGTTCGCCGAGCGCCTCTCCGAGGGCTGCGCGATCGCGAGCGAGGGTTTCGACGCATTGGCGGGGGCCGGCGGCAGTATCAGCTGCTGTTGCAGCTGACCACCCGAGGGCGGCGGCGCCTGGCCGAATGCCGCAACAGGAGCCTCGATGCCGAGAGCGACACTCAGGAGGAGCCCGAGCGCCTCGATGCGCGGGATGCAGAAGCGGGACGGATTCATCGGTTGTGGTCGGGACTGAAGATGAAGGGTCTCTGTCACTTGGTCGCGGGCGGCGCGCGAACGCCGCCGTCGACGATCTGGAGGGCCAGCCCCGGCTGGAAGTCGCGACGCTCCTCGTTGCGCTCGACCGACTGATGCAGCGCCTTGCGGTTGCTCGTCAGCTCACCGGGCGATTCCGATGGCGCCAAGCCGTAGGGAGTGGCGATGTCATCGGGAGAGACCTCGAGGTACGTGACCGCAACGGCAGTCTGCTGGGCGCCTTCGTTCGGCGTGATGTTGGCGGTCGTAATCGCGACGTCGCTGATCAGCGTGTAGTTGCCGGCGGATGAACCCGTGAGGGCGATGCCGCTCACCGTGACCAGCTTGTCGTTACCGACCGTCGGCGTCGCGAATGTCGCGGAGGCATCCACGAACCCGACGCTGTCGCCGGTCACGACGCCGTTGCTCGCGAGCGTGACCCGATCCGCGGTGCTGCCGTCGTACACCTCGTTGGTGCCGGTTGCGGTAACGGTAATCGGCTTGGGCGTGACATCGGCAACGATACTCGTTGGCTGGGTGAGGGTGTAGTTGCCCGCATCGGCCCCGCCGAGTGTCATCGCCGTGGAGACGGGGATGTCGCTGCCCACGTTCTTGGTGGCGAAGGTCCCGGTCGTATCGTTGCCGAGGGTCACGCTGTCGCTCCCCAGCACCCCGGCGAGCGTCGCCCCGCTCAGTGCGGCCACCGTCGTGCCGTCATACACCTTGCCCGCCGCCGTCGTGCCGGTCACGGTGAGCGGCGCCGGACTGACGTTCGCGGTGGTGGTGGCGGTGGTGTTGCTGAGGGTGTAGTTGCCTGCGCTCGCGCCGCCCTCGGTGATGCCGCTCACCGTGACCGTCTTGCCGCTGCCCACGTTCGGGTTGGCAAAGATTGCAGAG
>Ga0335074_10008261_pt1 | contig 14465 bp, 10 predicted proteins | sample Lox_Sample_23_FD_206715 | JGI IMG/M metagenome (GOLD analysis project Ga0335074, IMG submission 206715) | Soil microbial communities from Loxahatchee National Wildlife Refuge, Florida, United States - Lox_Sample_2.3 | ecosystem: Environmental > Terrestrial > Soil > Wetlands | place: USA...
TGAATCCCAAGAACGTTCTGGTGATGCGATTATTCCTGCCGGAAGCGCGCTACCCCAAGGATGCCGATCAGATCGCTTTTCACGACCGCTTGCAGGAACGCCTGGATGCGCTGCCCGGCGTCGCGGTTTCCTCCATCGCCGTCACCATGCCGACCGGTGGCGCGATGAACGTTCCCTACGAACTCGAAGGCGCGCCGCCGGTGGATGAGAATCGCCGCCCGACCATCGGAGAGCTGGTGATCAGTCCCGATTATTTTCGCGCGATGGACGTCCAAATCCAGCGGGGCCGTGCCTTCAACGATGCCGACGGCGTCGCCGGAGTGCCGGTGGCGATCGTCAACCAACGCTTCGCCGAAAAATTCTGGCCCGGCCAGGACGCCATCGGCAAACGCCTGCGCACCTTCGATCAGGACAAGCCGGGAGCGTGGCTGACCGTGGTCGGCGTGGTGCCCGATATTCTGCAAAATCTTCCCAACCAGAACGCCACGCGGGAGCTGACGGCGCTGATTTACATTCCCTATCGCCAGAAGCCGATGCGCGACATGTCGATCATGGCGCGGACGACGGTGCCGCCGGATAGCTTGGGCACGGCGTTTCGTCAGGCCGTCGCCGCGCTTGATGAAGACATGGTGCTGTACAATTTGCGGTCGCTTGAAGAGCGCCTGGATTTGAACAACTGGCCGCAGAAAGTGTTCGGCAGCCTGTTCGCGATTTTCGCGCTGATCGCGCTGCTGCTCGCCTCCGTTGGATTGTACGCGGTGATCGCGCATTCGGTGAACCAGCGGACGCAGGAGATCGGGTTGCGGATGGCGCTGGGGGCGACCGGCCCGGTGATCCTGCAACTGATTTTCGTGCAGGGAATGCGGCAGCTTCTGATCGGATTGAGCATCGGATTAGTCGCGTCGATCGGGGTGACGCGCGTGCTGGGTTTCTTGCTGGTGGATGTATCGCCGCACGATCCGCTGACGCTGGCGATAGTGACCCTGGTGCTGAGCGCGGCGGCGTTTCTGGGCTGTCTGATTCCGGCGCGGCGCGCGATGGCCGTCGATCCGGTGATAGCGCTGCGGCATGAATAATGAAAGCAGAGTTATGCGCCGGCGTCTCGCCGGGATATTGCTATTGGTTGCGACTTGCGCGGCTCAGTCTCGCAACGGCGCTGCCTCATACCGGCGGCTGGAACCAGACTCATTCCCAGATCTTCCGCCATCGATCGTTTCGGTCCTTCGCGTCCGGGGCTGTCTGGTCCCGCAGCCGCTGGCCAACGGATCTCCGCGCAACGTGATTCGCGGGGAATTTTTCGAAAAAGGCCACGACGCCTGGGCGGTGTTGTGCAGCGTTCATGGGTTCAGCTCGATACTCGTATTCCGGAATGCTACGGAGCAGAATCCCGCTGAACTGGCGAGACGGTCGGAGCAACTTTACCGTCAGCGCACGTGGGACGGACGCGCTTTCTATGCGCGGCAGATCGATCCCGTCGATCGAAAGTCCATCATGGATCGCTATCGCGGCCTCGGTGGCCCGAAGCCCCCGCCGATCGACCATCAGGGCATCAACGACGCGATGCTCGAGAAAGCCTCGGAGGTGTATTACTGGTATCGAGGCCAATGGCGAAAGCTGACAGGCGACGATTGAACGTCCTCACCGTCGGCCATTCGACTCATCCCATCGACGAATTCATCGCCATTCTGCAAGCGCATGGCGTCGAGCAGATTGCGGACGTCCGCACCATCCCCAAATCGCGGCACAATCCGCAGTTCACTCGCGACGCCCTGGCGAAGTCGCTGCCCACGCACGGCATCGCTTACGCGCACCTGCCCGGTCTCGGCGGTTTGCGCCATCCGCGCAAGGATTCGATCAATCTCGGCTGGAAAAACGCGTCTTTTCGGGGGTACGCCGATTACATGCAGACGGCCGAGTTCGAGGAAAATCTGCGCAAGCTGATCGAACTGGCCGCGGCACGCCGCACCGCGATAATGTGCGCCGAAGCGGTGCCGTGGCGCTGCCATCGTTCGCTGCTCGGCGATGCATTGACGGCGCGTGGCATCGAGGTGGAAGACATTCTCAGCGTGCACAGCCGCAAACCGCACCACTACACGCCATTTGCGAAAATCGACGGAGAAAAAGTCACCTATCCCGGGCTCCCGAATTTGTCTGACGATTGATTTTGGACAAACGGGAGCGGCGAATGGTGGGCCATTCCACAGCTTTTCACGCGATTGTGAGAGAATCGGACGCACGAGGTGACCGATTATGTGCCAGCGTCTTTCGCGGCGGAATTTTTTCGAGCGAGTCATTTTCGGCTCGATGGCCGGAGCTTCCATTCTCGATCTGGCTTCGCGCCGCGCGGCGTGGGCGCAGGCGATGTCGCCCGGCGCGCCCATCGATCTGTTCGAAATTCAGAACGTCGCCGACGGAGTATTTTTCGCCTTCGCGCGCCCGCAAGCCGTGACCAACTGCAACGCCGCGATCTTCGTCAATTCCGCGGACGTTCTGGTGGTCGATGCGCACTCGAAACCCTCGGCCGCGGCGGCGCTGATCGCGCAGATCAAGGCGCAGGTCACCACCAAACCGGTGCGTTATCTGGTCGACACGCATTTTCATTGGGACCATTCGCAGGGCAACGCCGGATACCAGCGCGCCTTCGGCAAGGAATTGAAAATCATTTCGAGCGACACCACCAAGAAACTGGAGGCCGAATTCACCGCGGCGCGATTGCGCGAATCGCTCGATCCGCACGGGCATCCGTTCCCCAGCCAGCCGCATATTCCGGCGCTGCTCGATGCGGCGCGCCAGCAGTTAGGCGCGGCCGCCACGCCCGAAGAAAAAGCGCGCCTGCAAGATCGCATCCGCCAGCTCGAATCGTTTGAGCGCGAGATGAAAAATTTCGTTCCCGTGCTGCCGACGGTCACCTTCAGCAAAGCGTATGTGATCAAGGACAAGGCGCACGAGCTCCACGTCGAATTTCACGGCCGCGCGCATACCGCCGGTGACGTGATCGTCTACTGCCCGCAGAAACGCGTAGTGGCGACCGGCGACATGATCCTCGGAACATTGCCGTTTCTCGCCGACGGCTATCCCAAGGAATGGCCGAAAACGATCGATTCTGTGGCGAAGCTGGAACTCGATTTCGTCGCCGGCGGCCATGGCGGAGTGCAGCACGGCAAACAGCACATGACCGGCCAGCGCAATTACATCGAAGAGCTGGCGATGCGGGTCGACGCGGGCAAAAAAGCCGGCCAATCGCTCGGCGAGATTCAGCGAAGCATGCCGATCGCGTCGATCAAGTCGCTTCAGGATGGTTACGGAGCGTCCGTGCTGGCGCACGATCCGGCCGCGGCGCAGAACGCCGTGAACACGAATATCGAGCACGTGTTCAACCGATTATCGGTTGTTTAAGCCATTTTCCCATTCAGTAACGCCAGCCTGACGGCTTACGCCACTTCAGGCCCTGCTTCTCCCACTTAATCAGGATCGGTGTCGCAGCCGTTCGATCTGCCGCCGATCGCGCTTTGACGGACGTCCTTCGCGCGAATCCTCCAGGCGCGGCATGTTGCGGCGCTGCTCGGCCAGTTTGCGGCGCTGTTCGCGGCTCTCTTCCGTTTCCCGATACAGCGCCTGCGCCACCGGCGCGGGACCGCGAACCTCGCTCAGGCCGAGCACTTCGATCTCGAAAACTCCGCTGTCGTTCTTGACGCGCACCAAATCGCCGATCCGGATCTCCCGCGCCGGTTTCGACGGCTGGCCATTCGCATCGACGCGGCCGAGATCACAGGCCCGGGCCGCCAGCGAGCGCGTTTTGAAAAATCGCGCGGCCCACAACCATTTATCGATGCGCAAACGCTCCATCACTTCACGGTATCAACCCCTTGGCAGTGCCTGAAATCTGCGTTGATTCGGGATGCGTCCCCCGCCGTGACTGGGTACTACAGCCCCGCCAGTTATGGCGGGGGCTCTCCGTGCTTCAGGATCAACGCACACCAACCCCCTTGACCGATCGCCCGCTCGGGACCATACTCTATAGGGAGTCTTTTGCATGAGGACCGGGGCTGCTCTCTCCTGTTTTTTGCCGCTGCTGGCGGTGACGTTTCCCGCCGCTGCGCAATCCGTGATCTCCACGCATTCCGGGGTGGTTTATTATTTCGACGGGTCGGTCACGCTAGCTGACCGGCCGCTCCAGCAGCACCTTGGAACGTTTCCGACCATCGGGGCCGGCGTCGAACTGCGCACCGCCAAGGGCCGCGCCGAAGTGTTGCTCACGCCCGGGGTTTTTCTGCGCGTCGGCGAGAACAGCTCGATTCGCATGCTCGGGAATAGTCTCGCGAACACGCGGGTCGAATTGCTGGCCGGCTCGGCCATCCTCGATTCGGGCCAGCCGGCGGCGGGCACCTCGGTCACGTTAACTTTTCGGGACTGGCAGATTCACTCGGCCGAAGCGGGGTCCTATCGCGTCGATTCCGATCCGCCGAAGCTGTGGGTTTTGAAAGGCAATGCCGACGTAACCACGGCCGGGGGCCAGCCGGTGAAAGTCGACGAAGGCATGGATTTGCCCTTTGCCAAGGTGCTGGTGCCGGATCAGACGGAGTCCGCGCCGAACGACGCGCTGAGCGCATGGGATCAGGGACGCAGCGATTCCATCGTGGCGGACAACGCCATCACGCAGCAGATCGACGCCGACCCGGCCACGCAATCGGCCGATGTGGACGGTTTCAGCTACTTCCCGATGCTCGGCGTTCCGGCGGTGGGGCTCTATTCGAGTCCCTACCCGTCGGTGATTCCGGCGCAGCCCGGTTTTTATTCGATGTATTTGCCCGGCTACACTTATCAGCCGCTGTTACTCGGTCTGATGGGCCGCGGCCTGCTGACCAGTTATCCGATCATGCCGCTGCGCTTGGGCACCACCATCGGGATCGGGCACATCGGCGGGATCGGCGGCATTGGCCATCCGGGCGGCCTCGGCGGAGGAATTGGAAACGCCTCGCGTCCGATCATGCCGCGTTCCGTGATGCCCATGCGGCCGATGGTGCGTCCCATGGCGCGTCCGATGATCCGGCGGTAGCGCTAGCCCGCCAGTTCCTGAGCCACCTGCCGAGCGAGTTCGACCGGACTTTGGGCGCCGGTCAGCAGATCGCGAAATTTTTCATCCATCAGCTTGCGGGCGAGTTGCGCGAACAGCTTCATGGGAAAATTCTGGCCGGTCGATTCGCGCACCGCGAACAGAACCACTACGCCCACCGGCCGGTGATCGAGCGATCCCCATTCGATCGGCTGGCGCAGCCGGACCATCGCGATTCCGTTGGCCAGCACCGCCTTCGATTTGCAATGCGGGATCGCGAATCCGTGGCCGACGCCGGTGGGATAGACGCTCTCGCGCGCCCACAAGGCTTCTTCGAGCGCGCCGCGGTCGTCGGTATAGCCGGCGGCGTACAGGGCATTCACCAGTTCGCTGATCACTTCTTCTTTTCCGCGGCTTTCCGAATCGAGCTGGATCAGCGCGGAATCGAGCAGCGGTTTTTCGCTGCCGCCGAAACCGGCATCGTCGAGCAGCCGCTCCACTTCCTCCGTGGTTCCGCAGCGCACCGCGTGATCGAGCAAAGTGCGGCAACGCTCCGCCGACAGATTCGCGATCCGTTTTTTAAACCCGGCGATTTCATTCACCGGAACGCTGATCTCATCCAGTCCGAGACCGGCGAGCAGCGGCAGATTGCGCGGATCTCCGGCCATCTCGCCGCACATTCCGACCCATCTTCCGCGTGCCCGTAAACCGGCCGCGATTTGCTCGAGTAGCGCCAGAAACCCCGGGCTGCGCACCTGCGCCAGCCGCGCCAGATCGGAATTTTCGCGATCCACGGCAAAGAAATATTGACACAGATCGTTGGTGCCGATGCTGAAAAAATCCAGCTCGGCCGCCAGGTGCGGCAGCAGAAACGCCGTCGAGGGAACTTCGATCATCGCGCCCACGCGGATGGCTTCGTCGAACCGAACCGACTGCGCGCGCAGTTCCTGCTTGGCGCCGCCCACCTGTTCACGGAACCAGCGCGCTTCTTCGACCAGCGAAATCATCGGCGCCATCAGCCACACCGGGCCGTCCGCCGAGGCGCGTAGCGCGGCGCGCAACTGCGCCATCATCAGATCGCGGTAACCGGCATAAAGACGAATGCCGCGCCGTCCCAGGAACGGATTTTTTTCGGGCGGCAGCGGAACGTACGGCAGCGGCTTATCGGCGCCGGCGTCGAGCGTGCGCAGGATCACCGGTTTCCCCGCGGCTTCGCGCACCGCGCGCGAATAGATGGCGTACTGCTCCTCTTCCGAGGGCGGCTGGCGGCGATCGAGAAACAGAAATTCGGTGCGCAACAAGCCGATTCCGTCGGCGCCGTTGCGAAACGCGGGCGCCAGCTCATCGGGATGCAGAATATTGGCGCCCACCGCGATGGATCGGCCGTCGGCCGTTGCCGCAGGCGCGGCGGCGATGCGAGCCAGATCGGTGTCCCGGCGGCGATTCGCCGCGTCTTCGAGCTGATAGAAACGCCGCACCGCGGGCGTCGCCGGCGAAACCACGATTCCCCGCGTGCCATCAACCACGGCCTCCTCGCAGGGCTGTAATACGCCGCGCGCGCCGGCGATTCCGACCACTACGGGAACGGCAAAGGATCGCGCCAGAATCACCGCATGCGAAGTCGCGCCGGCGGTTTCGAGCACGATTCCTTTCAGATGCTCGCGCCGGAGGCCCAACAACTGCTGCGGCGCCAGCGTTTGCGCCACCAGGATGGTGGCTTCTCGCAGCTCCGCGTGCGGCACGCCCATCTGCGCGCCGTACATTTCGCGCAGCAGCTCGCCGCAGAGCTCCTGAACGTCGGCGGCGCGGTCGCGAATCGCCGCGCTTCCCGCTTGCGCCAGCAGAGCGGTAAAGTGCCGGGCTGCTTCCGTCACCGCGCGGCCGGCGGCGTCCCCCGCAGCGATCCGCCGGTCGATTTCCGCGTGCATCGCGGCGTCATCGATCATCGCCAGATGCGCTTCGAGAATGGACCCTTCGACGCCGGCCGGGTGACGTATCAACATATCCTGAATCCGGCGGCGCAAGCCGGCGAAACCGTCTTCGACCAGCGCTTTTTCGGCCACCACGCCGCCCGCGGGTGCGGATGCGAAATCCGGAAACTCGCCCGGTCCGGCGAGAATCGCGACTTTGCCGACGCCGACGCCCTTGCTCGCGGCCACGCCTGCGAAACAGTTCGCTCCACTCGAAACCAGAACCCGCGGCAACTTTCGCTCGCCCGGCGGCGCGGCTTCGGTCAGGGGACCGTCGCAGGCGGCCAGGTCCTGATCAATGAATCGGCGCAGCTCGGCGCCGGCCGGTTCCTGATCGGGACCGTCGATGGTAACCGAGTAGCGGTCGCCCGGCCGCACATCGGCGGCGACCGTCGCCAGAACGCTCTTGAGGTCCGCGCCCGCGCCGGTGCGGAGATTGGTCAGCCGCACGGCCGAGGCGAACCGGTTGGCGATTTCCGATAAATGACTCGCCGGACGGACATGCAGACCATTGGCCAGCGAACACTCAAAGGCAAATTCCAGCGATTCGGGCACGTCGCTAGACCTGAGCTTTCTGAATGACGCCCTTGGGGTCCTTGATGGCGTCCTGCACCGGCACGCGAATCACTTTGATGCGGGTGAAGCGTTCGCTTTTTTCCACTTCGATATCCGCCGCGAGAATGGCCGCCTGGGCCTGGCGAATATCGTTCTCCGACAATTCATTTTCGACGCCCATGGCGCCCTGCGTTTCCACTTTGATCTGATGGCCCAGCGCCTTCGCGGTTTTTTCCAGTTGTTCCGCCGCCATGTACGTGTGGGCGATTCCGGTGGCGCACGCGGTGACCGCGACGATTCTCATACCGCCTCCTCGACTGCCGTTTGCCTGGATTGAGAGAGAATTCTCAGGATACTAATACTGATACTGGTGACCATGGTTCCGGCAAAAATCGCGACGATGTAAGCCGCGCGATGATCCACCACGGGGAGCACCACCGGACCGCCGTGCGGCGCATGATCGCCCACGCCGCCGAGCATCGCCATGGTCGACGCCACCATCGATCCGGCCATCAGGCACGGGATCACGCGCACCGGATCGGCCACGGCGAACGGAATCGCGCCTTCCGTGATGCCCATCAGCCCCATGGTCAGCGCGGCCATCCCGGCATCCTGCTCTTCTTTGGTCCACAGATGCTTGCGCAGCAGCGTCGCCAGTCCCATGCCCAGCGGAGGCGTGCAGATGGCGGCGGCGCAGGCGCCCATGACGTGATAATTTCCATTCTGAATCATCGCCGCGCCGAAAAAGAACGCGGTCTTATTCACCGGACCGCCCATGTCGAACGCAATCATCGCGCCCAGGCACATCCCCAGAACCACGCTGCTGCCGGTGCTCATCGCCTGGAGCATCGAATTGGCCCAGACCATCAAATGCGCGATGGGCACGCCGAGCACTTCGAGCAGCAGCAAACCAATGGCGAGCGAAGAAAGAATCGGAATGAACAGGATCGGCATCACCGGACGCAGCGCCTTGGGCACCGGCAAATGTTTTAACGCATTGACCACGTAACCCGCCAGCAATCCCGCGAACAGCGCGCCGAGAAACCCCGCCTTGACCGTTCCCGAAAGATATCCGCCGATAAAACCCGCGGCGAGTCCCGGTTTGCCGGCGATGGAATAAGCGATATATCCGCCCAGCACCGGCAGCATCAGATCAAACGCGGCGGAGCCGATTTGGTTGACAACTTTGAGCAGCGGCGCGTGCGAAAAATCCGGCCCCGCGGCCGTCATCGGCGCGAAGGCGATGGAAAAAGCGATGAGAATCCCGCCGCAGGCGATCAGAGGAATGACAAAGGAGACGCCCGTCAACAGGTGCTGCCGCAATCCTTGAAGCAATTTGGGCATCACAACTCGCAGGATACAGTATCCGGCACCGGGATTGATTTTCGACCGGTAGACATGGAACATTAGTTGGAACGGTGTGACATTTCCCCGTATGAAACGGCGCAGCCGCGAGCTCACCGACCCGAAATCGATCATCGCCGGCGAACTCGATTCGTTCCTGCGCGCCACGCGCGTGCGCCGCGTCTACGTCGCCGACGTCAGCGCTCCGCCGCCGGCCATGGCTTACGTCACGCATTTCCCGCGGCTGTCCATCACGCTCGAAGGAAATCACACCATGGAGCTGGCGCAGAACGGCCCGATCCTTAAGGTTTCGGCGGGGCGCGGGCAGGCGGTGCTGGTTCCCGGAAACGCCTGGAACCGGCCGGACTGGTCCCAGCCGGTGAAAGTTTTGACCTTTCTGTTCGGGGCCCGGCAGATCGGCATCAGCCTGGTTCGCAAGAGCCCGGCGCAGACGTGGCCGGACGCGGTGAAGATCAGCATCCGCGGGCTGCGCGACGGCGTCACGCAGAATCTTTTGACCGCTTTGCTCCAGGTCGCCGCGGAAAAGCAGAAGGGACCGCTAGCTCGTCTGCTGGTGGAATCGTTATCGCACGCGTGCCTGGCGACGCTCACCTCGAGCAATGCGCCGCGGCAGCGCAAGGCGACGCGCACCTTCGAATTACTGTGCCTTTACATTCACGAAAATTTTCAATTACCGCTGACCCGCCAATCGGTGGCGGCGCGCTATTCGCTTTCCCCAAGCCACGTCTCGCGTCTGTTCCGCACCGAGGGATTGATGCAGTTCAACGATTATCTGAACCTGGTGCGGGTGAACCGGGCGAAGTTCATTCTGCGCAACTACACGATGAGCCTCAAGGAAGTAGCGGCGAGCTGCGGCTATAGCGATGCCGCCTATTTCTGCCGGGTGTTCAAGCGGATCAGCAAAATGACCCCGACCGAATACCGCAATCAGCGGACCACTCCGCCGCCGGCTTTGGTCGCCGCCGCTTCCGGTTCCTGATCCGGCGCGCTTTCGGAACGCAATCGAAAAAATGGCACACTTTTACAACAAATGCCCCATCTCTACTGTTCGAAAATGCGTGCCTTTGGCAAATACTAGGACACAGCGCGCGACCAAGGGTTGAGGGTAATCGCGCGGGTCTTGATGCCTCAAGGAAACCGTGTCGTTCTACAGATCGCATCATGTTCCAGGCCAGCGCCGGAATCCATAACTGCTTCCCGGCGAGAATTTCTCCTTATTGAACCGTATTTTCGGGAATTTCGCTCCCATTCAAGTCCAAAGAAAGGTTGCCTATGTTTCCATGCTGCAAACCGCGACTGCTCGCGCTGCTGGCCGGCCTGCTATTGATCGCCGCGGCGTCCGCGCAAACCGATACGGGTTCGATCAGCGGCTACGTAAGAGATCCGTCCGGAGCCGTGATCCCCAAAGCCAATATCACGCTGACCAATGAAGGAACCTCGGAAGCTCACAAGCTGACCAGCAATGAGGCTGGCTACTACACCGTTTCCAGCCTGCCCCCGGGCCTGTACACGCTCAGCGTGGAGGCGAACGGGTTCCGGCGCTTCGAGAGCACGCACAACCGGCTGGCTTCGAACACCGCTCTGGCGCTCGACGCCAATATGGTGGTCGGCACCACCGCCGAAACGGTAGAAGTAAGCGCTACGGCGCAAGTGCTGCAAACGGAATCCTCGGCGGTGCAGAGCGAAGTCGGCGGCAACACCGTCAACATGCAGGAATTGAACGGGCGCAATCCTCTGTATATCGCGCAGCTTCTGCCCGGCATGCGCAGCGGTTCGACCATGGGCGACTTCAACTTCGCGGTGGGCGGCGGCGTTCCGTTTAACGTGAACGGCACCCGCACCCAGGATACGCTGGTCACCTTCGACGGCGCGCCGGCCGTGCGGACGCGCGCCAACGGCGCAATCATCGGCGTCGCCAACGTCGACGCCATAGATGAAATCCAGGTGCTGACGGCCGATTATGCTCCGGAATACGGCCGCGCGGCCGGCGGGCAGATCCGCATGATCAGCAAGAGCGGCACACGCGATTTCCACGGCAGCCTGTACGAGTACCTGCGCAATTCGGCGATGAACGCCAATACCTGGTCGCGCAATTTGAGCACGCTGACCAACGTCGCCGCGCCATTCCGCTACAACAACTTCGGCGGGACCGTCGGCGGTCCGGTTTGGGTTCCCGGCATGAGCGAAAAATTCCGCGAGAAATTGTTCTTCTTCGTCGCCGAGGACGAGATTCGGTACCGCTATGAAGACAGCACCCAGGAAGGGGTGCCGACCGCGCTGATGCGGAGCGGCAATTTCAGCGACCTGTTGTCAAGCAATCCGTGGTACAAGGCCGGAACCATCATCTATCAGCCATCCACCTGCCCCGTGGCGGGAGGTTCGGGATGCCTGCCTTATGCGGGCAACATTATTCCGGCCTCGCAGTTGAGCCACAATGGCATCGCCATCATCGACGCCTACCCCGCCGCGACTCCAGGATTCCTGAACGGCACGTCGAACTTCATCGCCGAAGCCGAGCACCCCATCAATCAGCGCAAGCAAACGCTGAATTTCGACATCCTGGTGAACGATAAGAACAAAATTACCGCGCGCAGCGAAGACGCCTCGTATTTCGAATACCAGCCATTCGATCAGGGCTCGGGTTTGACCGGAAAATATTTCCGGCGCCCCAATCAGACCAACGCCGTGGGCCTCACTTCGACGATCAGCCCGACGCTGGTGAACGAGGCGCGCCTGACGCTCAGCATCGACGACGTTTATATCCCGGTGAATACGGCGCTCGCGGGCTTTAATCGCCAGGATTTTGGAATCGATTTTCCCTATCTTTTGCCCAACGGCAAGGATATTCCCAATAAAATTCCCACGGTCAACGTCCCGAATTTCTACGGATTAGCCGGTGGCCCGTACCCGTCGCATTCTTCCGGAACCATCTGGACCGGATCGGACACGCTCACCAAAGTTTGGGGCAATCACACCTTGAAGTTCGGCTATTCGTTTGAGTATTCGGGCGAAAACGACGGCGACCAGATCAACGTGGACACGGTTCCCGGTGGCGCCAGCAATCAGAACGGGACTTTCACTCTTACCGACGGGCGCACCGGCCTGGGTGCGACTTCGGGGGTCGGCATGGCGAACCTGGCCTTGGGACTCGCCGACAGCTACACCGAAATCGGACCGCGCGCGCTGACCATCTGGCGCTCGCTGGTGAACGAAGCCTTCGCTCAGGATTCCTGGCAGCTGACGCCAAAATTTCACGTCGAATACGGCGTCCGCTGGACCAACATAGGCGGTTATTATCCCGAATGGGGCAACGCCGATTATTTTGACGGCGCGGTCTACAATGCGGCGCAGGCGGTGAAGCTCAATTCGGCCGGCAACGTGATCCTGGGCACCGGCAATCCGTATGACGGCGTGGTGATTCCGGGCATCAGCGCATTTCCGTCATCGTCCGGCGGACGCATCGCCGCCGCGACGCAGCCGGTCTGCGACAACAGTCCGTGCAGCGGCCTGTTCGACCCCACCCTGCCCAAGGGTTATGTTCACACCACCAACACCTGGCAGCCGCGATTGGGCATCGCCTATGAGCTCAATCATTCCACGGTGATTCGCGCCGGCGCGGGCAGCTTCACCACGCGCATGGGTCTGCTCGATAATATTTTCCCGGGCGGCAACGCGCCTTTCCAGCCGGTGGTGACCGTAACCAACGTTTCGGTGGATAATCCCGGCGCGGCCCTGACTAGCGGCACGGCCGCGCCGCTGACCATCACCACGCTGAATCCGAACCTGAAACCGCCCATCGCCTGGAACTGGAATGTCACGGTGCAGCATCAGATGTTTCTTCACACCGTGCTGACGGTCGGTTACGTCGCGCACCGCGGTCTCGACGCCTGGCAGGTCTACGACATTAATCAGCCGACCGCGGGAGCATTGGTCAGCCATCCGGGAACCAACGTCAACCTGCTGCGTCCATACCAGGGTTTCTCCTCGATTCAGGAGGAGGAAAGCGTCGTCAATTCCACGTACAACTCCCTTCAGGTGATGTGGGAGCGGCGTTTCACCAGCGGCTCCAGCTTCAGCGTCTCCTATACGCTTTCAAAAAGCAGCGACAACGGCTCCAATTACCGCGACATCGTGCCGGACACCTACAACACCAGCAACCTGTGGGGGCCCTCCGAATACGACGAGCGGCACCTGGTGCTGATCAACTACATCTACGCGATTCCGTTCATGAAGAGTCAGCAAGGCGCCATGGGCAAAGCGCTGGGCGGATGGTCGATCGCGGGCACGGCGCAGTTCCAGACCGGAACACCCTGCGGCCTGGGAGCCAACAACGACTACGCGGGCGTCGGCGAGGACGGCAGCTTCGGCTGCGGCAGTGAAGGCCAGTTCTTTGTGTTGAACGGGCCGGTCACCATCAACACCGGCGCGTTTGCCGGTCCGGTGACCAATTCGAGCTCGCCCAAGTATTTCTCGGTGAACGCGACCGCGCCCGCCTCGGGCACCTTTAACCTGGCTCCGGGCGTCCGCGATTCGGTGTACGGGCCGGGTTTTCAGGATTGGAACCTGTCGCTGTTTAAAACTTTCCCGGTGAACGAAAGGTTGGGCTTCCAGTTCCGCGCCGAAGCTTACGATTTCGTCAATCACCCCAACTTGAACGCGCCGAACTTCACCGCCACTTCGGGCCAGTTCGGAATGATCACCGGGAAGAGCAACCTGCAGCGCACGTTGCAGCTATCTCTGCGATTCTATTTCTAGGAGATTTTTTTGGGGGCTGGCGCCGATGGCCGGCCCTCCGGTTTGGACCGTTCTCTGCGGTCGCGGCTCATTTGCACCGGGCCGTGACCCTAGCAGGGTGCTGAAAAAGGGGACAGACGACTCTGTCCCCGCCTGTAAGTTATTCATGCCGCGTGCGACCATGGCCGTGGACAGAGCGGTCTGTCCCCTTTTTCAGCACCCTGCTAGGGAGCGGTTCAACTTTCGGGAGGTTGTAAAAGGGAGAATTCTTATGGCACTTAAGCATTGGCTGCCGTTGGCGATCCTCGCGTTCGTTCCGGTCGCGATGGCGCAGACCGTGGAAACGCCGGATATCACCAGGGACCCGACTCTGTTCGTGGTCCCCTACGCCCATCTGGACACGCAATGGCGCTGGAATTTCCCGCAAACCATCAGCGAATTTCTGCTCAAAACCATGCGCGTGAATTTCGAGCTGATCGATAAATATCCGCATTACGTTTTCAACTGGACCGGCGCCAACCGTTATCGCCTGATGAAGGAATATTACCCGGCCGATTACGCGCGCATGAAGCAATACATCGCTGCCGGCCGCTGGTATCCGGCCGGTTCTTCCGTCGAAGAGGGCGACGTCAACCTGCCCAACGCCGAATCGATTTTCCGCCAGATTCTCTACGGCAACGCGTATTTCCGCCGCGAATTCGGCAAAGCCAGCGCCGAATATATGCTGCCGGATTGCTTCGGCTTTCCGGCGTCGCTTCCCTCCATTCTCGCCGCGGCCGGCATCAAGG
>Ga0335074_10008262_pt1 | contig 14465 bp, 5 predicted proteins | sample Lox_Sample_23_FD_206715 | JGI IMG/M metagenome (GOLD analysis project Ga0335074, IMG submission 206715) | Soil microbial communities from Loxahatchee National Wildlife Refuge, Florida, United States - Lox_Sample_2.3 | ecosystem: Environmental > Terrestrial > Soil > Wetlands | place: USA: Florida...
TTCCGTGGCCATCATGTCCAGGCTGATGCCGTAGGCGTGGCAGTGCGCGTCGATCAGGCCGGGCAGCACCGTGCCGCCGCGCGCGTCGATGACCTGATCGGCTGGCTGTGGCGGCCCGCCGACCGACACGATGCGGCCGTCGGCGACGTGCACCGGCCCGTCGGCCAGGCCCTCAGACACACCGTCGAACACGCCAGCATTAATGATCGACAAGGTACTCATGGCCGCAGGCTAGCCGGTCCCGGCGCGGCGCCCGCCGAAGGCCCCTCGAATCACGGCCCTGGCTCTGCGCTGACCTCGCGGACCAGGTCAATGAGCTGTGCCAGCGTGTCCAGGCGCGAGGCGTAATCGCCGTCCAGCTTGGCTTGCAGGGTATTAATGCCTGCGTCGCGGTAGAGCCGGAGCCGGTCGGCGACCATGGCCGGGGTCCCGAGCAGGTTGGTCGCGTGCCCGAGCTCGGCCGGGACCCGGGCGGCCGCCTCCTCCCGCCGCCCGGACAGCCAGAGCTGCTGCACGGCCCGCACGTCATCGCCGAAGCCCTGCCGGGTCAGCGCGTCGTTGTAGAAGTTGCGCTCGGGCGTGCCCATCGCTCCGATGGTGAAGGCGTAGCCGGCGGCGTGCCGGGCCGCTGCGGCGTCGACGTCATCGGTGAACTCCACCGCGACCGGGATGACCAGGTCGAGTTCGGCGAGCCGGCGGCCGGCCCGGGCCGCGCCCGCCGCCAGGCGATCCAGGAACACCGGTGCTTGCTCTGGCATGAATATGTTGCCGATCCAGCCGTCGGCCAGTTCGCCGGTCAGCTCCAGATTGCGCGGGCCAAGCGCGGCGGCGTAGATGGGTACCGGTACCGGCGCCAGCGGTGACCGCAGCGCGCGGCCCGGCCCGTCCGGCAGCGGCAGCTGGTAGACCCGGCCGTCGTGCCTGACCCGGTCACCGCGGGTGATCTTCCGGACGATCTCGATCGTCTCGCGGGTTGCCGCCAGCGGGGAACCGAAGCGCACGCCGTGCCAGCCCTCCATCACCTGCGGGCCGCTGACGCCGACGCCGAGCCGGAAGCGCCCGCCCGACAGCAGCTGGAGCGACATGGCCGACATCGCGACAATCGCGGGGGAGCGGGCGCCGAGTTGCACCACCGACGAACCGAGGCCGATGGTGGCCGTCTGGCCGGCCAGGTAAGCCAGCGGGGTCAGCGCGTCCTGAGCCCAGGTCTCCGGAACCCAGACCGAGGCCGCTCCAAGCCGCTCGGCATCGCGCACGAACGCGGCATCGCGCGCGGTCGAGACGAGCGCGCTAATCCCAACGTCCATGCTCGCGTCCTCCCCAGGGGTGCCGTGGCGGCCGGCAATGCCGGCCAGTGAACGCCGACTGGCTTACCCTGTCAAGCGAGATCGCTGACCAGGAGGACTCGTGCCAGATCAGCCCGAGCTTCGCTTCCGTGACTGCCCGACCACCGAGGTGGACCTGATGATCGCCGCGTCCCGGGCGGTCGTCTGGGCGCTCGTCTGCGACATCCAGCTGCCCGCCCGGTTCAGCAGCGAGTTCGACGGCGGCCAGTGGCTGGACGGCGCCAGCTGCCCGGCGCCGGGCGCCCGGTTCACCGGGCGCAATCACCATCCGGCCGTCGGCAGCTGGCAGACCACCTCGACGATCTGCGAGTACCAGCCCGAGCAGGTGCTGGGCTGGGCCGTTGGCGACCCCGGCCAGCCTGCCGCCCGATGGCGTTTCACGCTGGCCGCCGAAGGCGACGGCACCCGGCTAACCCAGTGGATGCAGATCGGGCCGGGACCCAGCGGCATCAGCACGGCCATCGAGGCCAGGCCGGACAAGGAGTCCAGGATCCTGCACCGCCGCCTCGCCGAGCACCAGGCCAACATGACGGCCACGCTGGCCGGCATCAAAGAACTGGCCGAGGCCCAGTCCAGGCGCTAATCCGGTTGCCCGTGCGGCTTGGTGGCTCGGGTGGCGAAGTAGCCGGGCATATACCGCGCCGTGGCGTCCGCGTGATGGGGCGCCTCGACGAAGTGGGTGAGCCTGAAGCCGGCGGCGAGCTGGCCGCCGATTTGCTCGGCCAGCGAGTGGCTGTACTCGATCGGGCCGTCTCCGTAGGAACTCAGGCGCTCGGCCTCAGGAAGATCGAATGTCGAGAACGGGATCCGGTGGCGGGCCACGAGTTCGCCCCGCTGATCCAGCGCCGCCGCGTCGAAGATGAAGATGTCCGGGTTCATGAATCCCGCCAGCAGCCCGCCGCCCGGCCGCAGCACGCGGAACGTCTCCCGCCACACCGGCGCGAGCTCGGGGCAGAACACGTTCGACACCGGGTTGAGGACCACGTCGAAGGAGGCATCGGGAAAGACGCTGAGGTCACGCATGTCGCCCAGCACCGTCTCGATGGCCAGCCGTTCCCGGGCGGCCACCTCCTGATCCCGGGCGAGCTGCCGTGGCGAGTTGTCGAAGACGGTCACGGTGGCGCCCGCGGCGGCCAGCACCGGGCCCTGCTGGCCTCCGCCGGAAGCCAGGCAGAGTATTGCCGTGCCGACCAGGTCAGCGGGGAACCACCCGCGCGGCACTGGCTGGTGACCGATCAGCACCACCGACCACTCGCCCGCCCGGGCGTGAGCGATGACATCAGGCCCGACCGGCCGGGTCCACTCGTTGTCGTTATCCACCTCGCGGTCCCATGCGGCGCGGTTGTGCGCCACGGGATCAAAGCTCGCATCCACAGCAGCGCAGTCTAGGTCCCGCCGAACACCGATGGCCGCGACAACGGCACCCGCGAAGGCAGAATGGCCTGGTGTGGCGGGTCAGCAGATAACGTCTTCACAGACCGTCTGTATCGAAGTCATCGACTCCGGTTTGCACATCGACTCCGTCAATGACTTCAACGGTAAGACCCATGTGCTCTTGCAACGAGCCGACGAGGTCGTTGTCCCACTCGTCAGGGGCCAGAAGCGCAGGAGGTTCGGGAGCCGCGTTAATGGCGGGCCGTACCGGCGCTGCGGGGAGAGCGGCCTGTACCGGCGCTGCCGGGAGAGCAGGCTGCTCCACGATTGGCGGAAGCTCCTCAGAGCCAATCCGCGTGACGGTGAGTTCCCAGGTCCAGCCGTCGTCGGCGCCCGGCGGTTCCTGCGATGGCGGGTTAGCGGTCGCTGAGTCGATTTCCCGGATTACCGATATCGATATCTCCGAGCCATCCGGGGGCTCATGAATATCTGCGCCCTGTGACAGCGAGTACAGCAGGACCAGGCACACGGCGATGATCAGGCCGCATTTCTGCAGGAAACCGTCGTCGTTGTCGTCGTCCGCAGATTCGATAGGCGCGCTGCCATGCGTGATGCTGACGGGGGCGGGAGGCTTATAAAGATTGCCGAGGTTCGTATCCCATCCGCTGCCACCCCCGCCGGCGCTTGGCGGTGGCAGGTTTGGCGGCCCGCTGTAGCCGCCGCCGCTGGGCGGTGGCGGGGGCAGGTTCGGGGGCCCGCCGAGTCCGCTGCCGCCGCTGCCGCCGCTGCCGGAGCCACCGCCAGCGGAGTTTCCTCCGCCCCCGCCGACACCACAGGCTGCGGGACCGTACTGCTGGACGCACCACTGGGTCTCGAGCTGGCAGCCCTGATTACAGGATGACTGACCTGAGGCATCGGAGTTGGTCGCCGGATTGTCGGCGGCGTAAACGTAGCCGCCCATCTGCTGCGGGCTGCCGGCTTCCAGCACCGGGTCGAGCGAGGTGAACGAGCCGGTGGCCGGGTCGTAGTCGCGGGTGCCCAGCACGACCAGGCCGGAGTTGGGATCCTGCGGCTGGCCGAGGAAGGTGTTGCTGTCCGGCCAGGCAGCCGGCGGCCCGACCGCCCGGCCCCAGGGGTCGAAATAACGGCGGGTGACAGTCAGGCTTCCGGCCTGGACGTCTTCCAGCGCCGTTCCCTGCTGGTTGGAGATCTGGTAGGAGTCGGCAGCGGACGAGCTTTCGGTGACGGCCACCCCGTCCGGGGCGCTGAGCAGGCGCACGCCGGTCAGCGTGCCGCCGGTGAGCGTGATCTGCTCGGCGCCGGCGTCGGCGTACAGGGTCGTCGATGACGGGCCGGATTGGATGAGCAGGCTGCCGTTGGCGTCGTAAATGTACTTGGTGGTGCCGCTGCTGGTGGTGACGCTGGCGACCTGGCCCTGCGGGGTGTAGGTGACGCTGGACAGGCCGGGCGGGCCGGACGGTGGAGCCGAGCCGGTGGTCTTGCTGACCGTCTGAGCGGTGAGCTCCCCGTCGGCGTTGTAGGCCGGCGTGGTCGTGCTGGTGCCGGACGGGCTGGCCGTGACGATGCTGGCCGCGGTGTCCGGCTGGGACTGCGCGGTGGCCGGGGCGTTGGATGAGGGGGAGTTGCTCAGGTTTCCGCCCGGGTACTCGACCTCCTGGGTGGTGGCATTGGCCAGGGTGTCCTGGCTGGCCGGCAGTGACGGGTTGTAGCTGGTCTCCGAGGTGCGGTCGCCGAGCAGGTCGTAGGTGTAGGTCTCCCAGTACGGGGCCGGCCCGCCGATGTTCGCGGCCGAAGGGCTGGTGTTGCTGCACCCGCCGATGCCCGATACCGAGGGCGAGGCCGCGGTCTGCGTGCCGCCGGTGTCGGTCCAGGCGGCGGTGAGCTGGTCGAGGCCGTCGTAGGTGAAGCACTGGGTCTGGGTTCCGCCGGTGTTCTGGGCGTCCGACTCCGAGGTGATGTTGCCCGAGTCGTCGTAGGTGTAGCTGGTCGTGTCGGCGGCCGAGGACGCGGTCTGCAGGTTGGTGATGGACTGCAGCAGCCGGCCGGTGCCGGCGTCGTAGGTGTAGTCCTGCACCAGCTGGGTGCCGTACGCGCCGAAGGTGGTCGACAGCACCTCGCCGAGCGGGTCGTAGTTGACGTTGTCGAGGTAGTCGTTGCTGTCGCCGAACTGGGTCAGCAGGCCGGCCACGTCGTAGGTGTTCTGGACGGTTTCGGCCGGCAGCCCGCCGTCGTTGGAGTACGTGGTGTATTCGGCCAGCCCGGTCCTGGGCGTGTAGGCGGTGCTCGTGGTGTACTCGTTCGACGACGTGCCGGTGGCCAGGGCGCCCTGGTCCGAGGGGATGGACAGTGATGTGCCCGTCGCCTCGTAGGCCGTGTTGTAGCCGGTGACCGACTCGGTGTAGGCCGCACCGCTGCTGTCATAGCTGGTGTCCGAGGTCAGGTAGCCGTCTGCGTCGGTGGAGCTGTCGTTAATCGGTGTCTTGTCGTAGGTCCACGAATCCAGCAGGACCGGCTCGCTGGGCACGCCGGGGGTGGCGTTGTACTCGCCGGTCCGCCGGCCGAGCGCGTCGTAGGAGTAGGTGAGAACCGTCCCGGCCGGGTCGGCCGACTGCTTCAGGTTCCCGTCGGCGTCATAGAGATAGGTGGTGGTGCCCGGCTGCGCCGAGCCCGGGCCGGCCGTCATGCCCGGATCGGTCGCGGTGTACTCCTGGCCCAGCAGGTTGTAGGTGTAGGTCCAGGTGTTGGCGTTGTTGTCGGCGATCGAGGCGACCTGGCCGAGCGGGGTATAGGTATAGGACGTGGTGTCGGCGTCGCCCGGACTGCCGTAGTCCTTGACCGACTGGACGGTCTGGCCCAGCGAGTTCGTGACTACCTCGGTCGGTGTACCGCCGGCCGGCGGGGTGGTGTCGGTCTGGTCCATGCCCGGATACGACGTGGCTGTCTGCCACTGCGAGACGCCGCCCGAGTAGAACGCCGAAGATATGACCCGGCCCTGTCCGTCGTAGGTGGTCACGGTCTGCGCCGGGATCTGGCTGGCCTTGGGGGTGAAGAACGAGACGCCCGGGCCGGCCGACGAATCGTAGAACTGCTTGGGCGTTGTGGTCGCCTGCCATCCGTCGGAGTTGTATGTGCTGTAGGTGACCAGGCGCCCGGCCGCGTTGTTCGCGGTCGAGTCCTGCTCCTCGATGAGCTGGAGCATCCCGTCGTAGATCTTCACGTCGGTGGAGTAGGTCCCGTTCTCGCGCAGCGTCTGCGTGGTGACCGCCGGCGGGCTGGTCCCCGTGATCCAGTAGGAGTACTGGTAGCTCGCGTCCCCGCCCTGGTCGATCGGCAGCGTGACCGAGGTCAGCCGGCCAAGCGCGTCGTACGTCTCGGTCGTGACCTCACCGTTCGGGTCCGTCGAGCTGACCGGAAGCTGCCGGTCCTGGTTCATCGCCGTGACCGTGTTCCAGCCGAGCGGGTTTGTCTTGGTGACCGAGGTCGGCAGCGCCCCGGTCGCCGGGGTGTAGGCGGTCTTCGTCTTGTTGCCGTCGCCGTCATAGGACGCGGTGACCCGGCCGTACTCGTCGTGCTGGGTCGCGGTCTTCGCCTGCCAGGTCTCGGCGCCGGACGCCCAGCCCGACGCCTGCTGTGTCCCGGTGGCCAGCCCCCCAGGGCTGGCCAGCGAGCCGAACGTGCCCAGCGATGCGGCGCCGCTGGCGGCGATCGACGCGGACTCGTCGTCGTAGAAGGTCTCGTCGCCGGAGAGCAGGCTGGTGCTGGTCGCGGCCGGGCACGCGCCGTTCGCGGTGCTGTAAGCGCCCGACACATCCTGGACCTCGTCCGGGTAGTCCAGCATCATCGGGTTGGCCGGGGGCGCGGTCGCGTAGCTGGTCGTCGTGCAGGTCTGGGTCCGCCCGGCCGGAGCGGCGTCGACCGCCGTGACCAGGCCGTTGCTGTTGTAGTAGCTGGTGGAGGTGCTGGTCTGCCAGCTGCCGCTGGCCAGCAGCCGCATGTCCCTGGTCTGCGACTGGGCGAGCATGTACGAGCTCATGGCCGTCAGGCCGCTGCCGGAGGGCGGGGTCATCGAGGCGGTCGAGTTGTAGGTCCACGGCCCGTCAACCGTCTGCGTCTGCGGGGATCCGCCTGCCTGGCTGAAGGTCTGGGTCTCCAGCACCTGCCCGTCGAGGTAGTTGCTGTCGGTGTAGGAGTCACCGAGAGAGTCCTTGACGGTGTACGACTGCGTCCCTCCTGAGCCGTTGCTGTCGCCGTCCATGCCGCGCATGTACCAGGTCACGTTCTCGGTGACCGGGTCGGGTGCCAGCCCGGTGGTGGTCTCGACGGTCAGGTAACCGCGGTACTCGTCCCAGGTGCGGTACGTGGCCGGCTGCGCCGGGTTCTCGTCGTAGTGCCAGGCCACGCCGCTGCCCGGATAGGTGTAGTTGACGACGTGCGGCACCGAGTCCGCGCCGGTCTCGTCGGATTCGGTGACCTGGGAGACGGTGTAGTAGTTGAACCAGTCCATCGAGTCGGGCTGGTTGGGCGGCTCCCAGTACGCCGGGTAGCAGGTCATCGTGTTTGTGGGCGCGTCCGCGTTGGTGATGTTGCCGCCGCTGCCCTGGGTGCACTCCGGCGGGTTGTAGTCCACGCCGATCGCGGCCCCGGCCGAGGTCAGGATCTCGGTGATCCGGGGCCGGTAGAGCGCGGGCTGGGTGGTGCCGAGCACCCGGTTGTTCATCATCGTCACGTCGAACGTGGTCGCCGGGATCAGCGGATTGCCGCCGCTTTCGCCGGTGGTCCTGGTGATCGAGGAGAGCGCCATCACCGCGGTCGCCTCGCCCGTTCCGGTATCGAACTGCTGCGCCAGCGCGTACGAGTCGACCTCGCTGTAGGTGCCCGAGGATTGCGATTCGAGCACGTAGGTGCCGATCGACGTCAGCCGCTCTTCCGAGAAGAAGGTGGGCGACGCGTTCTCGCACGAGGTGTCGCCGGACGCGCAGATCTGGTCGGTGGGCACGTCCGGGTAAGCGGCCTGGGTCACGGCCGAGCAGCCCGACAGGCACCGGGCCGACGAGCCGAACACGATCTTGTCGGCCGGGTAGACGGCCGGGCTGGCCGTGGCGTTCGCGAGCTGCCAGCCGTACAAGGTGGTGGTCTGGTACCCGTCCCTGATGTAGCTGGTGAGCGTCCCCGACCCGGTCGACCCGCCGCGCAGGTAGTAGTTGGTCTCGGTGGCGTACTCGTAGACGGTCAGGTTGTTGTCCGGGTCCACGACGTAGTCGAGGTTCCACCGGTAGGGCATCTGCGTCCACGACGACGTCCCGGCCGACGAGCTGTAGCACGGGTCGGTGCTGGCTGGGCAGTACACCGGAACGTTCCATGCGGAGTTCGTGGTCAGGGACGACGAGGAGTCGCCGGGGACGTGATCGGCGCCGAAGTAGTACTTGGTTCCGTTGGTGGTCGTGACCACCCAGTACTCGCCGTTCCACATGCCGTTGGCGCCGCCGGTTTCCAGCTGGACCTTGGTGCCGTCGTCGTTTTGCAGATGCCACGTCCCCGGTCCCGAGCCGATCAGGATGCCGGAGTTGCCGGCCAGCGAGAGCGTCGCGTTGTAGCCAGCCCAGCACTCGTCCCCGGCCTCGGCCGACGTGGCGGCCGGGTCTTCCGAGCACGGCTCGTAGGACTGCTCGATGAATCCGGGCGAGTACGTCCATCCGTCACCGATCTGCGAGCCCTGCGGGTTCTGGGCTGACGTCTGGCCGTCGATCGTCTCCGACGAGTAGGAAAGCGTCACGTCCGGGGTGGCACCGCCGAGCGACGGCGGCACCGCGATCGGGTAGTCGTAGCTGAAGTTGCCCTGCTGCACGGACCAGGTGCCCTCGGGGTTGAGCGACGTCGCCGCGTAGTTCCCGGCTGCCCCGCCGGGAGTCGACACCGCCGCCAGCACCACCGCTCTGTCGGTGTCCTGCGGGCCGAGCCGGACTGTCGCCCATACCGAACGGGTGCCGTCGTTGCCCCCTGGTACGCGAAGCTGCCTGCGGCAGCCGGGCTTCCCCGGGGTGGTCAGTGCGCACGGCAGAAGCTCGACCAGCTTCAGCCGTGACGCCCAGGAGCCGCCGTAATTTCTGGCGAACCTGGAGTAGTCAAGGCGCACCAGCACCCGGCCCGGACCGCCCGACACGCGGAACACCAGGCCGCTGACCCCATCGGCCCGGTCGGTCCGGCGGGACGCGACCGCGATGCGGACGGCGGCGGGCGCCTGGCTGGCGGCGAGCGCCTGGCCGTCGGCACCAGCCTGGTCAGTGCCGAGCGCGCTGACCGTGATCGGCAGGTCGCCCGCCCGCTGCGGCCCGGTCAGCCTTCGGGTCAGATCAACCGTGAACGGCCCGCGCCGCCGCGGCACCGTCTGGGTGAGCGGCGCGGTCCCAGACCCCGACGGCCACCACAACCGGGACGGCACCCGGTACGGCACCGCGGGAACCGAATCGGGCTCGTGCGGCGGCTTCAGCCTGGCCCGGGCCAGCTTCCCGGCGTCCGCGGGCAGTGAGTGCCCGCCGACCGACCGCATCGGCTCGAGCTTGCGTGGCGACCAGAGCTTGCCCCGGTATACCGGCGGGTCATAAGCCGGCTTCCCGGCGGCTGGCCCCCCGGCGGCCGGCATCAGGTTCGCGGCGTCTGCTGGCGGCGCGGACAGCAGCGCCGCCGCGAGCGCCGCGGCGGTGACCGCCGCTACCTGGATCCGCAGCCTGCGCCGCCACGCCCGCGAGCCGACCATTTCCAGCCCCATTTCCGCCCGGTCTGGGCCTAGCGATCCAAGGAGCAGACGGCCGTATGGCCGGCCAATCGCAACGTAAACCGGTTCAGATCAGGCGACAATACCGCCGGCTCGTGCGGTATATAACATCTCAATAACACCGGGACCAGAGTTTGGTAAGCAATTGGTAAGCCGTATTCGGACATTCGCCAAAAACCCTGAGATCGGAGCCTGGTAAGCGATTGGTAAGCAATGCCTCCGGTCTCGCCATTTGCCTGGGCAGCACAGATTGGGCCCCGGATAGGAGGCAAGTCAGGCTCTAGGCAATGGCCAAGACCCGGTGATAACGTCCCGGGCTGCGCGCGCACCTCCTTCATGGCCGCCGGTACTGGCCCGGGCCCCTGGCGCGCTGACCGGAGGGAACTCATGCACACCAGGACTTGCGGTCGGCGGTTCCGGGAACTGACGGCGGTCGCGGGGGCGGTCATGTTCGTGCCGGCGCTGCTGGCCGCCGCGGGATCTCCGGCGAGCGCGGCCACCCGGTCCGGGGTGCCGCCGCACCGGGCCGGCCCAGCGGCTGTTTCCCGCGGGCACGGTTCGTCCCGGCCGGTGATGCCGCACACGGCCGCCGCGGCGGCGATGGCGCGGGCCAGGGCGACGGGCCACCCGGTGGTGGTGGCGCCGGACACCACGGCAACCTCGGTGACGGTGGCTGAGCCGGACGGCACGTTCCAGAACACGGTCAGCGCGCTGCCGGTGCGGGTGCGCCGCGATGGCACGTGGGTGCCGGCCAGTGCCCGGCTGGTGCGCGGGCGCGGTGTCCTGGCCCCGGTTGCGGCCGCCGAGCCGGTGACGCTGTCGGCGGGCGGCGGCGGGCCGGTGGCGGTCTTGCGCGGGCTGGACGGGCAGAACCTGGCCCTCTGGTTCCCTGGCCGGCTGCCGGTGCCGGTGATCAGCGGGGCGAGCGCGACGTACCGGTCGGTGCGGCCCGGCGTCGACCTGCGGGTAACGGTGGCGACGACCGGCGGGATTACCCAGACGCTGGTCGTGCACACCGCGGCCGCGGCGGGCAGTTCGTGGCTGCGCCGGTTTACCGAGCGGTACGCGACTTCGGGAGGACTTCGGCTGGCCGCCGACGCGGCCGGCAACCTGGTGGCGACGGGGCGGAACGGGCCGGTGCTCGAGGCCGGGGCGCCCGTAGTGAACCTGCCCGCGCGGGCGGGGCATGCGGCGCGGCGCGGTGCGTCCGGGCCCGGCCTGCCTGCCGCGGTGGGCCGCGCCGAGGTATCCGGTGACCGCATCACTGACCTGTTCCATGGCGCAGTGCTGGCCCATCCGGCCGCTTTCCCGCTCAGCATCGTCGCCGCGATCGGGCCGGCCGAGGGGCTGGCCGGCGTGGCCGCGAGGAGTTCGGTGTCCATGGGCTCGGCGGCCTTTCCTTCGCCGAGCACGATCAAGCCGTACGGCTACGTCGAAGCGCAGGACGTCCAGGGTTCGGGCGGGTGCCAGGGCGTCACCAACTGGGACAGCGGTTCGGTGACCGCGCTCGGGATCGGGTACCAGGCGTGGGACACCTGCGAAGGGGTGTACCAGACCTATTACGTGTTCGGCACCTCGGGGATCAGCAGCGCCTGGGACATCTTGCACATGGAACTGAACCTGACCGAGGTCCAGGGCAGCTGGGATGCCTGCGGCGGGGCGGCCGGGGTGACCCAGGAGCCGGTCTACCTGCATTCCCTGGGCGCGAATGCCGGAATCGGCTCGGGCACGGACGGCTCGAACGTCTCGACGCTGGGCACGTCGTCGCTGGTGGACGAGGTGTGGCCGGCCGACAACCCGAACACGAGTGACAATTGCGCGAACCAGCCGGCCGACTTCAACGTGACCAGCTACGGCAACAGCATGAAGGGCAACAGCTACTGGACCTTCGGCGTGAGCGGCGACGACTCCGATAACCCGGACGCTGGCCAGTTCATGCGGCTGTCGGATAACCCGACGCTGGTGACCACGTTCGACGAGTCCCCGGCCGCGCCCGCGATGGAGCAGAGCTCGCCCGCGATGACCGACAACCCGGCGGCCACGGACACGCACTACGGGTGCGCCACCAGCTCGGACCCCGACCCGGTGGTCCCGTGGATCGGCGCCGCCGGCTCCATCCAGCTGAATGCCAGCTTCACCGCCCCGCTGTCCAGCGAGGACGTGGAACCGGGCTGGAAGGTCTCCGACTCGAGCTCCACCCTCGTGAATGAGACCTACGCCAATACCAGCCCGGGCTCGTTCCCGTACACGATCGGTGGCCCGACCGATGGGTATGAGTATCACTACCAGGCGTGGACCACGGTGAACGGGAACGGCGGCCAGGACGGCTACGACCCGGGCGAGACCACCGACGGCCCGGCGTGCGCCTTCGCGACCGATCAGACACCGCCCACGGCCCCGGCCGTCACCAGCACCGCGTTCCCGCCCGCCGGCTCTTCGCCCGGGACGGCGCAGACAGCGCCCGGGGCGTCCGGCACGTTCTCGTTCTCCGCCTCCGATCCCGCGCCACCGGGGTGCAGTTCGTCGGCTCCGATCGCCAAGGCCAGCACCGGCGGCAGCCCGCTGACCTGCCTGGCGAGCGGGGTGTATGAGTTCGAGTACTCGCTGAACCAGCCGCTGTCGTCGGCCAGCGTCACCCCGGTCACGACCACGTGCCCGGCCGGCGGGACGACCTCGGGCGCGGTGGCGGCGGTGAACCCGACCGGGGACCCGGCCACGGACACGTCCGCGAACCCGTCCGCGACCAGCACCGCGACGTCGTGCGAGATCAGCGTGAGCCAGTGGGGCACGAACATCCTGTACGTCGCGGCGGTCGACGCGGCCGGCAACATCAGCCAGACCTGCCAGTACGAGTTCTACGTGCCCTGGAACGCGACCACCACGCCGATACCCGGTGACGTCAACGGTGACGGGAAGCCAGACCTGCTGGCCACCGACTCATCGGGGGACCTGGTGTTCTTCCCCGGCGGGACCGACCCGGCCGACGGCCCGGTGATCGCCAGCACGCCCGCTTACTCACCACAGGGCGATAGCTGGAGCGACTATCTCGTCACCCACCGCGGCTCCTGGAGCGGCGGGAACACCGATGACCTGCTGGCCCTGAACACCGTGGGCGGCAACCTGTACCGGTACAACAACAGCTGGAACACCGGGGTGTGGCCCGCCGGGGGGCCCGCCGGAACGGCCACGTCTGCGATGTTCGAAGTGACCCAGGACATCGTGACCGAGTACTACCCGGCGTGCACCGCGATCCCCTCCGGCGAGGGCGGTGCCGGATCATCGAACTGCACCGGCTACCCGTCCGCGGGCTGGAGCGGGTTCAGCCAGATCATCGCGCCCGGAGACGCCTGGACCGGGGCGCCGGCGGGGTCGGGCGTCCTGGACGACACCGGCCAGCCGAGCATGCTCGGCGTCGCCAGCAACGGCACCCTGTGGCTGTTCCAGGGCAGCGGCGGGCAGCTCACCAACCCGGTCCAGCTCGGCGGGAGCGGGTGGAACGACGTGACCGTCATGGCGGCGGGCGACGTCGACGGCACGGACACGATCTGGGCCAGGGTCAACACCGGCACCGACGCCGGCGACATCGAGAGCTTCCCGCTGACCGTGCCGTCCGGCCAGGTCCCCACCCTCGATGCCGCTTCGCCGGGCACGCTTCCGCCGCCGGCCAGCGGCACCATCCTGCTGAACGGCAGCGGCTCGGCCATCCAGGTACCGGCGGGGATCTACCCGACCGTGACCGCCACCGGCGCCCTCAGCAACAGCGGCTGCACCAGCACGAGTGGCACGAGCGGCTGCCCCGGTTTCTTCGCCGAGGACACCTCCGGTGACATGTTCTACTTCGCCGGCCAGCCCACCACGACGCCAGCCGGCGCGCTCAGCGGGACCAGCGAGCTCGTCGGGAATGTCAACGGGACAGGCCAGGGCAGCGGCATTCCGTCGACCGGCACGGTGCAGGACTCCGCCTATCCCGGGGACTACTGCCAGTTGAGCAATGTCCAGAACGATGGCGGCGGCTGGCGAATTAATCCGGAAAACCAGATGAGTGGCTTCTACCTCAACGAGGGGGCCAGTTTCGCCCTGGGCAGCCAGGTCGAGTGCTGGTTCGCCAATGGAATGCACGTAAAACTGGTGCTGCAGGGCAGCGACGGGAACCTCGTCTACTACCAGTACTACAGTCCCGACACGTGGGCCGCGGGAACCAATGGCAAGAGTTCTGCCAGCGCCAACTTCCAGGGCGACGGAAACTTCGTGGTCTATAACACCTCGGGGACCGCGACCTGGGCGTCCAATACCCACACCTACCCCCATGCCGTTCTGGTGCTCCAGGCCGACGGCAACCTCGTCATCTACCAGTTCCTCAGCCCCACAGCGCCGGGCCTGTGGGCGACGGGGACGTACGTCCCAGCGCTTGATGGCCCGGACGTACGCTCCGGTTCGGCTCAGGACACGGTGGTGCGCATTGCCACCTGGCAGAGTTCAGGCAGCTTGCCGGCGCCCACCGCCGAGGCCAGCCGCACGCCCGCGAGGGCCAGCAGGAACCCGTAGATGGCCGCGCACGGCAGCAGCACCCCGATCCTGACCGCCAGCGGGTCACTGGCGGCCAGCAGGACACCGATGATCACCGGTGTCGCCGCGACCGCGGTGCCGGCCAGGGTGCCGAGGACGCCGCCGATCCGGAAGCCGCCGTATCCCGGCGCGGCGACCAGGATCGGGGTGCCGGCTCGCCTAGCCATCGGGTAGGGCAGCGCCACGGTGAACACGTTGCTCAGCCCAAGGGACGCGCCGAGTGCGGCCAGCGCGACCGGCGCCGCCTCGACGCCGATTCCCGGTTTGCCGGCCGCGGCCGCCAGGGCGAAGCAGACGGCGACGACCAGCGGTGCCCCGATCAGCGCGAGCACGACGTTCTGGCCGGCGAAGTAGGCACGCAGGTCGCGGCGGCGGCTCAGCGCCGT
>Ga0335074_10008263_pt1 | contig 14465 bp, 13 predicted proteins | sample Lox_Sample_23_FD_206715 | JGI IMG/M metagenome (GOLD analysis project Ga0335074, IMG submission 206715) | Soil microbial communities from Loxahatchee National Wildlife Refuge, Florida, United States - Lox_Sample_2.3 | ecosystem: Environmental > Terrestrial > Soil > Wetlands | place: USA...
CCAACACGACCGAGGTTGCTTCGTCGCTTCGCTCCTCGCAATGACATGGGGCGGCTCTCAATGACATGCGGCGGTGTTGCATCAGTTTGCCGGAACGATGAGCCGAAGATTATAGCTTCCCCCGCTCATGTCCCGATTTGTCGCCGTGTTGCCGCCCCGCGAAGGCTTCGGACCAGATCGGGCCGGCGCCGTCGGCCTGCTGGTCCGCCGCCTCGCCCTCGCTGACGGCGCCACCACCGTGATCGGCGGACCGCAACCCGGCGACCCGTTCCGCGATGTCCCCTTCGAGCCGATCCCCCCTGCCCGCTTCCTCCCCCTGAACGCCAACCACCGCTACGCCTTCGCCGTCGCGCACCGGTTGCGTGCGCTGCGCCCCAGTCTGGCGGAGGTCTATAACCGCCCCGACATCGCCCTGGCCCTGGCACGGCTGCTGCCGCACACGCCGATCTGCCTGAACCTCCAAAACGACCCGCAGGGCATGCGTCTCGCCCGCACGCCACGTCAGCGTGCACGCCTCCTGCACCGCCTGGCACGGGTCATCTGCGCCTCGGACTTCCTGCGCCACCGCCTGCTGGACGGTATCGCCACGCCCCCGCGCCTCGCCCCCGTCGTGATCCACAACTCGCTCGACCTCTCCGCCCTCCCGCCACCTCGCTCCCGCGAACCGCTGATCCTGTTCGCCGGCCGCATCGTGCGCGAGAAGGCGCCCGACAGCTTCGTCGCCGCCTGCGCTGCCGCCCTGCCGCAGCTTCCCGGCTGGCGCGCCGAGATGATCGGCGCCGACCGCTTCGGTCCCGACAGCCCCGACACGGACTTCGCCCGCACCGTCCGCACCGCGGCGGAACGGGCCGGCGTCAGCGCACTGGGCTACCGCGACCATGAAACGGTGTTGCAGGCCATGGCCGCCGCCGCCATCGTGGTGGTGCCCAGCCGCTGGCAGGAACCCTTCGGCCTCGTCGCGCTGGAAGCGCTTGCCTGCGGCGCCACCCTGATTTGCTCCGATCGCGGCGGCCTGCCCGAGGTGGGCGGCGGCACGGCCCTCTACGCCGACCCGGACGACCCGCCAGCCCTCACCGCGGCGATCCTCGCCTTGGCCCGCGACCCAACCCGCCGCGCCGCCCTGGAACAAGCCGGCCGCGACCGTGCCCGCTTGTTCGACGTCCCGGTCATCGCGGCGCGCCTCGCAGCCGCGCGCCAGCAGGTGCTGGACGCCGCACATGGCTGATCGCCCCATGCGTGCCTATATTCGCCCCAACAGACACACGAAACCCGGAGCAATGGGACCATGGCGGAGACCAATACGGACGCAGCGGGGCTGGTGCCGGTGACCGTGCTCACCGGCTATCTCGGCGCCGGCAAGACGACGCTGCTGAACCGCATCCTGACGGAGCAACACGGCCGCAAATACGCGGTGGTGATCAACGAGTTCGGCGAACTCGGCGTCGACAACGACCTCGTCGTGGACACCGACGAGGAAGTGTTCGAAATGAACAACGGCTGCATCTGCTGCACCGTGCGCGGCGACCTGATCCGCATCGTCGGCGGCCTGATGAAGCGGCGCGACAAATTCGACGGCATCATCATCGAGACGACGGGCCTGGCGAACCCCGCCCCCGTGGCGCAGACCTTCTTCATCGACGAGGGCGTGCGCGCCAAGGCGCGGCTCGACGCGATCGTCACGGTGGTGGACGCCAAGCACGTGCTGGCGCGGCTGGAGGACAGCCACGAAGCCGCCGACCAGATCGCCTTCGCCGACGTGATCGTGCTGAACAAGACCGACCTGGTCTCGCCGGATGAACTTGCTTCCGTTGAGGATCGCATCCGCCAGATCAACCGCTTCGCCGTGATCCATCGCACCCAGCGTGGCGCGCTGCCGATCGCGGAGGTGCTGGACCGCCGCGCGTTCGACCTGAACCGCGTGCTGGAACGGGACCCCGATTTCCTCGATGGCGGCGACGACCATGAGCACAATGAAGACGTGGCGTCGGTCAGCTTCGAGGTGGAGCAACCGATCGACCCGGAAAAATTCAACGCCTGGATCGGGGTGCTGTTGCAGGAGAAGGGACCGGACCTGCTGCGCACCAAGGGCATCCTGAACTACGCCAACGACAGCCGCCGCTTTGCCTTTCAGGCAGTGCACATGATCGCGGATGGCGATTTCATCGGGCCATGGAAGGACGGCGAGCCGCGCAGCAGCAAGCTGGTCTTCATCGGGCGCAACCTGAACCGTCCACAGCTACGGCGCGGCTTCGAAAGCTGCACGGCGTAACAAAACATCGCCACTCCCGCTGCGCGGGAGGATGCACAAAAACAATCCCCTCTCCCGCAAACCGGGAGAGGGCCTGGTGAGGGTCTATGAGCGACACGGAAACCGCGCGCTTCCTGCTTGAATCCCGTGGGACGTCGCGTGACCTCGGCGCATTCGTCGTGGCCGCGCGCTTCTCGCGCGACAACACGTGCGCCGCCTTCGCCCTTGGCGACGGCACGCTACAAATGCTGCGCGTGGCCGACCCCAGTGACTGGCAATCCGTCGCGGTGCATGACGGCGCGGCGTTGGCCCTGGCCGAGGATGCCGGGCCGACCGGCTTCATCTCCGGCGGCGACGATGGCGCCTTCCGCCGCATCACAGCCGATGGCACCGTCACTGACATTGCCAGCTTCGGCATGAAATGGGTGGAGCAAGTGGCCAGCTTCGCCGACCCGAAGGGCCGCGGCGGCTTGCTCGCATGCTCTGTCGGCAAGAACGTCCTGTTGTTCGATGCCGCCGGGCAGAAGCTGAAAGAGCTGCCCCACCCTTCCAGCGTCACCGGGCTGGTTTTCGACACGAAGGGAAAACGCATCTGCGCATCACACTACAATGGCGCATCGCTGTGGTTCGTCGGGGCCAAGACCGACAGCCCGCGCAAACTGGAATGGAAAGGCAGCCACACCGGCATCGCGATCCACCCCGATGGCGACGCCGTCGTTACCGCCATGCAGGAAAACGCGCTGCACGGCTGGCGCCTTTCCGACAACCAGCACATGCGCATGAGCGGCTATCCATCCAAAATTGTCGCGCTGAGCTTCACCCATAACGGGCGCTGGCTGGCGAGCAGTGGTGCTGATGCGATGGTGCTGTGGCCGTTCTTCGGGGGCGGCCCGATGGGCAAGGCACCCATGGAACTCGCCGGCGGCGATGGCGTGCTGTGCACCCAGGTTGCCTGCCATCCGCAGCAGGATCTCGTGGCCGGCGGGTTCGCGGATGGGCTGCTGGTGGTGGCCGATGTCGGATCCTCGCGCATCCTGCCGCTGGCTCCGCCGGAGCATGGGCCGGTCTCCGCACTGGCCTGGAGCCCCGACGGCGCGCGCCTCGCCTTCGGCACCGAGCAAGGGTTTGCCGCGCTGATCGATCTCTCGGCACATTGAGCCTGGCCCGAAGCGCGTGCCGGCCGTTGCGGGGAGCGAAGCGACGAAGCATTCTCCTGCCCGGCAAACTGCCGATACCGGCGCCGCGGGAGATTGCCTTGTCGCTTCGCTGCTCCCAACGACGCCGTTCGCGGCGATTTCGGTCGCAGCGAAAACGCCCTAACATCGCAGCCCACACGGCCGGAGGTGACAATGCTCAATATAATCCCGACCGGCGCCGCGTTGGGCGCCGAAATCCAGGGCGTGGACCTGCACCGCGTGGACGACGCGGCCTTCGCCACCATCCACCGCGCCTGGACCGACCACGCCGTACTGTTGTTCCGTGGCCAGAACCTAAGCGATGACGACCTGATCGCCTTCAGCCGCCGCTTCGGAGCGCTGGACTGGGCGCCGATCCAGGAGAACGGACGCCGCTTCGTCGAGGGCAAGCCGGAACTCTACATCGTCTCGAATGTGCTGGAGAACGGCGTGCCCCTGGGCAGTCTCGGTGCCGGAGAACTCGTGTGGCACACTGACATGTCCTATCTCGACGATCCGCCCAAGGCGAGCATGCTGTACGCGATCGAAGTGCCTCCCGCCGGCGGCAACACGTCGTTTTGCAGCATGTACGCCGCCTGGGACGCCTTGCCGCCCGCACTGAAGGAACGCTGCATCGGCTTGCAGATCAAGCACGACGGCACCTACAACAGCGGCGGCTATGTGCGCGAGGGCGTTACGGCGACGGACGATCCGCTCAGCAGTCCCGGCGCGGTGCATCCGCTGGTGTGCCGCCATCCGGAGAGCGGCCGCCACTGCCTATATCTGGGCCGGCGCCGCAACGCGTATCTGGTCGGCATGGCGCTGAATGATAGCGAGGCATTGCTCGACACCCTGTGGGCGCATGTCGATGATCCCGAACTCGCATGGACGCAACAATGGCGCGTCGGCGATCTGGTGATGTGGGACAACCGCTGCACCATGCACAAACGCGAGCACTTCGATTCAAACGGCCGCCGCATCATGCACCGCACGCAGATCAAGGGCGAAGCGCGGCCGGCGGCATAGACGTCTCCCTGCAGAATGCGAGACGCCATGCGATCGGCTGGAGCCTGGCGCCGTGTTGTAAATAGTGTGGGACCGCAGATGAACGCAGCGCGGCTGATGGCCGCAACGGAATCCTGCTGGGAGGTTCATCCGCGGGCTGCCATCGAGGGATTTGTCCACGGAGGCGCTAGTGTCCTGATTCTGAAGTTCGCTTCAAGCCGTGGCCCGTCGGAGGGCCAGCATGCCCTTGATCCGATTCACCTCCTGGCGCCGGGACAATGAAGCGGATTTCGGAACCAGGACACTAAGCGTGCTCGTCCTCCCTCTCGGATCGAGAGGAAGGGCCCGGACGTGCATCCCAGCTCCTGTGTCAACGGGACGGCGGGCAGAAGAAGGCGGATCGCGACCTCGGCAGCAAATAAATTTGCTTCGACGAGCACATCTGGAGCAGACTAGTCTCCCGCTCAATCCTTTAATGGATAGATCGCGCTTGTTTCGTGTGCGAGGCAAGGGAGCCAGCCATGATGTTCCGCCAACTGTTTGATGCAACGTCGGGCACTTACACGTATCTGCTCGCCAGCCGCCGCGGCGGGGAGGCGCTGATCATTGATCCGGTGCTGGAGAAGGTTGACCGCTACCTTCAGCTCATTCGCGAACTGGATTTGAAGCTGGTGAAGGCGGTGGACACGCATTTGCACGCCGACCACATCACCGGACTCGGCGCGCTGCGCGATCGCACCCAGTGCATCACCGTGATGGGCGAGCAATCCAGCGTCGATGTGGTCTCCATGCGGCTGACGGATGGCGACAGACTGGGGATCGAAGGGCTGGCACTGGACGTGCTTTACACGCCAGGCCACACGGACGATTCGTACAGCTTCGTTATGGCTGACCGCGTGTTCACCGGCGACACGCTGCTGATTCGCGGCACCGGCCGCACCGATTTCCAGAACGGCGATCCGCGCATGCAATATGAGTCGATCTTTGGCCGGCTGCTGAAACTGCCGGACGAGACGCTGGTGTTTCCGGCGCATGACTACAAGGGCGACACGGTCAGTACGATTGGCGAGGAGAAGGCGTGCAATCCGAGGCTGCTGGTGAAATCGGCCGATGAATATGCGGCGCTGATGAATGGGTTGAATTTGTCAAACCCGAAGATGATGGACGTTGCGGTGCCGGCGAATATGCGCCAGGGGCTGGCGCAGGCGGAGATTGCGCGCCGCGGCTGGGCGGTGACGGCAGAGGAAACGCAGACTCTGCTTGGCCGAAGCGATGTGGTGCTGATCGACCTGCGCGAACGCAGCGAACGCGAGCGGCATGGCGTGATTCCCGGCGCGCTGCATGCGCCGTATCCGGATTTGCGGGAGAATATTCAGCCCGGCGGAATGCTGAATGAACTTGCGATCGCGACGGGAAAGCGGCTGGTGTTCTACTGCGCGTTCGGCGAGCGCTCCGCCATGGCGGTGCAGGCGGCGCAAGATGCGGGACTGATAACGGCATGCCACATCCATGGTGGCATGGACGCGTGGAAAAATTTCTGCCGGAAAGCGGGAGAGGTTGCGACGGTGTAGGCGGGGGTGAAGGCCGGGGTTCGCGAATATCGTGTGCCGACTCGATCACCCTCACCCTCGGTGCTTCGCACCTCTACCTCTCCCGCGCGCGCGAATAGCGTGCGCGGGAGAGGTTAGTCAGGTTAGTCGGCGGCGTCCGCGACGCTCTCCTCCGGCGTCTGCTTCCGCGTGCGGATACGCGTCAGCGCTTGCTCTACGTGCCGGCTGAATACGTATTCCGCCGGGCGCTGGTTCTCCAATGGGATCTCCGGCGCCATCGGGCCTTCGGTACGAATACCACGCACCGCTTGCGCCGCGGCGCGCCAGGGACGGCGGATCGTCTCCGCCACCGCCGACGCTTCGTACCCCGAATGCACCATGCAATCGGCGCATTTTTCATAATTACCGGTGCCGTAACGGTCCCAGTCCGTCGTCTCCATCAGCTCGCGGAACGTCTTGGCGTAGCCTTCGCCCAGGAGATAGCAGGGGCGTTGCCAGCCAAAGTAGGTGCGGGTCGGGTTGCCCCACGGCGTGCAATGGAAGGTCTGGTTGCCGGCCAGGAAATCCAGGAACATGGACGACTGGTTGAACGCCCATTTCTTCCTCCAAGTCCCCTTCCCTTCCCGGGCAAAGATCCCGCGGAACAACTCCTTGGTCTTCGACCGGTTCAGGAAATGCTGTTGGTCCGGGGCACGCTCATACGCATAGCCGGGCGATACCGAAATGCCGTCCACCCCCATTGCCATCACGTCGTCGAAGAACGACGCGACCTTCGCGGGCTCGGCGGTATTGAACAGTGTGGCGTTGATGATGGTGCGGAAGCCGCGGCGCTTGGCCTCGGCGATGGCGGCCACGGCGCGGTCGTACACGCCGGTCTGGCACACCGAGATGTCATGCTCTTCGCGCCCGCCGTCCAGGTGCACCGACCAGGAGAACCACTTGCTCGGCTTGAACAAGTGCATCTTCTTTTCCAGCAGCAGCGCGTTGGTGCACACGATCACGAACTTCTTCCGCGCGATGGCACCTTCCACGATTTGCTCTATTTCGCGGTGAAGCAGCGGTTCGCCACCCGCCACCACCACGACCGGCGCGCCGCATTCGTCGATCGCCTCCATGCATTCGGAGACCGACAGGCGCTGGTTCAGAATCTCCGCCGGATAGTCGATCTTGCCGCAGCCGGCGCAGGCCAGGTTGCAGCGGAACAGGGGCTCCAGCATCAGCACCAGCGGGTAGCGCTTGCGGCCGAGCACATGCTGCTTCACCACATAGGCCCCGACGCGCAAAGCCTGATTCAAAGGAACAGCCATAGGCCAGGAACTCCCACGTGCCTGCGAGCGATCAGTCGATACTGCTTACGCCGCAGCGTGCCGCGGCGTCAGGACCGGCACAGGCCGGCCATCCATGACCTTGGGTTTCGGATCCGAAAGTCGTCGATGGCGGGTCTGCGCCCGCCATGACGCGGGACGGACAGCCAGAGGCGTACACACCCCAGTCATTTCTGAACGCACACTCATTTCTTAACCACCTTACGCGTCGGCCAGTTCGGCCGGGAAGCGGAAGCGCACATTTTCCTCCACACCGCTCAGCGTGGAGACCTCGATCTCGCCGAACTGGCGCAGACCGGCGATCACGCCTTGCACCAGTGTCTCCGGCGCCGAGGCGCCGGCGGTCAGCCCGACGGTCTCCACCCCTTCGAACCACGCCGGCTCGAGCGCATCGGCATCGTCGATCAGATAGGCAGGCTTGCCCAATTCTTCACCGATCTCGCGGAGCCGGTTGGAGTTGGAGGAATTGCGCGATCCCACCACCAGGATCACGTCCACCGCCTGGGCCAGGTTCCGCACCGCCTGCTGGCGGTTCTGCGTGGCATAACAGATGTCGCGCACGTCCGGCCCGACAATACCGGGGAACCGCGCCTTCAGCGCGGCGATGATGTGGCGCGTGTCATCCACCGAAAGCGTGGTCTGGGTGATATAGGCCAGCTTGTCCGGATCGGCGACCTGGAGCGTGGCGACGTCTTCCACCGTCTGCACCAGATGCACCTTGCCGGGCATCTGGCCGATGGTGCCCTCGACCTCGGGGTGGCCGGCATGGCCGACCAGCACGATCTCCCGCCCCTGGCCGGCATAGCGGCGGCCCTCGTTGTGCACTTTGGCGACCAACGGACAGGTCGCATCGATCACCGGCAGGTCGCGCGCGGCGGCCAGTTCCTCGATTCGCTTGGCGACGCCATGGGCGGAAAACACGGTGCGCGCGCCTGGGGGGACTTCGTTCAACTCGTCCACGAAGATCGCACCGCGGGTCCGGAGGTGCTCCACCACGTGGCGGTTGTGCACAATTTCGTGACGAACATAGATCGGGGGACCGTATCTTTTCAGTGCCCGTTCGACAATTTCAATCGCCCGCTCCACGCCGGCACAGAAGCCGCGCGGCTGAGCCAAAACAACCCGCATCATGCCCTTCGATCTCCCGGACGGGATATGGCCGACCTATGCAATCGGATATGACATGCCCACCCCGTTGCCACAACGGCGGGACCTGGCCGCGCGATGAACGTGGGGATAGCCGCCGATCATTGCATCGGCTAAGCAAGTCCGACGTGCGGGCCCGACGCATGGTCTGTGGCAAATGCGCAACAGCGAGCGGCGGGGCGAACAGTGTCACATTCCGCGGGTGGCATTGGCATATCATATCCTCCCGGGGCGATCGCGCCCGACTCGGGGATTCAATCAGGGGCTGATGTGGCATCGGACAGTATCGGATTGAGAGTGGTGGGCGAGACCCTGCCAGACGCCATGACGCGCGTGGCGCGTACCGTTGAGATCGCACTCGACACCCTTTTGCCCCGACCCGATGGCGCCGAAGCCCGACTTCTCGAAGCCATGCGCTACGCCACGCTGAACGGCGGCAAGCGCCTGCGCGCCTTCCTGGTGATGCAGACCGCCGCCTTGTTCATCGTGTCGGAGACCTGTGCTGCCCGGGTTGGTGCCGCAGTGGAGATGCTGCACGCATATTCGCTGGTGCACGACGACCTGCCTGCGATGGACAACGACGATCTGCGCCGGGGCAAGCCGACCACCCATCGCGCGTTCGATGAGGCGACGGCGATCCTGGTGGGCGACGCGTTGCAGACCCGCGCGTTCGAAGTGCTGGCGGAGGCGGACACGCACTCCGATCCGCAGGCACGCTGCGAACTGATACAGGCGCTGGGCAGTGCCGCGGGTGCACGCGGCATGTGCGGCGGCCAGATGATCGACATGCTCGCCGAGGGGAAAACGCTCGACGGGCCGGCAATCACCCGATTGCAGGCGTTGAAGACCGGCCGGCTGATCCAGTTCAGCGCCGAGGCAGGCGCCATTCTGGGACGCGCGCCGCTGCCTCAGCGGCACTTGTTGGCGGCTTATGGCCGTGACCTGGGCGCCGCATTCCAGATCGCGGATGATCTACTGGACGCCGAGGGCAGCCCGGAGGAAACCGGCAAGGCGACCGGCAAGGATGCCACCGCCGGCAAGGCGACGATGGTTGCGATATTGGGTCCGGAGCGTGCCCGGGCCCATGCCGAAATGCTGGCCGAGCAGGCTGCCGCACATCTGGACAGTTTCGGCCCACGGGCCACTTTGCTGCGGGAGCTGGCTGCCTTCGCCGTGAACCGGCGGAGCTGACGGGAGAGAGAAAAACGCATGAGCCCGGTGAACACGCCTTTGCTCGATCGAGTCCGCTATCCGGTGGACCTGCGCAATTTCTCCGCGGAGCAATTGCGTCAGATTGCCGATGAGCTGCGGGCGGAGACGATAGACGCGGTCTCGGTCACCGGCGGTCATCTCGGCGCCTCGTTGGGCGTGGTCGAACTGACAGTGGCGATCCATGCGGTGTTCGACACGCCGCATGACCGGCTGATCTGGGATGTCGGCCACCAGGCGTATCCACATAAGATTCTCACCGGCCGGCGCGAGCGTATCCGCACGCTGCGCCAGGGCGGCGGATTGTCCGGTTTCACCCGCCGGGCGGAGAGCGAATACGACCCGTTCGGGGCGGCGCATTCGTCCACGTCGATTTCAGCCGGCCTTGGCATGGCGGTGGCGCGCGATTTGAAAACCGCCCGCGGCGAGCGTGACGACCGCCAGGTGATCGCGGTGATCGGCGACGGCGCGATGAGCGCCGGCATGGCCTATGAGGCGATGAACAACGCCGGCGCGCTGCATTCGCGGCTGGTGGTGATCCTGAACGACAATGACATGTCGATCGCCCCACCGGTGGGCGCGATGTCAGCCTATCTGTCGCGGCTGATGTCATCGCGCAGCTTCCTGGGACTGCGCGAGCTTGGTGCGAAGATGGCCAAGCGCTTTCCGCGCGGCATCAAAAGCACGCTGGGGCGGGCGGAAGAGTACGCGCGCGGAATGCTGACCGGCGGCACGCTGTTCGAAGAACTGGGCTTCTACTATATCGGCCCGATCGACGGACACAATTTGGATCACCTGCTGCCGGTGCTGCGCAATGTCCGCGAGGCGGAGGAGACCGGCCCGATCCTGGTGCATGTCATCACGCAGAAGGGCAAGGGCTACGCGAAGGCGGAGGCTTCCGCCGACAAGCTGCACAGCGTTTCCAAGTTCAACGTCATCACCGGCGAGCAAGCCAAGGCGCCGCCCGGTCCGCCGAGTTACACCAACGTCTTCGCCGGTGCGTTGATCGCGGAAGCAGAGCATGATCCGAATATTGTCGCGATCACCGCGGCGATGCCGTCCGGCACCGGGCTCGACAAATTCGGAAAACGCTTCCCCGACCGATGTTTCGACGTGGGGATTGCGGAGCAACACGCGGTGACCTTCGCGGCCGGTCTGGCGACCGAAGGCATGAAGCCGTTCTGTGCGATCTACTCCACGTTCCTGCAGCGCGCCTACGACCAGGTGGTGCACGACGTGGCGATCCAGTCGCTGCCGGTGCGCTTCGCGATGGATCGCGCCGGACCGGTGGGTGCCGATGGTGCGACGCATTCCGGCAGTTTCGATCTTGCGTATCTCGGCTGCCTGCCCGGTTTCGTGCTGATGGCGCCGTCGGATGAGGCGGAACTCGTGCACGCGGTGACCACCGCGGTGGGCATCGACGATCGCCCTTGCGGCGTCCGCTATCCCCGTGGCGAAGGCGTGGGTGTGGCGCTGCCCGAGCGTGGCGCCGCCCTGCCGATCGGCAAGGGCCGCGTGCTGCGCGAAGGCAACAACATCGCGATCCTGTCGCTGGGTCCCAGGCTGGCTGATGCGCTCAAGGCGGCGGACGAGCTGGCAGCCCGGGGTTTTCCCGCCACCGTCGCCGACGCCCGCTTTGCCAAGCCGATCGACGGCGCTCTGGCAGAGCAATTGGCGCGGCACCACGAAGTGCTGATCACCATAGAGGAAGGCTCTATCGGCGGCTTCAGCGCGCAGGTGGTGCAGCACCTGGCCTGGAAGGGCTTGCTCGACCGCGGGCTGAAGCTGCGGCCGATGCTGCTGCCTGACATGTTCATCGACCACGACAGCCAGACCAAGCAGCTCGCGGTGGCAAAATTGTCTGCGAAGGACATTGTGGCGACGGCACTGGCGGCGATCGGCGCAGGCGTCGTGTTGCCGGGGGGGCAGGCGATCACCGCGCGGTAACGTTCGGAGCGAACCCGCGGCGTCGTGCAATGAAGCGGGGGATTTACGAATATATAACGGGGCAATAACTTAACAACTCTTGGCTGCGCCCGGGATCTCTCGCTATTGTGAGCGCAAATACAGCGCCTCACGTTGCCGCCGCCGCTTGGTGCGCGTGGCGGTAGCGCGGGACAATCGGGGAGACGGTTGCATGAGCCAGCCCTTTGTCGGCCAGGTCATCGCGGTTGGCTTCAACTTTCCGCCAGTTGGCTGGGCTCTGTGCAATGGCCAGCTTCTCGACATCTCACAATACCAGGCACTGTACACGCTGATCGGCACCACGTACGGCGGCAACGGCCAGACCACCTTCGCGCTGCCCAATCTGCAGGGCCGCGTCGCGGTGGGCGTCGGGCAGGGCCTTGGCTTGTCCAACTACGTGTTGGGACAGGTGGCAGGCACCGAGTCGGTGACCCTTAATGTCAGTCAGATTGCTGCCCATACCCACAACCTGGCCGCCAGCGCCAACCAGACCCAGTCCACGCCGACGACGAGTTCCGTGCTGGGAACGCCGACCACGCCGATCTACCTTAAATCTGGCGGCACAACGGGGTTGGCTGGGAACGCGGTTGGCAACGCGCCCGGCGGCGCCACGCCACACGAGAATCGCCAGCCCTTCCAGACGATCAACTACATCATTGCCTTGGAAGGGATCTTCCCGACGCAGAGCTGAGCCTGCGCGGGTCTCGAAGCGCTATCTGCTGCCACGACGGCACGCCGCGTGACAGGAAGGGAGAGCAGAGCGAATGTCGGACAACTTCCTAGGCCAGATTACGCTGTTTGGGTGCAATTTCGCGCCCCAAGGCTGGGCGATGTGTCAGGGCCAGATCCTGCCGATCTCGCAGTACAGCGCCCTGTTTGCCCTCCTCGGCACCCAGTTCGGCGGCAATGGCACCAGCAATTTCGGACTGCCCGACCTGCGTTCGCGGGTGCCGAACGGCCAGGGAACGCTGCTGGGCGGCAGCACGTACGTCGTGGGCGAGATGGGCGGGGCTGAGAACGTCACCCTCACGAATTCGACTATTCCACCACATAACCATGGCTTCATCGCATACACGGGAAACACTGGCCAAGTGACCAACCCCGCGGGTGCCTTGCCCGCCGCGGGTGCCGCGACCGGCGGGCGCGGTCAGGAAGTGTATGACTATTTCTACAATTCCGGCACCGCCGCGACGGTTGCGCTCGCCGCGGGCCAGGTGGTGCCCGTATCCGGCGGCGGCCAGGGACACAACAACATCCAGCCGGTGTTGGCGCTGAACTGGTGCATTGCGTTGACGGGCGTCTTCCCGGCGCGCTCCTGATTCACGATCGATCGCTCGCACAAGGATCACGCGAAGATGTCCACCCCCTACCTGAGTCAGATCGAAGCGTTTGCCTTCGGCTTCGCACCGAAAGGCTGGGCGCAGTGTGCCGGCCAGCTCCTGCCGATCCAGCAGAACGCGGCGCTGTTTTCCTTGCTCGGCACCACGTACGGGGGTGACGGTATCCGTACCTTCGCACTGCCGGATCTGCGCAGCCGGTTTGCTGTCGGCATGGGACAGGGCGCGGGGCTGTCGAACTATGTGCAAGGCGAGCAGACGGGCACCGAGAACGTGACGATCATGATGCCGACCATGCCTGCCGGTCCGCACACGCACAGCATCATGACCAACCCAGGAACCACCGGCGGCACCAACGTGCCGGGGGGCACCGTCGTGCTGTCGTCCAGCTACAAGTCGAACGGCACGAAATTCAACATTTACGACACCACGGCGCCCAGCGTGACGATGGGCTCACTTACGCCGGTTGGCGGTCAGCCCCACGGCAACATCATGCCGTACCTCGCGGTGAATTACTGCATCGCGCTCGTCGGCATATTCCCGACACGAGGCTGACAGCGCGCGGCATCAGTTGAACGCGATTTGGTACTCCTGATAGTCGTTCGAACGCGTGTCGATCGGGGTGATGTAAAGATCGAACTCCTGCCGGCCGTCCACGATAAAGCGATAGTAGCCTTCCGGCAGCACGTCGCCCCATCGCCCGCGCAGAATCAGGCTGAACGGCACGCGCAGCCCCGCCGGCCAGACCGCTGGTGCCGGCCGGTCGATCCGATCCAGCGTAAGAACCTGCGGCTGGCCGGCTGCCTGGAACGTGTTGCCGACAAACGGCGCAAAGTCATCCGCGGTCAGTGGTTCGGCCATGGCGGTGCGCCTCTCATCGGGAAACCATTAGCGCCTGGCGCCTTCGGTATCGCGCGCGATCCGGGACAGCACAGGCAACGCACGAAACTTCCGATCGGACCTGCATCGTGTCAAGCGTGAATATTGCGACGCCGCACGGTACGCTCACCATGCGGCCAGAAGCCGAGGATGATGCCGACGCAGCCTTTCTGTTCTCGTTGTTCGCCAGCACCAAAGCGGCCGAGACGGCACTGATGCCGATCGACGAGGCGGGCAAGCTGCACCTGCTGCGCATGCAGTTCCGCTCGATGACGGCGACCTATCACCAGCAGTTTCCCAATGCGCGCTTCGAGATCGTCGAACTCGACGGAACGCCGATCGGCCGGCTGATCACGGATGTGCAGACCGATTGCGTGTACTACGTTGACATCGCGCTGCTGCCGGACCGGCAGAGAGGCGGCATTGCCACCGCCTTGATGACCGCCGTGCTGGAGGAACCGCGCCGCCTCGGATTGCCGGGGCGGGTTACGGTACTGGGGGGCAACATCGCCTCCCTGCGGCTGTGCCAGCGGCTAGGCATGACGTTGCAGGCCGAGAATCCGCCATTCGTGGAACTGGAATGGCGCCCATTGAAAACCTCTCCCGCGGGAGCGGGAGAGGTCGAG
>Ga0335074_10008264_pt1 | contig 14464 bp, 17 predicted proteins | sample Lox_Sample_23_FD_206715 | JGI IMG/M metagenome (GOLD analysis project Ga0335074, IMG submission 206715) | Soil microbial communities from Loxahatchee National Wildlife Refuge, Florida, United States - Lox_Sample_2.3 | ecosystem: Environmental > Terrestrial > Soil > Wetlands | place: USA...
GAAGGTGGTGGCCGCAGCCGCGGGCGCTGGTACCGCTGGTAGCTTCCGGGGCCCGGGCGCGAACCCCCACCCCGCGCCCGGGCCCCGGCTCCAGGTTTAAGTGGCCGCGGCCCGGGAAGATAACTCCATACGGACAGTGCTTACGACGCAGGCACGCCCGCACGCCGTCATGGCGTGACTGGGGCGTGCCTTTTTGGGCGTTCGCCGTAGCCCGGTTCCCCGCAGCCCGGCCCCCTTCCCCGTCACGCCGTGGCCCCCGGACACGAACCAGGAGGCCGTGATGAGGATCGCCCTCGTCGTACCCAGCAGCGACCCGTCCAAGCTAGACCCCCGCTCCGCCGCCGAAGCAACCCGGGTTATGTCCCTGGCCCGGTCGCTGGCCGCGGTCGGCCACCGCATCACCGTTTACGCCCGCAAGGACTCCGAAGCGCTGCCCGAGAGCGCGATCGTCGCACCCGGGGTCACGATCGAGCATGTGCCGGCCGGCCCGGCCGCGCCGGTGGAGGCGGACGCCCTCACCGCACACCTGCCGGAGTTCGGCAACCATCTCACGCAGCGCTGGCGCCGCAACCGTCCCGACGTCGCCCACGCCTTTTCGTGGACGATGGGTCTGGCCGCGCTGGCCGGGGCGAGGGGCCTTGGCGTCCCGGTGGTGCAGACGTTCGGCTCGCTCGGCGGGGCCGAGCAGCGGCACGGTCTGCGGGAAACCCCGTCCGATGCCCGCATCCGCCTCGAGGCGTGCATTGCACGCGCCGCGGATGTGGTCCTGGCAAGTTCCGCCGAGGAACTCGCCGACCTGGCGAGGCTCGGCGTGCCCCGGGCCAGGATCAGGGTCGTGCCGTGCGGCGTCGACACGGGGCAGTTCTCCCCCGACGGCCCAGCAGCCGAGCACGGAGACCGGACACGGCTGCTCGCCGCCGAGCCGCTGACCGAGGTGGAGAGCCTGGCCATCGCCGTGCATGCGCTCGCCGACCTGCCCGACGCCGAACTGGTCATCACCGGCGGGCCGGACAAGGCGGGCCTCGCCAAGAACAAGGCGCGCCAGGACCTGGCGCGGATGGCAAGGACGCTGGGTGTCAGCGACAGGCTGGTGTTCACCGGGCGGGTTTCCCCGGACGACCTGCCCGCGCTGCTGCGCTCCGCCGACGTGCTGGTGAGCACCGCGCCCTACGAGCCGGTCGGCCTGATGATGCTGCAGGCGATGGCGTGTGGCACCCCCGTTGTCGCCCCGGCGACCGGCGCCGCACGGGACGCCGTCGTCGATGTGACCACAGGCCTGCTGCTGCCGCCTGGGGCACCCCATCCGGCGCGGCTCGCCACGGTCCTGCGGCGGCTGCTGGCGAACACGCTGCGGCTCGAGGCGTACGGGATCGGCGCCGCCGACCGGGCCAAGTCCCGCTACTCGTGGGAGCGGATCACCCGGGAGACCCTGAACGCCTACGCGGCCTGCCTGCGCCGCCCGCCCGCCGCGGTCGAGGCCAGGAAGGCCGGGCCGGAGCAGGACGCTGCGGCCGACGAGGAGGCCGGTGCCGCCGAGCGGGCCAGCAACGTCAGCCCGGCCCGCCGGAGCAGCGGCCAGGCTCGCAGGGCGCACGCCTGAGCGCCCCGGTGCCTGGGCGGCGCCACGGCACTAGCGGATCGACAACGCCAGCGCGCCGCCCAGGCAGGCCAGCCCGACCACGATCCACGTCACGTAGTCGTTGACCACGCCGCTCTGGAATCGCTTGATGGGCGCGGTCAGGCCGGTTCCAGGCTCGAAGCCCCGCCGCAGCAACGGAAGCCGCCGCCAGTAGAGCGCCAGGAAGGCGAGCAGCAGCGCGCCCGCGGTCGAGCCCACCCCGGTGGCCACGTCTGACACGGTCACCCCGGTGTCCTCGGCCGGGGCGATGGCCACCGGGTGCGCGACGTGCGCGCCGGACAGCACGGTCGCGTTGTAGCCTGCCTGATCCTGGAAACGGACGGCGGCGGCTTCAACGGCCTCGCCGAGGTGGGGCACGAACACGATACCGAGCGCGGCGGCGACGAGTACCGCGGCGGGAACGATCATGGTCAGCGGGGTCTTGTTCTTGCCACGCTCGGTCTCGGTGGTCTCCTCCGATGCCTCGCTGGCCATCTGGGGGTCCTCGCTGGGCGCGTCGCCGAGCCCGTAGAAGACCCCTCCCGCCACCCGCAGGACTGCTCCCCCGACCAGCACCGAAGAGCCGACGAAGATGACGATGATCCAGGTCATACCGCGGGTTGCGGCGCTGTCCTCGATCCACCCCTTGCCGAGAAAGGTCGCGAACGGCGGCAGGTCCGAGAGGCCGAGCGCGGCCAGCGTGAACACCACGCCGGTTACCCGCAGACGCCGGCCCTGCCCATGCAGAGCGGTCTCGTTGACCGAGTGCAGACGGTGCAGCACGATCCCCACGCACAGGAACAGGGCCGCCTTTACCAGGGCGTGCCCGGCGACATACAGCGCCACTCCGGCCAGCCCGAGCGGTGTGAGCAGCGCGATGCCGGCCAGGAACATGCCCGCGTGGCTGATCGTGGAGAACGCCAGCAGGCGCTTGAGGTGCCGCTCCCGGAAACAGAACAGCGCGCCAACCACGGCTGTGACGAGCCCAAGGGCAACGAACGCGGCGGTGATGACGGACCGGTGCCCTAGCGCCTGACCGAACATCGACCAGTACACCCGGGCGATGCCGTAGAGCCCGAGTTCCACCATGACGCCGGAGAACAGCACGCACACCGGGGTCGGGGCGACCGCGTGGGCGTCGGGGAGCCAGAAGTGGAACGGCACGATCGCGCCCTTGATCAGCAGGCCGGCGATGATCAGTACGAACGCGACAACCACGAGGCCATCCGGCGGGTGCCGCGCGATGTACTGGCCGATCTGTGCCATGTTCAGGGCGCCGGTGCGGCCGTAGATGAGCGCGATCCCGGTCAGTGACAGGTAGGCGCCCAGGCTGTTGGTGATCGCGAAGTTCAGCGCGCCCTGAAGCGGGCCGCGTTCCTCCGGCCGGTAGGCGGTCAGCGCGTAGGCCGACACGCCCATCAGCTCGAACCACACGAACAGGTCGAAGATGTCCCCGGTGAGGCAGAACCCGGCCATGCCAGCCAGGAACGTCAGCATCAACGCGTGGTAGTACGTGCCCACCTGCTCGAAGTACCGCCAGGAGAACAGCATGGCCGCGGTGACCAGCAGCGCGGCCAGAGTGGCGAGACCGGTGTTCAGCGGCCCGGCGGCGAAGTCGATGCCGATGGCAATCCCGTGAGACGGCCGGAACCCGGCGAACCAGTACACCACGTCGCCGTGCACGGTCCGGGCCAGCAGCACGGCCAGGATCACGGTCACCGCGGCGCTGGTGGCGATCGCGGCGGCGTCCAGCACCGCGCGCCGGCCACGCAGCAGCGGGCCCAGCGCCGACACCGCCGCGGCGGCGAGCAGCGGCACCACGACGGCCAGGACGGGCAACTGGTCCACGGTGGCCCCGGCTCAGCCCTTGAGCTGGGTGAGCTCGTGCGGATCCAGCGTGCCGAAGCGCTTGTGCGCCTGGATCGCGAACGCCAGCAGGAGCGCGGACACCGCCGCCTCCACCACCACGTCGGTCAGCGCCAGCGCCTGGACCACCGGGTCCACAGCCGGAGTGTGGTTCGGCACGTCGAAGAAGTAGGGCGCGACCGCCCCGGTCCTGTAGCCCACCCCGAGCAGCAGCACGTACGTTGACGACTGCACCACGATCAGGCAGACGATCAGGTGCACCAGGTGCCGGCTGGTGACGACGCCGTACAGGCCGACGGCCAGGATCCAGACCACCACGATGAACGGGAAGATCTGCATCAGCCGCTCCCCTCCCGCACCAGCAGGGTCTGGTCCAGCAGCTCGCCCACGATCAGCACGAACGCCGCCGCGACCTCGACACCGACGAAGAAACTGATCAGCGCGATGGTCCCGGAGGAACTCACCGCGCCGGGAATGGTGCCGAGCGGCAGAAAGTTCTGCAGGTACGGCAGCCCCATGATCACGGCGGTGATGCCCACGGCGGCGAACCCGCCGGCGCCCACCGCCTCGACGGCGTCGGTGACGTCCACCGGGCTGATCCGCTCGAAGGCGAGGAACTGCCCGGCCAGATACACCAGGACGAACGCTGTTCCCAGCACCACGCCGCCCTGGAACCCGCCGGACGGGCTCGTCTGGGCGTGCGAGGCCAGGTACCACCCCATCACCACCGTCGGCCCGGTCAGCGCGAGGGCCACGGCCCGCACGGCCTCGCTGGTCGGCTGCAGGCCGCGGCCCGGCGCCTCGTCACGGGCCGGGCCCTCCCGCTCACCGCGCAGCCGGCGCAGGACGGTGGCCACCCCGGCGGCAGCGACGAACAGGATGAACTCCTCGCCGACGGTGTCGAACCCGCGGTACTCGAAGTTGATGGCCGACACCACCGCGGTGGCATTGGTCTGGCTGACCGCGATCCGGTTGATGATGTCGCCGTACGGGCCGGGGTAGTTACCGAAACCGGGCAGCCCGGCCAGGCCCCAGATGAGGAAGACGGCGAGGCAGGCCATCGCGGCCAGGAACAGCCACCGCCTCTGACGCGGCGTCACTTCTCCCGCTCCTGGTCTCGGGGGGTACGCGGGGGGCGTCCCCTCGCGGGTGGCCTCTTGACCTTCGCCAGCGTCAGCAGCAGCAGTATCGGCAGGGCGACCGCGCCCACCGTGAGCTCGGATAGCGTGACATCCGGCGCCTGGAACGCCAGGAACAAAACGGCCAGCAGTATCCCGTACACGCTGAGCACGATCGCCTGGCGGACCGGGACCCGGGTCAGCACGACCGCCGTGGCGGCGATGGCCACCAGCACCAGGATCGTCACCTGCAGCGCGTCCATCAGTCCCGGCGCGACCGTGTACGGCGTCACCACGGCAACCGCAGGCGTAACGTTCAAGGTTCTTCTCCAGGGGTGCGGCTCCCGCGCCAGTCGCCTTTCTCCCGGATGCGCGCCGCCCGGATCGTGGCATGGGCCAGGAACGGGCCCGCGATCACGATGAACACCAGCGCCAGCCACGTCTCGCCGCTGTTCTCGTCGAACCCGGACTGCGCCAGTACAGCGAAACCCACGATCAGGGGCGCCACGAGCGCGATCGGCGTCACGAAGTGCAGCTTCTGGTAGACGTCGCGCATCACCAGCAACCCGACCGAGGAGGCGAGCACGATGGCCACCGCCAGGCCGAGCAGCACGTCGGCGAGGACTTCCCGCCCGGTCACAGCCAGCGCTCCAGGAACCGGACGAACACCAGCCCGCTGCCGAGCAGCAGCACGGCCAGCAGCACCGGCAGCTCGAACTCGCCGGACCGCCGGAACCCCTCGGCCAGCAGCACGAGCACCATTACGACGATCGAGCTGATGGCCTCGTACGCCACCACGGCGGACATGATCTGCGCGCGCAGCACGACGATCCCGCACGGGATCGTGGCGATCAGCATGGCGATGGCCGCGATGATGAAAGCGCCGTTCATCGCGTGCCCACCGGCTCGCCCTCGCTGGCCACGAGCTGATGGATGATCATCACGTCGCGCTCGGCGTCGATGCCGAGGGCGAACGAGTTGGGGGCGACGGACCGGGCACCGACCAGCAGCACCCTGCGTGCGGCGTCTTCCGGGCTGTCGCCGCCGTGGTGCATGGGCACCTCACGGAACCCGCTGGCGGGCTGCTCACCGCGGGCCAGCCGGCGCCACAGGGCCGCGAACACGATCACCGTGTCCCGCGCCACCTGGCCCGGCAGGCGCAGCGCCGGCACCAGCCACGCGGCCCGTATCCGGAACGCCAGGCCGGCCTGATGGGCGACGAGCTCGGCCAGGAAGGCCCCGAGCGCCGCCGCGCCCGCTCCGGCGAGCAGCTCATCGGTCGCCGTGGAGTCGTCGACCATGACCCAGAACGACATCAGCAGCACCCACCAGGCCAGCCAGGCAGCCGCCCGGCGCACGGCATCGGCACGCCCGGCACCGCGCAGTGCGGCCTTGACGCGGGTCGGCTGAAACACGCGCGTCACCTTCCCCGGCCCTGATCTCGCAAACCCTGCTCACATTCCCCCGCTTTTCGTCAGGGGCGTGCCCGTCGTGACGACGCCCGGGAAATCGACACCACCAACGCGGGTCGGCCGCGCGTGGCTTTGCTCGGCTGATCCGCGGCAACGCAGTGCGCCGGCTGCCGGCCGTGGAAAGGGGACGCGCCGTCGGCTTCGTCAGCCTCGGCGACCCGGCCATCGAGTGCGACCGGGACTCGGCGCTCGCCGACGTCTCCACCGCCGGGGGGAGCACTTGAGTTCGGCCGTGCCGGAATCCCGCATTGACTCGGCGACCACCACGCCCACAGGGACCAGCACGGCAATGGGCAGCCAGGCGTGGGCCGACTTGGCCAGGATCCCGCCGGCCAGCGCGCCGGCGACAACCGCCGCCAGCGCGCCGATGCTGCGGCCAAGCCCATCGGGCTTGGTTCGGGTGACCGGGCCTGCCAGCACGCCGAGGAGCGTGCTGGTCAGGTACGTGCTCGACATCTGCCCCAATCGGCGCACGGCCGCGCTCTGCATGCCCATGGCGGCCGCGGCCACGATCAGCAGCGCGAGCTGACCGCCATCGCGAGGGCTGCCATCCGACAACTCCCAGCCGACGCAGAAGGCGGCCAGAACGACCAGCTCCACCCAGAGCGTGGTGGTTACGCTGGCCGGCCAGGTGCCGGCCTGGTGAGCGCCGCGGGCAGCCAGAGGAGCCGCTATGAGGACACCGGCGGCGTAGCCGGCAATCCCCAGCCCGGCGTGGAGCGCCTCGGCCGAGGAGTGCGTGGTGGCCGCGACGCCGAGCAGCACCAGGTTCCCGGTAACTACGCTGCTGAAGACCTTGCCGAGGGCCAGGAATGAGACCGCGTTCACGGCACCCGAGGTGACGGTCAGCAGCACCACCCGGTAGTCCCGGGCGGCCGCAGGCCGGCGGCCGTTCCCATCGTCATCGGCAGTCATCCCCATGAGCCTCCCGCGGCAGGCCCCGCTGTGGCTCGACGGTAGCAGCGGGATCTTCGGCCGACGCGGCCGCGGCGGATTGACACCGATCGCATTGGGAAGTGCGGGCTTGCCGGAACTGCTTGGTCTGTCGGCACCGCAAGGCAGTGCACCGCTCAGCGGGGCCATCCGGGCGACGGGGCGCCCCTCGCCGTCCGCCCGGAGTCTGCCTCCAGCAGCGGTGAACGGGCCAGCATCAGCACCACGACCGCGATGACGATCGCGCAGACGCCCGCTGCCGCGGCGAACCAGCCGCCGCGAACCCTCTCGCCGAATGCCAGAACGCCCCACAGGACCGACACGACAGGATCCGAAAGCGTGATCGCCGGCTGGACCGCGATCAGCCGCCCGGCATTCATCGCCGACTGCAGCAGGAACATGCCCAGCAGCCCGGAAGCGACCATCCCGTAAACCTGCCAGCTGGTGAACAACGCGTCTAAGCCGTGCGAGAACGCGCCGGTCATGCCCTTCATCAGGGTCGCCGTGAGCCCGAACTGCGCACCGGCGGCCGCACCGAGCACGGCGGCCCGGGCAGGGCGCCTCCGCCCGGCACCGGAACCGGATCGGCCACGGTGGTATGCCCACGCCACCAGCACGCCTACCGTCGCCAGGTTTATGAGAATCCCGGCCAGCCACACGTACCAGCCTGATGGTGCGGAGCGGCCAGCGGATGGCGCCAGAAAGAACATCAGGCCCGCTAGGCCGGCCGCCATCACCGCGGTCGTACTCCACTCCGGCCGGCGCAGACGCGACCGGAAGACCCAGGAAGCGAGGATCAGCGTCGCAGGCAGCTCGAGCACCAGGACCGGCTCCACGACGGCGAGCTCTCCCCCGCTGAGCGCGGTCGCCTGGAGCAGGAAACCGGCGGTTATCGCGAGGACCCCGCCGAACCAGACCGGCTCGTGGAGCAGGCTCCAGATCAGCCGCAGGCTCAGGTTCTGCTTCTGCGGCACCCGCCGGTTGGCCTTGCGCTGCAGCACCGACGAAGTCGCGTTGGCGCAGGCCGCGAGCACCGCGAGCAGGTAGGTAAGGATGTTCACCTCCAGTAGCCGCGATTTCCTCACGCGATAGCGCGGTCGCCCCCCGCGGGCAGGCCGCCACCACACTTGCCTTAACCAATAAACGCACTATGATATTATTGCATACAACAAATATGACAGGGATGCATGGTGGAACTCCACGGGACCGAGGCAGCTGCGAACGCCGTGCTCACGGCCAGCCGCACCCCGTCAGCGGCTCTCCCCGCCGCGATCGCGGCGTCTCCCATGACGATGCAGCAGCCCGCTCAGGCGAACGGGAGGAGATGATGGCCGCCAGCAGGATCAACGGCAACGCACACCTGCCGGGCTCGCCGTGGACCGCGCGGGTGGCCAGCTGGCTGCGCAGCTCACGAGCTGGCCTGTTCCCGATCGCCGTGCTGGTGGGGGTGGGTTCCGGGTTCGGCGCGGTTGCCTTCCGGTACCTGATCTACTTCTTCACCTGGCTGGCCACGGGGCACTCCCAGTTTGGCCAGGCCGGCTACGTCGGCAGTTCGCATCTGCCGTGGCTGGGGCTGGGCTTTTTCGTGCTGATCCCGATGGTCGGCGGGTTCGTGTACGGGCCGGTGATCTACCGGTGGGCGCGTGAGGCCCGCGGGCACGGCGTGCCTGAGGTGATGATCGCCGTCGCCGAGAACGGCGGCCGTATCCGGCCTCAGGTCAGCGTCGTCAAGGCACTGGCGTCGGCGATCTGCATCGGCACCGGCGGATCCGTCGGCCGGGAGGGCCCGATCGTGCAGATCGGCTCCGCGCTGGCCTCCAGCCTCGGCCAGTGGGTGCGGATGCCAGAGAACCGGATGCGGATCCTGGTCGCCTGCGGCGCGGGCGGCGGCATCGCCGCGACGTTCAATGCGCCGATCACCGGCGTGTTCTTCGGCGTCGAGATCATTTTGCGCGAGTTCTCGATCGACGCGCTGTTCACCGTGATGCTCTCGGCGATGCTCGCCGACGCGGTGGCGATCCCGTTCCTGGGCAGCGCGCCGTTCCTGCGCGGCTTCCCGCCCGGCATCGCCCTGCATCATCCGCGCAATTACCTGCTCGTCGCGGTGCTGGCCGTTGTCGCCGCGCTGATCGGGCTGCTGTTCGCCAAGGTCGTCTACAAGGTCGAAGATCTGTGGGACGTGCTGTGGAAGAACCGGCCCGAGTGGGCCAGGCCCGGCATCGGCGGCGTAGCCCTGGGCCTGCTGCTGCTGGCCTTGCCGCAGATGTACGGCGTGGGCTACCCGGTCATGTACAAGGCCATCGCCGGAAACTACGTGCTGTGGTTCCTGCTCGTGCTGGCCGCCGGGAAGATCATCGCGTGCAGCCTCACCCTGGGCATCGGCGGATCCGGCGGGATCTTCGCTCCGTCGCTGTTTGTCGGCGTCACCTCGGGCATGGCATTCGGCGAGATCGCCGATCACGTTCTCGGCCCAGGCGCTGGCCAGCCGGCGCTGTATGCGGTCGTGGCGATGGGTGCGGTGTTCGCTTCCGCGGCTCGGGCGCCACTGACCTCCGTGGCCAGCGTGGTCGAGATGACCGGCGACTACACCCTGACGCTGCCGGTGATGCTCGCCGTGGCCATCGCCACCGCGACCTCCCGTGCGCTGAGCTACGGCACGATCTACACCACCAAGCTGCTACGCCGCGGGCAGGATGTCGACCGCGCGGCTCCCTGGCGTGCCTTCGGCGACCTCAAAGCCGCCGATGCCATGCGCCCGTTCCGCTCTCCCCTCCTCGTCCCCGACGGCGAAGCCGATGCCCGTGCCGGCGTTTCCGCCCTGCCGGGCCCGGTCGCCTATCGGCACGAAACGCAGGCTGTCTTCGCCGACGAATCCCTAGCCCAGACCTTGCGCCAGCTCGACGCCTACGGCCGCGACGGCCTGCCGGTCATGTCCACCGACGGCACGCAGGTGCAAGGGTGGATCACCAACGACAGCGTGCTCCAGGCCGTCGCCCGCGAAATCGACCCGTCCCCACAGCCGCCCGCCGAACCGGCGAGGAACGGCTCCGCATCCCAGCACAGCGCCGGCAACCCGGCCGCACAGCCGCCAACCCCGCTGCCCGGATACCAGGTTCTCGAGATAACCGTCGAACCCGGCTCGGCCGCCGCAGGCAGGAAGCTCAGCGCGGTCGCCTGGCCGGCGGGCTGCATCCCGGTGTCCGTGCTTCACCGCCGCAGACTGCAAGGTCCCGATCCCGAGATCATCCTCGCGCCCGGTGACCGGGTCAGCTTGCTGGCCCCGATGCCGGAGCCAGCAGCTTCTCCTCGGGGGGAGGCCGCGAGCACAAGCCGATCCAGAAGGGAGTCAGCACCGTGAAGCGCTTCAGGTTCAGGGCATTGGTCACCCTCGACATGCCCACGATAAAGAGCTCCGAAAGGCAATATGCCAGCGGAGCGCGCGGGCTGATGGTGCACGCCCGACGCATCGACCAGCCGTCGTGCGACAAGTATTTTCCGGCGACGATTGCCGAAGAATACGGCCTGCCACTTCGGCCGGGAAAGCGTGCGGTGGTGACCATCACGGTGGTGGACGACCAGGCGCCAGCCTATTTCAGCCCGGGTCAGGCGTTCACGCTGTGGGGACAATGCGGGGGGCACGGCGTCGTCACCCGCCGGGTGTTCACCGACTTCGGCCCTTCCTGACTACCCCGCGGAGGTAAGACCATAGACGCGCAACGGCACAACGAATCGCTGGCGAGGATATCGCTGCGGCCGATCGGCAGTCCGCTGCCGCTGGGTCTGCTCGCCCTTGCCGTCGGCACGTTCACCCTGGCCGGCATGCAGCTATCGTGGATACCGCTGGCGCAGCAGCACGACGCCGGACTGGTGATCCTGACCTTTGCCGTACCACTTCAGCTGTTGAGCTGTATCTACGGGTTCGTCGCCCGCGACTCCGCCGCGGGCACTGGCATGGCGCTCCAGGCCGGCGGCTGGTTTTCCATCGGCGTCACAACCGTCACCGGGCAGGAGGGGAAGAGCAGCCCCGCCCTGGGCTTGCTGCTGGTCGGCGCGGCCACGGTGCTGCTCGTTCCGGCCATGACTGCATCATTGAGCAAACTGCTCGCCAGCATCGCCATGGCCCTGACGTCCGTGCGGTTCTACCTCACCGGTGCCTACGAGCTGTCCTCGAGCGCATCGTGGAAGGACGCGGCCGGCATCGCCGGCCTGGTGCTTGCCGTGGTCGCCTTTTACGCCGGCCTGGCTTTCGAGCTTGAAGACAGCCGGCGCGCGACTGTACTGCCCACCTTCCGCCGCGGCGCAGGCCACCGCGCCCTGACCGGGAACCTGGCCGACGAAGTCGACGAGGTTCAGCACGAAGCAGGCGTCCGGACCGTCCTTTGATCGCGACCGCGAGCCCGGCAATTACGCCGTGTTCGCGGCCGCAAGGTTGCGGGACGCGCTGCTACCCTGCGTTCATTGCATCATGCAAGGTTTTGGCCATGGGCCGGGACCAAGGTGGCGGCAGGCGTCTGCAGTGCCGCGTCAACGCGCTAGCAGGTGGCAAGGGTCGGGCTCCAAACGATAGAAAGAGAAGGTGCGGGATCCTGCTGATGCCATCGGTCCGGATGATGTAACGAAGCTGACCTCGGCGTTTCTGACCGCTTCCCGGTTGCTAGTCGCCATCGCGGCCCGCTCCATGGCCGGAACTGACGAGCGGGTGACGTTGCGCCAGTTCCGGATGCTGGTGCTGCTGGCGGGCAAGGGCGAGACAAATCTCGTGACGCTGGCCGAGAGCCTGGCGGTCAACCCATCCACGGCGTTGCGGATGGTAGACCGGCTGGTTGATGCGGGTTTCGTGGCCCGCCGGGTCAACCCTGCCAGCCGGCGGGAAGTCCTGCTGCAGCTGACGCAGACGGGCAAGCAGCTGGTAGATGCCGTCACTGCGCGGCGCCGGGAGGAGATCTCGGCAGTGATCGCGAAGATGTCCGAGCGGGACCGGGCGGGCCTGATCAGAGCGCTATCGGCGTTCGCTGCCGCAGGCCGGGAGTACCCGGCCGACGAGATAGAGCGGGACTTGGTGTCGCTCGGCTGGGAGTGACCGTTGGCAGGGCCGCAGCAGGCGGAACATGGCTCAAAATAAATTGCACTGAGCATGAATCAACGCAGGCGTTCCCCGGAAGCGGTTGGTCCTAGTACCTCAGCCAGGAGGGCGAAGCGCACTTGGGGTGAGTCGAAATGGCAGCACAACCGCGCAACCGGGCGTGGGAAGCGCGCGGAACGGCAACGTCGCCCCGCGGCCGCGCAGCGTGGAGGAGCTCGCGACAGCCGAGGACCACGAGGCCTGGCTGGCGCGCAGCAGAGTGCTTCACAGCTCGCGGGCTCGGGTCCGCCTGCCCACGACGTGCCGGCGCTGGGCTGCCTCGGCTGCGGCTGGCCGGCGGACGAGGTCGAGCGCGACCATGGGCAGATCGGTGAGATCGGCGCCGAGGGTCTGTTGCAGCACAGGTCTCAGCGCGCCCCACGTCCGGGGGCGGGCGGCGGCGTACGCGTCCAGCGCCACCCTCGTTTGGCTGCCCGTGAGGATGCGGGCCTTGGCCGGCACGGGCCTGCGGCTTCCGGTGTAGAGACGGACCTGCGGGTTGGCCTGAACGTTGCGGAACCACTGGGCCCGGGCGCCGAAGCCGGAGACAACCAGATAGGTGTCGTGCGCCGGGTGCCCGACCACCTCCAAGACGACAAACCGCCGTAGTCCGGACGTCCGTCCGGTGTGTTCGAGCATGATCAGCCGGGACCCGAACAACGCGCCGAACCGGGCCCGGTATGCCCAGACAGGCGCCCGGACCAGCCAGCGTGCACTGAGCAGCATGGCGGCGCCACGGACGACCGGCGTTGATGCAGCCATGGCTGATCGCGGCCTAGTGTTCTGGATGGCTGGCCGGCCACCGGCTGTCGGGGATCTCGTCCGCCGCCTCGGCGAAGGCGCGCAGCGCGTCGGCCACCGAGGCCTGACGCTCTGCGGACAGCCGGCCCAGGATCATGGCGATCAGCGCCCGTCGGCGGGCCGTGGCCTGGTCGACGACGTCCCGGCCGGCCGCGGTGATGGACACCTGAACCGCACGCCGGTCAGCCCGGGCGCGGTGCCGGCGGATCAATCCCTTGCGCACCAGGCGATCGCACATCCGCCCGGTCGTCGAGGGCATGACTCCCAGCGCGCCGGCCAGGTCCACCAGTCGCTGCGGGCCTCGTGAGGCGAGCACCACCAGGGCCCGGTACTGGGCGATGGTGGTCTCCTCCGCGGCCGCCCCTAGCGACATCGTCGCCACCGCGACCATCGTCCGGCTCGCGGTCAGCACCGCGTCCACCGCGGCCTCACTCGCGCCGTGTTGCGCCGCTGTGAGGTCATCGGCGAAGCCGATCGTGTCAACGTCATTGCCCTGGCCTGGTTCAGCTACCCGGTCAACACGCATAGGCTAATAGTAGCACTGTGCAATATTCTTCATAGCTGGATTCGCTTCGAGCCGAAACTGGTGACAAGGTTGCGCCCATGCAAGAGACCTGCGGCTAGAACTACGCGCCCGACAGCAGGAACTGACCCACCAACTCAGGCGCCATCCTGGCGACATGGAACTCTCGCGGATGACCGGGCATCGAGCTGCTCTCACCGGGCGTCGGCTACCGTATACGGCGTGGCCGCGTCGCCCGTTCCCTCGTCTGCTGTCGAAGAACGACTGCGGCGCGTCGAGTCGGTCGCCGATGCGGCTCTTTCGGGCATGAACCCCTCCGCGCTGCTCACCGAGTTGCTGGAAAGGGTCCGCGAAGCCATGCAAGCGGACACGGCCGCGGTGATGCTGATCGATCACTCGACCGGAGAACTGGTCGCGACCTCAGCCAGCGGTCTGGAGGAAGAGGTTAATACCGGCTTCCGGTTGCCGATCGTCGACGGCTTTTTCGCCGGCCGCGTCGCCAGCGAGCGGATCCCCGTCGTTCTCGACCGGGTCGACGAAGCAACCGTGCGTAACCCGTTCCTGCTGCAGAATAAGATCAAGGCGGTGGCGGGGGTGCCGCTGCTGGTCGATGGGACCGTGCTCGGCGTTCTGCACGTCGGGTCGGTCAGAGCGCACGCATTCACCAGCGAAGACGTCGTGCTGTTGCAGCTCGCAGCCGACCGCGCTGCACTCGCGGTCCAGGTACTGGCCTCGCGGTCGGACCGCGAGGCCGCTACCGCCCTGCAGCACAGCCTGGTTCCGGGCGCTCCCCCCAGGATTGCGGGAGCGGAGATCGCCGCTCGCTACATTCCTGGCACGGGCAGCGTCGGCGGTGACTGGTATGACGTCTTCCCGCTTCCGTCGGGCGAGCCATGCGTGGTTGTCGGCGATGTGGCCGGGTCGGGGCTCCGCGCCGCCGTGATCATGGGACGGATGCGCAGCTCACTGCGTTCGTACGCGCTCGAGACCGCAGATCCGGCGGATATTTTG
>Ga0335074_10008265_pt1 | contig 14464 bp, 13 predicted proteins | sample Lox_Sample_23_FD_206715 | JGI IMG/M metagenome (GOLD analysis project Ga0335074, IMG submission 206715) | Soil microbial communities from Loxahatchee National Wildlife Refuge, Florida, United States - Lox_Sample_2.3 | ecosystem: Environmental > Terrestrial > Soil > Wetlands | place: USA...
TGCGCCCGGGGGAGATCGTGGTCGTCGTGTCCGATCGCGGGAACGCGGGGATGCTGTTCCAGGCGGACACCGACTTCTACTTCCGGATCGCCGGCGGCTTCATCAACGCGGCCCTGACCGATCCGACAGCACTGCCCGGGCCGGTCGAGCAGCTCATGCAGCCAAGCCCGGCCGCGGAGCAGCAGTTCCGCCGGTACGTCCGTCAGGCCGGGATCGGCGCCATCCTCGTCGAGCAGGCCTGGTCGGCACCGTGGATGCGTGTCTTCAGCCGCATGGGCCTGCGTGGCACATCGGTAGGCGGCATGATCGTCTACCCGACTGGCTAGACTCCGGATATGCCCAGGCGGTGGAAAGACCTCTCCCCCCGTACCCGCGCGGTGATCATCGCGGTCGCCGTCACCGAAGCCGGACTCAAAGCTGCCGTGCTCGCCGACCTGCGGCGCCGGCCCGCGGCTGAGATCCGGGGCCCGAAGCAGGCCTGGGCTCTGTCCATGGTGGTCAATTCCGCTGGACTGATCCCGCTGGCGTACTTCGTGTTCGCGCGGCGGCAGGCTCCTGCCACTGCCCGGCAGGCATGAGCAGGGAGCCGGACAGGGCGAGGCATGGCTGGTGACCGGCAGCTGATGCTGCTGCGGCACGCGAAGTCGGCCTGGCCCGACGGCGTCGCCGACCTTGAGCGGCCGCTGGCGCCCCGTGGCCGCCGGGATGCCCCGGCCATGGGCGGGTGGCTGCGTGCGTCGGGTTACGCACCGGGCCTCGTTCTGTGTTCCACAGCTCGGCGTACCCGCGAAACGTGGGAGCTTGCGCAGCAGGCGCTCGGCACCAGCCCGCCTGTCAGCTACGAGCCGCAGGTGTACGGGGCGACCAGCGCAGAGCTTCTGGCCCTGGCTCGGCAGACTGCGCCGGATATCGGGTCGGTGCTCATCGTCGGCCACGATCCGGGGGTGCAGCGGCTGGCCCTCGACCTGGCCGGCCAGGAATCGCCGGCCCTGGCCAGTGTGCGGGCCAAGTTCCCGACCGCCGCGATCGCGATCCTGGCGTTCAGCGGTTCCTGGCCCGACCTCGAGCCCGGCGAGGCCCGTCTCGAAGACTTCATCCGGCCTCGCGACCTGCGCCTGGACGAGAAGGACTGACGGAACTACCGCTGGGCGGCCGGGCCGGACAGGCGGCCGAGCACGTACAGCAATGAGGCGATGGCCAGCGACACCAGCGTGATCCCGCCGACCCACCAGAACCAGGTGCCGTAGGCGATCACCGCGCCGCCGATTCTCAGGTGCCCGGCGTCGTTGCTGATCAACGGCGTCCATGAGCCAGACAGCGTGGCCACGATGCCGACGACCGACGCCAGTCCGCCGATCACCGAGCAAGCCCAGAACACAGCCGGGTGGGCCAGCCTGCGCTGCTGGAACTGGGCCCGGTACCGGCGCAGGATGATCAGCACGTCGATAAACAGGACGGCGATCGAGATGCACCAGATCACGGTCACAGCCGCCTGCAGTACGTCGTAGATCTCGGTCTCGGCGTTAACCGGCTTGCCCACCACGCTCGGTACCAGCACGAAGGCGACCAGCGTGAACACGCACGCGATCGCGGTCTGTACCCAGACCGCCACGTCCGGCACCTTGGCCTTGTTCACATGCGACATCACCCGGGGCAGCCGGCGGTCCAGCCCGGACACGAAGATCAGCCGGGCGAACGAGTAGTTGTAGACGACGGTGATGAACAGGAAAAACAGTGCCAGCACAACGGCGGTGATCTTGCCGGTGACGCTGCCAAGGCCGATGCCGACCGCCGCGGCGACGCTGGTCACGCTGGCGGCCGAGCTCGCGGGCACTGTCACCATGACGCCCCAGGTGGCGAGCAGGTAGGCGATCACGACCACGAGTGAGCCCCACAGCAGGTAGCGGGTGACCGAACGCTGGTGCCGGATCTCGACGCCCATGTTCAGCGGCACTTCCACGCCGAGCAGGGCCAGGATCACCAGGCCGAAGAAGGACCAGTTGCTGAGGTTGATCCCGGTGGACGCCCCGGGACGCCAGGCGGCGAAATCCCACGGGTTCACCACGGCGTGGTGCCCGCGGGCCAGGAACGCCACGCCCGCGGCGAACATCGCCAGGATGCACAGCCCGTACAGCAGGAAGACCACGTTGACAACGTTCTGCGTTACCCGGAAGCGCAGCACGGCGATCATGGCGGCGACGATGATCGCGGCCACGATCACCAGGCCCTGTTCCTGGACTGACCACGCGGCGGCCGCCGGGAACGCGAAGCCGACGAATGCCTCGACGATCGTGCCGGTGGCCACCATCACGAGCACGCCCGGCCACCACGCGCAGAACCCGGCGAAGAATCCCCAGAACGGCCCGAACGCCTTGTGCGTCCACAGGTAGATCGATCCCTCGCCGGGAAACATGACGCCGAGCTGGCCGGTGGCGATCGCGCACGGCAGCAGGAACACGATGCAGCCAATGATCCACCAGCCGAAAGACGCGGGCCCGGCCGGCTGAATGACCGCCGCGTTGGTGATGAACAGCACGATCGCCACGAAGATCGCGACCATGTCGAACGTCGTGAGGACCCTCGGCAGAATGCCGCCCGCCACCCGCTCGGAAACCAGCTCGCCGTCGGAGCCCACAGTGGTCATGCCCGGCTCCCTGCACCGTGGCTATGCCGTTTCCTCAGACAACGCTGTCCTTATTTCCAGGAATAGCACCGCGATCGCGCACCGTACAGTGCGAATCTCCCTGGATGCGGATACGAGAGCGGCGACGCTGGCCAGCACGGCGGGTGGTCGCCATCGTGGCGGCTGTTGCTGTCGTGGCCGCTGGCGGACGTACCTGGGGGTGCGGCTGAGTTCCGGCACGGGTCCGCCCACCAGCGGGCTGCCGGCCGTGTGGACGGCCAAATCCCAGGCTGGGAACTGCCCGTCGGGCGAGGACGGCATGCCATGGGTCACAGGCGGGCTGGCTGTTGCCTGCGCCGGCAACGGGGTGCTCGGTGCCTACCGGATCGGGACCGGCCATGTTGCCTGGACGTGGCATACCCCCAAGCCGCCGAGCGACATTGGCCAGGCATTCCCCACCATCATCCTGATGAGCACGAACAGCGATGACGGCATCGGCATTTTCGAGTACACCTACGGCCATGGAATCGCCGGCATTGTCGGCCTTGATCTGGCCACCGGACGCCAGCTATGGCAGCTGAAACCTCAGGGCTCAGCGGCTGCCAATATCTGGGAAGGTGGCGGACGTTTCGATATCCTGCCCGACTCCGGTAGCGCCCTGCAGGTCTACAGCCTCGCCACCGGCGCCCCCGAGTGGTCGACCGCGCCGAGCGGCATCCCGTCGGCTGGCTGCGAGATCGCGGACACAGCGATCAGCGGGCCGTGGATCTACGCGGTCACGCACTGCTCCGGTGGCGCTGACCAGCTCTGCCAGATGTCGCTGCCGACAGGTTCGGTGATCGCCCGGGCCGGGCTTCAGGACGCAGCCTGCGAGCAGACATCGAGTTCTGATGACCCCACGCTGTGGGCAGAGGCCGGTTACGTGCTGTCCGGGTGCACCGACGCCACGAACACCAACCCGGAAATGCCCGACATCGTCGTCATACCGGCCGGCGGGGTGCAGCAGCGCGCTCTGCCGTGGACCTGGACCGGAAACAGCGACTTCATCGAGAACCTCAGCCAAGCGCTGTCCCCGCCCGCCATCGCCATCGGCGGCAGCACCCTGTACATCGGGCAGAACCTGATCTCGAACAACGTCGAAGGGCCAGTAAAGACCTACGACCAGATAGCCGCGATCGACCTGAACACAGCCCGACTGCGCTGGTACAAGACCATCACGATCCCCGGCGAAGACCCCAACAGCGTCACCTACCCGGTGAACGTCATCGGCGCCGACTCCGGCGGCGTGCTCGACGTGATCGAGAACGTCAGCTCCAACAGCAATGACACCACCGGAACTACCGGCATGACCCTCGCCCAGCTGTCAGCAGCAGACGGAGCATCTCCTACGGGCCAGGCACCACCTACCCGGCAGGCCTCGGGAACCAGCCATCGTTCACGCTGGCCGGCCGCACGCTCCTGTCCTTCCCGCACTGCCCCGGTGGCTGCAGCGGCACGTTCCCCGTCACCGCCTACAGCACCGGTTCCTGGCCCACCTGAGCACCGGCTTGGGCCGGTGTCATTAAGTTGATTGATTCAGGGCGTATAGGGCTTGTGCCAAATCCGAAAAATGGGGCTGGCTGGTCTCTGGTTCCGTGGCGTCGGCGGTGCTGGTGGTGGGCTGGATGCCGGCGGCGGCCAGGATGGCGGCCAGGGCGTGGGGGGTGTTGCCGGTGATGCTGATGCTGACCTGGCGCATGTTTTTCTTGTAGAGGATCTGGAGGTCGAACGCCTGGCAGAGCTGCTGGAGCAGCCGGGGCGGCGTCCGTGGTGTCCCACATTGTAGGGCTATGCCGCGCTGTGAGTGCCGCTGCCGCACTGTGAGCAGCCGCCAGGTATCAGTGGGTAACCACGCCCGCTGAGTCGCGGGGGTGGCTGTCAGAGTCTCACGGACTGATGCCCAGCTCGCGGCTGAGTGCGAGGTATGCGCGGGCCTGGGACAGCCCTGCGGCGCACTTGCTGCACAGCCGGTCCAGTGCCTCGCAGTCGGCGCAGCACAGTGGTGGGTCACGATAGAAAACCGCGTCGGCTAACGCCTGCCTCAGAACCGCCTGCTGCCCTGGGGGCAGGGCTGTGGTGGCGGGGCTGGTCATTCCGGCCGCCGGCGCGGCAAAGGAACAGCCGGGGTTGAGGCGGCGCCGGGCGGCGCGGGCGGCGGCGTGGGTTTGGCGGCCGATAGTTCGGCTCGCAGTTCGTCGGGATCGCGGGTTACGAGAGTGTGCGGGCTCTGGCTCAGGTGCCGGCTGTGGGCGATATAGCGGGGGCCGGTGAGCGTGGTCTCTTGCCAGATGTGGTAGTTGGGGAAGTCGCACTGCAGCGTTGTGAGAATGTCGGGACCGGGTAACGCTGGGCGGGATGAGGGGTTGTTGTTGCCGATCATGGGCACGACGTTATGAGCGCGGAGAATGGCCGGGCAATGGCAGTTTGGCGGGGGCGGCCGGGAAGTGCCAGGCAGGGTTACCTCGCGTCAAACGTGGCCGCGCTGATCAGTAGGGGAGGCTGACGAATGAGGCCAGGTCGCGCATCTCAGGGGTCAAGGTCCGGCGGCGCTGGATGATCTTCGCCAGGATGTCGCTGGCGTGACGCTGCTGGGGCAGCCATTCGGGGCGCTCACTGCGGAGTTGCTGCAGCACGCTGATGGCCTCGGGGTACTGGCGCAAACTAACGTAGGCCTGGGCGACGTCCAGGCGGTGGCTGGGGGCGTATTTGCGTACTGGCAGTTTGAGCCGAGTGAGCCTTCTGCTGATGTCGAGCGCTTCTTTGGGGTTGTCCTGGATCGTGGCGTTCTCGGCGGCGGCGATTGAGACCGTCAACGGCCCGAATACGTGCCATGGCGCGTAGGGCAGGTTAAAGTCCCGGTCAGTTCCGGCCGCCGCCATGCGCGCCAGCCGAAGCGCGTCACGCGCCTGGCCGGGCTGGTTATCGCGCACCGCGGCGGTGGACGCGCGGATCAGCAGTCGCCCCCACGCGGACAACTGGTTCCTGTCGGCGGAGAACCTCGGCTCGCCGTCATCGGCCCACCGGAAGGCAAGCTCCCGGGCCTGGGCTAGCTTGCCTTGGCGGATCAGCCCCCAGCATCGTTCCTCGACCACCGACATGGCGATCAGCGGGTCGTCGGCGTCGGTCATGGCCAGGTCGAATGCCTTGTCGGCGGTGTCGAACTGCCAGGTGTGCAGCATCAGCGCGCCCGTGACCTGCCGTATCTGCGCCCGGATCGCCCGGGCGCCGGCTTGGGCGCCGTTGTGTGATCCGGCGACGAGCGCGTCAGCGTCGCGCAGCAGGGCGGGCAGCACCACCCCGAGTTCCCCGAACCGGCTGGCCAGCAGCAAGGGCAGCACCCCGCGGAACGTGGACCGGACGCCTTCGAGGGTCGGTTCGTCGTGTACGTGCACGTCCGGCTGACCTTCGAGCGCACCGCGTACCGGCTGCCACATCTCCCGGCTCTCGGGTCGGGGAACTGGGGCGTCACCCTGAGGCAGGAGGGCAGATGTTGGCACGCCGAGGGCTGCGGCGATCTTGCGAGCGGTCTCCAGGCGGGTGTCGTTGATCTCGTGCTGTTCCAGCTTGCGGATAAGCGATCTGGACACGCCGGCCGCGCGGGCTAGATCGTCCTGGGTTAAGCCGCGCCGCTTGCGGGCCTCGCGCACCCGGTCGCCGATCGTGCGTGCCTGGTCCATGGCAGTCCTCCCGGCCTGCGTACGCATTGTTCTCAGGGTACTGGCGGTGTTCCGTGTATGCCTGTGTGCGCCTGTGTCACGGTTTCGATACCAGCTCAGTGTCTTTCCTCGCTGGTCGTGGTCCTGCAAGTACCACCGTTGTCTGTGCCCCGCGCAGCGAGGGCCCCCGGGTGGGCCCGGAAGGGTCAGGAGGGGGCGTGGGGGGACCTCAGGGGAACCCCGGGGCTGTGGGGAGGGGTGCCCCCCGTCGTTGCCCCCCGCCCGGGGAGGTGAGTCGGCCGCAGGCCGTCCACTATCCAGGGAGTGAATCGCCCTGGACCGGCCATGAGGGGCGGGTGGTCGGGGGCTTTTGGTGGTGGGACATCCGGGCGTGGGTGTGGTTCCTCGCTGGCCGGGCGTACGCTCCTGTCTTTCCCGCGCTGCCCGGGTGGCTGCAGCGGCACGTTCCCCGTCACCGCCTACAGCATCGGTTCCTGGCCGAACTGAGCACTGGCTTAAGTCCGTGCCATTAATTTGGTTGATTCAGGGCGTATCTGCCCATCGATCGACCACGTTATTGATTTTGGTCGTTGCGGTGAGCGGGATAGGCGGTTTCGGGTGGGCGGGTGCTGATAGGTGGGTGTGCCGGAAGCTGAGGTGGTGACCAATTTCGGTGGTTGAGGACGCGGGGTCGGATAACGGGTCGGCGTGGCCTAAGTTATGGCTGGGCCGTAATGTCGTTGCCTGGGATCATGTGGGCGCTCACACGGCGGCTGCTTCGGCTTCCTCCAGCTCATGCCGCCATCATCACGCAGGTCGATCAGGAGGAAGTGCGGGACGCTGCGAGCGCCCGGAGGTCAGCCGCGGCCCGGACAGAGCCGAGATCCTCGTCGCCCCAGGCCTCGATCATGGCGGCCAGTGCCAGCAGCGCTTTCTTCCTGCGACGGCCCACCTTTGCCGCCACCTGGTCGCCGCTGCCGACATCGACAAAGGTCAGCGTGCAGCCGTCCAGGCCGACGGAGACCTCCGAGAGATCCCAGCGCTGCAAATAGCTACCGCGTCCTCGACTCCGGCGCCGGACCAGCTCCGACTCCTTCAGCCATACCAGGGGGAAAGCGCTGGCCGCCACGGCGATGATGGCTACCGAAGTAATCGTGAAGGCCAGAGCTACCGGTCCGACCGACCTCCCTGTCGTCGCTTCGGCCCGCAGGGCCAGCGCAAATCCGTACCCGCACGCCGCCAGCACCAGGATGGCGACGGCGAGGACGATCCTGGTGGCAGGCGTCGGCTTGAGCCCGACCCGCCGGGGTACAGAGTCGGGCGCAGTGTCAGGGGCCGCCGCCTCGGTCGTTTGGGGCAGTTCGAACATAAGCTAATAATTACACAAAGCTGGCACTACGGACCGGTGGTGCCGATGCGCGCGATGGTGTCGGCGAAGCTGGGCACCGCGCCGTGGCGGCGGCGGATTACGTCGGCGATCAGGCCGGTCCAGCCGGTCTGGTGCGATGCCCCGAGCCCGGCGCCGTTGTCGCCGTGGAAGTACTCGCTGAACACCAGGTTGTCCCGCCAGGCCGGGTCGTCCTGCAGTCGGGTCACGCCGCCGAAGCACGGCCGCCTCCCGTCGGGCCCACGCACGAACAGCGAGATAAGCCGGTCCTGGAGGTCCCCGGCGACGCGGTCAAGGGTGAGCCGCTGGCCCGAGCCTGCCGGGTACTCCACCGTCAGGTCGTCGCCGAAGAACCGGTGGTAGCGGCCCAGCACGCTGATCACCAGGTAGTTCAGCGGCATCCAGACCGGGCCACGCCAGTTGGAGTTGCCGCCGAACATGGGCGTGGTCGACTCGGCTGGCTCGTAGTCGATCGTCGCCCGCACCCCTTCCACGTCCAGCTCGTAAGGGTGGTCGCGGTGGTAGGCCGACAGCGCCCGCAGGCCATGGGGCGACAGGAACTCCGACTCGTCACACAACCGGGCCAGCAGGCGCTCCAGCCGCCCGGGACCGGCCACGCTGAGCAGCATGCGCTCGTGACCGGGAGCGCCGCGGAGCAGCCCGGCGCTGGCTAGCTTGGCCGGGTCATCGAGCCCGTGCGCGCCGAGCAGGCCGGCGAACTGCTTGCCGACGGTCAGCGACACCCGCAGCATGCTCTCGTCGATGATCCCGACGGCCAGCAGCGGGATCATCCCGACCATCGACCGGACCTTGACCGGCACCGCCGTGCCCGCCGGGGTGAGCAGCCGGTCGTAATACATGCCGTCGCCGTCGTCCCACAGGCCCTGGTTGTCGATCGCGTCCCGGATGCCAGCGAAGTGCTCAAGGAACTTCAGTATCAGGTCCATCCCCGGCCGCTGCCCCGAGCGCCCGAGCACCTCGGCGATCGAGGCCATAGCGAGGGCGTAGAACCCCATCCAGCCGGTGGCGTCCGACTGCTCGAGCGTGCCGCCGACCGGCAGGTGCGAGCGGTCCAGCGGCCCGATGTTGTCCAGCCCGAGGAACCCGCCCTCGAACAGGTTGTTGCCGAACGAGTCCTCCCTGTTCACCCACCAGGTGAAGTTGACCAGCAGCTTGTCAAAGACCCGGCTGAGGAAATCGAGATCGCGGGCGCCGTCCACGGCGAACACCTCGAGCGCCGCCCACGCCTGCACCGGCGGGTTCACGTCGCCGAAGTCCCACTCGTAGGCGGGCAGCGCCCCGCTCGGGTGCTGGAACCACTCCCGGCACAGCAGGATGAGCTGGTACTTGGCGAACGCGGGATCGATGTGCGCCAGCGCCACGCAGTGGAACGCCAGGTCCCACGCTGCGAACCAGGGATACTCCCACTTGTCCGGCATCGACATGATGTCGAACGCGTCGAAGCTGCGCCAGTGGCTGTTCCGGCCGGACGCCCGGCCCGGTGGCGGCGGTGGCTGGGCCGGGTCGCCGTCCAGCCAGCGGGCCACGTCGTAGTAGTAGAACTGCTTGCACCAGAGCATCCCGGCGAAGGCCTGGCGCATCACCATGGCCTCGTCGGCTGACGCGCCCGCCGGGGTCAGCTTGGCGTAGAACTCGTCGGCCTCCGCCCGCCGCAGCGCCACCACCCGGTCGAAGTCGCTGCCGAGGGCGTCGGCAGGCGCGGGCCCCTCGCCAGACGGGCGCATCCGCAGGCGCAGTTCGGCCGTCTGGCCCGGCGCGACCGTCACCTGATACCAGAACGCGCACTTGGTGCCGTGCCGTTCCGGGTTGACCGTGGCCGCGCCGCGGGTCACGTGGTCGTTGATGCCGTCCTTCGGGTACGGCGTGAGCGGCTGCGCGCCGAACAGCCGGGCTTCGTTGGTCTCGTTCTCGCAGAACAGCAACTCCGGCACGGCGCCAGCAGGCTCAGCGCCCGCGACTATCTCCATTGGTATTCCGAACGGATGATCAGTGCGCACCCTGGCGACGCCAGGACCCGTGGTGGCTGGTACAGGGGCGTCGGCTGTCAGGACCGGCCGGGCGGCACTCTCGTCCCAGGACCACGTGTTGCGCAGCCACGCGGTCGGCAGCACATGCAGCGTCGCCGCCTCGGGGCCCGCGTTCGTCACCTGAACGGTCATCAGGATGTCGTCCGGACCAGCCTTGGCGTAGTGCACCTCGACGATCCAGTAGCGGCTGTCGTCGAAGACACCCGTGTCCATGAGCTCATATTCCGGATCGGTCCGCCCGCGGCGAGCGTTCTGGATTATGAGATCTTCATAGGGGAACGCCGCTTGCGGGTAGTGATACCGCCACCGGTTCCACGCGTGGCTCGGGACCGAGTCCAGGTACCACCAGTACTCCTTGACGTCCTCGCCGTGGTTGCCCTGGGAACCGGTCAGGCCGAACGCGCGCTCCTTCAGGATCGGGTCGCGGCCGTTCCACAGGGCCAGCGCCAGGCAGAGCCGCTGCTCGATGTCGCAGAACCCGGCCAGCCCGTCCTCGCCCCAGCGGTAGGCCCGAGACCGGGCGTGGTCGTGCGGCAGGTAGTCCCACGCCTCGCCGTCCGGGCTGTAGTCCTCGCGGACCGTGCCCCACTGCCGCTCACTGACGTATGGCCCCCAGCGGTACCAGTCACCCGCCTGGCGCAGCCCGTCTTCCAGGTTCCCGAACCCGGCCACCCGATCGCTTTCGCCACCCACGCGCCGGATCGTACTGGACTGGCCGCGGCGCCAGGCCGGAGGATCAGCACAGTGGCAGGAGTTCTTGCGGAGCGGCCAGGGAGGCGCAGCAGTGAGCGAGCTCAAGGCGGAGGTGCAGCCGGCTGAGGTGGGGCTGGACCAGGAGCGGCTGGACCGGCTCGACCGGCATTTCCGGCGCTACGTCGACGACGGCCGCCTGCCCGGCTGGCTGATCACGGTGGCCAGGCACGGCCGGCTCGCGCACGTGTCCTGCTACGGCTCCCGCGATATCGAGGCCGGGCTGCCGGTCGAGACCAGCACGCTGTGGCGGATCTTCTCGATGACCAAGCCGGTCACGTCGGTCGCGGCGATGATGCTGTACGAGGAAGGCGCGTTCGAGCTGACCGACCCGGTGAGTGCGTACATCCCGTCGTTCGCTGACATGCGGGTGTTCACCGGGGGATCAGACATCCGGCCGGTGACCGTGCCCGCCACCGAACCGGTGCGGATCTGGCATCTGCTGACCCACACCTCCGGCCTGACGTACGGCTTTCTCCGCAGCCACCCGGTCGACGGGCGGTACCGGGAGGCCGGGTTCGAGTGGGGACACCCGCGGGCTATGGACCTGGCCCAGTGCGTCGACGCCTGGGCGGCTCAGCCGCTGCTGTTCCAGCCGGGCACGGAGTGGAACTACTCGGTATCGACCGATGTGCTCGGCCGGGTCGTGGAGGTCGTCTCCGGCCAGGCCCTCGACGAGTTCTTCAGCAGCCGGATCTTCGGCCCGCTCGGCCTGGCCGACACCGCGTTCTGCGCCCCGGACGCTGACGCTGGCCGGCTCGGCGAGGTGTACACGGCCGGTCCCGGCGGGCTTTCCGTTCTGGAGGGCATGGGCCGGGTGGGCCGGCGCCGGCCAGCCTCGCTCAGCGGCGGCGGGGGACTTGTGTCGACGGCGGGCGACTACCACCGGTTCAGCCAGATGCTGCTGGGCCTGCCGGACAGCCCGGCGGGCGAGCTTGACGGCGTGCGGCTGCTCGGCCCGCGGACCGTGGCCTACATGACCCGCAACCACCTGCCTGGTGGGGCCGACCTGGACACGTTCGGCCGGCCGCTGGACGCGGCGGCGCCGGCCCGGGGCGTCGGGTTCGGCCTGGGCTTCGCTGTCGTGATCAACGCGGCCGACCGCAAGACGCTCGGCTCGGAGGGCGAGTACTACTGGGGCGGTGCCGCCTCGACAGCGTTCTTCATCGACCCGGGCGAGGAGCTGACCGCCAGCTTCTACACCCAGTTCATGCCGTCGAACACGTACGCGATCCGCCCGCAGCTGCGCCAGCTGATCTACCAGGCGATCGTGGCCTGACGCAGCTGCGCTAATCCTTGGCCGCGTGCTTCGCGCGCGGCGCCGGGTCGGCCGGGGCTCCCGCTGGCGCGGCCCGATCGGCTGCGGCCTCCTTGCGGACCTCGCGCAGCCGGTAGGCGATGAACGCGACGATCGCCAGCACCACCAGAACGACGAGCACGTAGCCGCCGATCGAGATGTCGTGCGAGACGCTGCTCCACGCGCTGCCGACCTCGTAGCCGATGACCGACAGCACCGTGGCGTAGATGACCGTGCCGATGACGTTGAGCACGCCGAACTGCGCCACAGGCACGCCGATCACGCCGGCGACAAGCGAGATGAACGCACGGATGACCGGCAGCATCCGGCCGACGGCGACCGCCCACGACCCCCGGCCGGCGAAGAACCGCTCGGCCCGGTCCACGTCCTTGCGGGTGATCAGCGCGTACTTCCCGACCCGGTCGATCAGGGGCCTGCCACCCAGCCTGCCCACGCCGTAGGAGACAAATGAGCCTGCTAGCTCGCCCAGCGACCCGATGACGATCACCAGGGCGAGGTTGAGGTGACCCTGGCCGGCCAGGATGCCGGCGAAACCGAACGTGATCTCCGAGGAGATGGGAATGCAGCACGCCTCAAGGAAGCCGAAGATCAGGAGTGCGGAATAGCCGGCGTGGGTCAGGAAGCTCTCCATGGCCTCGTACGGTACGGCACGAGGGACAGTGCCCTCGCCCCCATTCCCCCCTCCTGAGGATTTCCTGAACGATTACGGCCACAAGTATGACGTGAGCGTCCTACCTGGGGGTGACGGGCGGGTCAGGACGCGGTGTTGTTGTTCGCCGCCGGTGCACCGATCGGTGCGGCCGCCGGGGACGCGGGGACCGACGACGGGCTGACGAACGTGCTGCCGTTCGGCCCGGTTTCCACGGCCTCGTGCAGGGCGCTGCCCTGTACCCACTGGCTCCACGGCAGGAACCACATGGTCCAGCCGTTGTCCCAGGTGCCGCCGGCCGGACTGCCGGTGACCGTGACCGGGTCACCGGGGACTTCCATGCCGTAGTAGGTCTGGGCGTCCGCTGGCGGCATGTTCACGCAGCCGTGGCTGACGTTGGTGAAGCCCTGCTCGCTGGTGGACCAGTACGCGTCGTGCAGGTAGTCGCCGGACCAGGTGAACCGGACCGACCATGGGACCTCGATGTTGTAGCCAGGCCCGACCATGTCCACCGGGTTGCCCTTGTCGATGGTCAGGTAGGTGCCGTTCGGCGTATTGTCGCCCGGCCGGCCGGTGCTGATCGGCCAGGTGTCGATCAGGGCCCCGTTCTGGTACAGCTGCATCTGGTGCGAGGTCGTGCTCGCGACCACGATCAGCGACGAGCCGATCGTGAAGCTCTGGGTCAGCGTGTGGTCGCCATAGACGCCTGGGGCTACCTCCACGCCGTTGAGGTGGCCGGTGAAGGTGACCTGGGTGTTCGCCGGCCAGTAGCTCTGCGGGCGGAAGTAGGCGCAGACCGTGGCCATGTTGCACGGGTCGTCCCAGTACCAGGCGCCCACAACCGGCTTGGACGTCGTTATCTGCAGCGCCCGCTCGACGGCCGCCTTGTTGGTGATTGGGGTGTTGAAGTACAGGATGATCGGCATGCCCACGCCGTAGGTGGCGCCCGCGCCCTCGTAGATCTGCGTGGTGGTGGTCTGTGACGGGGTGAGCGTGGTGAAGCTGCTGGTCTTGGTGACCGTCCCGTTCGGCCCCGACGCTTTGGCTGTGACGGTGTAGCTCTGCGAGACATCGAGCGCCCAGTTGCTGTGCCAGGTCGTATCGGTCGTGTTCATCGTGCCGTTGACCTGGTCGCCGGAGGTGGTCACGTTGACGCCGCTGAGCTTGCCCCCGGCGGCTGTGACCGTGATGCCCTGGCTGGGCGCGGCATCCTTGCTGCCGTTGCCCGGCGTGATCGACACCTGTACGCCGCTGCCTGACTGGCCGGATGAGCCGGACCCGTGGCTACCCGATCCCCCGCCCGAGCAGGCGCTCATGGCCAGGGCAAGGCTGCCGCACACTGCAACGGTGACCAGCCAGTGGCGGCTGCGGGTGGGTCCGGGGACAAAGATGCTCACGTCAAGACCTCCCGGGGTTGCTTTCCCAGGGTAATCCGGCCTGGCCGTACGCACGAACGCCCTGGAAAACCCGCCCGGGGCGGCCGGGCGGCGCTTGGGCGGCGCTCGGGCGGCGCTGAAGGTCAGGCTTGCTCAGCCGGCCCGGCGGCGATCCGCGACCTCCGGCCCCGGCGCTCGGCGATCTGCAGGCCCACCGCCCAGCCCAGCGCCACCACGGCCAGGGCGCTGAACGCGATCTCCGGCCACTCGCCGAGCCGCTGCGCCAGGGTCGTGCTGGAGACCAGCGGCACCCGCGCCTCGAGCAGGGCCCGCTGCCAGGTCTGGCTGCGGGCCACGAAGGTCCCGTTGGGGAGGATGATCGCGCTGACCCCGGTGGTGCCGGCGACCACCATCGAGCGGTCGAACTCGATAGCCCGGATCCGGGCCATCGCCAGCTGCTGCAAGGTCTCGCCGAGCTGCCCGTCTACCTCAAAGTCAGCGTCGTTGGTCTGCTCGGTGAGCAGGTTCGCGCCCGCGCCGACCTCGGACGAAACCAGGTTGTCGAAGCCGACCTCGTAGCAGATGACGTCACCCAGCCTGATCTTGCCGACGGCGAAC
>Ga0335074_10008266_pt1 | contig 14463 bp, 14 predicted proteins | sample Lox_Sample_23_FD_206715 | JGI IMG/M metagenome (GOLD analysis project Ga0335074, IMG submission 206715) | Soil microbial communities from Loxahatchee National Wildlife Refuge, Florida, United States - Lox_Sample_2.3 | ecosystem: Environmental > Terrestrial > Soil > Wetlands | place: USA...
GTCGTGTCGCTGGCCTACGGGCCAACGGTCAGGGCGGCCACGGGCTCAGTGCTCTACCTTGCGTTCGTTGGACTGCTCAGCCTCGGCATTGCCACGATCGTGCGGGACTCGGCCGCCGCCACCGGCGCGGTGCTCGGGATGCTCTACGTCCCGCCGATGATCGCCCTGTTCCTCGGCAGCGAGCGAACCTGGCAGCACTGGGTCGAGCGGTATGCGCCGACGAACGCGGGCCTGGGGATCCTGAACACGACCGGGGTACACAGCCTGGTGATCAGCCCGTGGGCCGGCCTCGGCGTGCTGGCCGCGTGGGCTGTGGGTGCGCTGCTGGCAGCGGGCGTGCTTTTGCGCCTCAGGGACGCCTGACGGATCTGGGCGATCAGGACTAGCTGAGCTCGGCCTTGTCTGCATCGATGATGCGGGTGAGGAGCTTGGTGAGTTGCCTGAGGTCGTCGGCCGGGAGAGTTTCGACGGCCGGCGGCGGGCGCAGCAGGATTGCATTGGCGGTCTCGATGGCGTTATGACCGGCAGCCGTGAGCGTCACCAGCTTGCGGCGCCGGTCGCCTGGGTGGGGCTGGCGTTCTACCAGGCCATGGGCTTCGAGCTTGTCGACGATGAGAGTTACGTAAGGGGCGTCGAGGCTGTTGGCCTCCGCGAGTTCGCTGAGGGTCATCGGCCGGTCTTGGAGCTGAAAGAGGATCTTGCCGCGGCCTCCGCCGAGGCGGAATCCGAGCGCCTCGGCGAGTTCGCCGTGGCGGTTGTGGACCTCGACGAACTCGCGCATGAGGGCCCAGGCTTCCTGCGGCCCGTCGCTTACCACGGCACAGTCCTGCCGAGGTAGTCGACATAGTGCAGGCCCTGTTTGCCGCGGAGGGCGTCGAGCGTCCTGACCACGTTGGGGATGCTCTCGTCGATACCGAGCCGGGCGTTCGGGCCGCCGAGTTCGGTGCGCACCCAGCCAGGAGCCATGAGCACGAGGGTCCGGTGCTCGCCGCTGTGCCGCGCGGCGTAGCTGCGCATGAACGTGTTGAGCGCGGCCTTGCTGCCCCGGTACACCTCGTGGCCGCCGGTCACGTTGTTCGTCACACTGCCCTGGCCTGAAGACATCACCGCGATAGTGCCCGCAGGTTCGACATGGTCCTGGAGCGCCTCTACGACGCGCAGCGGGCCAAGCGCATTGGTGACCATCACGCGGTTGAACTCATCGGTCGAGGTCTCCGCCACCGTGCCCTCGGGCTGATTGGTTATGCCGGCGTTCACGAACAGCAGGTCGAACTTCCGGTCCGCCAGCCGAGTGTGGAGCGCCGTGATCTGCGCGGGCTCGGTGATGTCGACGGTCTCGATCAGGATCTGCCCGGCGCAGGTGCCGGCGAGGTCGTGCAGGGGGGTCCGGCCGGAGCCGCGCACGGTCGCGGTGACATGCCGGCCGTCCCTTACCCACTGCTGAGCCAGTGCGAGGCCCAGGCCCCGAGATGCGCCGATCAGCAGTACTCGTCTGTCAGAGTCCGCCGGCGCGCCGAACTCTGCCTCCAAGTTAGTTATATACATGAGAATAATTATAGACGGTATAACTAATCTCCTGCAAGCCGCGGCACACGCGTGCGGGCCAATCGAACTACAGCCCTGAGGTACCGCCAGGGGTCAGCTGAGGTCCTACTTGTATTTCCTTCCGCCCCTTCTCCGGGCGGGCCTCCAGTATGTTCAGCTGCACCGGTTTGCCGGTCAGCACAAACTCAATAGCGGATCCACCCGGTAATCCGGCGACAGCAAGATCGGGTCTCCGGCCCTGATCCCGGTCCGGTTCTCCTGCAGCGCCAGGTCGTCCCAGCCCGCCAGGAGTCGCCGCCGGACCCCTGTCCGCACCGGGTCTCGGGGCACCCAGAACACACGCCACCGCCGACCGGGCTCAGCAGGCGGTGCTGGCTGCCGAGCTGCGAGACCGGCCCGCCTCCGGGGACGTCGAGACGGCTACAGCGGACTACTCCAGCTACGACGACAGCCCCTGGCCGTCCCCGGACGGCAGATGTCGCGCATCGTTCCTGATCTGCCTGGCATGCCCGTGCGCACGGATCCACCCCGGTCATCACCCGCGCCTGGCTCATCTGCACGGTGCTCTGGGCAGTCTGCGGTCCGTCCTGCTGCCGGCCACCTGGGAAGCGGACTGGAGTGACAGCTACGACCGCCTGGAAGACCTCCGGCGACGGCTGGGTGACGGGGTCTGGGCGCAGCCCCTGGCACGGATCACGGACACCGACCGCGAAGTCGTTCATCACTTGCCGGCCGGAGCGCTGAGCGCATGACTGCTGCCCTCGACCTCGACCCCTACTTGCTGCCGCTGCCGACGCCGGCTAGCCCCGTGGTGCAGGAGCATCTGGCGAGCCCTATGCACGCCCATCTCAACGGCCGCTTCGCTAATGAGGACTGGCCGCTGGCCCCGCTGACCAGCAACCCTAGCGTCTCCAAGGTCGCACTCCACTGGCAGACCTGGCCCGCCCACTTTCCGTGACGAGATGCGGCTGGCGGCCTGGAATCTGATCAACGGCCAGCTCCGGCCCACGTTCCTGCAGGGACACGGCACCAGGATGCGCAGCCGCCTCAGCCTCAGCTACACATACGAGACAGTCGGCTACTGGAAGGCGTTCGCGCGGTGGCTTGAGGAGCGGGGGATCGGCAGCCTCGCCGAGTGCAGCACCAGCGTCCTGCGCGACTACGGCCTGCACCTGCGCGACACGAGCCAGAACAGGGGTCACGTCTGGAAGAGGCTGGCCGCGTTGACGCGGCTATGGGCACTTGACGAGCTCAGCGCCCGCCCGAGCGGAATCGGAAGGCCTCCGTGGGACGAGGAAGGCGTCGATGACTACCTGCCGGCCGCGACAAGCACCGGCGGCGGGGAGAACTCGACCGAGCCGATCGCCGAGCAGACCATGGGCCCGCTGCTCATCTGGGCCATGCGCGTGGTCGACGACCTGTCCGCCGATCTCCTCGCCGGGTGGGCTGAATGGCAGCGGCTGGTCGGACGAGCCCGCACCAGCACTGCCACGCCCGACGGGCTGGCCGCCTTGCAGGCCTATCTACGCCCCATGATCACCGGTAATGCGCCTCTTCCCGCGACCGGGACAAGTGCCGAGCCTCTCCTCGCCCGCGCCTACATAGGCGGCGTGACCGGCGCTTCCCGCTACCAACTTGAGCAGGTCATCGCCAGGGAGGGGCTGGTGGCCGCGGTAGCTAAACGCCCCGGGCCCGTGTCCCATGGACGTCCCGGTGACCGGGCGGATCGCGGGGAAGCCGTGGCGGACGTCGCTCGACTTCAACGAGGCCCCCGGATTAATGCGGCACCTGGGCACGGCCGCCTTCATTGTCTGCGCATACCTGACAGGCATGCGTCCGGGGGAAATCCTGGGCCTGAGCACTGTATGCTGTCCCGATCCCAGTCCCGGCCCGGACGGCAAGCCCGGACGGCACCTGATCCGCGGCAACGAGTACAAGGCCGCTATCGACAAAGACGGCAACCATCAGTCCGCCGGCATCATGCGGCAGGTTCCCTGGGTCGCAATCACCCCCGTCGTCAACGCGATCCGGGTCCTGGAGCGCATGGTCCCAGCCGGGCACCTGCTATTCGATCATCATGCCCACGACCTGCCGCTTCGCCGGGCCGGGACTGGCTCCCTGAAGTTGGGCGCGCTCGGGGGCAGGGTCGAGGACTTCGTAACCTGGGCCAGCCACGAGTCAGCCCGCCACGGCATCGACAGCGAGGCGATTCCCGACGACCCGCTCGGGGCCATCGGCCTCCAGCGATTCCGCCGCACCCTGGCCTGGCATATTGCGCGGCGCCCGGGCGGCCTGGTCGCCCTGGCCATCCAGTACGGGCACATGCGCACCGCCTTCGACTCGACAACCGAGGGATACGCCTCCCGCAGCCGAAATGGCATCCATGACCTCATCGATCTGGAGACCGCCCGCGCCGTCGCTGACACCGTCGCCGCACTGCACGACGACCTCGAGCACGGCGCAGGTATCTCAGGCCCGGCAGCGCGCCGCGTCATCAGGGCAGCCGCAAAGGCGGCCCGGTTCGCCGGCATCCTGATCACCCTTGCCAGCGCCCGCAAGCTGCTGAAGAACGAGGACGCGATCATCTACGACAACCCGCACGCCCTGCTGCTTTGCCACTACAAGCGCGAGCGGGCGCTCTGCCACCGCGACGGCGTCAGGGACACTCCAAGCCTCGACCGGTGCGTCCCCACCTGCGGCAATATCGCCCGCACCGACTGGCAGGCCGCCCAGCTCCGCGAGCGGGCCGCCGCCATCGAGACCCAAGCTGAGCACGCCCCCAAGCCCATCGGCGACCGTCTCCGCGCCAACGCCGCCCGGCTCCGTGACCAGGCCGACAAGCACGAACGCACCCGCATCACCATCACCCCGACGGACACCCATTGACGCCCGACGGCGAGCGCGAGCGGATCCGCGCCGCAATGGACCGCATCCTGGCAGGCACCCCCGAACGCTCCAACGGAGCCCTGACCGTCGTGGCGCTCGCCATCGAAGCCGACGTCCCCCGCAACGCCCTCACCCAGCGACACACCGACCTGAAGAACGAGTTCTACGACCGGATCAAGGCAGCCGGCGCGCACAACGAGGACGAGGCCCGACTCCGCGCCACCATCGCCCGGCTCAGGCAGACCATCGCCAACAAGAACACGGAACTCGCCCAACTACGCGCCGACGTCCCCGCCCTCGTCCGCGCCGTCAACCAGCTCACCCTGGAAAACCAGCAGCTCCGCGACGCGCACTCCGGCGGCAGCGTCATCCCATTCCCTGACCGGGAGCAAGCCCGCCCCCGACCTGGCCCGCACCAGCACTAGCCTGCCTGCGAACATCCGGGCTAAGCTCTGATACTTGTTGACAAGTATAAAAAGATCGGCCTATACTTAAATACAAGTAACACAGTCTGGTTCGTGGAGGGTGCTTGTGCTGCAGATCCAGATCGGGCCGCGACGCGACTTGGACGCGGGCGACGAGCTCGGCCGGCCGTTCATCGGCTGGTCGGCCGGCATGACTGAGGCCGAAGCCTGGCAGGTCAGCCGGGGCGTCTGGAAGTTCAAGACGGACCGGGCGCTCGATGAGAGCGAAGCGCAGATCGTCAACACCGAGGGCACCGTGCTCGCCGTGGCCAGGATCACAGGAATCACCAAGTGCGCAGGCGGACGCTACGCCCTGGAAGGCGATCTGCTGGCAGGCGACCCGAGAGTCGGGAAGCCGACCGCGACGCCACACCCGTCCCGCAATCCCGTCGCCTACATCTGACAGACCGCGGGGTGGCTCGCAAGGGCCGCCCCGCGGTCTCCCGCCGTGATGCGCGTCCGGTTCTCTCGCCGCGCCAGGTGTCAGCCCGCCTCCCCGGAATAGCGGCGCCGTGTCGAGTCCTGCCTTACACGACAGCGGTTCCGGTGTTGTCGATACTCCTGGCCAGCGCGATCAACCCGCCGATCACGGCCAGGCTCCTAGGAGGCCAGGTGATCGCATAGTGGGTCGGCCAGATTGTTTGCAGGCACGGGCTCAGGGCAGGGCCCGCGGGACTAACGCGCTCGATGAAGTGCGGCGACCCGACGCGCAGCACATGAACCACAAAGAAACCGAGCCGCAATGTGGCCGTGAAGGCGCGCATATCCGCAGGTGGAGGCAGGCCGTCGGATTCCAGGAGCCGCGCAATGTCGGCCATGCTCCGGTCCTCGGCGAGGTACTCCGCTGACGACTCCACCGGGCCACCTTGTCCGGGCGGCTCGAGGTAGCCCGTGAACACCTTCATCAAGGCGGTGGGCGACTTGGCTTTGTAAACGTCGGCATAATCGCTGGCCGGTACCACGAGCCGTGCGGCGCGGTTGTGCGTGTGCTGGAGCAGCAGGACGGTCACCACGGACCAGGAGGCCAGAGCCTCCTGGTCGGTGACCGATAGCTGCATCCGCTGGCCCCGGATGAGTTTCGGCAAGACGCCGCTTACGGATTCCTCGATCTGACGCGACCATCCGCCGTTGCATCGGGCGCATTCCGCTTTGGCCTTGACGTCCACCCAGCTGCCGGAGTGCGAATGCGCGGCGTCGGAGCCGTCAGCCTGCCTGGACTGCCGGAACACCAACGAGCCGGTGACCGAAGGATCGAGGAAGGCCGCGCGGATGGGCTGAGACAACACGTGAGCGTTGGTCAACGTGGCCGTGCTACCGCAGAACACGCAGGGCTTAGGCACGAAATGCCAGCCTAGGTGACCAACCTGGCGTCGATCGAATCTTTACCGAGCATCGCGACCTGCGCGAACAGGTTCACGTCTCCTAGGCCGAGCCGACGAGTTCTCCGACCGGAGCCGCGGCGAGCCTCGTGAATTAGGCAGAAAAATTTATTTCGAAATGAATTTTCAACGGTACTCTTTGTGTTGTGATTAGTCAGCCAGCCGTCGGTGCGCCCGGCGCTGGATCTGGCGCTCGGCCGCACCGGACGCTCGCAGACGCGCCGTCGCTGCGCGCGCTGACGCACCCAACCCGGCTGGCGCTGATGGAGGCGATCGCCCTGGCGGGCGCGTTGACCGCGACTCAGGCGAGCGGCCAGGTGGGGGAGAGCCCAGCCGCGTGCGCCTACCATCTGCGCACCTTGGCGAGGCTCGGCTTCCTCGAGGAGGCCGGCGGCGGCCGCGGCCGGGAACGGCCCTGGCGGCTGGCGCAGGAGGGCATGACCGTCACCGGCGGCGACGATCCCGAGGTCGCCAGGTCCGCCGACGCGCTCGAGACGATGCTGACCGAGCGGTTCTTCGCCCGCATCCGGGCCGCTCGGCTCGCCAGGTCCTCGGCCAGCGAAGACGTTCAGGCGGTCACCGGCATAGTCCAGTCCAATGTCTTCGCGACGGTTGCCGAGCTGCGTCAGCTTCGAGCCGAGATCGCTGCGCTGACGGCCCGGTACGCCGACCGGATCGACCCGGCTCGCCGCCCGTCCGATGTCGTGGCCTTCGAGCTGGTCACCTTCATCCACGTGTTCAACGTCCTCCCCGCAACAGGAGCAGCCGGTGCGCAGGCTCATCCGAATTCGTAACGCGCGGATCTACCTGTTGGGCGACGTCGTCTCGACGCTCGGCGACTCGGCGCTGTGGCTCGCCATGGCGATCTGGCTCAAGGAGCTGACCGGCAGCTCATCACTGGCCGGGCTGCTGATCTTCTGCTACGCGATCGGCGGCCTCGCATCCCCGGCCGGCGGGGTCATCGCGGACCGGTTCCGGCGCCGGCCGCTGCTCATCTGGTCGAACCTGTGCGGCGCCGTGGTCGTGCTCGGAATCCTGCTCGTGCACAACCGCAGCCAGCTATGGGTCGTCTACCTCGTGATCTTCTGCTACGGCCTCGTCGGCAGTGTCATCGGCCCTGCCCAAACTGCGCTGCTGCCATCGCTGGTCCCGGCGGACTTGCTGGGCGAGGCGAACGCGGCGCAGCAGACGCTGAACTCGGGCATGCGGATCGTGACCCCGCTGGTCGGGGCCGGGTTGTTCACCCTGGTCGGCGCCGGGGCAGTGGCGGAGATCGACGCCGGCACGTTCGGCGTCGCGATCCTTTCGCTTCTGGCGCTGCGGGTCACAGAGTCACGCCCGGAGTCGCCGGACGGATTGCAGCCGGCCGGCGGGCCAGGGCAGCGCCGGGTTCGCTCGATCACAGCAGGCTTCGGCTACATCCGCCGCGAGCCGGCTCTGCGGGCAATCACCATCGCGCTGGCATTCGCGCTGCTGGCGTTCGGCTTCACCGAGTCGGCTGGCTTCTCAGTGGTGACCGTAGGGCTGCACCACACCGCGTCGTTTGTTGGGGTGGTCGTCTCTGTGATCGGCGCGGGCTCGGTCGCTGGAGGGCTGACCGCCTCGCCGCTGCTGCACCGGATGTCGGAGGGAATGCTGACGGCGCTGGGCCTGGCCTGCCTGGCGTCTGGCGTGCTGCTGCTGACGCTGCCCAGCCTCGGACTAGTGCTCGCCGGAGCGGTGCTCATGGGGGTCGTGTTTCCGTGGGTCAACGTCGCCGCCATCACCGCGCTCCAGCGACGAACTCCGAGAGAGCTGCTCGGAAGGGTCGGCGGCGCGTTCGACCTGAGCCTCACTATTCCGCAGGTCACGTCCATCGGCCTCGGAGCGGCTTTGATCGCGGTCGTCGGCTACCGCGTGCTACTTGTCGTCATCGCTGCAGTCGCCCTCGTCGCGGCCGCCTTCCTGCTAAGCCAGCCAGCCGCCCGGCAGCGGCTGCTGCAGGCCGCCGGGACACCGGAGCCAGCCGCGCCTGGCGCGCCCGATCCCGACACTGCCTAGCCGCCAGCGCCGCGGGGCACCCAGAACACACGCCACATAGCCGTTTCCCGTCTACTTGGCACCTGGGGCGACACGGCTATTCAATAGGCAGCCCAGTCCAAGTCAGAGTCTCAACACGCCGACTTGACAGGGAAGGCCATCCTGGCCCGGACCTGCTTCTTGAACGCGCTGTCGCCAGTCACGCCTTGTCCTTCGCGGCGATGCTGCCCCGCGCCCTGATCGCCTGGCTTGGCAGTGACAGGTCCTACCGACAGCGCGAACCAGCGGCCCTTGTCCTCAGTGCCGCCGCGGGCGCGGGCCGCAGACAGCTCGGAGTGTGGCAGGCGCTCCTGCCCCAACCCAGGCTACCCAGCGCACCGGCCCGAATCCATAGCGGCGCAGCCCGCGGCAACGATGTGCCCGCTCCTAGCAGAATGGCGGTCCCGGCCGAGCTGGCGAATACCGCCGCCTGACTCGGCGGTCTGCGGCGCCGGCGGTCAGTCGTCGATCGCCTGGTAGGCGGCCGTCAGGAAGTCGAGGCGCATGGATAGCGATTGTGGCTCGTACGCCCGCTGGATCATCAGGAGTGCCGTCATGTCCTCGGCAGGGTCGTTGTACCAGACGGTGCCGTGTCCGCCGTTCCATCCGTAGCTCCCGACCGATGGTCCAAGGTGCGTGCGCCGGGTGCGGACGGACATTCCGAAACCCCAGCTGAGGTCATCTGCGGCCCCGACCAAGTACCCCGGCCCGGATCCGGGAACCGCTTTCTGCGCCGGCGTCAGCTGGTCGCTGGTCATCAGCGTCACCGACGGCCGTGACAGCACCCGCTCGCCGCGGCGGGTGCCGCCGGCCAGCAGGGCGGAGGCGAAGGCGAGGTAATCGTCGGCGGTCGACACGAGCCCGGCGCCGCCGTTTTCGAACGCCGGCGGCCGGCTCCACTGCCCCTCGGGGCCGTCCTCGACGACGACCTCGCCAGTGGCGTCGTCGCGCTGGTAGGCGGTTGCCAGTCGGCTGATGTTCTGGCCGGCCACGCTGAAGGCGGTGTCCGTCATCCCCAGCGGACCGCAGATCCGTTCGCGTAGGGCATCCCCGAGCGACAGGCCGGTGGCGCGGGCAATGAGCACGCCCGTCACGACGGCGGCGGTGTGATACATCCAGCGCTCACCCGGCTGGTAGGCCAACGGAAGCGCGCTGAGCCGGCGAATCCACTCATCCGGCGGCGGCTCGGGTTCGGCGCTCTGGAGCGCATTCAGCGCGTCGGCGATCGGGATCGTTCCCGGCTCAGCCTCCGCGATGCCGGTGCCGAGGGTGTAGGTGAGCAGATCCCGCAGCGTGACCGGTCGGTTCGCCGGGACGGTGTCTTCCAGCGGCCCGTCCGGATCGGCAAGCACCGTCAGGTGCGCCAGCTCCGGCAGGAACTCATCGACCGGGTCGTCGAGGCGCAGCGTGCAGTCTTCCACCAGCGTCATCGCGCAGGCTGCCACGACCGGCTTCGTCATCGAGGCGAGGCGGCAGACCGTGTCGGCGGTCATCGGCGTTCTCGAGCCTGCGCCCTCGAAGGCGAGGGTGCCCGTTCCCTCGATGTGGACCTCGCCGTGTCGGGCGACGACAGCGACCGCGCCAGGGACGTAACCGCATTCGACGTAACGCTCCAGCACCTCTCGCACGCGGGCTAACCGTTTCGACGAGAAACCACCAGTAGCCACCTTCTCCTTGCCTCCTTTTGCACGGCGCTAAGTCGGCCGTAGCCATCAGCGCACGGTGAGCATGATTCACCACGCTCGAGGTCCTGGCGAGCTGTGCCGTCTTCCACATGTGTCATTGGGTAGACCCTGCCCTACATTGACAACGGGTCTCCGGCGAGTCAGTAGCCCACGTGTCAGTTACCGGAGAAGTACCGCCGCGGATTGTCGACCAGCATCGTCTGGATCTGCGGCTCGGTTACGCCACGCTCACGCAGCGCCGGCAGCACGTCATCAAACAGGTGCTCGAAATGCCAGGCCGGAGCGAAACGCGGGATCACTTCCGCGGGGAACCAGTCGATATGGCACGCAGCATCGTGTGACAGCACCATGCGATCCGCGTAACCACGCTCGCACATCGCCGCTACTGTCGCGACCCGGTCCTCGAACGGCGTGATCAGATCCAGGCCGAACCGGTCCATGCCGAGCAGGCACCCGGCGTCGGCCAGTTCTGACAGGTAGTCCAGGTCGGTGGTGTCGCCGCTGTGGCCGAGCACCACCTTGCCCAGGTCGGCCTTCTCCGCCCGTAGCACATCGAGCACCGCCCGGCCGGTAAAGGAGCCCGGGTGAGTGTGCACGGTCACCGGCGCGCCGGTCTCCGCGTGCGCCTGGCAGACTGCCCGCAGCACTCGCTCGACGCCGGGCGTCATCCCTGGCTCGTCGATCGCGCATTTCAGGAATGCCGCCTTGACCTGCGTGCCCGCGATCCCGGTGGTGAGGTCATCGATGAACAGGCGCGCCATCGGGTCAAGCCCGCCGCGGGGGCCGCGGTACCTGAAGTAGAACGGCACGTCGGCATAGGTGTACAGACCGGTGGCGACGATGATGTTGAGGCTCGTGCCGTCGGCGACCCGGATGATCCGCCCGATGTCGCGGCCGAGCCCGATCACTGTGGGATCGACGATCGTCTGGCAGCCGCGCTTGGCAAGCGCGTTCAGCTTGAGTATGGCGTCGTCGACCCGGTCGTCCTCGTCCCAGTCGGCCGGGTAGTTGACCCGGATCTCTTCGTTCAGGACGAACACGTGTTCGTGCATCAGAGTCGTTCCGAGTGATTCCGTATCTACGGGGCCCCGGACAGTCTCGACCATGCCCATACCTGCACCGTAGCGTGGAGCCGTACTGACCGGTAGGTAGCATTGTCCGGACTCGTCGCGGCCGCAACCGGCCCTGGAGGCACAGATGGACTTCGCATTCGACGCGCGTACCGAGGAACTCCGGGCCCGGCTTCAGGCATTCCTCGACGAGCACATCATTCCGGCCGAGAAGGTGTTCGAAGAGCAGGCTGCCGAGATGGCAAGCCAGGGCCGCGGCTGGGAGCGCCCGCCGGTGCTGAAGGACCTCAAGGCCGAGGCCAGGAAGCATGGCCTGTGGAATCTGTTCCTGGCGCACCACCCGCAGGGCGCCGGGCTGACTAACCTGCAGTACGCGCCGCTGGCGGAGATCACCGGGCGCTCGTTCATCGCGCCGGAAGCGCTCAATTGCGCCGCGCCGGACACCGGGAACATGGAGGTCCTGGCCGAGTTCGGCACCGCCGAGCAGCAGAAGCAGTGGCTGCAGCCGCTGCTCGATGGCGAGATCCGGTCGGCCTTCTGCATGACCGAACCCGATGTGGCCTCCTCGGACGCCACCAACATCTCGACCAGCATCACCCGCGACGGCGACGTCTACGTGATCAACGGCCGCAAGTGGTGGTCCAGCGGGGCGATGGACCCGCGCTGCAAGATCCTCATCGTGATGGGCAAGAGCAGCCCGCAGGCCGACAGGCACCGGCAGCAGTCGCAGATTCTCGTCCCGCGAGACTCCCCCGGCGTGAACATCAAGCGCGGCTTGCATGTGTTCGGCTACACCGACGGGACGCACGGCGGCCACGCCGAGATCGAGTTCACCGACGTCCGGGTCCCGGTCAGCAACGTCATCTCCGGCGAGGGCGAGGGCTTCGCGATCGCCCAGGCCAGGCTCGGGCCCGGCCGCATCCACCACTGCATGCGGCAGATCGGCGCAGCCGAGCGCGCGCTCGAGCTAATGTGCCGCCGCGTCACCGGGCGCGTTGCGTGGGGCAAGCCGCTGGCTGACCAGGGCGTGATCCAGGACTGGATCGCAGAGTCGCGGGTGCGGATCGAGGCCGCCCGCCTGCTCGTGCTCAAGACCGCCTGGCTGATGGACACGGTCGGCAACAAGGGCGCGCACACCGAGATCCAGTCCATCAAGATCCTCGTGCCGCAAACGACCGAATGGATCCTCGACAAGGCGATCCAGGCGCATGGCGGCGGCGGCGTCAGCCAGGACTTCCCGCTGGCGATGATGTGGGCGCACACCCGCACGCTGCGGTTCGCCGACGGCCCGGACGAGGTCCACAAGCGGTCGCTCGCGCGCCGCGAACTCAGGAAGTACGCGTAAACCAACCGGGGCACACGCCCGATACAGGAGGAACATATGTCAGAGGCGTCGCAGCGAGTAGCCGTCGTCACCGGTGCCGCCCGCGGTATCGGAGCGGGAACGGCTAAGCGCCTGGCTTCGGACGGCTTTGCTGTCGCGGTGCTCGACCTGAAGGAAGGCGACTGCGGGGCAACTGTCGACGCGATCACCTCGGCTGGCGGCAGGGCCCTGGCCGTGGGCGCCGACGTCAGCGACGCCGACCAGGTGCAGGCCGCCGTCGACAAGATCGCCAGCCAGTTCGGCGGCCCGGCCGTCCTCGTCAACAACGCCGGCGTCATCAGGGACAACATGCTGTTCAAGATGACCGTCGACGACTGGGACACCGTGCTCGGCATCCACCTGCGCGGCTCGTTCCTGATGACCAAGGCCTGCCAGAAGTACATGGTCGACGGCAAGTGGGGCCGGATCGTCAACCTGTCCTCCAGTTCGGCTCTCGGCAACCGCGGCCAGGCCAACTACTCCGCCGCGAAGGCAGGCATGCAGGGCTTCACCAAGACCCTGGCCATCGAGCTCGGCCAGTTCGGCATCACGGCCAACGCGGTCGCGCCCGGCTTCATCGCCACCGACATGACCGCCGCGACCGCAGCGCGGATCGGCATGGGCTTCGAGGACTTCCAGAAAGCGGCCGCTGCCAACATCCCGGTGCGCCGGGTCGGCACGCCCGACGATGTCGCGCACGTGATTTCCTTCCTGGTCAGCGAGGGTGCCGGATTCGTCTCCGGCCAGGTGATCTACGTGGCTGGCGGACCCCTGTGCTGACCCCGGACGCGCTCCGGTCGCAGGTTGCCGAGTTCCTGGCGGCGCATGACCCGGGCAGCACCGAGCGGCTCGACTTCCTCCGCGCCCGGTTCGACGCCGGACTGGCCTGGGTGCATTACCCGGCAGGACTCGGCGGGCAGGCACTACCCCGTTCCCTCCAGGTAGTGGTTGATCGCGAGTTCCTGGCGGCTGGCGCGCCGACGAACCACCCCGAGCGCAATGGCATCGGGCTCGGCATGGCGGCGCCGACCATCCTGGCGCACGGCACGCCGGAGCAGAAGGAGCGCTGGCTGCGGCCGCTGTGGACGGGGGAGGAGATCTGGTGCCAGCTGTTCAGCGAGCCGGGCGCCGGGTCTGACCTGGCCGGGCTGGCCACGCGGGCGGTGCGGGACGGCGATACCTGGACAGCCAACGGGCAGAAGGTCTGGACGTCGTCCGCGCACATGGCCAAGCGCGCGCTGCTCGTCGCGCGCACTAACCCGGACGTGCCGAAGCACGAGGGTCTGACCTATTTCGCGCTGGACATGAAGCAGCCTGGCGTCGAGGTGCGGCCGCTGCGGCAGATCACCGGCGAGGCTGAGTTCAACGAGGTCTTCCTCACCGACGCGAAGATCCCGGACGCCGACCGGATCGGCGACGTGGGTCAGGGCTGGACCGTCTCGATGTCGACCTTGATGAACGAGCGGGTGTCCATCGGCGGCAACGCCATGCCGCGCGAAGGCGGCATGATCGCGTCGGCGGCCAGGACCTGGCGGGAGCACCCCGAACGGCGTACCCCCGGACTGCATGACCGGCTGCTCCGGTTGTGGGCCGATGCCGAGGTCGCCCGTCTCGCGGGCGCCCGGCTGCGCCAGCAGCTCGCCGCCGGGCAGCCTGGCCCGGAGGGGTCGGCGGCCAAGCTGTCGTTCGCCCGGCTGAACCAGGAGATCTCCGAGTTCGAGGTCGAGCTGGCCGGGGGAGACGGGCTCCTGTACGACGACTGGACGATGCGGCGGCCGGAGGGCGCGAACTTCTTCGGCCGTAACCCCGGCTTCCGGTTCCTGCGGGCCAAGGGCAACTCGATCGAGGGCGGCACGTCGGAAATCCTGCGCAACATCATCGCCGAGCGGGTGCTCGGGCTGCCGAAGGAAGCCAGGGTCGACACCGGGCCCTGGAAGGATCTGCCCCGGTGACTGAGGCGACTGCGAGTGAGACGACGGTGAACGACACAGCTTCGGGCCAGCCAGCGAGCGG
>Ga0335074_10008267_pt1 | contig 14460 bp, 10 predicted proteins | sample Lox_Sample_23_FD_206715 | JGI IMG/M metagenome (GOLD analysis project Ga0335074, IMG submission 206715) | Soil microbial communities from Loxahatchee National Wildlife Refuge, Florida, United States - Lox_Sample_2.3 | ecosystem: Environmental > Terrestrial > Soil > Wetlands | place: USA...
GATGTCGTAGCCGGCCAGTTCGGGGTTGGCGGCCAGCATCCGGGCCGCCCGCCCGGTCCAGTCGCGGACGCTGGCCTCGCAGAACATCGCGGCCAGCCGGGCCAGGTCGGTGGTGCGCGCCTCGACCTCGGTCTTGAGCCGGGCCCAGCTCGCGAAGCCGTACTCGCGGGCTACGGCCAGCTGCGCACTGGCCAGGGTCGGCGTGGCGGATACCGCCCGGATGCGGCCGCCGGCGGCGGGGTCGCCCGCTTGCGCGGCGCGCAGCAGGTCGCGGGCCTCGTGGCGCAGGTGGTCCAGGCTGGGGCGGGCCGGAAGATCGGCCATGACGTCTCCTTCACCGGCCTGCGATCCGCGCGGCGGGCCGACTGGGGAGATCGCCGTGTGCTGCGTGCTGGGAAAACAGAGGTGGACTAGGTCCTGCCCGCGGATCCGGAGGCGCCCTCTCGTGCCACAGCCACGGTAACCATCGCGGCCGGGCCATGTCCAGCACGGTCCGGGTCACGCCGGGCGGCGGTACCGCCGGTTTACCGCTCGCTGCAGGCGACGGCGCGGCAGGTTGAACAGCAGTGCGGCGACCAGCGTCGCCCCGGCGAGAGCCAGCGGCGTGTGAAACGCGAACACCTGTGTGGCTACGAATACGAACGCGATATAGACCAAGGTCAGAAGGCCGGTCAGGAGTATGTACCTCATACTTCGCAGGCTACGGCGGTACCGTTCCGGAACCGTTACGGCACAGCGTGAAACGGCGCTATGGTCCTGTCATGCCTGCACCGGACCGGAGCCACGCCCTCGATCACGTCGTCGTGATCATGTTCGAGAACCGTTCGTTCGACAATCTGCTGGGCCGCCTGTACGAGCCGGGCGAGGTGGCCTCGTTCGAGGGCGTGGCCGGCCGGGCCCTGTCCAACCCGGTCCCGGGCTGGGCCACGGACACCAGCCCGGGGACGGCGCCCCTGCTGGTGCCGTACGGGACCGCGGTCAGCATGAACACCCCCTCCCCCGACCCCGGAGAGGAATACCCGCACGTCAACACCCAGCTGTTCGGCCTTATCGACCCGCCGTCCAACCGCGGGATGGTCCTGGAGCACATCACGGCCCCGTACAACGCGCCGGCCGGTCCGGGCCAGCGGCCGACCATGGACGGGTTCGTGACCGACTACATCAGCGCGTTCATGGCCGAGATGGGCCGGCCGCCGGTCGTCGAGGAGTACGCGCAGATCATGATGGGCTACGCGCCGCTGCAGGTGCCTGTCACCTCCGCGCTGGCCCGCGGTTTCGCGACCTTCGACCACTGGTTCTGCGAGGTGCCGTCGCAGACCTTCCCCAACCGGTCGTTCTTCCACGCGGCCAGCTCGTCGGGGTACGTGGTCAACATGACGCCCGCCGACTCCTTCCCGCTGCACAACGACGCCGAGACCATCTTCGAGCGGCTCGAGGCCCGCGGCCTGACCTGGCGGGTCTACTGCGACCCGCCGAGCCACATCTCCCTGACCGGCATCATCCACGCGCCTCGGCTGCGCGACCGGTGGGCGACGAACTTCTTCACCACCGACCGGTTCTGCGAGGACGCGGCCAGCGGGCAGCTGCCGGCCTACTCGTTCATCGAGCCCAACCTGCTGTACGGCCACAACGACATGCACCCGGCCTTCGACGCCCTGTTCCCCGGGGTGGACCTGGATCCGCCGTCCGCGCTGCTGGGCGGCGAGGCGCTGCTCGCGAAGATCTACGACGCGATCCGCTCCTCGGCCTCGCCCGACGGCTCGAACGCGTACAACACGCTGTTCCTGGTCACCTTCGACGAGCACGGCGGAACCTACGACCACGTCCCGCCGCCGGCCGTGCTCCCCCCGGACCCGGCCGCGCCGGCCGGGCAGATGGGCTTCCGGTTCGACCGTTCGGGCCTGCGCGTGCCGGCCATCGCCGTATCGGCGTGGGTCCCGGAGCGGACCGTGATCAACGACCAGTACCGGCACACCTCGGTCATCCGGACGCTGCGGGAACGCTGGCAGCTCGGCGCGCCGCTGACCGCGCGCGACGCGGCCGCCCTGGACCTGGCGCCGGTGCTGTCGCTCGGCAGCCCGCGGGATCCGGCGAACTGGCCCGAGGTCACGCCGCGGCCGGTGCCGCCGTTCAGCCCGGCCCGGGTGCCGCTCGAGGCCCGCCTGAAGGGCCTGTGCAAGGCGGCCTGTTTCCCGGTCCTGGCCCTGGCTCAGCACATGGGCCTGCCGACCCCGGGCATCAGCAAGGACGAAGCCCTCGGCCGCGCCGACGCCATCGCGCTCATCGACGAGGTGTTCGGGCACATGTTCCCCGGCCTGCACGCGGGCTGACCGTGGGTGCCGAGTTCATCGTGCGCGCGGCGGTGCCGGCGGACCTGGAGACGGTCACCACAATCTTCGCGCACTACGTCACGGCCACCGTGACCACGTTCGAGGAAGTTCCGCCCACGGCGGCGGACTGGCGGCGGCGCCTGGACGACCTGGCCGACCGGAACCTGCCGTTCCTGGTGGCCGAGCAGGACGGCGCGGTCTGCGGGTTCGCGTACGCCAGCCCGTGGCGGCCCAAGCCGGCCTACCGGTACTCGGTCGAGGACACGGTGTACATCTCCCCCGGGCGTACCGGCCACGGGCTCGGCCGCGCCCTGCTCGGCGCGCTGCTCACCGGGTGCGAGCAGGCCGGCGTCCGGCAGGTCATCGCGGTCATCGCCGACACCGGCAGCGACGCCTCGGCCATGCTGCACCGCCGCCTCGGCTTCACCCAGGCAGGCTGCCTGCACCGGGTCGGTTACAAGCACGGCCGGTGGATCGACACCGTGCTGATGGAGCGTGAGCTGTGAGCACTTCGTTCAGCGGCCATGAAGAGCGATGGCTGGCCCGGCTGGGGAAGCTGAGGGACGTGGTGCGCCAGGAACTGGTGGCGCGCCAGCTGGACGCCGAGCTGGCACCACCGCCCGTTCGGATCATCGATCTTGGCTGCGGTCAGGGGACGCAGGCCCTGCGGCTGGCGCGGCGCGGGTACGAGGTGACCGGGGTCGATGCCTCAGCCGACCTGCTGGGCCGGCTGGAACGGGACCTGGCCGCCGAGCCAGCCGAGGTCCGCGCCAGGGTGCGGGTCGAGCGCGGCCTGATCGAGGATTGGGCCGAACGATCCGTGGTTTCCCGCGCCGAGGCCGTGCTATGCCACGGCGTGCTGATGTACGCCGCGGACCCGGGTCCGATCCTGCGCGCCGTGGCCGCGCTGACCGCGCCGGGCGGAATGGTCTCGCTGCTGGTCCGCAACGGCGACGCGCTGGCCATGCGGCCGGGGCTGCTCGGTGACTGGGCGGTGTGCGCGGCCGCGTTCGGCTCGGTGACGTACGCGAACCGGATCGGGGCCACCGCCCGGGCCGACCGGCTGGCCGACCTGACCACCCGGCTGGCCGACTGCGGGCTGGAGGTCACCGCGTGGTACGGCGTGCGGGTGTTCACCGACACCGCCGCCGGCGACGCCGCCCCGCCCCCGGACCTGGAGACCCTGCTGACCTGCGAGGAACGGGCCGGGCGTACCGACCCCTACCGTGGGGTGGCCGCCCTGCTGCACGTGATCGCGCGGCGGCCCGGGACCGGCAAACCTAGTTGGACCACCGGGCCGGGCACCTTAAGGTAAGTACTGCTGTGGGAGACAACGAGGTCATTGAGCGGATTGACGCGTTCTGCGACGCTGTCCCGCGTCGCTGGGCCCGCGCCGACGAGCGCGGCCCGCTCGTGATCTTCGTTCCGACCGGCTCGGGCTGGCCGTACTACGCACGGCCCAGGCGCGGCTCACGGCCGCCGGTCACCGCGGCCGACATCCGCGCGGTGCGCGCCCGGCAGCGTGAGCTGATCATCCCCGAATCCTTCGAGTGGATCGAGCAGGCCGCGCCGGAGATGGCCGCCGCCGCCGCGGAGGCGGGCCTGGAGGTCTGGGCGCACCCGCTCATGGTGCTCGCCGGACCCGCGCCGGTGCCGCCGCTGCCACCGGGGATCACGGTGCGGATCGTCTCGCCCGAAGACGCCGAACTCGACCGGGTCTGGGCCGTCCCCGCGGTGGCGTTCAGTCATCCGGGGACGCGCACGGGCGAGGCGGGCACGGCCGAACGGGACAAGATCGCCGCGGACCACGACGGCGGCACGATCGCGATGCTGCGCGAGCGGCTCCGATCGGGGCAATCGGTGCTGGCCGCGGCGTTCGGCCCGGACGGCCCGCTCGCGGCGGGCAGCTGCCAGGCGGTGGACAACGCCGCGGAGATCACCGGCGTCGGCGTGCTGCCGTCGCAGCGCCGCCACGGCCTCGGCGCGGCGGTCACCGCGCTGCTGGCCGCGGACGCCGCCGCGCGCGGGATGCAGACCATCTTCCTGTCCGCCAGCGACGGGGCGGTGGCCCGGGTCTACGCCAGGATCGGCTTCCGCGCCATCGGCACGGCCATGATCGCCGAGCCCGCCGCCGGCTGACCCGAGGTCTCGGGGCTCGTTCCCCGTGCGGTCCCGTCCTGGCCTACGCTAAAGACGGCTTGCTGCTGGGAGGGGTGCATGACGGAGCTGCCGAGCGGCGCGGTGACCTTCCTGTTCAGCGACATCGAAGGGTCAACGCGGCTGCTCAAGACCCTCCGGGACCTCTACCCGCAGGTCCTGGCCGACCACCGGGACCTGTTCCGCGCCGCGATCGCCCGCCAGGCGGGCCACGAGGTGAACACCGAAGGCGACGCGTTCTTCGTCGCGTTCGCCAGCGCCAAGCAGGCGGTGCTGTGCGCGCTGGAGGTCCAGCAGGCGCTGGCCGCGCACGAGTGGCCCGAGGGCGGGCAGGTCCGGGTGCGGATGGGCATCCATACCGGCCACGCGGTCCCGGACCAGGGCGACTACACGGGCATGGCGGTCCACCGCGCGGCCCGGATCTGTTCGGCGGCCCGCGGCGGCCAGGTGCTCGTGTCCCAGGCCACGCAGAACCTCATCGAGGACGAAGAGGAAGACCTCGAGTTCACCCTGGCCGACCTGGGTGAGCGCCGGCTGAAGGACCTGGACCGGCCGGTGCGCCTGTTCGAGCTGGCCGCGCCCGGACTGGGTGCGGCTGTGCCGCCGGCCGCGGACGCGCCGCGCGCTGGGACGGTGCGCGGCCTGGCCCCGGCGCTGACCACCTTCGTCGGCCGGGCGGGCGCGGTGGAGGAGGTCTGCGGCCTGCTGGAGGCCAGGCGGCTGGTGACGGTGACCGGTCCGGGCGGTGTGGGCAAGACGCGGCTGGCGGCCGAGGTGGCCCGCCGGGCCGCGGGGCGGTTCGCCGACGGGTCGTGCCTGGTCGAGCTGGCCGCCGTGACCGAACCGGCGCTGGTGCCCGCCGCGGTGGCCGCGGCGCTGGGGATACCTCAGACGCCCGGCCTTTCGGCCGCGGAATCGCTGGCCGCCGCGCTCGCCCGCCAGCAGGTGCTGCTGGTCCTGGACAACTGCGAGCACATCATCGCGGCCGCCGCCGACCTGTGCGACATGCTGCTGCCCGCCGCCGACGACGTGCGGATCCTGGCCACCAGCCAGGAACCGCTCCGGGTGGCCGGGGAGGCCCGGTACCGGCTGCCGCCGCTGGCCGTATCCGGACCGGACGGGCCGGCCGAGGCCGCCCAGGCGGAGGCCGTGAGCCTGTTCGTCGACCGGGCCAGGCGAGTCGACCCGCACTTCTCCCTGGACTCCGAGTCGGCGCCCGTGGTGGCCCGGCTGGTGGCCCGGCTGGACGGGATGCCGCTGGCCATCGAGCTGGCCGCGGCCAGGGTCGAGGCCCTAGGCGTAGAGCAGCTGCTGGACCGGCTGGACGACCGGTTCGCCGTGCTGGCCAGCGGCGACCGCCGGGCCGCGGCCCGGCAGCGGTCGCTGGCGGCCGCCGTGGACTGGAGCTACCAGCTGCTGAGCGGCGAGGAGCAGCAGGTCTTCCGCCAGCTGTCGGTCTTCCCCGGCCCGTTCACCCTGGAAGCCAGCACGGCGGTCGCCGGACCCGGTGCGGAAGCGGCCGTGCTGCACCTGGTGGACTGCTCGCTGATCTCCCCGCCCCGCCCGGGCCCGGACGGCCGGGCCCGCTACCTGATGCTGGAAACGCTGCGCGCCTTCGGTGCCAGCCGGCTCGCGGAAGCCGGCGAGCAGTCGGCCGTTGCCGCCAAGCTGGCCGGATACGCGCTGCAGGTGGCGGAGCAGACCGCGGAGGGCATGCAGACCAGTGCCGGGGAACCGGCCGCGGCCCGCTGGCTGGACGCCGAGGACGCCACCATGCAGCAGGCCCTGGCGTGGGCCCTGGAGCACCAGCCGAGTGTCGCCGTGCGCCTGGCTCCGGCCCTGGCGCCGTGGTGGGTCACGCGGGGCCGCGCGACGGCCGGGTACGCGCTGCTGAGCGCCGCGGCCGAACGCGCCGAGCCCGCCGACGACGCCTGGCCGGCCGCGCAGTACTGGCTCGGCTACCTGGCCAACCTGGCCGGCGATTTCCTCGGCGCCCTCAAGCACTACGCCCTGGCCATCAAGGCCGTCGCGGACGACCCGCGGTCCCCGGTCCTGGTCGACGCCACCTCCGGCCGCGCGAACTGCCTGCTCAGCCTGGGGCGTACCGCCGAGGCGGCCGAGGAAGCCGGCCAGGCCGCGGAGCTCGCCCGGACGATCGGCTACCCGGCCGGCGAAGCCCGGGCCCTGATGGACCTGTCCGCCGCGGCTCAGCACGCCGGCGACGGGGACAAGGCCCTGCAGTGGGCCCGGCAGGCCACCCGCGTCGACCCGCACGCCATCCCGGGCAGGCTGGCCCGGCAGATCAACCACGGCCTGGCGGACATCCTGGTCGACATGGGTGACCTAGCCGCCGCCGAGGACCGCTGCGTGACCGAACTGGACCGGGCCCGGCAGGCGGGCGACCTGCACAGCCAGGCGTCCTGCCTGGACCTGCTCGCGGAACTGGACCAGCGGGCCGGCCGCATCCCCGAAGCCACCCGGCACCTGAGCGAGGCGCTCGAGGTCTCCATCCGGATCGGCAGCCTGCTGCGCGTGATCGCCTGCCTCAACAACTGCGGGCACCTGTGCGCGGCCACGCAGCGCTGGGCCGACGCGGTCACGATGTGGGCGGCCCACATCGCGTCCCTGAAGGAACTCGGGATGACCGACCTGCCGGCCGCGGCCTCCCGGCGTGAAGAGCCGCTGCGGGCAGCTTGCGAATCGCTGGGACCCGACCGCACCCGGGCCGCGGAAAAGCGCGGCCAGGAGATGACCCTGGCCACCGCGGCCGAGCTCGCGATCTTGCTCACCGGCGCGGATTCCGCGTCACCGGCGGATTCCGCGTCTCCGCAGGTCCCGCCGGGGCTGGATAAGCTCAGCCTCAAGCAGCGGGACCTGGTCGTCCTGGTCGCTCAGGGCCGGACCAACGCCGAGATCGCCGGGCAGCTGCACCTCAGCGAGGGCACCGTCCGCTCCCGGCTGGACCAGATCCGGGACAAGGCCGGCTGCTCGCGCCGCACCGACCTGATCGGCCTCGCCCTCCAAGCAGGCCTCGTCTAGCCACGGGCCCGCCGCAGATGCACCGCCCCGCCATCTGGGCTGCGTGTGCCCCCGGACCCGTCTATCGGGCCCTGTGTGCCCCCGGACCCATGCGCTGACGCCCGCCGTGCGGGCTGCGTGTGCCCCCGGACCCGTCTATCGGGCCCTGTGTGGCCCCGGACCCAAACGCGCGGGTTTCCTCGGATGGGTCCGTGTGCCACCGGCTCCGTCTTGCGGGATCGGAGTGCTATGGGCCCTGGAAGAACGGGCGGCGAGGTTGCGGCTGCGAGGGGCGCGATGTAGTGTCATTCCACTAAGCGATTAGTGGAATGGTGGATATGATCGAGTTCCAGCTGGACGAGACGTCTGGCGTCGCTACCTACATGCAGCTGGTGCAGCAGGTTCACCAGGCCTTGCGGCTGGGGCTGCTCGAGCTGGGAGACCAGCTGCCGACGGCCCAGCAGGTCGTGGCCAAGCTGGCCATCAACCCGAACACGGTGCTCAAGGCCTATCGCGACCTCGAACGCGAGGGCCTGGTCCGCGCTCGCCCTGGCCGCGGGACGTTTGTCACCGGATCGGTGCCTGGCACCGATCCGGCTACCCAGGCCCGGTTCCTGGCGGACATGACCGGCTGGCTTCGCTCGGCGCGCGCGGCGGGCCTGGGCCTGGACGACATCGAGGCGATCTACCGGACCGCCTTGCGCGACACGTTCGCGGAGGGCGTCGCGTGAGCGCGATCCTCGAGGCTGCGGGTCTCGGCAAGCGGTACGGGCACCGCTGGGCGCTGCGCGATTGCACACTGGCCATCCCGGCGGGCCGGGTGGTCGGGCTGGTCGGGCCGAACGGGGCGGGCAAGACCACGCTCCTGAACCTGGCCGTGGGGCTGCTCGCGCCGACGGCGGGCACGATCAGCGTGCTTGGCGGACGGCCGGACGCGCCGGGCCAGATGGCGCGGGTCGGTTTCGTGGCCCAGGACACGCCGGTGTACCGGCGGCTGCCGGTCGGCGATCACCTGCGGGCGGGGGCGTGGCTCAATCCGGGCTGGGACGAAGAGGCGGCCCGGGACCGGATCGAGCGGCTCGGGCTGGATACCCGGCAGCGAGCGGGGTCGCTGTCCGGCGGCCAGCGGGCGCAGCTGGCCTTGACCATGGCCCTGGCCAAGCGGCCCGAGCTGCTGCTCCTGGACGAACCGGTGGCCAGCCTGGACCCACTGGCGCGCCGCGAGTTCCTGCAGGGCCTGATGGAAGCGGTCGCGGAGCACGGGACCAGCGTGGTCCTGTCCTCGCACCTGATCGCCGACATCGAGCGGGTCTGCGACTATCTCATCGTGCTCACCGGGTCCCGGATCCGGGTCGCCGGCGAAGTCAGCGAACTGCTGGCCTCGCACCACCAGCTGTCGGGGCCCCGCCGCGGCCCGGGTACGCTGCCGGCCGGTCAGGAGGTCATCACCGAGAGCCACACGGACCGGCAGAGCACGCTGCTGATCCGGACCAGCACTCCGATCCTCGACCCGGCCTGGACCGTCCGGCCGGTGTCGCTGGAGGATCTCGTGCTCGCGTACATGAGCCGGGCAGACAGCGCCGCACCGACCCGGCCCGCCCTGGGAGTAGCGTCATGATCAGGTTCGGCTGGCTCCAGTTCCGCGGCCAGGCCCTGACCGCCCTCGCCGTGCTGGCTGCAGTCGCCGTAATCCTTCTTATCACCGGCTGGCAGGTGAACCACCTGTACGCGGCCAGCGGGCTCGCGGCCTGCCCGTCCGCCGGAGGGTGTCCGGGACCGGCCAGCGCCCTGCTCGCCAAGTTGCACGCGGACAGCGCCTTCGGGGTGGTGTATTGGTCCGGCATCTTCGTCTTGTACGCCGTTCCGGCGATCGTCGGCATGTTCTGGGGTGCGCCGCTGATCGCCCGCGAGATCGAGGCCGGCACCTACCGGCTGGCCTGGACCCAGAGCGTGAGCCGCACCCGCTGGCTGGCCGTCAAGCTCGGCCTGGCCGGCCTGGCCAGCATGGCCGCCGCGGGACTGCTCAGCCTCATGGTGACCTCGTGGGCCAGCCGGGTCGACCCGCTCGACCCGTTCGGCATGAACAAGCTCCAGCCCGCGATGTTCGGTACCCGCGGCATCGTGCCGGTCGGCTACGCCGCATTCGCTTTCGTACTGGGCGTTGCGGTCGGGATGCTTATCCGGAACACGGTGGCGGCCATAGCGGTCACGCCGGTCGTGTTCGGCGCGATGCAAGGGGTCATGATCGCGTGGATCAGGCCCCGCCTCATCGCGCCGGTGCACGCCACCATGCCGCTCAGCCTGGCGACGGTCCAGAGTGTCGGCAGCAACGCGGGCGCCCCGGCGAGCAACGACCTGTTCGTCAGCGCTCCGGTGAGCGAACCTGGCGGCTGGGTGTACTCCAGCCAGGTCCTCAGCGCGACCGGCCACGCGTCCCTCGGGCCCGACCCGAAGGCCTGCGCGTCCGGCTCCGATCAGGCGTGCAACGCCGCGCTCGCCAAGCTGCACCTGCTGCAGACGGTGACCTACCAGCCCGCCAGCCATTACTGGCCGCTGCAATGGGAGGAGGCCTCGGTTTTCCTCGTCCTGGCCCTGCTGCTCGCCGGGTTGTGCTTCTTCTGGATCCGACGGCGCCTGACCGGCTGATGGCCGTTATCGTCATGGCGTGCTGTCACGTTGGCAAGGCGGGCTCGCCGCGCTCGTCGTCACGCTGCTCACCAGCGTGCTGGTGATCCTGGATATCGACGACCGGGCCATGCGCCGGTGGTGGGACGGTCACGCGCTCACCTCCGACACTGTGTCGGGGCTGCTCGTGCTGCTGGTCACGCTGCTGGTTGTCGACCAGGTGGTCAGGCTCCGGCAACTCAACGACCGGGCGCGCGCCGTGGCGGCCCAGGCGGCCATCATCATGACCCAGGCCGAACGCGGGTTGCAGTCGGTATCCCAGGCGGTGGCCAAGGACGCGAACGACAGTGACCGTGACGCGGCCTTCGACGAGCTGCGCACGTACATGATGATGCTGCTGGTCGGGGCGCCGGTGCTGATCGACGCCAAGGTGTCGAGGACGTTCCTGGAGCAGGCCCAGGCCGTCGGCGGGCTGATGGCCCGCGCGCTGGGCGTGACGGCCAGGTCGTCGGACCGGGCTCCGGCGCCGGACGCCCGCCTCCTCGCCGCGGTGAAAAAGCTCCGGGCCGCTTCGACCCCGCTGCTCCAGGTGCTCGACCCGCAGACCCAGGCCGCCGTGCGCGGAGACGAATCCGCCTGAGGCGCGAACAGCGGACGGACCGGCAAACCGGCCGGATCCGCGCGCGGGTGGTCACACTAGACAAAAGACGCCGCTCTGCTTACAGCCTGCCGGCTAGGCTGCCGCCGTCCTTGGGGTGCTATAGGCACGTGGGGGTGGAGGGATTGGGCGACTTCGAGGAGGTCGAGCGGCTCCAGGCCGGCATCCGTGAGTGGCTGCTTCGAGCGGCGCGGAACGGCCGTCACGAACTGCGCGGCATTCCGGCTCCGGCGATCCTGCCGCTGCTGTGCGCGGCCGCGTTCGGGCCGGCCCTCGCCGAGGCCGCCGATCTGGACGGCGCCGCGGCCGTGGCCCGGGTCGGGGTCCTGTCCGCGGTCGGGGCCCGCGCCCTGGGTGACGTCCTGGCCCAGGCCGTGGACCGCGTGCGGGAGGCGCACCCGTCCGCGGACCTGCCGTGCAGCGACCTGCGGCGGGAAATCAGCCGGAGCGCGAAGGAGATCCTGTCCGGCCGCGACGCGCGCGCGGACGAGGTGCGCTCCGACATCGCGATGGTGCTGCGCGAGATCGACGCAGGGGGCACCGTCTTCCGGGCCGCGATCGAGGCTGGCGATGAAGAGCTGGAGCGCGAGGTGCTCGCGGCGGTCGAGGCGGTAAGCGCGGAGTTCGGCGAGATGGAGTTCATGCTCGCTGACCTGGCGCGGGCCGCCGGGGAGATCCAGGACAGCCTGGGCGGGCAGGGCACCGAGTTGCGGGCCGCGAGCGAGCAGGTCGCCCGGCAGTCCGCCGACGTGCGCATGATCCGTGCGGAACTGGCGGCCATCGAGCAGCGCACGCGTGAGTGGACCCCCGGCTCGGACGGTCCGGGCCGGGGCGGCCCGCGGTGGACGGACGGCTGTCCGTACCGCGGGCTGCTGCCCTACGACCAGGCCCACGAGGCGGTGTTCTACGGCCGCGACCGGCTGACCGCAGCCCTGGCCGGGACGCTGGCGCAGGCCGGCGTGGTCATGGTGACCGGCGCCTCGGGCGCGGGCAAGACCTCGCTGCTGCGGGCGGGCCTGGTCCCCGCGCTGGCCCGCGGGGTGCAGGTGCCGGGATCATCCTCCTGGGTGCGGGTCTGCATGACCCCGGGCCGGCGCCCGCTTACCGAGCTATCGGCCCGGCTGGCCCAGCTGGGCGACCGCGATCCCGCGGTGATCCGCAAGGGCCTGGCCAACGCGCCCGAGGACGCTCACCTGCTGGTCAGCGACCTCGTCCGGGAAACAGCCGAGGCTCCCCGGCTGGTACTGATCGTCGATCAGTTCGAGGAGGTCTTCGCGGCCGACGGCGAGGAAGGGGCGCTGGAGCGGGCCGCGTTCATCGACGCGGTGTGCGCGGCGGCGACCAGGCCGGCCGAGCCGGGAGGAGAACCTCCGGCGGTTGCGGTGATCGCGGTGCGCGGCGACTACTGGGACCGGTGCGCCGCCTACCCGCAGCTCGTACCGGCCATGGAGCGCGGCCAGATCGTCGTCGGCCCGATGAGCGAAGCCGGCCTGCGCCGCGTAGTCACCGGGCCGGCCGAGGCGAGCGGGCTGGCCGTCGAGCCGGACCTGACCGGCGCCATCCTGGCCGACCTGCGCGCGGCCGGAGACGGCGGGCAGGACGGTGCCAGCGGCTCCGGCGGTGCCGGGATCCTTCCGCTGCTCTCCCAGGCCATGATGCTGACCTGGGAGCATCGCGACGGTGATCAGCTGACCAGGCAGGGCTACGAGGACGCGGGCAACCGGGCCGGGATCGCCCGGGCCATCGAGGTCGCCGCGGAGACGGCGTACCGCGGCCTGACCGAGGATCAGCAGGCGATCGCGCGCGAGGCGTTCCGGCGGATGACGGCGATGGGTCCCGACCGCCGGCCGGCCCGCCGCGCGGTGCCCGGCCGCGAGCTGCGCGCGGGACGGCCCAAGAACCAGTGGCCCGAGGTCGATGCGGTCCTCGAGGCGTTCGCCCGCGCCCGCCTGCTGGTGCTGGACGCCGACCGGACCGAGATCGCGCACGACGTCCTGCTGCAGGCGTGGCCGCGGCTGCGGGGGTGGCTGGCCGAAGACGAGACCAGCATGATCCTGTACGGCCAGCTCGCCGAGGACGCTACTCAGTGGCGCGCGAACGGAGACGACCGTGCGCTGCTGTACCGCGGAGTCCAGCTCGCCGCGACCCGTCAGGCCACCCGGGTCTGGGCCGCGGACCCGGGCCAGTACCCGGCGCTGAGCGCCAGCGAGGCCGGCTTCCTGCGCGCCAGCGACCGGGCCCTGACCCGCGGCCGGTGGCGGCGCCGGGCCCTGGCCGCGCTCGTGGCCGTGGTGGTCATCGCCGCGCTGGCCGGAGCCGGGATCCTGGTCAAGAACGCGAGGAGCACCGCGGCCCGGCAGAGCACCGCGGACATCGCGCAGCGCCTGGCCGTGCAGAGCACGGCGCTGGATGCTTCCGACCCGGTCACGGCCGCGCTCCTGGCCGGAGCCGCCTGGCGGCTGTCCCCCACCGCGCAGGCCCGGTACAGCCTGCTCGAGTCGCTGGCCCAGCCGGTCCGCGGCGTGCTGACCGCGCCGTCCGGCGTGGTCACCGCGCTGGCCTACAGCCCGGACGGCAACACGATGGCGGCCGGCTACTCCGGCGGCGCGATCCGCCTGTGGGACCTGGCCTCGCACCGGACGATCAGCACCACGACCTGGGGTGCCACCCCGCTCGCCCTGGCCTTCACCGGCGGCGGCAAGCTGCTGGCGGTCGCCGGCGCCAGTGCCGTCGGCAGGTGGAACCTGACCAGTCAGGCGCGGATCACTACGCGGCCGTTCGCCAGCCCGGCCCAGGGCGGCGCGGTGGCGGTCAGCCCGGACGGCAGGACCGTCGCCACCGGCGGAGCCGACGGGAACGTACGGCTGTGGGACGCGGCTACCGGGCAGGAGATCGGCGCGCCGATGAGCTCAGACGTCTCGGCGGTCGACGCCGTCGCGTTCAGCCCTGACGGCACAGTGGTGGCCGCGGCCAGCACCGACGGGAACGTCCAGCTGTGGGACACGGCCACCCAGCAGGTGTCCGGGCCCGCACTGATCCCTAACGGGGCGGCGGTCGACACGCTGGCCTTCAGCCCGGACGGCAAGCTACTGGCCACCGGTGGCCGGGATGGCACCGCCCGGCTCTGGGACGTCACGACCGGGAGCCAGGCCGGCGCGACGATGGCGACCGGCGACACGGTGAGCGCGCTGGCATTCAGCTCCAGCGGGACCACCCTGGCCACCGCGGAGAGCGACGGCGCCACCGAACTGTGGAACGTCGCCACCCAGGCCCAGACCGGAGCCGCGCTGACCGTGCCGGGCTCAGCCGGGGTGAGCGCGCTGGCCTTCAGCCCGGCCGCCGACGCCCTGGCCACCGGAAACGGCAGCGGCAGCATCCAGCTGTGGAACCCGGCCGGGTTCCACCAGCCATCGGCCCCGCTGCCCGTGGGCCCGGTCAGCCCGGCCGCCGCGGCGGCCGGGGGCTCCCCGGCCGCGTTCAGCGCCGACGGTGACCTGGTCGCGACCAGCGACGGCCACGGGATCGTCCGGGTCTGGGATGTCACCTCTAGGCGGCTGGCTGGAGCGCCGCTGTCCAGCTACCGGACCGTGACCGGACTGGCCCTCAGCCCGGACGGGAAGACCCTGGCCGTGGCCGGCAGCGGCGTGCAGCTCTGGCAGACGGCAACTGGCC
>Ga0335074_10008270_pt1 | contig 14457 bp, 10 predicted proteins | sample Lox_Sample_23_FD_206715 | JGI IMG/M metagenome (GOLD analysis project Ga0335074, IMG submission 206715) | Soil microbial communities from Loxahatchee National Wildlife Refuge, Florida, United States - Lox_Sample_2.3 | ecosystem: Environmental > Terrestrial > Soil > Wetlands | place: USA...
GCCCGGAACGGCGAGCTGGTCGTCGGTCTCGGCCGTATAGTGCAGCGTGCCGGGCTGCTGGTTCACCGCAGCGGCGATGGCGTGCTGCTGCACGGTGGTCAGGGCACCGGCCGGCGGGGATACCTGGACGGGCTCGGTCCTGGATCCCGACAGCTCGGCCGCGGCCCGGCTGACCGAGGTGCCCAGCCCGACCCCGAACGTCACCGCGACGGCACCGAACAAGATCGCGGCGAGGGTCAGGAACGTGCGGGCCGGCCGGGCGAAGGGCGCCGCGAGCCCGATCGTCAGGGGCCTGGGCGCTGCCCGCAGGCGGCCGAGGAGACGGTAGGCGGCGTACCCGTGCGCGGCGCGGGGCGCCCGCCCGGCCGCGATGGCCCGGACCGTGCTCATCCGCCCGGCCCGCAGGGCCGGCACGAGCGCGGCAGCGCAGGTCAGCGCGAGCATGGCCAGCGGCACGGCGATTACCACCCACAGCGGCATCAGCAGGACGCCGACCCCGTACACCGATGCGTTCAGGCTGAGCAGCGGCACCGACAGGACGTCGCCGAGCACGGCCCCGGCGGCGCAGCCTGCGGCTGCGGGCAGTGCCACCTGCAGGACGTAGGCGTCCACCACGGCCGCGGGCGTGAACCCGATCGACTTCAGCACCCCGATCCGCCGGGTTCCGGCCACGACCGCGCCGCTGACAACGTTGACGACGATCATGACCGACATCACCAGCGCGATCACGCCGAACGCCACGATGAACGGGGTGAACGGCGCGATCTGGGCCGCGGCCTGCTGCCTGGCGGTCAGGTAGGACTGCGGCGTCCCGACCAGGGCTCCCGGCGGCAGGGCGGCGCGGATGGCGGAGATGTCGGCGGCGATCGCCGTTGTGGTTGCGGCGCTGGCGAACCGGTACAGCATCTGGGCCACGCCGGGGCCGCGCAGCGCCGTGATCTCGGCGGGCACGACCCACGCCTGCGCGGTGCCGGTGACCGACGTCGCGATGCCGACGACGGTCAGCCGCGGGGATCCCGGCACGCTGGTCACGGTGATGGTTTGCCCGAGGGTGACCGGCAGGCTGGTGCGGCTGCGGGCCCAGACGACCTGCCCGGTCGCGGTGGCCCACCGGCCGGCGTCCAGCGCGAGGTCGTCGACCGGGCCGCCCGGCGCCGCGCGGCCGGTCAGCACCACCTGCTGCTGCAGGGCCCCAGCGGCGCCGGCGATCGTGATCGCGGCGCTGACTTGGGTCAGTGGAAACGGCCCGGCCGCGGCCGTGACCCCATGCAGCCCGGTGGTGGCGGCCAGCCGGGCCGGCGTGGCCCTGGCGGTGTCGACGGTGATCGCGACCTGGGCGCCGTGGTCGCGGGCGAAGGCGTGGTCGAACGGGGCACTGGCCTCGACGGCCATCCCGAGCGCCAGCGCCGAGGCGGCCGTGGAGGCCAGCGCCACCAGGCCGATGATGATCGCCTGCAGCGGCCGCCCGGCCAGCCCGTGCCAGGCGGCCCGCATGGTGGCCGCGGGCCTCATGGCCGCGCTCCGGCCAGCCCGGCGGGGCAGTCATCGGCTACCCGCCCATCGACGATCTGGATGACCCGGCGGGCGTAGCGCCGGGCCAGGTCCGGGTTGTGGGTAACCAGGATGAGGGTCTGCCCGGCCGAGTTCAGCTCCAGCAGCAGCGCGCCGATCGCTTCGCCGTTGGCTGTGTCCAGCGCCCCGGTCGGCTCGTCGGCGAGCAGCAGCGGCGGCTCGTTGACCAGCGCCCGGGCTATCGCGACCCGCTGCCGCTCCCCGCCAGACAGGCGGGCGGGATAGGAGTCCGCGTACCGCTCGATCTCCAGCCGGTCCAGCAACTCCCGGGCCCGGGCCCTGGCCCGGGCCCGGGATACTCCGCCTAGCTGGGCGGGCAGCAGCACGTTGTCGGCCACGGTCATGTCTTCCAGCAAGTTGAAGAACTGGAAGATCATCCCGATGTGACGGCGCCGGAACCGCGCCGCCCCGGTCTCGCTGAGGGAGTCGACACGCTCGCCGGCGACCCGGACCGTGCCGCTGGTCGGCCGATCCAGGCCGGCGATCAGGTTGAGCAGCGTCGACTTGCCGCTGCCCGAGGGTCCCATGATCGCCACGGCCTCGCCCTCGCAGACCGTGGCGCTCACGTCGGCCACCGCCGCAGCAGCGTCGGCGCGAAGGTTGTCGTACTTCTTGGTGACGTGTTCCAGCTGCACCAGGGGATTCACCGGGGCCTCCGCTCAGAACTGCGGGCGCTTGAAGAACGTGAAATAGGCGCTGGAGCTGCGCTGCCAGAGGAGCACGACCGCGGCCAGGCCGATCAGGTCCACAACGACTATGACGACGGCAGCCAGGGTGGTCACGGCGCCCGGGCCGAGACTGTAAGCCGTGAGCATGACCGCGACCACGAAGAGCACCGTTCCGGTAATGCGGGCTCCGCTCCTGCCCTTCAGGCACGAGCGGGCGATCCAGACGAACAGCACAGCGCTGAGCACGGCTACGACGGCCTCGAAGATCACCGCGCCGGTAGTGAGAGCGTTGACTGTGCTGGGCGACATGTGTGGGTGCTTTGCCTCGATGGCGGTCTTCTGAGCACCCGCCGTCACCACGTAAATGACGGCATGGATGGCGGCGATGACCGCACCCGCGTACATCGCCTTGACCGCCCACAGCAGCGAGGCGGGCGGGTGGGGTCGCTCGAGTTCGGACTTCTGGGCTGCGGTGGGGTACCGGTTTGTCATCACTGCTTTCTCCTCATGGTTGTGAGTCATCTTTGATGGGCGGTTGCCGAAGGCCCGGCGTTCCAGCCGGGCGTAGGGGCGGCGGCTGAAAGCGAGGACGACCCTGGCCCGCCAGCCGCCTCCGGCCAACAGCGGACGCAGCTCGCCGTCGCGCGCGTGCCGGGCTAGCCAGGGCACGGTGAATCGCGGGCCAGGGGCAGTGGCCCTGCGCATGATCTGCCGCTCGCCCCACCGGTAGGCCTGCGCGGGCAGGTAGCGCCGCATGACGGGCAGCAGCTGCGCTTCCTCGTCGCTGATGTGCTCGTCGGACAGGTCGCGCAGTTCCCTGATCGACGCTTGGAGCGCGGCGGCGCCGGCTCCCGGATCGGCGGCGAAGCGCGCCAGTGCACGCTGGACCCGGCCCGAGGCTTCGTCGATCACCAGGCGGTCGTCGGCCAGTGGCGCCAGGTCCACCGCCTGACGCGCGGTCGCGGCGATCAGCGGCCAGATGATGTCGTTCTCGTTCTCGTGGTGAGCGCGAAGCGCCGCGAGCAGCGCCGCCGTGTAACGGCACACAGCCCGCGCGTGGGCGGGCTCGACGTAGCCCCGGCCGATCGCGGCCAGCCGGCCGGCCAGCCGGCCCAGGTCCTGGCGGATCGCCCGGTGGGTCACCAGCAGGGAGGTCAGGTCGGGCTCGGGGTCGCGGCTGGTCCGGGGCCTCAGAGTCGGCGTGCTGGTCATGTGCAGAGTCTTAGCCGGAGCACTGGCAGCTGACTTGGCGGTGACTTGCGGACGAGTTGAGGCCCCTGTCAGGCTGGAACTTGATCCTGTTGACCGCGAGGTGGAAGTGATCAAGGTTCGGGTGCTCGGCCCGCTCGAGGTCACCGTGCAGGGCGCCCCGGCCGACGTCGGCGGCCCGCGGCAGCGATGCGTGCTGGCCCGGCTGATCGCCGCCCGCGGCGAGGTGGTGTCGGCCGACCGCCTGATTGACGACCTGTATCCGGGCGAGGCCCCGCCCAAGGCACTGGCCGGGGTCCAGTCTTACGTGTCCCGCCTGCGCCGGGCGCTGGAGCCCGGTCGCCCGGCTCGGTCCCCGGCCGGTGTCCTGGTTACTTCGGCGCCGGGGTATGCGATGCGGCTCGGCGGTGCCGCCGTGGACGCCTGGGCCTTCGATGACGAGGTACACCAGACCACTGGGCTGGACGACCCCGCTGCGGTGCACGCGCGGCTGACCGCCGCGCTGGCATGCTGGCGCGGCGCGGCGTTTGAGGAGTTCGGCGGCCTGCCGTGGGCGGATCTCGAGAGCGCCCGGCTGGACGAACTGCGGCTGCTGGCCAGCGAGCGGCTGGCCGAGGCGGCGCTGCGGCTGGGCCGCGCGGCCGAGGTCGTCGCCGACCTGAGCCGGCTGACCGCCCAGAACCCGCTGCGGGAGGAGGCGTGGCGCCTGCTCGCGCTGGCGCAGTACCAGTCCGGCCGCCAGGGTGATGCTCTGGCCACGCTCCGCCGCGCCCGCGCCCGGCTGGCCGACGAACTCGGCGTCGATCCAGGGCCGGCCCTGCGCGAGCTCGAGGCCGCCGTCCTTGCTCAGGCACCGCACCTGTCCGGTCCGGCTGCCAGCCCGCCACGCCCGGCCGCGGCGGCGCGCTCGGCCGGCAGTGACAGGGCGCCATTCGCTGCCCCGGCGTTTTTCGGCCGGGACGCTGAACTGGCCCAGATCATGCGGGCGGCCGAGGAGGCGGCAGCGGGCCGAATGAGGATCGCCCTCGTGGCCGGGGAGGCCGGAGCGGGTAAGACGACCTTGGTCAGCCACCTCGGACGGCGCCTGGCCGCCGACGGCTGGATGGTCACCACCGGGCGCTGCCCCGAGCACGACGGCGCGCCGCCAGGCTGGGCCTGGGCGCAGGCTCTCCGGTGTCTGGCGCGAAGCTGCCCGCCGGGCACGGCGGAGGCGCTGGCCCCGCTGCTGACCGACACCTCCCAGCATGACGGAGACGCGTCAGCAGCCAGGTTCCGGCTGCATGAAGCCGTCGCCCGGTATCTGGAAGAGGTCAGCCGCACGGTCCCGCTGCTCGTGGTGCTCGATGACCTGCACCGCGCCGACGGCGAGACGCTCGCGATGCTCACCAGCCTCGCTGCGGATCTCACCACGGCTAGCGTCATGATTCTGGCGACCTACCGGCCCGACGAGCCGAACGAGCAGCTGGCGGAATACCTGGCCGCGCTGGCCACCCGCGAGCCCCTTCGCATCGCGCTGGACGGCCTCGATGCCATCGCCGCCGGTCAGCTGGTCGCGGCCACGTGCACGACCCCCGTCGACGAGGCAACGGTCCGGGCGATCGCCGAAAGAACCGGCGGCAACCCGTTCTTCCTCAGGGAGACCGCCCGCCTGCTGGACTCCGAAGGCGCGCCGACGGCCATCGGCAGCGTGCCCGCCGGGGTCCGCGACGTCCTGCAGCGCCGCATCGCCCGGCTCCCTGCCACCGCCCAGACGATCCTGCGACAAGCGGCCGTGATCGGCGCCGAGGCCGATGTCCGCGTGCTCGGCGCGGTCGCCGGCGCCGACGATCACCTAATCCTGGATGCTGTCGAGGCCGGACTGCTCACGGGCCTGATAACTGAGCCCGTGGCAGGCCAGATCCGGTTCGCCCACGCCCTTATCCGCGACACCCTCTACGACGGCCTGTCCCGGCTGCGCCGCGCGCGGCTGCACGCGCAGGCCGCAGCCGCGATCGAACGGCACCACCCAGGCGACGTCGCCGCGCTGGCCTACCATTACGGCCAGGCCCGCACCGAGCCGGCCGCCGCGACCCGGTACTGCGGGCTCGCCGCGGGGCAGGCCGAACAGCGGTTCGCTTACCGCGAGGCCGCCCGGCTGTGGGAGCAGGCCATCACCTGCCTCGACCAGGCCGGCGACCCTCCGGTGAGGGAACGGCTGGAGCTCGTGCTCTCCCGGGTCCGGGCGCTCAACTACTCGGGCCAACATATGCAGGCCAGGGCGTACCGCGAGCAGGCAGTCCGCGCGGCACTGCCCCTGGATGACCCGGTTCTGCTCGCCCGCGTCATCACCTCCTTCGAGGCCACGAGGCTGTGGCACAACCGCGACTATGGCACCGTCGATGATGAGATCGTCGACACCGTCGAGCAGACACTGGCCCGGCTGCCGCCCGAGGAACAGTCGCTGCGGTGTCAGCTGCTCACCACGTTGGCCTTCGAGCTGGACGGCGCCGAATCCGAGCGCGGCTACGAGGCATCCGCGGAGGCCGTGCAGCTGGCCAGGGCGGTCGGTGATCCGGGCGTGCTCACGGACGCTATTGCCGGCCGCTGGGTGCAGAGCTACCGCCACGACGGGCTCGCTGAACGCATTCGCCTGGGCACCGAATTGCTGGCAAAGCCAGATAAGTCCGTGATCGCCGAGTCGTGGGCCCGCGAGATGCTGATCAAGGTCAGCTGCGGTGTCGGCGATTTCGGCGCGGCCGACGTGCACGCGCGGGAGGCCGCGCGCCTGGCTGACCGCTACAACATTGCGCCTGCCGCGTTCAACGTCACCTTCTACCGCGCGCTGCGAGCAGCCCTGGCCGGTGACGTGCCCGGCGCCAGCCAGCTCTACCGGCAAGGGGCAGCCCAGATGGACCGGCTCGGGCTGGGCGACCCCGGAGCGGCCGTGAACGTCGTCGGCCGGTTCTGCCTGCTGCTCATGCACGACCGGGTCGCCGAGATGGCTGGCGAGCTCGAACACCTTGCCAACGCAATAAACGCAGCGTCGGGGGTCTCGGAGCTGTACGCGCTCGCCCTCGCCGCGGCCGGTCGCCGCGACGAAGCCCGGGCCGTGGCCGGGCATCCCCGCCCGATTCGCCACGACCAGTACTGGCTGTCCATCACCGGCGTCCGAGGGCTGCTCGGTATCGCTCTCGACGACAAAGACCGGGCCGAGTCCGCCTATCGGGCAATGCTCCCGTTCGCTTCAAGGCCGGTCGGCGCAGAAACCGGTCTCATGACTCTCTGGCCCGCTGCACAGATCCTCGGAGACCTCGCCGGCTACCTTGGCCTCCCGGCCGCCCAAGCGCACTACGAGCACGCGCTCGCCATCGCGGAGAAGGCGAACATCGAGCCCTGGCGCGCGGCCGCCCGCCGCCGCCTGAGCTAGCGTTCGCGGACCGCGATGTTGGGCGCCGGTCACCGCCGTCGCGATGACGGTACTGCGCTGCCACGAGCCCGGTAGCGTGGCCGAAGCCGCCATCGGAATGGCCGCCGACCTGGTGAAACTCATTTAACGATCACGTGAATATCTGGTCCTGTCCGCCGTATGTCCGTGTGCACGGGAGCACGAAGGGGCGGGGTCGACGCCGGGTCAGCTCGCCGGGGGCGCGGCTCAGCGAAGCAAGCTGTCACGGCCGTGCAGGCGGTCACGCTGTGCATATGACCAGCGCCGACATGGCGGCATCAACCCGGGGGTTGATCTTCGGTGGAGGCCCAGGCCATGTCGCATGCTGAGATTCGTGGCGCCCAGGGCCAAAGTCAGCCCCCGGGCTGATGCTTCACCGCCGGCCCTGGGCGACGCTGGAACGCCGGGACCGGCCTAGAAGAGGAGCGCCACGTGGCCAATGCCACCGCCCCAGCAAAGAGCGGAGCAGGGTCGGCCGACCGTGCCGGGCGGGTCCTGCGCCGCCTGCGCTGGCCGATGCTGGTCCTCTGGGTCCTCGCCGTCGTCTTGCTGCATCCGCTCGCCAGCAGCCTGTCCTCCGTGGCCAACAGCACCTCCTCGGCATACCTGCCACCGTCTGCGCCCTCGACCCGGGTGGCCCTCCTGCAGGAGGCTGCCTTGGGTCGCACCGGCCAGCCGGTCAGCAACGAGGCCGTCGTGGTGTTCGCCCGGCCGAGCGGCCTCACGACCGCCGATCTCGCGGCCGTGGCCACGGCGCGGACCGCGGTAGAAAGGCTATCGGGGAGGATCAGCGGGCTCGGCAAGCCCGGGCCGGCGGAGCACTCGGCCGACGGCCAGGCCACCGCTTTTGCCGCCGCGGTCGCATCGCCTGCCAGCAGCGCCACCAGCGTCGACACGACCGCGGTCAAAGCCATCCGCGACGCTGTCCAGGCGGCCGCGAAGACCGCTGGTGGGGGTCTGCAGGCCGCGGTGACCGGATCAGCGGCCGAGAACGCCGATACCGGCCAGGGCAGCCAGACCCGGCTCCTGATCACCGCGTTGGTGATCGTGGTGATCATCTTGCTGCTCGTCTACCGCAGCCCGCTGCTTTGGCTGCTGCCCGTGCTCGGGGCGCTCGGGGCGATTATCGTCGCCCAGGCCGCCGCCCACGGCCTAGTCAACACCGGGCTCACGGTCAGCACGCTGTCCAGCTCGATCCTCATTGTGCTGGTCTTCGGCGCCGCCAGCGACTACGCGCTCTTGCTCACCCACCGCTACCGAGAAGAGCTCCGCCACCACCCGGCAGCCGAGGACGCCATGGCCGTGGCGCTGCGGGCGACCGTTCCGACCCTGGCCGCCTCAGCCGCCACGGTTACCGGTGCCATGCTCTGCCTGCTCACCGCCCAGTCGGCCTCCCTGCACGGCCTGGGACCGGTCGGCGCGGTGTCGATCGCCGCCGCCCTGCTCGCCCAGACCACTTTTCTCCCGGCCCTCCTCCTGGTCGCCGGCCGACGGGTGTTCTGGCCCCGTATCCCGCGGCCCGGTACCGCGGGCCGTGAGGAGTCCCGCGCGTGGGCTGCCGTCGGCACTCGCGTCGCCCGCCGGCCGGGCCTGGTCGTTCTTGGCGGGGTTGTCGTCCTCGCTGCTTGCTGTCTGGGTCTGACCGCGCTCCGGATCGATAACAACCCTGTTGCCAACCTGAAGAACACCGCCCAGAGCGTCGTCGGCGCCCGGCTGGTCACCACGCACTTCGGCCCCGGCGCTCTCGACCCGGCCGTGCTCCTCGTCCCACCCCGGGAAGCCGCCACCGCGATCAACCTGACCCGGGCCAACCCCGCCGTTGCCAGTGTGTCGCCGCAAGCGCCGGTGGAGGAGTATGCCGCATACTCGGTGACCTTGGCCGTTGATCCCTACGGCGGCCAGGCAGCCACGACCGTCAAGGACCTGCGCCGCCAACTCGACCGGGCCGCTCCCGGATCACTGGTGGGAGGCAACCCGGCCATCAGCTACGACATCACCCAAGCGGCCGGCCGGGACACCGCAATCCTCATCCCCTTGGTGCTGGTCGTGATCCTCCTGGTCGTCGCCCTTCTTCTCCAGGCGATCGTCGCTCCACTGCTGCTCGTGGTGACCACTGCCTTCAGCTTTGCCGCCTCCTTCGGGCTGGCCAGCCTGCTGTGGCGGCACGTGCTCGGCTATTCCGGCATCGAAGCCCAGCTACCTCTGTATATCTTCATCTTCCTTGTCGCTCTCGGCGTCGACTACAACATCTTCCTCACCGCCCGCATCCGGGAAGAAGCCCGGAACACCGGCACCACGCAGGCGACCCTCCGGGGACTCAGCGTGACCGGAGGTGTGATCACTGCCGCCGGAGTCGTCCTGGCCGGCACGTTCCTCGCCCTCACCCAAAACCCTCAAGTCGACGTCACCGAGGTCGGCATCGCCGTCGCCATCGGGGTCTTGCTCGACACCCTGCTGGTGCGCACCGTCGTTGTCCCCGCCACCTTCCTCACCCTCAAGGAGGCCATCTGGTGGCCGCCGGGGCGGAGCCGGGGCAGATCAGCCGGAAACCGTACCAGAAAGGCATTCTCTGGCGGGGTGCGCGAAAGCGAGCGTCGATGACCAGCAAAATGCCGGCCGCTGCTGTGCTGCTCTTCATCTGCCACGCGCGGCGGGGCTGACCGTGGCGTCGGGGGCTCTGGTGAGCTGGCCGGGCGCTGGAGGGATCTGCCTGTGAGCATTGTGAGCATCGTGATCGAAGTCCTGATACTGGCTTTGCTGCTGGCCAGGCAGGTGACGGCCCGGCCCCTTTCGGGCGGCTACCGGCTGCCGCTGATCCTCGTGGTCGTCGGCCTGTTCGAGTTCGGCGCGTTCCTGTTCGGCGGGGAGCAGCAGCTCGCTCAGTTTTTGAAGGGCCATCGGTCGTTGACAACCATCCATGACGGGCCGGCCGTCGTCGCGGCGCTGATAGGGAGTCTGGTCATTGCCGCCCTCAGCGCCGCGGTGCGCGCGCCGACGTTCCGGCTGTGGTGGCAGGACAGCCAGTACTGGCGGAAGGGAACCGCTGTCACGCTCGTACTGTGGATCGCGTCGCTGGCCGGCCACCTCGTCTACGACGACCTCATCTCTCACAGCTCGGCGCTCAGCGGGCTCGGCAACGCCACGATCTTGCTGTACTTCGCCGTCTCTCTGGGAATCCAGCGCATGTTCCTGGCTGCTCGCGCGGCACGGATCCCAAAGTGAGCAGCGGGGCATAAGGCCCCTCACGGTCCGGAAGAACCCGTTGACCAGTTGCTGTGATACCAGGACACAGCACAGAGCCCGTCTCGCTCAGCCGGGACCCGACAGACCGTGCCGGTACGCATAGCCGACAAGCTGAGCGCGGTCACGCATACCGGTCTTGGTAAAGATGTGGTTGATGTGGGTTTTGACCGTGGCCTCGGAGACGAACAGCGTGGTTGCGATTTCGACGTTGGAGAGCCCAGCGGCGATGTAGGCGAGCACTTCGGCTTCGCGGGGGGTCAGCTCATCGGGCGGCTGGACTGGCCCGGATGTCGGCGCGCTCTCCCCTGCGGGTGCTGCCGGGTTGCTCTCCGTGGCTTCAGCGTCGGCCGTCGCTGCGACGGCAGAGCGTTCTTTGCCGTAGGCGTCCAGCAGCCGCCGCTGCACGGACGGATCGAACTGCGCGTGCCCAGCGGCGACGGCGGTGATGGCCCGGCGGATCTCATCGGCACCGGCGTCCTTGGTCAAAAAGCCTCGCGCTCCCGCCTGGAGGGCCGAGAACACCCAGGCGTCATCGGAGAAGGTGGTAAGCGCGATGACGGCGATGTCGGGCAGCAGCTGGCGGAGCCGTTCGGCGGCCTCGACACCGTTGCACCGCGGCATTTTCAGGTCCATGAGAACCACGTCGGGGTGCAGCTCGCAGCACTGACGGATGGCGTCGTCGCCGTCGGCCGCCGCGCCGACGACGGTCACACCCGGAAACAGGCTGATCAGCGCGACCAGCCCTTCCCGGACAACTTTCTGGTCATCGGTGATCAGCACCCGCACGGCGGGCTCGCCCGCTTGGCCGGTCACGCCGGCGCCGCCGGCGGGGGCTGCGGGTCGGCCGGCAGCCGCAGCAGGACCTGGAAGCCGGTCTCGGTCGGGCCGGCGGTCAGCCGCCCGCCGAGCAGCTCGGCGCGCTCGCGCATGCCGGCCAAGCCGAAGCCGCCGAAGGTGAGCCCGGTCGGCTCGGGCGGCTCGGCATCGCCGGATCGGGTATCTTCGACGGCCAGCTCGACCTCCTGGTCGCGATAACCCAGCCGAAGCTGCACGCTGGCGTCGCGGCCTGCGTATTTAACCGTGTTGGTCAGCGCCTCCTGGGCGGTCCGGTACAGCGCCAGGCCGATCTCGGGCGGCAGTGGCCGCCGCTGGCCGGTCACGGTGAACTCGGCCCGGATGCCGGTGGCCGCGACGGCATCGGCGACCAGCCGGCCCAGCAGGGCAGGGCCCGGCAGTTCGTCGCCGCGCAGCGCCGCGACGGCCCGCCGGGTGTCGGCCAGCCCATCGCGGGCCATCCGCTGGGCCCGGGTGACCTGCTCAAGAATCGGGGTCAGAGTGTCGGAGTCAGCACCGCCCTGGCGCCCGAGCAGCTCGGCGGTATCCAGGGCCAGCACCAGGCCCGACAGCGCGTGGGCCACGATGTCGTGGATCTCGCGTGCCAGCCGGGCCCGCTCGGACAGCGCCGCCGCCTGCGCTTGGGCGGCATTCGAGGCACGCAGCCGGGTCAGCAGCTCCTCGGCGCGGGCCTGAGCGGCCAGCGACCACTGCTGAGAGATCCTGCCCGAACGGGAGAACATCCCGATCCCGAAGGCGAACGCCGCGGCCACGTCCTGGCTGGCCAGGCTGGCCAGGGATACCCGGCCTGCCAGCAGGGCCAGATCGGCGATCGGGAAGAGAGCAAGCCCGGCGCCCACCGCGTAGGCCGGGGGCAGGCGCATGCCGATGGCGGTGAGCGCCAGGCATACGATCACAAAGCTGGGCGTGCCAGGCAGCAAGCCGGAAAGCGCCGCACCAGCCAGGGCAACCACGGCCATCACCGCGAGCGATTGGGCGTCACTCATGGACCGGCCCTTGAAGAACCAGCAAACCCCGACCAGGGCCACGGCCAACGCTACGGCCGAGGCCGTAATGACCTGCGGCGTCTGGCCGGGCAATGCGGCGCCGACGCCCACCGTGGCCACCCCGAGCAACACGATGCTCGCTGGCAGCACTATCCGTCTGAGCCCGGACGAGTGCGGCAGCGCAGCATGATCACGGCCGGGCCGCGCGGCAGGCGAAGGACTGCCCTGGCTATCCGTGGCCACGACCACGTCCTCCCCTGTCACCGGCGTTTTGGCCCGCTCGCGCGCTGCACCTGGGAAATCCAGCCTAAATGCCATCAGGCCGCCGCGGCATCGGCCCACAAATGGACGGGCGAAATCAACCTCCGGGTGGATGTGCGCTTTTATTGAGCAGGCGTTGGCAAATTCCACAACCGGAAATCCACCTGGGGGTTGATGCCAGCCGGGCGGAGCCGAACCTACGTTGCCGACATGGATGCCTCTTGTGCAGCCTCCCCGCTCGGGGGCGAAGAACTACAGCAGCTTGACCGCCAAGGGGCGGTCAGGTGCTGAAGCGGATCATCACGTTTTGGATCGTCATCTTCGTCGTGTTCTTCGTTGTCACCCAGCCCGCCACGGCGGCCGATTTCGTCCACGACTGGTACCACGGCGTGCACGACATCGGGACCTCCCTAGCCAGGTTCGTCGCCGATCTCTGAGCCTGCGGGCCGGCTTGTGATTGAGCACACTGGTCTCGCCACCGATGCCTCTTTCAAGCCTCCTCGGCTCTGATCATTTCCCGGATCGGCCATACCGCTGCCAATCCAGTAACGAGGGCCACCGCGACGGCGCCGATGTTCAGGCTGGGGGACAGCCAGGACATTGTGGCCAACGGCAGTGTGAACGCGCCGATCAGGCGCGCATAAGCGTCGGCTAGAAGAGCGGTGCCCCAGATCACGCTGAGCCGCATCTCCATGCGCCGGAACCTGGGGCAGGCAGACGACAGCCGGTCCCATGCAGCCGTTTTCGCTACCGAACCGCCGGTCATGCACGGCTTGAGGAGCTCCGATGTCAGCGGTCGCCCGAGTGCGGCGGACAGCAGGATTACGATCGCGCACACCCCGCTGACCGCTGAAGTCTTGGCGACAACGACGAGCAGGTTGCTGCTGGCGATGCTGGCGCCAATGCCGGCCGTATTCATGACCAGCATCAGCCCGGCCAGCATGTTCAGCCTGCGCATGCCGAGAAGCCCGGTAACCACCCTGGTCACGGGGACCGCGCTGCTGACGATGAGCGACACCATGATGCTCAGCCCGAGTCCCGCATGCAGCAGGTAGTAGCTTGCCAGCGGCACGCCCACGTCCACGATCAGCGACGCCGGCGGGTCGGCCGACTGTCCAGCACGGTCGGCGTCCGGCATGACATGACGATCGCGCCGCGCCGTCAGATTCTCTTGGCGGACGGGTGGGCCGCAGGACATCTTACGGCTCCTTCCGGATCGGCTGCCTACGCAAGCCTCGCCCGGAACGTTTGCCGAAACGTCAGCCCGAGGGTTGATATCCAAAGCCTGGCGCAGTGCGACCCCAAGGGGCGCTGCTGCCTGTACTGCAAAATTGTCGCAACCAGCCTGGCCTTGCGAGTTCACGGAGAACCTCGCACGGTTCGAACGTGTAGCGCCGGGCCGTCCGGGCCGGGACAGGATTCCTGATAGCCGCGTTGACCTGCCGATACTACGGCGGGTGTTTGGTGGCAGGTGTTGGGTTCGAACCAACGTAGGCTGAGCCGACGGTTTTACAGACCGTTTTCCCCTTCCCATCGGAATGGCAGCGTTCCCAGTGGCCGGGCCGCCGGGGGCCGTCGGCCAGGCAGCACCGGATCCACTGCTGGGGGACCGAATAACCGGGTCTATGGATATGGCGGGGGTGGCGGGCGCTACGGCTTGGGAATGCGGGGTGGCGCCGCGTGGATCGGGGCCCTGATTGCCCTGCTGGCCTTGCGTTTCTTGCTGGTCGACTCGTTCGCTGGCACGCACGCCGCCATCTTGTGGGTGCTCGGGATCGGCGGGATCATGCTCGTGGCCCGCGTACTGCTCTTCTCCTGGCTGCGCAGGAGGCGTTTCAACCGCCGCCCCTAGCTGAGAACGCCAGTTGCAGCTGCCGTCCCGCCGCGTTGCAGGACTCCGCGCTCACAGTAATTAACCCGGTGCGCATCCCGCCGGCCTGCACTGCGTGAGTGCTGCGAAGAGACCGGCATCATCGCCACCACGTGGAGGCCTCCCTGCGGGATGGCTACCACTGGCCGCGTGAGAGACCTGTGAGCATACACGCTGTCATGCCGCCGGCAGCGCGGTCGGTGATCTCCCCAAGCTGGCCGCTTCTGCCTCGCCTGCCGCGTATCGGATTCGCGGATGCTTCGGCCAAGGCAGTTCGCTCGCAGTCATAACAGAACGTAGCCGGGTGACGTTATGCCACCGCGCGCATCCCCGCCTAATTGAGTGCAGTTCGATATTCCGGCTGATCGC